>Ga0265327_10002074_pt1 | contig 22395 bp, 24 predicted proteins | sample 41621metaG_FD_202089 | JGI IMG/M metagenome (GOLD analysis project Ga0265327, IMG submission 202089) | Rhizosphere microbial communities from Carex aquatilis grown in University of Washington, Seatle, WA, United States - 4-16-21 metaG | ecosystem: Host-associated > Plants > Roots > Rhizosphere...
GGGCGTCACCCCGGACGACATCGCGGTGATCTCCAAGCACGACACCTCGACGCTGGCCAACGACCCCAACGAGACCGAGCTGCACGAGCGGCTCGCCGCCTCGATGGGCCGGTCCCCGGGCAACCCGCTGTTCATCGTCAGCCAGAAGAGCCTGACCGGGCACAGCAAGGGTGGCGCCGCGGCGTTCCAGATGCTGGGCCTGTGCCAGGTCCTGCGCGACGGCGTCATCCCGCCGAACCGCAGCCTGGACTGCGTCGACGACGAGCTGTCCAACGCCCAGCACTTCGTGTGGGTGCGGGAAGCGCTGAAGTTCGGCGACCGGCTGCCGCTCAAGGCCGGTCTGGTCACCAGCCTCGGCTTCGGTCACGTGTCGGGCCTGATCGCTCTGGTGCACCCGCAGGCGCTGGTCGCGGCCCTCGATCCGGCGGAGCGCGAGGACTACCTGCGCCGTGCCGGTGAGCGGGTGCTGGCCGGTCAGCACCGGTTGGCTTCGGCCATCGCCGGTGGGCGTGCGCTGTACGAGAAGCCGGCCGACCGCCGCTTCAGCAACGATGCGCCCGAGAAGCGTCAGGAAGCCGACATGCTGCTCGACGCCGACGCGCGCCTGGGTGAGGACGGTTGGTACGCCCGCTCGTGAGGCCTTCTGAGGTCTCGGGATTGGGTCCGCTAGGTTGTTGCCCATGAGCATCCTGGGTGTGGGCATCGACCTGGTCTCGATTCCCGATTTCGCCGAGCAGGTCGACCAGCCGGGCACCGTCTTCGCGGAGACGTTCACCCCCGGTGAACGCCGTGACGCCGCCGACAAGAGTTCGTCGGCGGCACGGCACCTGGCGGCCCGCTGGGCTGCCAAAGAGGCTGTGATCAAGGCGTGGTCGGGCTCGCGGTTCTCGAAGCGTCCGGTGCTGCCCGAGGGCATCCACCGCGACATCGAGGTCGTCACCGACATGTGGGGCCGGCCCAAGGTGCGGCTGTCCGGCGAGATCGCCGAGCACCTCAAGGGCGTGGCCATCCACGTGTCGCTGACCCACGAAGGCGATACCGCGGCCGCGGTGGCGGTGCTCGAGCAGGACTAGTTTCTTTCAGATGTAGATGCCCCCGACACTTCGGTGTCGGGGGCATCTACATCTGTCCGCGCTACTTCTCAGTCTTTGCGGCCGGTGACGGCGAGGCTGACGCCCAGGCCGACCATGGCCAGGCCGCCGGCGCCACCGATGGCGGCGAAGCGGCGCGGGGACTGCGCGAACCAGTCCCGGGCCAGTCCGGCCGCCAGCGCCCACACGCTGTCAGAGATCACCGCGATGGCCAGGAACACGACACCCAACACGAGCATCTGTGCCGCCACATTTCCGGCGGTGGCGTCGACCACCTGCGGCAGTGCCGCGACGAAGAACACGATGGTCTTGGGGTTGGTCATGCCGACGACGAAACCGTCGGCCAGCACCCGGCTCGGCCGCTTCGCCGACGCGCCGCCGGTGAGTACCTCGCCGAGGCCGTGTCGATGCCGGAAGGCTTGGACGCCAAGGTAAATCAGGTAGGCCGCGCCGACGAATTTGATGACGCTGAACGCCAGCGACGAGGCCAAGATAAGGGCTCCGGCACCCAGGGCCACAGCCAGGATCTGGACGTAGGCGCCCATCGCGTTGCCGGCCACGGTCAACAACGCCTGGCGGCGGCCGACGGTCAGCGCACGACCCACGGTGAACAGCACACTCGGTCCGGGGATCACGATGACCAGCAACGAGATCAACCCGAACGCCAACAGATGACCCATCGACGGCATGCGGTGACGATACGCCGCGTCACGAGGCGGCGCACTACGCTCGACGTCATGACTGATCTCGTCGCCCGCGTCCGTGAGGTGCTGCCGTCGGTGCGAGCCGACCTGGAGGACCTGGTCCGCATCCAGTCGGTGTGGTCCGACCCGGCCCGCCACGCCGAGGTACACCGCAGCGCAGCGCTGACCGCAAAGCTGTTGTCCGACGCCGGTTTCAGTGAGGTACACATCGTCCAGGAGGGCGGGGCTCCGGCAGTGATCGCGCGCCATCCCGCGCCCGAAGGCGCCCCCACCGTGCTGCTGTACGCGCACCACGACGTGCAGCCCGAGGGCGACGTCACGCAATGGGACTCGGCGCCGTTCGAACCGACCGAGCGGGACGGCCGGCTCTATGGCCGCGGCAGCGCCGACGACAAGGCGGGTATCGCCGTGCACCTGGCCGCGATGCGCGCGCACGGCGGCAACCCGCTCGTCGGCGTGACGGTATTCGTTGAGGGCGAAGAGGAATCGGGCTCCCCGTCGCTCGGGGCATTGTTGAGCGCGCACAAGGACCTGCTGGCCGCCGACGTCATCGTCATCGCCGATTCCGACAACTGGAGCACCGAGATTCCGGCGCTGACGGTGTCATTGCGGGGCCTGGCCGACTGCGTCGTCGAGGTGGCGACGCTGGACCACGGCCTGCACTCGGGGCTGTGGGGCGGCGTGGTGCCCGACGCGCTGAGTGCCCTGGTGCGATTGTTGGCGACGCTGCATGACGACGACGGCAATGTCGCGGTCGCCGGCTTGTACGAAGGCACCGCGGCCGATGTCGACCGGGGACCCGACTGGGTGGCCAGCGAGACCGGGATGCTCGACGGCGTGCAGCAGATCGGTTCGGGCTCTGTGGTGCAACGGCTTTGGGCCAAGCCGGCGATCACCGTCATCGGCATCGACACCACGTCGATCGCCAAGGCGTCGAATACGCTGATCCCTTCGGCGCGGGCGAAGGTCAGCATGCGGGTCGCTCCGGGCGGGGACGCGCTGGCCCATTTGGCGGCCTTGACCCGTCACCTGGAGAGCCACGCGCCCTGGGGCGCGCGCGTCACCGTCACGCCCGGAGACGTCGGGCAGCCCTACGCCATCGACGCCGGCGGCCCGGTGTACGACGCGGCGCGGTCGGCGTTCGCGCAGGCGTGGGGTGTTGAGCCAGTGGACATGGGGATGGGCGGGTCGATCCCGTTCATCGCCGAGTTCGCCGAAACCTTCCCCCAGGCAACGATTCTGGTAACCGGTGTCGAGGACCCCGGCACACAGGCGCACAGCATCAACGAGAGCCTGCACCTCGGCGTGCTGGAGAAGGCGGCGACCTCCGAGGCGCTGCTCTTGGGTGCGCTTGCGCGCTCGACATCCAGCGGCTGACTCAGAACGACTCGGGGTCGCGCTGAACCGACTCCGGTACTGGATGCTGGTACAGCCGAGAGGCGTTCTCCCAGGTGATCTTTCGGATTGCGTCGGCGGGTAGGCTGCCGATCTCCTCGTGGATGGTCGCCTGGGTGTGCGGCCATGTCGAATCGCAGTGCGGGTAGTCGGCCTCGAGCATGATGTTGTCGACGCCGATGCGGTCCCGCTGCACGAACGACGACTGGTCCTCCACCGCGCAGAACCAGAAGTTGCGGGTGAAAACCTCGGCCGGAGTGAGCTTTTCGCCGAGCCGTTCCCAGGTGCCGTACATCGAGTGGTAGCTGAGCATGTGGTCCAGCCGGTCCAGGAGTCCCGCGACCCAGCCGATGCCGCCCTCGGACAGGCAGATCTTGAGATCCGGGAACCGGCTGGGCAGGCCGGAATACAGCCAGTCCACCGCCGCTGAGATGGCGTAGGCGAAGAACAGCACACCCTGTACATCTGGCGGCGCGTCCGGGGTGGTGGAGGGGGACGAGCCCGACGACCCGATGTGCAGGTTGACCACCGTGCCGGTCTCAGCGCACGCCGCCATCATCGGATCCCAGTAACCCGAATGGATGGTCGGCAGCCCCAGCATCGCCGGGTTCTCACTGAAAGTCATGGCGTGGAAACCGCGTTCGGCGTTCTCGTAGATCATTTTGGCGCCCACTTCGGGATCCAGCAGCCAGGGCAGCTGGCACGGGATGATCCGGTCCGGGTATGAGCCGGCCCACACGTCGAAGTGCCAGTCGTTCCAGGCCCGCACGGCGGCCATCGCCAGGTCGCGGTCGGTGGTGACCTGCTGCAGCCGCTGGCCGGCGAACCCGGGCAGGAACGACGGGAAGTTCAGCGAGGCGTACACCCCGTTGAGGTCCATGTCGCGGACCCGTTCGTGGATGTCCCAAGCGCCCCGGCGCATCTCGTCGAACCGAACCGGTTCGAAGCCGTACTCGGACACCGGCCGGCCGACCACCGCGTTGAACCCGACGTTGGGCAGTTCCCTGCCGTCGTACACCCAGGTCTGGCCGCCGCTGTCGGTGTCGACCACCCGCGGCGCGCGGTCGGCGAACTTGCTCGGCAGCCGTCCGGTGAAGGTATCGGGCGGCTCGACGATGTGGTCGTCGACCGAGATCACGGTGTACCGGCGGGGAGCGCGGGGCGGGTCGGGTAGCAGCGTGACGGTGCGGTCGGCACCGGTCTTGGCGACGGTGAAATCGAGGTTGGTGGCCAGCTCGTCAATGGATTCCATGTCGTACCAACGCCTTTACTGCAGAACGGACGGATCGGATTTGATGGTCATGCGGGCAGCGCCGGCCCAGTACACGTCGGCCGCGCGCTCGATCAGGGAGGCCTTCATACCGACCATGTCGGACCACTTCATCTCGGCCGGCTTCAGATTGGTCAGCAGCACGTCGTACGCCAGCTTGCAGACCCGCTCGATCGACGCTGCCCGGTACACCGCCTCTGCCAGGTTGCGGCCGGTCGCGATGACGCCGTGGTTGGCCAGGATGGTGAGGTTTGCGTTTCCGATCCGACCAGCCAATTCGGCTGCGCGCGAGGGACTGTCGACTTCGCCGTCGTACTCGTCGACCAGGCAGAGGTCGTCCAGGAACAGCGACCCGGTCTGGTGTACCAGCTCCGGCAGCCGGCCCAGCGCGGCGAGCACGCACACGTAGTAGGGGTGGTTGTGGATCACGACGCGGGCGTCCGGGCGGGCACGGTGGAGCTCGGTGTGGATGTGGATGGCCGGGGTCACGTCCCAGCGGCCCCGCTGCACGCGGGCGTCCTCGTCGACCACGCAGATGTCGGAAGCAGTGACCTCCTGCCACCACAAGCCCCACGGGTTGACGTACATCTCGGTCTGGCCGTCCGGCTGCCAGGTGATGTGCCCGGCCAGGTTCTCGGCGAAGCCGATGCTCGCGAGGTGGCGGAAGGCGATGGCCATGGCCTGCTCGTCGGTCAGGTCGACACCGATCGGGGGTGTCACCGACGGCGCCCAGACTTCGAGGCCGCCGCGGCGGGGTGTCGTTTTGCTCCTCGCGTGCGCGTGCTCAGGTGCGGTCATGTCCGTCTCCCATTCGGGTTCGAATATCTTCGCGCAGTTGTCCTTTGGCGACCTTGCCGCCCGAGGATCGGGGCAGTTCGTCGACCACGATCAACCGTTCGGGCAGCAGCTCCTTCGAAACGTCCTGGGCCAGCAGGTGCGTACACAAATCCTCGAGGTTCAGCGTCGCGGACCCGATCAATTCGACGTATACACAGACCTTTTCGCCGAACACCGGATCAGGCATCGCCACCGCCGCGGCCAGCCCGACCGCCGGATGGGTGGTGACGACGTCTTCGACCTGGTTCGCGCTGATGTTCTTGCCGCCGCGCACGATGAAGTCGGACGTCCGGCCCGTCACCCGTAGGTAGCCGTCGGTGTCGATCTCGCAGATGTCGCCCATCCGCATCCAGCCGTCGGCGGTGAACAGCTTGTCGTGGTCGGTGCCGCCCAGATAGCCGAGACTGGTCGCCGGGCCGCGGCAGGCGGGCTGGCCTCGGCCGGTGTCGGTGACGTCGATGTCGCCGTCGAACAGGCGGACGGCCATGTCCGGGACGATCCGGCCACCGGTGCGCAGCCGGTGTTCCAGTGAATCGTGCACCGTGGTGCCGCTGAGCAGGCCGGTCTCGTTGGAGCCGTAGAACTGCAGAATCGTTGCACCAGTCAGTTTTTCGAACTCGAAGGCGGGGCGGTAGGGCAGGGCCTCGCCGCCGGTGAACACCACGCGCAGAGAGCTCAGGTCGTAGTCGCGCGCCACCGGGTCGGCCATGATCATGGTCAATTGGGTACTGACACAACACAACACGGTGACCTTGTGCCGTTCGATGGCGGCGCAGGCCGCCGCGACAGTGAATCGGTCCAGCAGCACGCTGGTGGTGCGCAGGTGGATGGGGGTGATGTGGGTGGTCCACAGACCGAAGCCGAACGGGGTCGGGATGACCGGTAGGAAGACGTCGTCGGAGGACAGCAGGCCGTTGGCGACCGCCTGCTGATGGAAGTAATGCCAACGGTTCTGGGTGTGCACGACGCATTTGGGCAGCCCGGTGGTGCCGGACGTCGAGTTGATGAGGAAGACATCGTCTGGGCCCAGCCGGGTCTCGGGGCTCAGGTCCGCAGACTCGGTGCCCACCGCCAGTTCGTCCAGTGTCAGCAGCGGGCAACCGATGGCGGTAGCGACGGTTCGGGCCTGCGTCTCGCGCGGGGGATCGGTGACGAGCAGCCGTGGCTCCGCACCCTGCAGGATGGCCGTGGCCTCGCGGACCCCGGCGCGCGCACCGACACCGACAACCACCGCCCCGCAGCGCTCGATCGCGACGAACAGCACGTGGATCGCCGTGGTGTCGCCGTGCCACACGGCGATCCGATCCCCGGAGCGGACACCCGCGCCGGCCAGCTGGTCGGCCAAAGCGGTTGCCGCGGTGTCGAATTCACTCCAGGTCAGCGTCCGGTCCGGGTGATCCACATAGGCGACGCGATCGGGGGTGCGAGTGGCGTTGGCGCGTACGGCGTCGGAGATCGTGGTGTCGATCCACCAGCCATTGGCGTAGAAGCGCGCGACGTCCTCGGCGGTGAAGGCGGGCGAACTCGTGACCGCCGTTTCCGTCGCCATCGCCTCCAGCCGCATCTTCAAATCATATGAAAATAAGAACGCACCTTGTCAAGGATTCACGAAGATCGCGTGCGGGTGCGCACCATCGCCGGGTCGACCACCCCGGCCGAGCCCGGGTAGTGCTGGGCGTCGAGCAGATGCGTCGCTGCCAGCTCACGTGCCCGTTCGGCGTCACCGGCCTCGATGGCATCGATCAGCGTGCGGTGATCCTCCAGCGCGGCCCGGCGCTCGTCGATGGGGATGCTGCCGTGGTCGGTGAACTGCCGCGACCAGCTCAGTTCATGCGACGACCACAGGGCCTCCAGGGTCCCGGCGAGGACGATCATCGTCTCGTTGCCGCAGTGCTGCACCAGCGCCTCGTGGAAGCGCCGGCTGGCGGAGGTGACCAGCACGAGGTCCTCGACGGATTCGACCGACTCAGCATGGATATCCCGAAGTATCGGCACCACAGCGGTCTTGCGGTCTGCCCGCTGCGCGCACAATGCCGCGCAGGCCGGCTCGACCTGTTGCAGGGCGGCGCCGACGTCGCCGAGGCTCACCTGGTTCGCGCCGAGCACCAGACCCATCGTGTAGGCCACGTTGCTCGCGCTGGGCCGGTGAACCACCGAGCCGCCGAGCTTGCCGCGGCGCACGCTGAGCAGCCCTTCTGCGTCCAAGATGCGGATGGCCTCGCGCAATGACGGCTTACTGATCGGAAACTGGATCAGCAGCTCGTCCTCCGTGGGCAGCACGCTGCCGTCGGCAAGGTCGCCACTGAGGATGCGCCGGCGCAACTCGTCGGCCACCTGCTCGGCAAGGCGGCGGAAACGGACGTCAGGCGCGGCCACTGGTCGAGTGTGCCAGAGAGGGGCGCCGCGGTGACCGAAGTCGACACCCGGCCTATCCGGTGCGGCCGGGGGTGCGAAACGTCGTACCCCCGGGCGCCGGAGTTTCTAGTCGTCGTCCTCGTCTTCTTCGTCGTCGTCCTCGTCGAAGTCCAGATCGAGGGGGTCTTCACTGTGGGGGTCCACGGAGTACTGCTGCCAGTAGGACGGGCTGAAGTAGATGGTGTCCGAGTTGTCGGCGTCGTCGCCGATCTGGACCCAGAGAATCTGGTCCTCGATGCCATGGCTCAGCGCCTGGGGGTAGCGAATGCTGCTGTCGACGGTGCGGATGTGAATGTTGTACGTCACGCCAAAAGTCTTGCACCTGAACGCATATTCGGTGCGCCGTCAGGGTTGCGAACTCCGGACCCGCTGATTAAGAGTCAGCGGGTCTACCAGCTTGTGCGCGGCCCCGATCAGACCGACAGGTCCCGCCGCAGTTTCGCAACGTGGCCCGTGGCCTTGACGTTGTACTGCGCGACCTCGACGTTGCCCTTCTCGTCGATGAGGAACGTCGAGCGGATGACGCCCTGCACGGTCTTGCCGTACATCGTCTTCTCGCCGAACGCGCCGTACGCGGTGAGCACCTTGCGGTCGGGGTCGGACAGCAGCGGGAACGTCAGGCCCTCGTTGTCGCGGAACTTGGCGAGCTTCTCCGGCTTGTCGGGGGAGATGCCGATGACGTCGAGTCCGGCCTCGTTCAGTTCGGCCAGGCTGTCACGGAAATCGCAGGCCTGCTTGGTGCAGCCCGGCGTGGACGCGGCGGGGTAGAAGTAGACGATGACCTTGCGGCCCTTGTAATCAGACAGCTTCACGGTGTTGCCGTCGGCGTCGGACAGGCTGAACGCAGGGGCTTTGGCGCCCACTTCGAGTCGCGGGGTCGGTGCCACCGGAATGTCCCTTCTGTCGGCCAAGCGTTGCTGTTGCAGCAAGCTGCTCTAGGGTAGAGCGCCAAGGAGCAACCCGAGCTGGAGGGCTGAAGTGGCTGACCGGAATCCTGACGAGATCAAGCAGGAAATCGATCGTGCACGCGATCAGTTGGCGTTGACGGTTGACGCCCTCGCGGAGCGGGCAAATCCCCAGCGACTGGCTGACGACGCAAAGGCCAAGGCCATTGCGATCGCTTCCAAGCCGGCGGTGATCGCGTCGTTCGCCGGACTCGGCGTTGTCGTGCTGGTGATTGTTATCCGCAAGATCCGCGGATAACCCGACTTTCTAGTTCCCGCGACGCGGCGTCAGCCAGCCTGGCAGCCAGCTGCGCGGAGGATTCGCGACCCGGCCCAGTCGGGTGCAGTTATGGACGATGACCAGGGTGTCCTCAGCTGCTGTCACCACGTCGGCGCTGGGCGCGGCGTAGGCGGCAGCGGCAAGGGGTGTCATCAGCTAACTCCCTTCTGGCATCGTCACCTACATTTCTACATCATGGTACGCGGTTTCAGCTAACTCTGCATTCGCCTCGCTCATCGCAAAATTGCAGGTCTATGTGATTTTTGGCGGTTTGTGGACGTCAGCCGCTATTGACGGTGATGTCTGTATGCAAGCTTTCGGCAGGCGTGTAGTGGCTACTGCTCGGTTCATGTTGGGTGGCGTCGGTGCATCGCGCGTCGGCGTCCGGGGCGCTGCGTGGGCGGTTCGGGGCCACTGTTCCGTTCTGTGTGATGTTGGACACCGCCGCGGGCGGTACCGGTGCTGATCGGGCCCGTTTTCCTCGCGACGCAACGTGCCTGCCGGGTTCGAATACGGCGCTGACCATACGATTTCACCCTGCGGCCATCGGGCTGTTAAGGTCTCTCTCGCGCGCCGTTAGCTCAGTTGGTAGAGCAGCTGACTCTTAATCAGCGGGTCCGGGGTTCGAAACCCTGACGGCGCACAGAGCGAAAGCCCCCTCCTTCGGGAGGGGGCTTTCTTCGTTTGCCGCCCAGGACGGCGAGGGCAATGATCCCCGCACCATCGGGCAAGCTCTCCTGGCTGGGACCGCCGGCGAAGCACAATTGAGCGATGACCGCCGAGCGTGACCGCCGTGTCCGCACCCGGGCTGAGGACACTCCGCGTCGGCCAGACCTGGTTGAGGACAGGCCCCATCCGCTGCTGCAGATGCAGCGCCTGGCGGGGAACTCGGCCGTGGCGCAGGTGTTGCAGCGCGAGAGTCCGACCCGTGAACAGAACATTTCGGCGTTGGACGGCGAACTCGCCGCCGCTGAGACCGATGCGTCGAAGTGGAAAGACGTGGCCTTGCGGCTGAATGGTTTCGAGCGGAGCGATATCGCGCGCATGGCGGCGAAGATGAAGCGATCTGTCCGGCCTGCGGTTGGCGCGATGAAAAGCCAAGCGGCAGAACATCGTTACCTCTGACGTAATCGACTTGCCGCGTGCCGGCCGCGAAGCTTTGAGCTGACCAACCGACACGAAAGAGGTCAGCATGAACGACATCGTCACCGCCTACCTGAAGACGTGGAACGCCACCGACCCGACCGAACGCAAAGCACTGCTCGACGACCACTGGGCGCCCGAGGCGACGTACACCGATCCGATGGCCGACGTGGGCGGGCACGACGCCATCGCCGGCGTCATCGGCGCGGTGCACACCCAATTCCCCGGATTCGTCTTCTCGCTCGTCAGCGGCCCGGACAGCCACCACAACCAGGCTCGCTTCCAGTGGGGCCTGGGACCGGCGGGGGAGCAGCCGCCGATCGTCGGGTTCGACGTGCTCGCCACCGACGCCGACGGTCGCATCCGGTCGGTGCACGGCTTCCTGGACCAGGTGCCGGGCTGAACCTACGCCTCGGGGGTTCGGAACGTGGCCAGCCGAGCGGTCGCCAGCGCTTGTTCGGCGTCGTACTGCTCGAACGTTCCGACCACACTGAACCCGAGGCGCTCAGCCAGTCGCAACGAGGCGCGGTTGGCGGTCTGGGTGACGATCACGACAGGTTGGTCGTCCAGCTCGCCGGCCGCGTATCGCAGCAACAGCCGCGTGGCTTCACTCGCGTAGCCGTGACCCCACGCGTGCGGCCGAAAGACATAACTCAGTTCGAGTTCGTCGCCGCCGGGGTCCAGATGGTCGGGAACGTCGTTTCGACGGCGGCTCAGCGTCACCGTTCCCAGCATGTCGTCGGAATCCGCGGGCGTGGCGATGTAGCAGCCGGGGGCGTCCAATAGCGTTGCCGCGCCGACCCCTTCGAGCACGGCGCGCACTTCGTGGACAGGTCGCGGTCCACCCAGATACCGGCGTACCCGTGCGTCGGTCTGTGTTTCGATCAGGCCTTGGGCGTCATCGTCACGCGCCTTGCGAAGACGGACGCGAGGCCCTTCGAGACAGGAGGCTCGCAATTCCATCGCATCACCCACGCGCACCACTGTGCCAGCCGCGCGGTGACGGCCCGAAAACAAAACATCGCCTCACCCGCTATGCGCAGGTGAGGCGATGTTCTACCTCGGGGTGGCTGACGGGACTCGAACCCGCGACACCCAGGATCACAACCTGGTGCTCTACCAGCTGAACTACAGCCACCATTGCTGCTCCGCAGAAGCAGCGTCGTAGATACTAACCGCTTGGACGCTCTAAGCCGAATCGGTTACCGCAGAGTCGTTCGTCGGTGGCCCCAGCTCGCCGGCGACGGCCGCGATTTCGCTGGTAGACGGTCCGGGTGCGGGCACGAACGCGGTGCCGCGGTAGTACTTCAACTCGCGGATCGACTCGTGGATGTCGGCCAGCGCGCGGTGTGCGAGTCCCTTGTCCGGCTGCCCGAAATAGATCCGCGGGTACCAGCGGCGGCACAGCTCCTTGATCGAGCTGACGTCGATCATCCGGTAGTGCAGGAAGTCGTCGAGACGTGGCATGTCCCGGGCGATGAAGCCGCGGTCGGTGGCAATCGAATTGCCGGCCAGGGGAGCGGTTTTCGCCTGCCCGATGTGGCTGCGGATGTAGTCAAGCACCATCTGCTCGGCCTCTTCGAGGGTGACGGTGGAGGTCCGCACCTCCTCGATCAGACCCGAGCGGGTGTGCATCTTCATCACCACATCGGCCATGCCGTCGAGTGCGGCGTCGTCGGTGTGGATCACCACATCGACCCCGTCGCCCAGCACGTTCAGGTCGCTGTCGGTGACCAATGCCGCGATCTCGATGAGCCGGTCGGACTTGAGATCCAGCCCCGTCATCTCGCAATCGATCCATACCAGTTCGTCACGCACGGTGTTCCAGACTATTCGCAGGCTGATCGCGGGGTGTCCATACCCGGCTACCAGGGACCTGACGAAGTAGGGTCAGGCCCATGACGACCGATTCGAGTGCATCCCCCGCGCAGCAGATCGCCGCTGGTTACGCCGTCACCGGCCAGGCGCTGAACCTGGGCGCGGTCGTCGTCGACGGGACCGTCGACCCCGGCGCTCAGGTCAAGATTCCGCTGGCCACCGTCAACCGGCACGGCCTGATCGCCGGCGCCACCGGTACCGGCAAGACCAAGACGCTGCAGGTGATCGCCGAACAGCTGTCGACCGCCGGGGTGCCGGTCGTGATGGCCGACGTCAAGGGCGACCTCTCGGGACTCGCGCAGCCCGGGGCGGCGGGCGACAAGACCGCTCAGCGCGCCACCGACACCGGCGACGAGTGGAGCCCGACGGCGTTCCCCGTCGAGTTCCTGTCGCTCGGGACCACCGGCATCGGCGTCCCGGTGCGGGCCACCGTCACCAGCTTCGGGCCGATCCTGCTGTCGAAGGTGTTGGGGCTCAACCAGACTCAGGAGTCGACCCTCGGCCTGATCTTCCATTGGGCAGATCAGAAGGGCCTGCTCCTCGATGATCTGAAGGATCTGCGCGGCGTCATCCAGTTCTTGACCAGTGATGACGGCAAAGAGGAGCTCAAGGCGCTCGGCGCGGTGTCGCCGGCCACCGCGGGCGTGATCTTGCGCGCGCTCATCAACCTGGAGGCCGAGGGCGGAGACACCTTCTTCGGACTGCCCGAGCTCAAGCCCGAGGACCTGATGCGGCTGGACCCACAGGGCCGCGGCATCATCACGTTGCTGGAGCTGGGTAGCCAGGCCGCGCGTCCGGTGTTGTTCTCGACGTTCCTCATGTGGGTACTGGCGGACCTGTTCACCACGCTGCCCGAGATCGGTGACGCGGACAAGCCCAAGCTGGTCTTCTTCTTCGACGAGGCGCACCTGCTGTTCGCCGACGCGTCCAAGGCGTTCCTGGACCAGGTCGAGCAGACCGTCAAGCTGATCCGCTCCAAGGGCGTCGGCGTGTTCTTCTGCACCCAGCTGCCCACCGACGTTCCGAACGACGTGCTCAGCCAGCTGGGTGCGCGCGTCCAGCACGCGATCCGGGCGTTCACCCCCGACGACCAGAAGGCGCTGACGAAGACGGTGCGGACGTACCCGAAGACGTCGGTCTACGACCTGGAGTCGGCACTGACGTCATTGGGCATCGGCGAGGCCGTCGTCACGGTGCTGTCCGAGGTCGGTGCGCCGACTCCGGTGGCGTGGACCCGGCTGCGCGCCCCGCGTTCGCTCATGGGCACCATCGGCCCCGACGCCATCGCTGCCGCGGCCAAGGCCAGCCCGTTGCAGGCGACCTATGGGCCGACAGTCGACCGCGACTCGGCCTACGAGCGGCTTTCTGCACAGCCGGCCCCGGCAGGTGCGCCGCCCGCGGCCCCAGATGCGGCGCCCGCTCCCGCGGCGGCCGACGAGCCTGACCTCACCGCCTCCGGCCGCGTCGAGGTGGAGGCCGAAGGACCCGGCATGGTGTCGGAAGTGCTGCAGAGCACGGCGTTCAAGAGCTTCCTGCGGTCGGCGGCGACCGTGGCCGGCCGCGAGATCACCCGCAGCCTGTTCGGCACGACCCGCCGGAGGTAAGCCGGGTCAGCTGGGGCGCGGCGAGAGGGACCAAATGGTCGTCGGCGGGCGCCGTACAGCAGCCATTTGGTCCTTCTCGCCGCAGCCGCCGGCTTTACGACCCGCCGAGCTTCTTGTAGACCGCGCCGACGATCGGCGCGACGATCGCGCGCGGGGCGTAGCCGCTCGCGGTCGACATGGCCTTGGACGTCAGGCCCGGCACGACACGCATCTTGTTCTTCTCGAGGCCGTCCAGCGAAATGCGGGCGGTGTACTCGGTGTCGATCCAGAGGAAGTCGGGGATCAGGCGCTCGACCAGTGACTGCTCGGCCGGGTCGGGCAGTTCGGTGCGCACCGGTCCGGGCGCCAGCAGCGTGACGTTGATGCCGTGCGGCTTGAGCTCGCCGCGCAGCGACTCACTGAAGGTGTTGGCGAACGCCTTGGACGCGGCGTATGTCGCGTTGTTCGGGATGGGCGAGTTGCCCGCGGCCGAACCGGAGATCAGGATGCCGCCACCGTGACGCTCGATCATCCCGGGCAGGACGGCCAGGACGAGGTCGTGCACGCCCTGCACGTTGAGCTGAACCTGGGCCTTCTCGCCCTCGACGGGCAGGTCGGCGACGGCACCGAATGTCGCGGTGCCGGCGTTGGCGCACAGGATCGAGATGTTGCGCTCCGCGAGTTCGGCGCAGAGCTTGTCGCGGTCGGCCGGGTCGGTCAGGTCGCAGGCCCGCACCTCGACGGTGACGCCGTACTTGTCGGTGATGCGCTGGGCGACCTCGGCCAGCACGTCGCCGCGGCGGGCCGTGATGATCAGGTGGTGGCCGCGGGCGGCGAGTTCGGTGGCCAGCGCTTCACCGATGTTCTGAGAGGCGCCGGTGACGACGGCGCGGGCGTCGGGACTGGGAGCGGGTACAGGCATGGGTGCAATCGTAGGGACCAATAGAGTGAGCGCATGAGCGAGGCTTGCCGAGCGAATCGACGGGCCCCGAGCAGCCCCGCGGCGGGTATCCCGCCCGTTGGACGGGGCCGCGTCGCCGCGTGGGCGCTGTGGGACAGCGGCGCCACGGGCGTGAACGCCGTGGTGGCGACTTTCGGTTTCAACATCTACCTCATCTCGGAGGTCGGCAAAGGGCTGCCCGGCCCGACCACGCCCGAGAGCTGGCTGGGGCGCGCGGTTCTGGTGGCCGGCATCGCGGTGGCGCTGCTGGCCCCGGTGACGGGCGTGATGGTCGACGCCGCGTACCGGCGGCGCAGGGCACTCGCCGCGCTGACGGGTGCCGTGGTCGTGCTGACGGCGTCGATGACGTTCATCAAGCCCGACTACCACTACCTGTGGATCGGCCTGGCCCTGTTGGCCGCCACCGCGGCATGCATGGATCTCGCGACCGTCCCGTACAACGCGATGCTGCGTCAGCTGTCGACGCCGACGACCTCGGGTCGGATCTCCGGATTCGGCTTGGCCGCAGGGTTTTTCGGCAGCGTCGTACTGCTGCTCCTGGTCTTCGTCGGGTTCAAGTCCGGCAGCGGCGACACCCTGGGCCTGCTGGGCATTCCGAATTCGGACGGCAAACCGGACCGATATGCGGTCCTGGTGGCCGCGGCGTGGTTCGTCATCTTCGCGCTGCCGCTGCTGCTCACGGTGAAGTCGCCGCCGCACGACGGCACCCCGGCCGTCGGATTCTTCGGCGCCTACCGGACATTGTGGACCGAGGTGGTCGGGGAGTGGCGGCGCGACCGCAACGTCGTCTACTACTTGCTCTCCAGCGCGATCTTCCGCGACGGACTCACAGGCATCTCGATCTTCGGCCCGGTGGTGGGGGTCAGCGTCTACGGACTGGCGCCGACGAGCGTGCCGCTGTTCGGGGCCGGTGCGTTCACCATTGCGGCGCTGGGCGCGGCGCTCGGCGGAATGCTCGACGACCGGATCGGTTCCAAACGCGTGATCGTGGCCTCGCTGACCGCGATGGTGACCGTGGGCATCACGCTGATGTTCCTGTCCGGTCCGTTGGCCTTCTGGATCTGCGGTCTGACGCTGTGCCTGTTCGTCGGCCCCACCCAGTCGGCGTCGCGGAATCTGATGCTCCGAATCTCGGCGGACGGCAAGGAAGGTGTGGCCTTCGGGCTGTACACCACCACGGGCCGGGCGGCGCACGTCCTGTCGCCGTGGTTGTTCTCGATGTTCATCGACATCTTCGCGACGACCCGGGCCGGCCTGGGCGGCCTGTGCACGGTCCTCGGGATCGGGCTGGTAGGGATGCTCTTGGTGAAGGTGCCGGCCCGGCGTTAGGGCCCGTGCCCGCGGCTGCGTTTGCCGGCCTGCCGGCACACCGTGAGGCCGGCGCCTTCCCGCTGCTGAATCTGCGTGCCGTCGACCGAGATGGTGCAGGCGATGCCGCGACCCGCGTTGACGATGCTGACGCTCGCCGAGCGTGCCGCCGGCCGGTTCAGCTGCACCTCTTTGGTCCACGGCAGCGCCACATTGAACTCCGTCTGCAGCACCCCACCGGTGTCGACGTACGTGATGCTCACGGCACGACCTTTGCCGATCACGGCGTACAGCACGGCTTCGGTGTCACCGCTTTCGGCGTCCGGCGGCGCGGCCGCGGCAGGGGGACTGACGGCTTCGCTGGGCTCGGCGCTTTCGGGCGTCGTGGTGGCCGTCACAGTCGTCGACGACGACATCGGATCCTGCGTCGGCACCGGCAGCGGCGGCGGCGCGACCAGCGTCTGTTGCTCGGAGCTGTTGACGATGACAACGGCGATCACCAGGCAGAGCGCCAGGATCAGCATCGCCCCGGCCAGCGGGAACAGCCACTTGTGGCGGCGAACCTTCGGCGGTGTGGCGACACCGTAGGGATCGGTGAAGGCGTCGGTCTGGTAGCCGGCCGTCGGCATGGCCGGGAGTTTCTTGGTGGCGTCCAGCCCGTCGTCGCGCGCTCCGGTCATTCCCACCTCATGTTTGCAGGGTACCTGCGGCGAGCGGTGGACCGCGGAAACGTTGAAGCGAGCAGGATCAGCGGCGCGGGGCCAGTGCCGCGGCGGTCATGGCCCGCAGCACGGCGCGTGAGGATTCCTCCTGCTTGCGGGCCCCGCCCGCTGCCGCCGAATTGCGGGCACCGCCCGGGGTGACACTGTGCGGGGTCGAGTTCAGTAGCCCGAACGCGGCGTGCGCCATCGTGCGGGCGTCGGCTTCGCTGCGGGACGGGTCGAGCCGGCGCAGCACGTCCACCCAGATCTCGACGTACTGGCGCTGCGAGCGGCGCACCTGCCGTTTGGCGGCGTCGGGGAGGTTGTTCAGGTCGCGGTCCTGGATCCGGATGAGGTCGGATTCGTTGAGCGCGAAGTCGAGGTGGAACTCGATGAGGCCTTCCAGTGCGGCTGTGGCGCTGTCCGCTTCGGCGACCACCGCGCGTCCACCTTCGTGCAGTCGGGCGCTGACGCTCACCAGCAGCTCGACCAAGAGCGCTTCTTTGTTGGGGAAGTGCCGGTAGATCGCGGGCCCGCTGATGCCGGCCGCGGAGCCGATGTCCTCGAGGCGGACGGCCAGGAAGCCACGTTCGGCGATGAGTCGTTCGGCGGCGGCGACGAGCTGGCTGCGCCGGTCGGATTTGGCTCGGCTACGCGGTGTTTCGGCGTCTGACTCCGATGCCGTCATCGACACCTCCAACCCGGTCTGGACAACTCAGTTAATGAAGACTAACATCGCGTTCGGTTATTCGCCATTAACTCAAGCGAAATGGAGCGACGATGTCGCCGAGCGTTTCCCATCGGGTATCGCATCGTGAACAGCACCTCGAGCTGGTGGCTGAGCTGAAGGACAAACTGGCTGTCGCCGCGCTCGGCGGCTCGGAGCGCTCACGTGAGCGCCATGTCGGCCGCGGCAAGCTCCTGCCGCGCGATCGGGTCGACGGACTCCTCGATCCGGGCAGCCCTTTCCTCGAGATCGCGCCACTGGCCGCGAACGGGATGTACGACGACGAATGCCCGGGTGCCGGAATGATCGCCGGCATCGGCCGGGTCTCCGGCCGGGAATGCCTCATCATTGCCAACGACGCGACGGTGAAAGGCGGCACGTACTACCCGATCACGGTCAAGAAGCACCTGCGGGCGCAGGAGATCGCCAGCCAGAACCAGCTGCCGTGCATCTATCTCGTCGACTCGGGCGGCGCGTTCCTGCCCCGCCAGGACGAGGTGTTCCCGGACCGCGAGCACTTCGGCCGCATCTTCTTCAACCAGGCCAACATGTCGGCGCGGGGCATTCCGCAGATCGCCGCGGTGCTCGGCTCCTGCACCGCCGGCGGTGCGTACGTCCCCGCGATGAGCGACGAGGCCGTCATCGTCCGCAACCAGGGCACCATCTTCCTGGGCGGGCCGCCGCTGGTGAAAGCCGCTACGGGCGAGGTGGTTTCGGCCGAGGACCTCGGCGGTGGTGATCTGCACTCCAAGGTTTCCGGCGTCACCGACCATCTGGCCCACGACGACCGCGACGCGTTGCGCATCGTGCGCCGCATCGCCGCGACATTCGGGCCCCGCACCCAGACGCCGTGGGACGTCGCCCCGACGGTGGATGCGGTGTGCGATCAGACCGAGCTCTACGACGTGGTGCCGATCGACTCCAAGGTGCCGTACGACGTGCACGAGGTGATCACCCGGATCGTCGATGGTGGCGAATTCACCGAATTCAAGGCGGAATACGGCACGACCCTGGTCACCGGCTTCGCTCGCATCCACGGCCACCCGGTGGGCATCATCGCCAACAACGGCGTGCTGTTCGGCGAATCCGCCCAGAAGGGTGCGCATTTCATCGAGCTGTGCGACAAGCGGTCCGTGCCGCTGCTGTTCCTGCAGAACATCTCCGGCTTCATGGTGGGCCGCGACTACGAGGCCGGTGGCATCGCCAAGCACGGCGCCAAGATGGTCACCGCGGTGGCGTGCGCCCGGGTGCCGAAGCTGACCGTCGTCATCGGCGGCTCCTACGGCGCCGGCAACTACTCGATGTGCGGCCGCGCGTACTCGCCGCGGTTCCTGTGGATGTGGCCCAACGCCCGCATCTCTGTCATGGGTGGCGAGCAGGCCGCCTCGGTGCTGGCCACCGTGCGCGGTGACCTGACGCCGGAGGAGGAAGAGGCCATCAAGGCCCCGATCCGCCAGCAGTACGAGGACCAGGGCAACCCCTATTACTCGACGGCCCGCCTCTGGGACGACGGCGTCATCGACCCGGCAGACACCAGAACCGTGGTGGGGCTGGCCCTTTCAGTTGTTGCGCAGGCTCCGCTCGAGCCTGTGTCCTACGGCGTTTTCAGGATGTGAGATGAAGACTTTCGATACTGTCCTGGTCGCCAATCGTGGCGAGATCGCCGTCCGCGTCATTCGCACGTTGCGGGCCATGGGCATTCGTTCGGTGGCGGTGTTCAGCGACGCCGATGCCGGCGCCCGGCACGTGCTCGAGGCTGACGTCGCGGTGAACATCGGCCCGGCCCCGGCCCGGCAGAGCTACCTGAGCATCGAGGCCATCGTGAACGCGGCCCGGCGCACCGGTGCGCAGGCCGTGCACCCGGGCTACGGATTCCTTTCGGAGAACGCCGAATTCGCCGCCGCGCTGCATGACGCCGGCATCGTCTTCATCGGTCCGCCGGCCAAGGCCATCGGCACCATGGGCGACAAGATCACCGCCAAGGCGGCGGTGTCGGCATTCGGAGTGCCGGTGGTGCCCGGCATCTCGCGTCCGGGGCTGACCGACGACGAGCTCATCGCCGGCGCCCCCGAGATCGGGTTCCCTGTCCTGGTGAAGCCGTCCGCCGGCGGCGGTGGCAAGGGCATGCGAGTGGTGCATGCCGCTGCCGAGCTGCCCGCCGCGCTGGCCTCGGCCCGTCGCGAGGCCGCCTCGGCGTTCGGCGACGACACCCTGTTCCTGGAACGATTCGTGTTGAACCCCAGGCACATCGAGGTCCAGGTCGTCGCGGACAGCCACGGCAACGTCGTCCACCTCGGCGAGCGTGAGTGCAGCCTGCAGCGGCGGCACCAGAAGGTCATCGAAGAGGCCCCGTCGCCCGTGCTCGACGAGGCGACCCGGGCGCGGATCGGTGCGGCCGCCTGCGACACCGCCCGCAGCGTCGACTACCGCGGCGCGGGCACCGTCGAGTTCATCGTCTCGGCCGACCGGCCCGATGAGTTCTTCTTCATGGAGATGAACACCCGGCTTCAGGTGGAACACCCTGTCACCGAGCTGGTCACGGGCATCGACCTGGTCGAGCTGCAGGTGCGGGTGGCGGCCGGTGAGGCACTGCCGGTGGCGCAGGACGACATCACGATGACCGGGCACGCCATCGAGGCCCGGGTGTACGCCGAGGACCCGGCGCGCGACTTCCTCCCGACGGGCGGCACCGTGCTGGCGCTGGCCGAACCTGCTTCTGCCCGAGTGGATTCCGGTCTTCGGGCGGGCTCGGTGATCGGCAGTGACTACGACCCGATGTTGTCGAAAATCATCGCGTACGGCCCGGATCGGGAATCGGCGCGACGCGGTCTCGATCGGGCGCTGGCGGACACCGCGGTGCTGGGTGTGGGAACCAACATCGATTTTCTGCGGTTCCTGCTGGCCGACGAGGACGTCATCGCCGGACGGCTCGACACCGGGCTGCTGGACCGCCGCACCGGCGACTACGTCGCGGCACAGGCCGGCGACGACGAGTTCATCGCCGCCGCCGCGTACCGCTGGCTGCACAGCTGGTCGGACGCCGGCGAGCTGTGGGCCACGCCGTCCGGCTGGCGGGTCGGGGAGCACGCGCCGACGACGATCCGGCTGCGGGCCGGCGACCGCACCGACCACGTCCACCTCACTGGAACGCCCGCTGCCGCCACGGCACGCATCGAAGACGGGGAACCACGCAGCGTGGCAGCCTCGTTGGTCGGTGACCGGCTGATCGTCACGGTCGACGGTCTGCGCACCGAATACCTGACCGCCGTCGAGGACCACCGGCTGTGGCTGGCCGGTGCCGGCCGCACGACCGTCGTCGAAGATGTGCGCGAAGCCCCGGTCCGCGCCGACGACGAACACAGCGGCGACGCCGAGATCGTCAGTCCGATGCCCGGATCCGTTGTCGCCGTGGGTGTGGAAGACGGGGCGACGGTCGGCGCCGGTGACGTGGTCGTCACCGTCGAGGCCATGAAGATGGAACACGCGTTGTCGTCGCCGGTCGACGGCACCGTGGAATTGCTTGTCGCCGTGGGCGATCAGGTCAAAGTGGGCCAGCCGCTGGCCCGGATTACCGCTGCAACTGATGCAACTGAGGAGACCAAGTGAGCGACTTTATTTCCACCGGCACCCTGCCGGACCACTATGCCCAACTGGCCAAGACGGTCCGGGACTTCGCGCAGACGGTCGTCGCGCCGGTAGCGGCCAAGCACGACAAGGACCACACCTTTCCCTACGAGGTCATCGACGGCATGGCCGACATGGGTCTGTTCGGCCTGCCTTTCCCCGAGGAGTACGGCGGCATGGGCGGCGACTACTTCGCCCTGTGCTTGGCCCTGGAAGAACTCGGCAAGGTCGACCAGAGCGTCGCCATCACGCTCGAGGCGGGTGTCGGCCTCGGTGCCATGCCGGTGTACCGCTTCGGTACCGAGGCGCAGAAGCAGGAATGGCTGCCGCAGCTGGCCAGCGGAAAGGCCCTGGGCGCCTTCGGTTTGACCGAGGCCGGCGGCGGCAGTGACGCCGGCGCCACCAAGACCACCGCCAAGCTGGACGGCGACAGCTGGGTTATCAACGGTTCCAAGCAGTTCATCACCAACTCCGGCACCGACATCACCAAGCTGGTGACCGTCACGGCCGTGACCGGCGAACTGCCCGGCGGGCACAAGGAGATTTCGGCGATCCTGGTGCCGGTGCCGACGCCGGGCTTCACCGCCGAGCCCGCCTACGACAAGGTCGGCTGGAACGCCTCGGACACTCACCCGCTGAGCTTCGACGACGTCCGAGTGCCGGCCGAGAACCTGCTCGGCGACCGCGGCCGGGGCTACGCCAACTTCCTGCGCATCCTCGACGAGGGCCGCATCGCCATCGCCGCGCTGTCGGTCGGTGTGGCGCAGGGCTGCGTCGACGAGTGCGTGAAGTACTCCAAGGAGCGGGAAGCCTTCGGCCGCAAGATCGGCGGCTACCAGGCCATCGCCTTCAAGATCGCCCGCATGGAAGCCCGCGCACACGTCGCGCGCACGGCCTACTACGACGCCGCGGCGCTGATGCTGGCGGGCAAGCCGTTCAAGAAGGCCGCGTGCATCGCGAAGATGATCGCCAGCGAGGCCGCCATGGACAACGCCCGGGACGCCACCCAGGTGTTCGGCGGCTACGGCTTCATGAACGAGTACCCGGTAGCCCGGCACTACCGCGATTCGAAGATTCTCGAAATCGGTGAGGGCACAACGGAAGTTCAGTTGATGCTGATCGCGCGGGAGGCCGGGCTGTGAGCACTGGGGAAGCGGTACCCAAGAAGATCATCGAGCAGCGCGGGCTCTGGTACGAGGAGTTCCAGCCCGGCGTCATCTACCAGCACCGGCCCGGTCGCACCATCACCGAAGCCGACAACGTCCTGTTCACCACGCTGACCATGAACACCCAGGCGCTGCACCTGGACGCCGCGTTCGCCGACGCGTTGCCGCCGTTCCATGCGCGGCTGGTGAATTCGATGTTCACGTTGTCGACGCTGGTGGGTCTGTCGGTCGCGCAGCTGACGCAGGGCACGATCGTCGGGAACCTCGGTTTCTCCGACATCGCTTTCCCCAGGCCGCTTTTCCACGGTGACACGCTGTACGCGGAGTCCGAGGTGATCGACAAGCGCGAGTCCAAGAGCAGGCCAGGG
>Ga0265327_10002075_pt1 | contig 22393 bp, 14 predicted proteins | sample 41621metaG_FD_202089 | JGI IMG/M metagenome (GOLD analysis project Ga0265327, IMG submission 202089) | Rhizosphere microbial communities from Carex aquatilis grown in University of Washington, Seatle, WA, United States - 4-16-21 metaG | ecosystem: Host-associated > Plants > Roots > Rhizosphere...
ACCCGTTGGCCCTCCTGATGCTGCGAGGTGACCACGTCGACGGATTGAATCACGCGATCCGGCTCCACGCCGCTCATGACCAGTGTTCCGACATCCATCCCTTCGGGGCGTTCATGAGCCTGTCGCAGGTTGACCGCCGGAAAGTTGAGCAGCGAAGATTCCTCAGTGATCGTTCCGCTGTCAGAAAGGACGCAAAAGGCCCGGGTCTGTAGCTTGACGTAATCCAGGAAACCAAACGGTCGGGACGCACGAATGGGGCCGGTTCCCGATTCATCCAGTTCGCGACCCATCGCCGCCAGCCGCTTCCGTGTCCGGGGATGGACCGAGACGATGATCGGCAAGTGATATCGCTCAACCAGCGCATCCAGAGTCCGCAGCAGCGTGCTCAGCAGCTCGGGCGAATCGACGTTTTCTTCACGATGCGTGCTGACGACAAAGTAGCCTCGGTCTTTCAGGCCCAGATCGTCCAGGATCCGTGAGCTTTCGATCCCGGGCCGGTAGTACTCCAGAACCTCTTCCATGCACGAGCCCGATTTGATGATCGTCTCGGGACGGATCCCTTCGGCCAGCAGGTAGCGCCGGGCATGCTCGGTCAGCGGCAGGTTGATGTCGCTGATGTGATCGAGAATCTTCCGGTTGATTTCCTCGGGGACCCGTTCATCGAAGCAGCGATTGCCCGCTTCCATGTGAAACACGGGAATCTTGCGCCGTTTGGCCGAGATCGCGGCCAGGCAGGTGTTCGTATCGCCGTAAAACAGCGTGGCATCGGGACGGAGTTCGGCCATGAGAGCGTCCGAGGTCGCGATGACCTTGCCGATCGTTTCCGCGGGAGTTTCGCCAACGGCATTCAGGTACCGGTCCGGCGGCCGGATCTGCAACTGGTCGAAGAACACCTGGTTCAGTTCGTAGTCGTAGTTCTGACCCGAGTGAACCAGGATGTGGTCAACGTGCTTGTCCAGTTCCGCGATGATTCGCGAGAGTTTGATGATCTCTGGACGCGTCCCGACGATCGTCATCACTTTCAGGCGTTGCACGTCAAACTCCCGGCGCGGAGAGACACGGCTGTGTCCATTTCCTGGATCGGACTGAAGGGGCCTAGGCGGCACGCCAGTGTCTTCGAAATGACTTGCAGACACTGGTGGCCCAAAGCTGCCACCAGTGGCACCCTCGTTCTTCGCTTTGACAAACCACTAGGCGGCACGCTTGCTGGCGGCCGCTTCGAACAGTTCGATCCCGTCTTCGGCTTCACTTTGCCCGGGAAGCAGGTTGTGGCGACGCAGCAATTCGACGGTCTCTTCAAGGCCGATCACCGTGTCTTCCGAGCTGAACTCCTTGGTCAGTCCGGCGGGCTTCGCATCCGTGCGCGGCTGCAATTCCGGCAGCATGGCGCGAATGGCGAAAAAGTTGCCGCGTCGGACGGTGTGATGGCATTCTTCTTCCGAGATCATCAATTCGTGCATCTTTTCGCCTGGTCGGATCCCGGTCACCTTGATGGGGATCTCGCGATCGCCAATCAGGGCTTTGGCCACGTTCATCACGGTGGTTGACGGAGCGGACGGGACGAATGTTTCGCCGGGCTCGGCATACTGCAGCGCGGCGAAGACGCAATCGACGGCCTGGTCAATGCTCATCAGGAATCGCGTCATCTCGGGAACGGTCAAGGTGACCGGGCCACCCTGCCGGATCTGATCGTGGAACAGCGGGATCACTGATCCTCGCGAGGCCAGAACGTTGCCGTACCGGGTGCAGATGAACCGGGTCTTGGGGCTGAGGATGTTGGCCGATGTCAGAATTCGTTCGTGAATCGCCTTGGTCAGTCCCATGACATTGACCGGCTTGCAGGCCTTGTCGGTGCTGATGCCGACGACGGTGTCGACAGGAAGCTGATGTTCACGGATCGCCCGGACAATGTTGATGGGTCCCGAGCAATTCGTCTCGATCGCCTGTTCGGGGAAGTACTCGCAGTTCGGGACCTGCTTGAGTGCCGCGGCGTTGATCACGACGTCGACGTTCTGCATGGCCGAACAGACGTCGGGAAATCGACGGACGTCGCCCAGGCGAAATTCAAGACTGTTCAGAAAGTTGCGATAAATCAGCTCATCGGTCGAGACCTTGCGGTGCAGATACGACATCCGCATGTCGTGCTGCTTCGCTTCGTCACGTGACAGCACGATCACCTTGTCGGGAGTCCCCAGTTCGCCGGACAGCAGTCGGCGCACCAGGACTTTTCCCATGGAACCGGTTCCCCCTGTCACCAGGATTCGCTTCCCGGCCAGGATTGGCTGAGCAGGGATTGACGGTCCGTCGAAGGAGGAAAAAAACTTATGCGGCTTCATGCAGGGCTCCCCGTCCTTGGATTTGAGCGGCCAATTCTTCCAGCATTTGATCCCAGTCCGGAATTCGATACCCGGTCCTTCGGGCGAACTCCGAACCGTCCAGGCTGCGATCGCAATGGAATGTGTGATCGGGCGTGATCGAAATATCGCGCCGGCCCAGGCGAGCCGACAGCTTGTTCAACAGTTCGTACTTTCTGATCGTCGCCGAGGCGACTTGCCAGACACCGTGCAGGTCCGGTTCCTGCGTCAGCACATGATCGATGACCCGCGCCATCTCGATGGTTGTCACCCCGGTGTAAATGGCTCGTGTGAACCCGCGGATCGCGCCGCGCTGTGCCAGGAACCATTCAATCAGGCTTTGTTTCCGCGAAAGTTCCAATCCAATGATCGACGATCGGATCGTGATCCCGGGGGCGTCCGAGACTTCACCCAGGTATTTGCTGAGGCCGTAAAGGTCTTCGGCGTCTGCGGGGTCCGTCAGGCGGTACATGCCGCGACGACCGTTGAAGACGCAATCCGTGCTCAGATGGACCAGTCTGGCTCCCGCGGCGGCGCACATCAGTCGCAGGCGGTGCGGCCACAGGGAATTCACCTCCAGACTGGGGATGGATGCTTTGGCCGCGGAGCGTTGCTTGATGATCCCGACACAGTTGATTACCGCCTCGGGACGAAAGTCACCCAGGACCTCGAGCACCCGGTTGGTTTCCTGGACGTCGATCCCCGCGTACGTATTGTCGATGCGGTAAAGTCCGTATCGACTGTAGTCCGACAACGCACCCCGGACGGTGACGCGGACATCATGCCGCCCCAGCCAGCTTTGCATCAACTGGTGGCCGAGCATCCCGTCTCCGCCGAGAATCAGGCAGCGCATGGCATCCCTCCTCGTTGAATGCACCGACACCATCCGGCAGATCGGAACAGTGTGGGAAGGAGGGAAAAAGTGAGTTTGGTCAACATCGTTGTTGGCAAGAATCCATTCAAAATGAGGCAATTTGCGGATTCCAATTCCGCAAGCGACCGTGTGTTAGTGGAAACCGGCAGATTCTGCAAGACGATGTTGGTTCGGGAAATCCGTCCAGACAATCTGTCTGCCGGGTTCGGGGGCTTCACGCCCCCTTCGAATCGGGCGATTGAACCGGGAAATCAGCAGGCTGCCTTGCGGCACGAACCTGCTGGCGAACAGAATGCGGTTCTTCGCGGATCGCAGTGGCGTTTGTGGCCCGAGGAACGCGAAACCGTGTGATTTGGAACAACGGGCGATGGGTGGGAGTGTCATGGCTTCGATTTTTGGAAACGCTTTCAACTTCAGGTTTTTGCTGGCCGCAGTGTCGCTGGCCCTCGTTTCATCTCCGTCCCGGGGGGCCGAACCGCTGGAATTGAAGGATCAGGATCGAGTTGTCCTCCTTGGGGCCACGTTTATTGAGCGGGAAGGTCAGTTCGGCTACATCGAAACCGCCCTGACAACCGCCTGGCCCGATCGGAAGATCACCTTTCGCAACCTGGGCTGGAGCGGCGATACCGTCTGGGCCGAATCGCGAGGAATCTTCGATCCGCCGCAGGTGGGCTATCAACGAATGATCGAACTGATCAAGGAGTTGAAGCCGACGGTGATCCTGTTGGGCTACGGGCAGAATGAATCCTACGCGGGCGATGCGGGCATCGAACCCTTCGTCAAGCAGTTCGAAAAGCTGTGCGAGGATGTAAAGCCGACAGGGGCCCGCCTGATCTTCCTGACCCCGCCCCAGTTCGAGAAGCCGGCCCCTCCGTTGCCGGATGCCAGCCGCCAGAACGGGATGCTCGGGAAATATGCCGAGGCCATTCGGCAACTGGCAGCACGCCGGGGTGCTCCGGTCATTGACCTCTACTCTCTGGACCCCTCAACCCGGAATCGGACCGAGAACGGGGTGCATTTCGGGGCGACTGGCTACGCGGCCGTTGCCCAGGCGATCCGCACCCAGCAGAAGCTGACCCACGGTGGACTCACTTCCTCCCAGGAAGAAGCGATTCGTCAAAAGGTGGTCGAGAAGAACATGCTGTTCTTCCATCGCTGGCGACCACAGAACATCACCTACCTGACTGGCTTTCGAAAGCACGAACAGGGGAACAACGCGGTGGAGATCGCGCAGTTCGACCCGCTGGTTGAGCAGATCGAGGCGAAGATCAACGAACTCAAGCACCGGTGACTGTCGCTCGTTGACGCCGACACCGGTCGAATCATTGCGAGACCCGGCCTGCCGCTCCTGCCAACCCACCCTTATGACATTCTTTTCGGATTCGTGATTCCATGAAACTTGTCGGAATATTCCTGATTTCGATCTGCCTCCTGCAGTCGTTCATTCAGAATGCCTTTGCGCAGCGGGAACTGAAAGACATTCCCATTCCCGATCCCGAAGAAGAACGGAAGACGTTTGTTCTTCCCGAAGGCTTCGAAGTCAATCTGTTTGCCGCCGATCCCAAGCTGCACAAACCGATCCAGATCAACTTCGATCCGCAAGGACGATTGTGGGTTGCGGCGTCCGAGGTCTATCCCCAGATCGCCCCAGGTCAGAAGGCCTCTGACAAGATCCTGATCCTCGAAGATGTGGACGGCGACGGCACGGCCGACAAGACCACGGTGTTTGCCGACGGATTGCTCATTCCAACCGGTCTCGAACCCGGCGATGGCGGCGCCTACGTCGCCAACAGTACAGAGGTCGTGCATTTCAAGGATACGAACGGCGACGGCAAGGCGGATGAGTCTCGAATTGTGCTCAGTGGATTCGGGACCGAAGACACGCACCATATCCTGCATACGTTTCGCTGGGGCATGGATGGCATGCTGTACATGAACCAGTCGATCTACATTCACAGCCACATTGAAACCCCGTATGGCGTTCGTCGGCTGAATGCCGGAGGGATCTGGCAGTTCCGCCCCGAGACCATGCAGCTGGAAGTCTTCGCGCGCGGCTGGGTCAACACCTGGGGACACGCGTTCGACCGCTGGGGGCAGTCGTTTGCGACCGACGGCGCCGGTGGAGAAGGGATCAACTATGTGGTTCCCGGCGCATCGTACCCGGCGGTGTTTGGAGTCCCGCGAATTCTGCACGGACTGAATCCGGGCAGTCCCAAGTATTGCGGCCTCGAAATTGTCGACGGCCGACATCTTCCGGACGACTGGCAGGGGAACCTGATCACCCACGATTTCCGTGGTCATCGCGTCTGTCGGTTTGTTGTCAGCGAGGATGGGGCCGGATTTGCGGCCCGTCAGCAACCCGACCTGATCAGTTCGAAACACGTCGCCTTCCGCCCCATCGATGTGAAACAGGGACCTGATGGCGCGATCTACGTGGCCGACTGGTACAACCCGATCATTCAACACGGTGAGGTCGACTTCCGTGACCCGCGGCGCGACCATACGCATGGCCGTATCTGGCGAATCACGGCGAAGGGACGGAAAACGATACCTCGTCCGAAACTGGTGGGCGCCGAGCCTGCCACGCTGTTGAACTCGCTGAAGTCCCCAGAAACCTTTGAGCGCCAGCATGCGAAGCGTGTCCTGAAGGAACTGGGCGCCGCGGCCGTTCAACCCGCTCTCGATTCGTGGGTGAAGGGACTGGATGCGAAAGACCCCCAGTTCGAACACCATCGACTGGAAGGTCTGTGGATGTACCAGGGGCTGGATGTTCCGAATCCGTCCCTGCTCGAGCAGGTCCTGGCCTCCAAGTCACATCAGGCCCGGGCCGCAGGGGTGCGCGTGATCCCTCACTGGAAGCAGCATCTTCCCGCCGCGCTCGCGTGGCTGGAAACTGCAGTCCAGGATGAACACCCGCGGGTTCGGATGGAAGCGGTTCGAGCCTTGTCGGAATTCCCTGACCTTCGTGCCGCGGAACTGGCCCTGCGAGCCGCTGACAAGCCACTCGATCAATTTGCCGACTATGCACTCTGGCAGACCAGTCGTGAACTGGCGCCTGTGTGGGTTGGCCCCGTTGCCGAAGGGAAGTTTGATTTCCAGGGAAATCTTCGCCGACTGCTGTTTGCCGTCAAATCGGCCGAGGCGGGGGCTGCGATTCCAACACTGCTACAAAAACTGAAGGCAGGTCAGGTTCCGCCGGAACTGCAGGAAACTCTGCTGGAAACCGTCGCCTTGCTGGGGAACGGCGACCAGTTGAAGCTGGTGTTTGAACTGGCTCTATCCGCGGAGACACCTGCGGAAAATGCGGCGACGTTGTTGCGGACGCTGGCCAACGCCCGCCGGACACGCAACGTCCTGCCGACGGGAGATCTGAGTTCGCTGGCCAATTCGTTGAAGTCTCCCGATCCCCAATTGAGAGCCGCCGCTGTGGACTGCGTCGGCGCCTGGAAGCTGGAAGCCTTGCGAGGCGCCGTCAGCGCGATTGCACAAGATGACAAGCTGGATCCGGCTGTTCGAACGGGAGCCATGCAGGCGGTCGCGCAATTGGGTGGAACTGGCAGCCGCGACCTGCTCGCGGCCATCAGTCTCTCAAAAGAGGTTGAACCGCTGCGAGCGACATCGCTGGCTCTGCTTGTTCCGCTCGATACTGGCATGGCCGCCAAACTGGCTGTCACCTGGCTGAATGGTTCCAAAGATGCGGGATCGCAGTCTCAGGTGATCAACGCATTTCTGCAGCATAAGGGGGGACCCGAGGTCCTGGCGACCGCTCTGGCGGGGCAGACCCTTCCCGAAGATGCCGCCAAGATCGCGTTGCGAACCGTCACCGGTTCCGGACGACAGGAAGCCGCCCTGGTCGAGGCGCTCAGCAAGGCGGGAAATATCGTCAGCATGCCCAAGGTGTTGACCCCCGAAGAAATGTCGGCGCTGGTCGCCTTAATCAAGGAAACGGGCAACGCGGCTCATGGCGAACTGGTCTTCCGCCGAGCCGAACTGAATTGCCAGAAGTGTCATGCGATTGGTGGAGCAGGAGGAAAAGTCGGCCCGGATCTCGTCAGCATTGGTTCCAGCGCTCAGGTCGATTACCTGGTCGACTCGATCCTGCAGCCGAACAAGGCGGTTAAGGAAGGCTATCACTCGGTCGTGGTCCAGACGGACGACGGCAAGGTGATTACCGGAGTCAAAGTCCGGCAGACCGACACCGACCTGCTGCTGCGTGACGTGGAAGATCGCGAGATCACGATTCCGCTCAAGAAGATTGAAGAACAGGCGCCGGGAACGTCGCTGATGCCGGTGGGACTTGTGGACAAGCTGACCCGGTCGGAATTGATCGACCTGGTCCGATTCCTGTCGGAACTGGGTAAGCCTGGTCCCTACGCCGCCGTGACAGCGCGTGTCGTTCGACGTTGGGAAACACTGCAGCCAACGAATGATTCGTACACCCGGATGTACCGGACCAGCGATACTCAGGTGATTGCGGATGACCGCGGGCTGAACTGGCTGCCCGTCTACAGTTCTGTCGCGGGATCGATGCCGATCAGCGACATCCTGGACTTCACGATGAAGGAGCGGCTGGGAGAAGCCGCTCGCAAAGTCGGTTTCCTGCGTTGTCGCGTGAATGTGACGACCGCGGGAGTCGTCGGTCTGGCAATCTCCGACGGCAGTGGGTTGCAACTGTGGGTCGATGGGAAACCAGTGGATGTTCGTGAGAAGCTCGAGTTGCCGCTGACCATGGGCGAACACGTCATCACCGTGTCCGTCAATCTGCTGACTCGAAAGGTTCCCGTTCGACTGGAACTGATTGATGTTCCCGGCTCCGCAGCCCAGTTCGGGTTCTCTCAGCCAAAGAGTCAGTAGGCGAAACGCAACTACGAACTTGCCAGTTGTCGAGCGGCTTCAACCGGCGCTCCTGCGTCCAGCCATGAAATTGTTAATTCGGATTCGATGTTTGGATTTACCCAGCAGATCGACTGAACTGGCTTGAATTGCCCGGCGAGATCGGAAAACAACTTTCGGACGGTCTCGTCGAGCGATGCAATCCTGGAATCAGAATTCATCGCGGCTTCAAGCAAATGTACATCCTTGAACATCGCTTCGCGCGATTTGTCAGGAACTTTTGCGTTTTGAATTGCCTCCCTGAGTTCCAAATCTTCCAGCCTGGCGATTTGCGCAACTTTCTTGCGGGCGTACATGCTGACAAGCCATTGACGGGAAAAGCCCGACCGGTGCCGTTTCCATTCCTCGGAAATCGCTGGTGAAATGCCGATTCGATGACAGATTCTCAACACAGAGATCAGGAAGTCACGGCAGCGTTTCGAGGTGGGGTGTATCGCTTCTTCGGAGCCCGCGGCATGAGCGATGCTGCAATCGACGACGATGATGACCGAATTGACTCTGGCCACCATCACTCCTTTGCCAACGCGGCTTCCACAGCATCCAGGTATTTGCTCTGAGCCTGCAATGCCACATCGTCGAAATCCTCAGGCCAGTCACCAAATCGACCGGCCTCATCCAGATCGGCACTATTGACCACCGTGGTTCCAAACCTGTCGTCCAGACTGAACCAGTGTAACTTGACCAATTCTGGGTCGAGTTGCTCTTCCGCGACCAGGGTTTGTATTGCTAGCAACATCATCGAGCTGTGGGTTTCGACGACCAATTGCACACCACGCCTGGCAGCGTCCGCCAGAAGGCTGGCCATTGCGACCTGGGCCTTGGGATGCAAGTGAATCTCCGGTTGCTCAACGAACACGAGTTGCCCTGGCTTTGCTTCCAACAACGCGACGAGCAGTGGGAGGACATGCGAGACACCCAGGCCAACGTCTGCAATATTCACCAGATCCTTCGAAGAATCCGGGCCGGGGCAAGGGACGCGACCCACGTGGAGTTCGATATTGGCATCACTGATTCGACGAGTCTCAACCTTCCACGTCAACCCCAGTGAGCCCAGGCCTCGTTCGAGTTGAGCCAGATTTGGGGAATGTTCGCGAGCCCATCTTGCGACGATGCTGGCTGTGTACTGAGTAAATGTCCCGGGAAATCGCGGTCCAGATGCCGCGACAGGGTACGACCGATCCGGATTACCGCGAAGCCCGGGAACGTGGATCAAGTCTCGAATTCGCGGCAGGTAGAAAAGAGGGTCGTCCTTAATCTCTGTGTCGCCAAGATTCATGACTCGCCTCAATGCAAAGCGGTCTGACACGATTCGGACAGAATTTGTGGACAGTGGAACTGTATCCGAAGTGATTCTTGAATACTGAGGAATCTCCTTGTCTAAGAGTGACTCCCCTGCAGCTTGAAGTTGCTGATCAGACATGTCGATGGAGAGTTCCACCTCAAATCTCGTTGAAAACCGCCGACGCCATTTTGCGACTCTGAGCTCTTCAGTCGCACTCTTCCGATCCAGCGTGGTTTCGAAACCATCGCCATCAGCCGATTCCAATCCGATCGAAACCTTCTGCGCTCGCAGTCCTGGACCACTGAAGTTCAAAAATTGGTCGACATTCGTAAACTTCACATGCGGCCCGTCCAGCAGGAGCGGCCCGGGATCAAATGGGGCATCGAGTGTCTGCTTCAACAAAAGAATCGCCTGCAAGACACTCGACTTGCCGGAACTGTTAGCGCCAGCCAGCAAGGTCAAAGGGCGAATTTCCACATCAATGCGATCACGTATTGATTTGAATCCTTCAACGGTGATTTTTGACGGCATCTTCTGCTCCGAGTCACCCCCAACCGAAATCAACTTCTCTCATTCTACTCACTGACAATTCGCGCCGCTCCCCAATATCCAAACTCCCAGGACCAGTCATTGGCCTGGTTCACCAGGTCGAGCTTCAGGTCCTGGCCGGCAAACTTGGACAGATCGACCGTGATCGTGCGCCAGCCTTCCTTGCAGGTCTCCTTCGAAATCATCTCATCCGCCATCCGCTGACCGTTGCCGCGAACAACGAGCCGCCAGTCGCCGCGAGGATCGTGCGAGACATCCAGGATCAGCTTCGTCTTCTTGTCGGCAGGAGGTTTCAGCGTTGTCGACAGGACGCATGGCTTGTCGCGGTTGACTGGATGGGTTCTCAACACATTGTCGTGACCGCGGAATTCGCTGAGCAACCCGATTCCCAGTTCGCCAGATTCCGACGTCGTGAAATTCGGCAGGACTTCCCCCACCAGCGATGGGAACTCTGCCGGATTCAGCGACTCGCGCGGGGCGACCTGCGTCACGCCCGGCAACCGCCGGGCCGATGGATCGCTCGGATGCTTGTCGAGCGTAATAAACGCGAACAAGTCGATGATCTCCTGTTGCGACAACTGCTTTTCCAACTGCTCGGGCATCAGCGAAATCTCGCTCACCTTAATCTCATCAATCTCCTCGCGCGGGATGATCTCCTGCTTGCCCCCCTGAACCTTCAGTACCACCCGCTGAGGACTCTCCTCGGCCAGCAGGCCGTTCAGAACTCGTCCGCCATTGGTGACGACTGTGTAGGATCGATACCCCGCGCCAATCACCAGGCTGGGGTCGAATACGTTCGACAGCAACTGGGTAAAGTCGTTGCGGCCGTTCCGTGTGATGTCAGGTCCCACTTCGGCCCCTTCGCCATACAGCTTGTGACATTGAGCGCAGACCTTCTTGAACGCCTTTTCACCCGCCAGGGCATCGCCAGGAGTCTTGCGGATCAGCGATTTCATGCTGGCGATGTATTGCTCGCGACCGGGATCCCGTCCTTCGCGAACCTGGCCCCAGTGCGTCGTGAGGAGTGTCGTCAGTTCTTCGTCCTTCAACTCCTTCAGTCGTCGTGCCTGGTTGAGGTTGATCGCGGTCGCGGCGATCTTCTTATCGCGAACTGCCTCCAGCAGTTGACGCGCCCATGTGGCCCGTTGAGTCAACAACTCGATCGCCCGAGGTTGCTGATCGGCGGCCAGGTTCGCATACGCCGCCAGGACGACTCCGGCGACACGGGGATCTTCGATGCGACCGATCGCCGGCAGGACCTGGGAAATGAAGTCTGCTCCCTGATCTTTCCCTGAAAGAACCGTGGCGAGTGTTTCAAGCAATCCGTCATCCTTCGCCGAAATCAGCGACTGCAGCGCCTTCAGTCGCTGGTCGGCAGGAGCGGTCCGATTGGCGAATGCCCGGCGGACCTGTGGCAGTCCGCGGGTGTCTCCCCATGAGACCGCCAGCAGCGCGGCATCCTGACCGAGTGGATGATTGGTTCCCCCCGTCAGGACAGGGGTCAGCGGTTCGAACAGAGCCGATTTGAGCGAGTCGAGTTTTTCGCCCTTCAGTTCTCCCGTTTGCACTTTGGCCGCCAGCACTGCGAGGACGTCCCGGCCAGCCTGCGGAGAATCATCGCGCAATAACGTGAACAAGTCGGCGACCGGCTTTGCCTCAAATTGTTGTCGACCCAAAAGTCGTTCTGCCGCCCGCGGCATCAGGTCGGCCACCGTTTTTGATTTCAGATAGTTTCCAGTGCGAAGGATCTCCACGAATTCATTCGCATGCTGTTCCAGTCTTGGATGCAGGTTCTGCCAGGCAACGCGTGGAATCAGGACATCGTCGCCGCATTGAGTCAGGCTGTACAACAGGACTTCGATGACCGTGGCCTGGTTTCCGTCATGCTCTTTGGCGACGGCGATCACGCTTTGCAGCAGTTCCTCATTCGATTGCACCTGAGCGAACGCCGGGAACAGCTTTTCGGAGATCTTGCCAGTCAGCACTCCATTGAAGAAGTGTCGAAATTCAGGCTTGTTTCCTTCGATCCGTGCGGCCCAGGCGCGAAACGTCGGATCCTGACTGTTATGCAACGCTCTGGTGCTGGTGGAATCGGAAGCAGGTGAGATTGCTGCGAAGACAAACAGGGCATGCAGACGGTGAGTTCGCGGTGTTTTTTCATCGACCGCCAGGGCAAGGATATCCTTGAGAAACGCCTGTTCCCCAGCGGGAATCCCAGCCTGGGCGGCATTGGACAGATGCCGTTCCGTCAGGAGGCGCGTGGCCGTCCAGCGAATGAAGTCGTTGGGGGCGCCAAGCGATTCCATCAGCTCGCTGTCGGATTTCCGGGCAAGATCAAATCCGGGCGGTGTGCGGGGTGAGTCCTTGTACCGGACGCGGTAAAGACGGCCTTTCAGGCGGTCGATCCCGGCAGGATCGCGGTTGGCGTCCTGGTAGCAATGATAGCGGTCGTACCAGTCAAGAATGTACAGGCACCCGTCGGGTCCCGTCTTCTGGACAACAGGCATGAACCAGGCGTCATTGGCGGTCAGGAAGTCGGGCTCGCCAAACCCCTTGAACGTCGCGCCGGAACGCTCAATCCGGTCGACATTGATACACCCGCCGTGAATGTTTCCCATGTACAATTTGCCGCGGAACTGGGCGGGATAGGCGTCGCTGTCGAAGTAGTGGATGCCGCAGTAAGCCGCCTTCTGATGCTTGTGCTTGACGATGGAATCAATCTTCCAGGTGAACGGGGGATAGGGGCCTCCCTGGCGGTGGTAATACCCGGTTTCCACCAGGTGCCACAGGTGATCGATGACGCACGCGCTGATGAATGCCTCGCCCTCAGTATTAAACGCAATCCCCCAGGGATTGCTGGTCCCTTCACAGAAGACCTGGAATTCACGCGTCCGGGGGTGAATGCGGAACAGCGCACAGGTCAGGGGCCAGCCGGGATGGTCCGGCTTGAAGTTGGGATTGCTCTTGGCGTATTTGACGTGCGAATGATTGAAAACACCGTTCAGGCCATACAGCCATCCATCCGGGCCCCAGGTAAGTGAATTGGGAAGTTCATGCGTATCGGTTCGGCCGAATCCGGTGACAACCACTTCCTGCTTGTCTGCTTTGCCATCGCCATCCGTATCCTGCACGAACAGCAGATCGGGCGAATTCGCAATCCAGACACCCCCATGCCCGACGGCGATGCCGCTCGGGATATTCAGTCCGTCCATGAAGACGGTGAACTTGTCCATCGTTCCATCGCCATTGGTGTCTTCCAGGATCTTGACCCGATCCCGACCCGGCCCCGGTTCGCGACGCGGGTATTCGAGCGACTCGGTGATCCAGAACCGGCCTCGTTCATCGATCGCCATGGCAACCGGATTCACCAGGTCGGGTTCCGCGGCCACGACTTCGACCTGGAATCCCGGCGGAACCGTCATCATCTTGGCCGCGGTCTGTGGATCCCGGGGATCGTTCGGCGGAGCATCCTGCGCGTGAGGAATCAAGGGTTTGGGCTGCTGACCCGACGCGGTCGGAAGACCCGTTGTCAGGAGCACAAGGAACAATCCGCTGCAACAGACGAGAGAACGCATGGTGAGGCTTCCAGACGGAATGCAATGAGTGGGTGATCTGTGTTTCGAACATGTTAGCGATGTGATTCGACGCTGGCAGCGCACTCGCCCTCAACGTTCAACGCGCCCCAGAGCGGCGACCGTCAGGTCGGTCCCTCATGGTCGCGTTAGCGTGCGGTTTCTTCGTTCGAACCAGGCCTCAGTCACAGGAAAAAAGAAACCGGACGCTAACGCGTTGCGGCTGAGGGGGCGATGAGCTCTTCGGGCTCGTGTCTTTCGCCCGGTGTGAGCGTTCGAAGACACGACATGGCCGAAGTTGGCAAGATCGTGGTGCCCCCATGGATGACACATACTCTGGAGAGGGCCTATCAGTCGCCACGCCAGCTGAGAAAGCGATTGCCCTGTCGCCCACGTCTGTCTCAATCCTCTTTGCGCGTCGGCCGATTCCTGCTAAGAGTCTCCACGGATTGACCGGCGCCTGGACTGGATTCGGGCACCAATCGGCCTCCCCAGGGCTGGTGCTGTGGAGTACGTGATGAATACGACCCTGCTTGAGACGGATTCACCCGTTGTGGTTTCGGAATGTGATTTGGCGGGTACGGCCATGCCTGTCTCACGCCACCCGTCTGTGACGCGACGTCGGCCGTTGTCGCTGACCAAGCGGTGCGTTTTCTCGTTGATTCCGCTGCTCGGTCTGTTGATCACGGCCGAGATTGCCGCACGATGCCTTGTTCCACATCCGGCGGGCGTCAATCGGTATGACCAGATCCAGCAGATCATTGTCTACCTGGGGAACAAACCAGGGGAAAGCATCTTTGAACCGGACCCGGACTGCTTCTGGCGCCTGAAGCCAAACGTCGTGCTGCCGATGGATCGAGGTGCGGCGTGGGGTGGAATGATGTCGAACAGCCATGGGATGCGGAGCCGTGAGGTTTCGGTTGAGGCGGCGTTTCAGAGAGCTCGGGTGCTTTGTTTTGGTGACAGTTCCACGTTTGCATTCGGAGTCGGCTTCGAAGACGCGTGGCCGAATCAGTTGCAGCAGATCCTGGATGTGGATCATCCGAACAAGTTTGAAGTGTTGAACGCCGGGATTCCCGGCCAGTCGTCGTACCAGGGGCGACAGCGACTGACTCGAGAACTGGCGAAGTGGCGTCCGCAGATGGCGTTCATCACCTTCGGAAACAATGACGGATGGCGATGGGATGATCGGGAAGATCGCGATCACGCCCGGCAACAGATCCACGGTTCCAGTCCCTCGCTGCTGGCGGGAAGTCGGGCCTGGCAATGGTTGCTGCGGCAGCGTCAGCAGGCGGTTCAGGCTCAGTCCGCGCAGGCTCAACTGGAATGGGCCAGGCAGGCCTCGTGGAATTATTTTGATCCGAACCAGAAATGGACACCGCGTGTGAGTGTCGCTGACTTCGCGGACAACCTGCGGGTGATGGTTACGGAGTGCCGGAAGGTGGAGTGTACTCCGGTGTTGATCGTCTGGCCGGACCAGCGGCAACTGATCGGTCAGCCGACCTGGCGGCCACCCTATCAGGAAGCGATGCGCCAGGTTGCCGGCGAATTGAATGTGCGTTGCCTGGATCTGGTGCCGCTGTTTGAACAGGGGGGCGATTGGGCTGCCGATCGATTCCTTCCGCAAGACGTGGTCCATGTCGACCGCGAAGGGAATCTGTTCGTCGCCGATGCGGTGGCGCAGTTGGTGGAAAGTCTGGAATTGAGCCTTGGGCCGGCGCCTCGCTGAGTCCTGCTGCCCCGTTCGCGAGTGGGCATTTTGCCTGAAGCCCCTGCAAGGGATGAGCATTCGGGGGGATTCCGGTGGCGTGACGAGCCGGGATTTCCTAGACTTCCCACTCTGATTCTCAAATTCGAGACCACTCTGGCATGTCGTCACCTGATCCAACGCCGAATTCTCCGCGCAAGTCGCCGCGTCGCCGTTTTTCGGTCGACTTTGAGCCGCTTCGCGAGCGACTGCAGATTCGTTCGTGGATTGATCGTCTGCGTCGAGATCTTTCGACCGGGGGATACGGGCTGCTGGTCAGCTTGATTGTGCATGCCGCGGTGATGGTGGTGCTGGCGTTGATCCTTTTCAATGTCCGTACGGAAGGGGATGGCGATCCGCTGATTGCCAGTTGGCTGACCCCCGGCGAGAAAGCGGCCAATCCCGGCCGAAAGGTTCAGCCGATCGCGATTCCGATCAACATCGGTCAGGCGCCCGTCACAGTTCCCACGCCCAAAACGACGGCCTCCGATGCCGGCGAGCCGAATGCCAGTTCCCGTGTCGGGGTGGCTCCGGTGGACGTCAGCAAGGCGCTGGTCTCGCGGAATCCGCGAACTCGTTCGGCCAATCTGGAGCGGATGGGTGGGAGTGTGGATTCGGAACGGGCGATCAAGCAGGGGTTGCAATGGTTGTCGCGGCAGCAGAAGAGCGATGGCCATTGGGAACTGCACCAGGGTTATCCTGATGCGGGGTTTTCGGTGATTCGCACGGATACGGGGGCAACCGCATTGGCGCTCCTGGCGTTCCTGGGGCATGGAAACACTCATCAGAACGGTGACTTTGCGGAAGTCGTCTCCAAGGGGTTGAAGTGGCTGCGTCAGATTCAGGATCCGCAGACGGGCGACTTGCATGATCTGCGTCAGGAAGAGGGGCGCAACGGGGCGTTTTACGCCCATGCGATGGGGACGATTGTGTTGTGCGAAGCACTCGCCCTGACTCAGGATGCGGAACTGCGAAAGCCCGCGGAGATGGCGGTCAAATACCTGCTGGATTCTCAACATCCCGAGAACGGCGGCTGGAAGTACCGCCCGATTTCCAAGCAGATGGTGGGAGATCTGTCGGTCACCGGGTGGGCCCTGATGGCGCTGCATACGGCACGGATGGCGGGGATTGAAGTGGCACAGGACGATTTCGTTCGTGCCTCGGCATTCCTGGATTCTGTGCAGGTGCGGGGAATGTCCCGCTACAAGTATGAACCGACATCGCCCGACAGCAAGGCATCGGCTGCTCTGACAGCGGAAGCGCTGCTGTGTCGACAGTGGCTTGGCTGGCCCCGGAATTTTCCGGAGATGGTGCAGGGGGTGAAGTTCGTCACGGCGGATGAGCAGTTGCCTGCATGGGGAGGCGGTCGTCGCAATGTGTATGCGTGGTACTACACGTCGCAGATGCTGCACAATTATGGCGGCGAAGAATGGAAGCGATGGAATTCGGCCGTGCGCGATGCGGTCGTCCGCAACCAGGTGACGACAGGGAGCGCCAAGGCAGGGGCCGATACCCGCGGCAGTTGGAACCCCACAGCTCCTCCGGGCGATCCGTTTGAGCATTCCGAAAAGGGAGGGCGGCTGTATATGACAGCGCTCTGCATCCTGATCCTGGAAACTCCCTATCGGCATCAGCCGCTGTATGCGACGGATGAAGTTGCGATTGCCACACCGCGAGGCGAGTAGGCGTTGGCGTTTGGGGCAATCCGCTGATTAGATTGTTCTGCGTGGCACTGGATGCGTCGTTGCGACCACAGAAAAAAGAAACCGGACGCTAACGCGTTGCGGCTGATGGGTCGAATTGCTGTTCAGGGTGTTAGTGATATCTCATGTCAATGCATTTCACCTGACTTACCTCTATCCGTGTTCGATCTGTGTTTCATCCGTGGCTGCTTCCTTCGCCCCGATTCGATCAGCTCCGTGGCTCGCGTTGCAACATCAGGACGGCGATTCCAAGGGCCATGCAAGTCGGGCCTTCGATGGCGATCCACCAACCGGGCAATCCCTCGGACCAATCGATGCCGATCATGCAGAATCCCTGGATCACCATGGCCCAGCCCAGGAAGACGATCAGGTTTGCATAGCGCGCCAGGTCCAGCGTCACGAACCAGAGCAGGATGCCGAATGCGGCAAACCAGAGTGACGTTGAACGCGCCAGGTAGGCGGTGATCGGTGGTTCTGGAAAGGAACCCAGGCCGAGCCATTCGTGGCAAATGGCAAGGTAGCGGCGCGGGACCACAACGGCGACAACCGCCGCAAAGTTGACGACGCTCAGGATGCGCAGCAGGCGAATCAGCCCGGTTTTTCGTGTAGACCCCATCTCCGCCTGTTGCATACTGCCAGATCCCGAATCCGTTCCGCGGTCATCCATCAAATCGGTTGTTCGTCTCATCCCCGTGAAAATCATGCGGTGCCGCGCAGCCGATCCCAGTCCACGATCAGTTCCCGATTCTTTTGGCCAAGGTACGACCAGAGCAGCGCCAGTGCCAGCAGCAGGATCAGCAGACCTCCATAGGCCGGCGCCAGATGCCACCAACTGGTGTAACCGACGACCAGATGAATTCCAATCGCCGCGGCATAGGCGGGAACTCCGGCCAGCAACAGCATCCACCATTGCCAGCGGGCTCCTTCGCGAAAGCCCCACATGGCTGTCAACAACACGGAGATTCCTGTGGCGATCAGCATTCCCCCAAAGCTGGCACGGTCATGCGCGATCAGTGGAATCAGTCGCGGATTGGCGAGTGTCAGGTCGCTGGGGCAGACATCCATGAATTCCAGGTCTTCACGGACGAAAACCGATGTGCAGCCAACTCCGGAAATGATCAGTCCGGCGCTGACCAGCACGGCGCCATGGATCACAAACAGCAATTGGCCCCATTGAGCTCGTCGCCAGGCGGGTGTTTCCCGCAGGTTTGGCAGGGTGGTGAACTGAGGTTCGCCCACGTTTCCCTGCCAGGCCAGCAGTGAGAACTGCAGCATGATCGCGGTAATGAATGCGTGAAACGGATCGAAGTAGCCAAACCCCAGGAACAGAAAAAAACTGGTGAAGCCGACCAGGGCGGAAAGCAGGATGGCGACGACGGACCAGTGCGCCCCTCGGCGAATTCCAAACCATGACAGGAACAAATAGAGCACCGCGACGGCGATCATGGTTCCTGACAGCGTCACGCGATCGTGCTGCATGAAGGCAAGCAGCCTGGGATTGATCAAGTTCAATTCGTCACGCGTCATCCCGACAAAGACTTCGTCGTAGGGGAGGATGATTCGTGTCGACGCGATGCCAAAGGCAAGCAGTCCGCCGATCAGCATCGCCAGTCCCAGGACCAGCGTCCAGAACCACGTGGACTTCTGGATGGGAGTTGGTACAGAAGGAAGATCGTCGGGCTCGGTTTCTGGGATCTGTGGTGTGGCGCCATTTGCAAGCGGGACGGAATCGGCGAACAGGACCGCTTCGTTGATTCGCTTGGGAAGGCCTGGTCCTGAATAGATCAGGCCGGTGTCGATCAGAGCCGCGTTGGCTCCCGACTGTTTCAGTTGAAGCGCCTCGATCGGTTCGTGGATTCCGCCCGCGATGAATGCCGGTTCGCTGCCAAACCGGGAGCGGAGAGTCTTGATCGTTTGAACCACATCCGGCAGCGCCGCCGGACCAAAGATCCAGCCCCCGGCGGGATCGTGAAGTCGTCCTTCGATGACGATTCCTCGGCATCCGACCTCCAGTGCGGGACCGACGAGGGCCAGCAATGGTTCGGCGGCTAGATCCGCGGAAATGGCCAGCCAGACAGGTCGATTGAAGCGCTGGTTCGAACTGATGAAGCGTTCGAGATGCTCGCGCCAGACTTCGACCGACCACTTCGCTCGACACGCTTCGTCCGCGGAGGTCAGGATAAATCCATCGACATGGGAGGCCAGCCGTGACGTCAGCTCACACAATTCCCGAGTCGCCTGTTCGGAGATTGTTCCGTTTGCGAATGTCAGACGTGCCAGGATTCGGGCCGCGGGTCGAGGTCGCGTGGCAAGCCCTTGAATCCAGTCATCCACAGACCGGGCGCCGGGTTCTTCGGCAACCCGAATGGAACGCGTTTTGTGACAGAATTCGGCGGGTCGACTGGCCGCAAGAGCTTTCACCGCGATGGGGCCGACTTCGACAAATCCCACGCCGAATCGTGAGATCGCCGCAGTGGCAAGGCCATGGGGATCAACCACGTGACCGATGCCCACTGGGGCGGCAAGGGGGATTCCACCAACTCGGGTCCGCAGGCGGGGATCGGGATGCATGTGGCCAAATAGGTCAATCACGATCGAGCCGAAGGGAAGTCGGCTGAGTCGTCCCATGGACCCGAGGGCGATGCCACGAGCCGTTTCCAGGGGAAGCTGGAACAACAGCGGTTGCAGGACTGTGCGATACGACCAGTCAGGCATGAACGACTTTACACTGTTGATTTCGGGTGGGCAGATGGATCTGTGAGAGAGACCGTAAATCGCACTGCAGATTAACGAATGCAAGAGCAGATTGCGTCGTAGCGGATTGCGAATTGCTGGTCGCTACCGATCGGATTACGATCAATCTCGGAAGGTGAATTCTAACTCTTCGCCGGAGTGGTTCTGATGAGTATTCGACCGTGGATCGTGTTGACGGTATCGCTGGCAATTGTGGGAGGCCGCTGTGCTGCCGAGGAAGCGGTCAAGCTGTCGTTCGTCCAGCCGAAGCCGTTCCAGGTGATTCAGCGTGAGGGATTCGAACCTCAGCACGCTTCGATTCATGAGCCCGAAGGTCAGGAACTGGGATATGCCGATGTGGTCGTGCGTGGCCCCAAGACGACGTCAGTCAAAGGGGACTGGCAGTTCCGGCTGGAACTGGTGGAGCATGGGTTTGGACGGTCTTTCGACTGGATGCCACTGGACGTGGAAGAGACCGAAAAGGAATTCAAGTGGCTGGTGGAAGTTCCCGCGGGAGGCTGGTACCGCCTGGGAATTCGTTGTGTTGACGGAAAAGAGACCACGGCCGAAGGGGTCATTGACCCGATTGGTGTTGGCGAGGTGTTTGTTGTGGCCGGGCAGTCGTACGCGGGGGGACACAATGATGAGGTCATGAAGGTGACGGATCCTTCTCAGGCCGTTTCGACCTATGACTGGGGAACGAAAAGCTGGCGGGTGGGGAACGATCCCCCGCCTCATAATGGTGATGGGGGTTCGATCTGGCCTCCACTGGGCGACATGCTGGCGCCGACTCTGCGAGTCCCCGTGGCGTTCGTCAATGTCTCGGTCGGAGCGACGTCCACGGCGAAATGGATGCCGGGTGGGCCGTTGCATCAGCGCTTGTGCTCGGTGGGACGTGAAATCGGGCCGTTTCGCGCGGTCCTGTGGCAGCAGGGGGAGTCAGACGTCATTGAGAAGACTCCGACGGAGACCTACGTCAAAAACATGCGCGAAATCCGGGATGGCGCGTGTGAGGCCTGGCGGTTTGAACCTCCCTGGTTCCTGGCGAAATCGACGCTGCATCCGACCGTGTACAACGACCCGCTGGAAGAGCGGCGCATTCGAATGGGGACCGACCAGCTGTGGAAGCAATCGGGATTCCGGCCGGGACCGGATACCGACTTGCTGGGAGGAGATAACCGGGGGGATGCGAAGTCCAGGCGTCATTTTAGCGCGATTGGTCAGCGCCGGGCGGCGCTGCTGTGGTTCGCCGTCCTGTGGAATGACCTGCAGACGGATCCGGGAAACTGAGCTGGAACAGTATGATGTTTCGGTTCTGGCTGTGCTGTAAGTGTTTTTTGAGTATGTTGTTGCGTGTTTTGTTTGGCGTGCCGCGGTCTCGTCGGTCGGCGGCATTTCGGTGGGATGGGCAATTGTGTTTACGGGAGGATTTCCGTGCCGCAGATTCCGGAAATTCTTAATCTGCGGCGGGCTTCCCACTACGAAGTCGGGCCGTTAGAATCCCCGGTCCGCTTGAGAGGTGGTCGGCAAAAGTGCCGGTCGGCCGGCGGTGTGTGTGGCAATTCTTGGAAAACCCTGACGGAGGACTGTGTGGTCAAGTTGCGGTTGCGGGATAACGAGTCGATCAGCGATGCAGTGAAGCGGTTTCGTAAGTTGGTTGAGCACGCCGGGATCAAGAAGGAAATGCGGCGGCGAGAATTCTATGAAAAGCCCAGCGAAACCAGCCGTCGCTCACGCCGTCGCGCCGAGCGCCGCGCCAAGATCCAACGCATGGTCGGCAACAGCACCGGGGTCTGATTCCACGACCCGCTCTTGCCACGCACACAGACAGGCCGGCATTATGCCCGGCCTGTGTCATTCTTTGGCTGATGGCAGGAAGTTATCCCGTCGGGAGGGAACCATGCGAGTGCGTCTGCTGGGAATCGCCTGTCTGGGATGGATTCTGGCGATCGGTCCCGCACCCGCCGCGGAGCTTCCCAGGATCCGTGTCACTGCGGATCAATCGGGATTCGTCACCGAGACGGGAAAAGCGTTTGTTCCCTGGGGGGTGAACTACGATCACGACGACCGTGGCAGGCTGCTGGAAGATTACTGGAATTCGGAATGGTCGCTGGTCGAGCAGCATTTTGCCGCCATTCAGGAACTGAAGGCGAACGTTGTCCGGATTCATCTTCAATTCGGCAAGTTCATGGACGGCCCGGCCAAGCCCAATCGAAAAGCGTGTGAGCAACTGTTGCGGCTGGTTGGGCTCGCGGAACGCTCGAATCTGTATCTCGACCTGACTGGTCTGGGGTGCTACCACAAGGCGGATGTTCCCGCCTGGTATGACGAGTTGTCCGAGCAGGAACGCTGGGAGGCTCAGGCGGTGTTCTGGCAGGCCGTTGCAGAGACGTGCCAGCCCAGTCCCGCGATTTTCTGTTACGACCTGATGAACGAACCGGTCGTTCCCGGCGGTCGTCGGCAGGCACGCGACTGGCTGGGACCTGCGTTTGCCGGCAAGCATTTCGTGCAATGCATCTCGCTGGATCAGCGCGACCGGCCTCGACCTGAAATCGCGGCGGCCTGGGTGAAGCATCTGACCACGGCGGTCCGCAAAGTCGATTCACGACATTTGATTACTGTGGGGCTGGTCGACTGGAGCCTGGATCGGCCCGGGCTGACATCGGGATTTGTGCCTAAGGAAGTC
>Ga0265327_10002076_pt1 | contig 22390 bp, 20 predicted proteins | sample 41621metaG_FD_202089 | JGI IMG/M metagenome (GOLD analysis project Ga0265327, IMG submission 202089) | Rhizosphere microbial communities from Carex aquatilis grown in University of Washington, Seatle, WA, United States - 4-16-21 metaG | ecosystem: Host-associated > Plants > Roots > Rhizosphere...
GCTCTCCAGGCTGCCGACCAGGCAGATGGTCACCACCTGTTCCCAGAACTCCAAAGTGCCGATGAGGGCAAAATTAGGGAAGGTAAAACCGGACATGAAGTTTTCCGGTATCGCCACCAGGAATTTCGGGCCGATGGTGAACTCATGGTGGGGCAGGATCGGATCGTCGTGCAGGAACATATAGACATGCTCATGCTCCAGGTCGTAATACTGGCCCAAGACCAAGCCGACCAGCACGACGACCAAAGGCCCTGGAATCATCTTCAGATAGCGGTTTTTCAAATACGACCAGACGATCAGGATGCCCAGCCCCGTGCCGCCGATCAAAGCCACTTCCGGATTCAGGTCGATGAGGCTGCGCGGAATCGCGCCGATGGTCTGGAACAAGGTCTTCGCGTCCGGCTTCACGCCCAGCAGGGTGTGAATCTGCTTGGCCATGATGATGATGCCGATGGCGGCCAACATGCCATGCACGACCGACGACGGGAAGAAGGCGCTCAGGCGGCCGGCTTTGAAATAGCCCATCAGCGTCTGGATCACGCTGGCGCAGACGATGGCGGCCAGGGTGTACTTGTAACCGAGCATCGCGTCGCCCTGGCCGAGTTCCTGCACGGAATCGAAAATCACCACAATCAGCCCGGCGGCCGGGCCGTTGATGGTGACAAAAGATCCGTTGAAGCGCGAGACCAGCAAGCCGCCGATGATGGCGGTGATGATGCCCGCCTGGGGCGGGAAGCTGGACGCCATGGCGATGCCCAGACACAAAGGCAAAGCGATCAGAAAGACCAGAAAACCCGACATGGCGTCGGCCTGCCAATTCTGGGCAAGCCCGGCCAGGCCAGTCTGCGGGGCGTCGGGGACGGAGGATGGATTTGCCATAGGTGTTGACCGCTCGGTGTTGTGGACTCCGGCTGTCCCAAGCAGCATCCGTGCCGTCTGCCATCACGGACGGCGCGCGCCGCATGGGCGCGGGCTTTCAGCGCAGGCGCGGCCCGCCTGCCGCCGGCCAAAACCGGCCGGATGGTGTTTATCAACCCTTCAGACTGTTGAATTGCACCACGCCGGTACGGCCCGCCATCGCCGCCGGATTTCAAGACTGTTCCGTAAAAGCCCGTTCCCACTTGCTGATGACCACCGTGGCCACGGCGTTGCCAATCAGGTTGGTGATGGCGCGCGCCTCCGACATGAAACGATCCACCCCCAGCAACAGCGCCAAGCCCGCCACCGGCAGCACATCCATGGAGGACAGCGTCGCCGCCAAGGTGATGAAGCCGCCGCCGGTCACCGCCGCCGCGCCCTTGGACGTGAGCAGCAGCACGGCGAGCAAGGTCAACTGCTGGCCTAGGCTAAGGTCGATGTTCAGCGCCTGGCTGATGAACACCGCCGCCATGGTCAGGTAGATTGAGGTGCCGTCCAAATTGAACGAATAGCCGGCAGGCACCACCAGGCCCACCACCGGCTTGGCGCAGCCGAAGGCTTCCAGCTTCGCCAACAAGCCCGGCAAGGCCGCCTCCGAGGAGGAGGTCGACAACACCACCCACAATTCTTCCTTGATATGCTTGATGAGCCGCCACAGGCTGAAGCCGCTGAACCAACAAATAGTGCCCAACACGGCCACGACGAACAGGCCGCAGGTGAGGTAAACCCCGGCCATCAGCCGTCCCAGGGAAAGCAGCGCCGCCGGGCCGTATTGGCCGATGGTGAAGCCCATCGCGCCAAACGCGCCGAAGGGCGCCAAGCGCATAATCATGTCGATCATCTTGAAAAAAGTGGCGGACAACTGAGCCAGCAAATCATGCACCGGCCGGCCGCGCTCGCCCTGCGCGCCCAGCGCCCAGCCGAACAGCACCGAAAACAGCAGCACTTGCAGGATCTCGCCCTTGGCGAAGGCGTCGACGGCGCTGGCGGGTATGATGTTCAACAAAAAATCCACGGTGTCCAGCGCCTTCGCTCCGGCGGTGTAATTGGCGACGGCCCCGGCGTTTAAGGTTTTAGGGTCGATGTTCATGCCCGCCCCGGGCTTCCACACATTGACGACGACCAGGCCGATCACCAAGGCCAGCGACGACACCGCCTCGAAGTACAGCAGCGCCTTAAGCCCCACCCGGCCGACCTTGCCCATGTCGCCGGTGTGGGCGATCCCTAACGACACGGTTAGAAAAATAATCGGCGCGATCAGCATCTTGACCAGCTTAATGAAAGCATCGCCCAGCGGTTTCAATTTCGCGCCGAATTCAGGCCATAGTAAACCGACGGCCACGCCCAGCAGCACGCCGACGATGACCTGGAAATAGAGCGTATGGACTAAGGGCGTTTTTTCTTTGGATGGCGGGGCTTCCAGCGTCGAGGGTCTCATGTGCCAGTCTTGTGTGAAGGATGGATTCGCTTGAATTAACCGATGTTGTGTGGCCGACCGGCGGGCCATTGCCGGTTTGCCGCATACCGGCAGGGTGCCGCGATTTCAATGGACTTGCGGTGGGGGCAACTTTATCATTCCGCCCTGGCACCGGGAAACGCTTGTTTCCTCCGCGGATACCGGCACCCGTCCGGGCGCAAAACGTTTTCGGCGAGACGAACAACACGCCCGGCTTATGAAAAATCCCTCCCATCCGCAAACCTCACGGCACAACGAAGCCATGCTTGCCGCCGCCGCGTTCGCCATCGGCATTGGCGTCATGGCGGTCGAAATCACCGCCTCGCGGTTGCTTGCGCCGTATTTCGGCGCGTCCCTGTTTGTGTGGACGAGCCTCATCGTCACGGTGCTCGTGGCACTCTCGGCCGGGTATTATCTCGGCGGCCGCACTGCGGCGAAGGGCGCGGGGCTAGGCACGGTAGGCATCTTCTCCTGCGCCGCCGCCGCGCTGCTCGTGTTCGGGACGCTCGCCATCCCGCTGTTCTGTTCGACGGTCTCCGGGCTTCTGGCCCATTTGTCGCAAGGTTCGATCACACTGTTCCTGGGTTCTTTGGCCGTGGCCATCGCCGTGTTCGCGTGTCCGGTGTTCCTGCTTGCCATGTCCGGCCCCATCTTGTTGAAGGAATGGAGCGGCCATGGCGACATCGGCGCGGTGGCCGGCCGCTATTTCGCCGTCTCGACGGCCGGCAGCGTGATCGGCACGGTGGCGCCGACGCTCGTCTTGGTGCCGACGCTCGGCGCCCGCAACACGGTCTTCGCCATTGCGGCGATGTTCATGCTGCTCGGCGTCGCATTGGCGCCGCGCTGGCGCAGGGTCCCTGCGATGCTGGCGCTGGCGCTCGCCCTCGTCCCGGCGGCGTTGCCGACGCATCTGCGGAAAGACATCGTCATGGAACGCGAATCGCCTTACCAGCTTATCCATGTCGCGCAGACGGCCGGCAGCCGCTATCTTTACTTCAATGAAGGCTTGGGCATTCAGTCGGTGTACAGCCCCGGCCACGAGCGGACCGGCTATTATTTTGACTACGTCGGCATCCTTCCTTTGCTGCGGCCGCGTCCCGCCGGGCTTAGGCACCGCGGGCTTATCATCGGGCTGGCCGGAGGCACCATGGCGGCGCGCTACGCGTCGATGGTCGGCGGCCGCGCCGACCTCGACCTGACCGGCGTCGAGGTCGATGCGGCCGTCATCGATACCGCCCGCCGCTATTTCGATCTGGATCAGGCCGGCGTCCGCGTCGTCAACGAGGACGGCAGGATGTTCCTGCGCGCGGCCACCGACACCTACGACTCGCTTGTTGTCGACGCCTATGGCAACCAGCTTTACATACCGCCGCATCTCGCCACGCGCGAGTTTTTCGCGCTCGCCAAAACCCGGCTCGCGGCGGACGGGGTGCTGGCCATGAATATCAATGCGCAAGACCGCGAATCCCGCCTGCTCAAGGCGCTCGCCAACACCGCCGCCGCCGTGTTCAGGCATGTCATCGTGGTGCCGGTGAGTGACTCGTGGAACCATTTCGTGCTGGCCAGCGACACGCCTTTCGATATCGAAGCGGTGGCGCGGCGCATGCCGGTCGGCTATGCGGACATCCGCGAAGACTTGTTCCTGTCGTATCCGGCCGTTTTCGATCCGGAGGCGGAGGTTTTCACCGACGACCGCGCACCGGTGGAATTTCTGACCGATTCGATGATCGCCGCGCGGGCTTCCGGCAGCACCCGCCAATAATGCGTGACTGGTTTGCCGATGATGAACTAAACTGTACAAGCAACCGCTTTACAGCTCCCGCATAAACGGTAAGAACAAGTGGCTTGGTGTCGTTTATAGGCGACAGGATAAAACGAGCGGTTGGGATTGACCATAACACTTGTTGGAGATTTTGAAAATGAAATCAACCTTCGCGCTTGCTTTGACCTTGACCGTCGGCCTTGCTCCGGTGACCGCCTCGGCTTTTGTTTTGCTCCCAATTATTGGAAACATCCATGCAGGATCCATTTGCCATAGCCTGACTGCTGCGCAGGCAGCCAATTTTACCTTCTCTGCCCAAGGGATAAAAAACACCTCAACAACGACCGTACCCGTGATCTGCCCGCTTGTGAGGCGGACTTCCACACTAAACCGGCTTACCGCCTATGTGAGTGTTTTTGTTAATTCGCCCACCACCACAACAATCTCTTGCACACTTTCCAGTTCCAATTCGGATGGAACTCTTCTCGATTCCGCTTACGGCGTTACCGTCACCACAGGTGCTGGCGCAACCCCAAACCAGGGAATATCCTTGGTTACGGCATCAACTTATGTCACCGGCAACTATGCGAATAACTACAATGTGATATGCAATTTGCCGCCGCAGGGGATGGTTTATCAGGTCATCGGAATTGACTAAGGGGGCTTTTTAAACTTGTTCCGGTTTATTCCTCCAGTGGCCTTGCCCATAAGGAACGCATGAAACTGACGCAGGCTTTTCTCATTGGCGTGGTGGTCGCCTTGCCGGTGGGCTTTTACATCCCCCGAATAGTCAATACGCCAGCAATCGGCGGGGAAACCGGCAAAGGGCCAGCTCTCCCGCCGATTCCAGCCTTACCCCCTCGCGGAATTCCGCCAGGGGGTGAGACTATGGGTATGGGTATTGGACGCCGCCTGGCGGACGACATGGCGGCGCTGGGGATGGAGGTGGCCCGCCTCAAAGAGGAGGTTTCGGCTTTGCGGGAAGAAGTGCGCGGTGGGCGGCCAGGGGCGACGGCAGGCCACAAGGGGGCCGAAGATTTGCGAGCAGCCGAGGAAGAAAAAAAACGTTACCGGGAGCGGGGCGAGGCGCTTGAGTCCCGCTTCCGGCAACAAGCCACCGACCCGGCCTGGGCCTCGAAAACCACCGCTGTGGTGCAGGACGCACTGGCCAGCGAGAAGATCGCCGCGTCGGCCGTGCGCAACGTGGAATGCCGCTCCGGCATGTGCCGGGTCGAAATCGCCGATAACGGCCAGCCGCCCAACCTGGACTTGTTTCCGCTTAAGGTCGGGCGGGAACTGCCCAGCCTGCTAGCCTATCGGACCGAGGAAGGCGGCGGTGCGGGCACCCTGGTGCTGTACCTTTCTCGCGACGGTTTTACGCTGCCGAACCCGGGCGATTGAGCCCGGCAGGCACGCATCAAACACCCTGGCCACCCCGCAGGCAACCCGCCGTTTTCCGCCCCGGCGGCGTGCGCCGTGACGGGTACCGAACGCACGCTCCGTCAGCGGCCCACCAACGCCCCTGGCGGCGGCTTGCTGACCGGGATGGAGGCCAAATCAGGCGTCGCCAGCGGATTGCAGGCATTGGCGCGAGCGGTTTCGCAGTAAAACAAAGCCGGGCCGTCCTCGGGAAACTCGTCCGCCAAGCCCTCAAACAATCCGGCGGCAGTTTTCCATTCCGCCGCCTGGAACAGCGCCAGCGCCTTGGCGAAGCGCGCGATCCTGTCCGCCCATTCAGGGAGGGACGCCTCGGCCGGGGCGACCAGCTCATGCACGGCGACCGGGCGGGATTTGCCCGCCAGCAAGAATCTGCCCATTGGCCGGGTGAGAAACCCCGGAAGATCGCTAATCAGCGGCTCCGACACCAGGATACGGGTGCCCAGCAGCTTGTTGAGACCCTCCAGCCGAGCCGACGTGTTGACGGTGTCTCCGACAGCCCGGTAGGCGCCGTGCTCCCGCCCCCCGACGAAGCCGACGCGCATCTCGCCGCAGTGCAGCCCCATGCGGATAGGCAGCCGGACTTGGGTTTTCGCCTCAAACGCATCGACGGCGCGGAGAATCTCCAAGGCGGCGCGCAAGGCGCCGACGCGGATATCCAACTGCGTGGTGGGAACCGTCCAGATGGCCATCATGGCGTCGCCGGTCACATCCGAAACCCATCCACCGTTGTGCCGGACAGGGGAAAACAAAGCGGCATAGTAGTCGTTCATCAACTCGCCCAGATCCATCGGCTTCATCTTTTCCGCCAAGGCGGTGTATTGCCCGGCGTCGGTCGCCAGGCAAACGCCAAACGACAGCTTGCTTTCCCACAGATGGCCGTTGGCAGGGTTTTCGCTCCGCCCGGCGGCCTCCTCGGGAATGAAACGACTGATGACGGAATGGATTTTCTGGTTCTCCCGCGACCGCGTCAGATAATTGTTGAACAGGCAAGCCAGCATGCCCAAAGGCCCCAGCCAAAACAGCGGCAGCAACACTGGCAGCCACAGCCAATGCGCGCTGAACAGCCAGCAGGCCGTGGCGAAATAGCCCAAGGACAGCGCGGCGATGCCCGACGCGCCGACCAGCAAGCGCTTCGTGGACAACAGCCCGAGCAATCCGCCCCAAAACAGCAACCAGCCAAATTGGCCCCAGCGCCCAAACAGCGGCCGGATATCGCTATGATCCAGCAAATTGGCGACGGCGGTCGCCGCCAATTCCAAGGAGCTGACCACGGAAAAAGGCGAAAAAAACAGGTTTTCCGACTTGTCCGACTGGAAATCCTCGTCAAAGCCGACCAGCACGATTTTGCCGCGCAAGGGCAGCTTCGCCAGCTCTGCGGCCGGGGACACCAGCAGACGGTGGTAGGGGATGCGGGAAATCGCGCCGGCCGCGCCGTAATGGTTGAAATAGCGGGTGTTTTCGCCCGCCAGCGTTTCGACCAGGGTGCGCAGGGACGCCTGCTGTCCGGGTGCCAACGGCAACTCATGCAAACGCCCAAGCAAGCGATCCCGGAACTCGGGTTGCCTTGCAAATCGGCCCGCCAATTCGCTGAAAAAGGCGGCGGTATCGGCCGGATAGGCGGCGGGCTCTGCGGGGGCGGGATTGTTTTCCTGCATAAGACCATCCAGTTGAGCGCCAAGCTGCCTAATGACAAACAAGCGGAACAGCGCCAATGGAAACGTGGGGTGGTCGCCGCTGTCCCCAAAACGGCTCAAGAAACGGTCGGCCTCCTCGCCTTGGGCCAGCAGGAAAGGCGCGGTTATCAGCGCCGACTGGACCAGCGCCAGCGGCGGCTCCTCCAAAGCTTCGACGTAAACGTCGCCCTGTAGCGGTTTCAAGCGCAGGTAATTCGCCAGCACCACGGAGTGGGTTTCCCGCATCGCGGCGGCCATGTCGTTATCGTCTTGAGGCTGGGCGCTGCTGAAAAAGATGTTGAATCCGACAAGTTCCGCCCCGGCCGCATGCAGATGGCGAATCAAATTGGCATGGAGCCGGTGCGGCCACTGCTCGGGGTTGCTGGAAGCGGACAGCACGCTCGCCGACTCCCGGTCAATGTCCACGATGACGACTTCGGCGGGCGGATTCCGCGCACCGCGCAGCGCAAACAGCAGGCCGAGGCCGATCTTTTCCTCCAGCAATGAAACATAAGGGGCTAGGCTCAACAAGGCGGCGCCCAAGCCCAGAACGATGCCCGACACGCCCGCCCGCCCCGCGTTGTTGAACCCTCTCATAAGTCTTGCCGCGTTGATGTTCGTGTGGTGGTTAAATGGCCCCATGATAAGCTTGATCGTGGCTGCTATGAAGACAATGCTGCCTATTCCCTTGGAATAATGTGAATAATTCACAGAAATTCTGCCCCATAATTGTTACCGTAGCCGCCAAATCCAATGACAGCCGCCAGTCGCCCGGCGGCTTCCTGTCCTTGATGCACGAGCGGCCCAACCGGGGGAAACATGAACACGTCTTTATCCACCAATAGGGATTACAAGCTGATCACCTTCCATCCCACCTATGAAAATGTCCACGCCCTGCTGGCTGACATCTACCTCTACGTGTTCAGCCCCGAAGGCAAATTGATCGAAAGCCAAGCCGTGCGGCGCGACAAAGTGACTGTGGCCGTGGCCCAGGACGAGTTGCGCAACGCCAAAATCGTCATCGCCCCGCCGCTTGAGGGGATGGCGAGCGAACCGCTCACATTGGCCAAGGCCAGGAGCCAGTACATCTTTGAGGCCGAACTGCCATTGGGCGACGCCCAATCGGGCTATGTTCTCCCCCCCGTGCCGGAAGTTGTTTGGCGCTGGTGGCTGGTGCATAGCTTATGGAAAAACGTCCACCAGCCCTCCGGGAAAAAAACCGGCTTGCTAGGCTGGTAGGCCGGATCGTCCTGGGCCTAAGGTCGCGTCTTGGCTTTTTCTTGCAAATCCGGCAGCGATGCTTTAGCTTAAACTCTTCAAAAAGGCTGGGGGTGCTTGGGCGATAGCCTTAAGCTGAGAGACACCCTTTGAACCTGATCCGGTTAATGCCGGCGTAGGAAAGCCGTTTCAAACCCTTAAAGCAGCGTTCACCAGGGTCGAAACACCGTCTCATTAGCGCCCCCTTTTTCCTTCACGCATAAAAACCAGGAGAAAGCGATGAGCGCTGTTCCAAAACACATCCTCCACGAGGCGGTCACCGCCAAAGAAGCCTCCATCAAGCCTTTCACCGCGTCGGAGAAGGTTTACGTCGAAGGTTCCAGCCCGGATATCCGCGTTCCGCTGCGCAAAGTCTCCCAATCGGACACCCCCGCAAGCTTCGGCGCGGAGAAAAATCCGCCGATTTATGTCTACGACACCTCCGGCCCTTACACCGACCCGTCGATCACCATCGACTTGCGCCATGGCCTGCCTGCGTTGCGTGAAGCTTGGATCGAAGCCCGTGGCGACACCGAGCGCCTAGATGGCCCCAGTTCCAGTTACGGCCACGAGCGCCAGCACGACCCCAAGCTGGAAGAACTGCGCTTCGAGCATATTCGCAGCCCGCGCCGCGCCAAGGCCGGTGCCAATGTCAGCCAGATGCACTATGCCCGCAAAGGCATCATCACCCCGGAGATGGAATACATCGCGATTCGTGAGAACCAGAAGCTCGACGAAATCAGCGAAGCCTATCGGTTCCAGCACCCCGGCGAATCCTTTGGCGCGGCGATTCCGAAAATCATCACGCCCGAATTCGTTCGTGACGAAGTGGCGCGTGGCCGGGCGATCATCCCCAATAACATCAACCACCCCGAATCCGAGCCGATGATTATTGGCCGGAATTTCCTGGTCAAGATCAACTGCAACCTCGGCAACTCGGCGGTGACTTCGTCGATTGAAGAAGAAGTCGAGAAAATGCTGTGGTCGATCCGCTGGGGCGGCGACACGGTCATGGACTTGTCCACCGGCAAGAACATCCACGAAACCCGCGAATGGATTATTAGAAACTCGCCGGTTCCGATTGGCACCGTGCCGATCTACCAAGCGCTGGAAAAGGTCAACGGCAAGGCCGAAGACCTGACTTGGGAAATCTTCCGCGACACGCTGATCGAGCAAGCCGAACAAGGCGTGGACTATTTCACGATCCACGCCGGCGTCCGCCTCGCCCACATCCCGCTGTCCGCCAAGCGCGTCACCGGCATCGTTTCACGCGGCGGCTCCATCATGGCGAAATGGTGCTTGGCCCACCACAAGGAAAGCTTCCTCTACACCCACTTTGAGGACATCTGCGAGATCATGAAGGCCTATGACGTGGCCTTCTCCTTGGGCGACGGCCTGCGCCCCGGTTCCATTGCCGATGCCAACGACGAGGCCCAATTCGCCGAACTGCGGACGCTAGGCGAGTTGACCAAGATTGCCTGGAAGCACGATGTGCAAACCATGATCGAAGGCCCCGGCCATGTGCCCATGCACATGATTAAGGCCAATATGGACGAGCAGCTCAAGCACTGCGACGAAGCGCCGTTTTACACGCTAGGGCCGCTGACCACCGACATCGCCCCCGGCTACGACCACATCACCTCCGCCATCGGCGCGGCGATGATCGGCTGGTACGGCACCGCGATGCTGTGCTATGTGACGCCGAAAGAGCATCTCGGCCTGCCGAACAAGCAGGACGTGCGCGACGGCATCATCGCCTACAAAATCGCCGCACACGCCGCCGACCTTGCCAAAGGCCACCCCGGCGCGCAGGCGCGCGACAACGCCCTGTCCAAAGCCCGCTTCGAGTTCCGCTGGGCCGACCAGTTCAACCTGTCGCTGGACCCGGAAAAGGCGCTGGAATTCCACGACGAGACCCTGCCGCAGGAAGGCGCGAAACAAGCGCACTTCTGTTCCATGTGCGGCCCGCATTTCTGCTCCATGCGCATCACCCAGGACGTGCGCGACTACGCCAAAAGCCATCATCTAAGCGAGGAGGAGGCGCTGGCGAAAGGCATGGAAGAGAAGTCGGAAGAGTTTGTGAAAACGGGCGCTGAGGTTTATCACAAGGTTTAAAAGCTGTAGCCTGCAGGGATGGATAACATCCCGTCAAGGGATGTTATCCTTAGCTTGGCTGTTGTGCTGGATGTGCGCGGGGCTAGGGTAAATGCTTATCCCAGCAGCCGGTAATATTCTTTGAAGCGCTTGAGCCGGTCGTCCAAGCCATTCGTGCCACCATTGATTTTTATGGTGATTGCTGTCACCGTCTCATCGTCGGCGCCTTCATCCGCCAGCCTGTTCAACGATTTGCCATTCCAAAACCAGGCGGCGGACAGCAGCGGATATTTTGTCGCCACCAAATCTGGATTGGCGAGGATATTATCATCGACGCTGGCGTCAAATGCCTGGTAATTGGCTTTTCCGGTCAATTGGATATAGCCGCGTCCCCGATAAGTCCAACCGTCCTTGCTGGCTTCGTCGCCATTGCCGATTTTATTGGCATACACGCGCGCTGCAATCCTTTCCCGTTGACCGGCATAGCTATCCGCCAAGTCGCCTGGGAAACGGCTTGGAAACGTTTTTCTCAAGCCCTTCGCCGAGTAATTAAGATTCTCGAAGGTAAACTTGAACCCTCCGCTTTCATGTGCGACTTGGGCCAGAAAATGCGCCAGGCGCAAACGGGTGTTGATGGCGAAAATTTCGGCGGTTTGGGGAATTTGCGCCAGCACAACATCCGGCACGCGCCCTTTCAGCGCATTCAGCTCCAGGCCGTCGATGGCGGCAAACTGGGCGTTGTCGTCGTCATCGGCGCCATCGCCGTTTTCATCATCATCGTCACTGTGCAGGTCATCTTGCTCCAAATCGCCGAAGTTACCCACTTCAAACAATTTTCCCCACGTCAGTTTGCCGACAATGCCGTCGGCGATGAGGCCGTGGCTGGCCTGCCACGTTTTGACGGCAAGTTCAGTATCCGGGCCAAACTTGCCATCAACGGCAATCCCAAGCTTTTCTTGCAATTGCCTTACTTCTTGTCCGCGAGAACCATTTTTTAGCGACATAACTCCTCCTCACTCCAATCAAAGATGCAGTTAAGCCGCATGGGGCAGATAGTGCCATGCGGCGTGCCTGACTTTACGCCGGTTCCAGTGGGTTTTCAAGTCCATTTTCACCTGTCGATAGACTCAACACGCCGTGGTAAATCCAGCCCAGCTAGATAGGCGCTAATGCGCCCATGCCCGGCCCGCACGCCGGTTAAACCACGCAAATAAAAGGTTAATATTATGAGGCTGTTGTATCGATGCGGCAGTAAATGCGGCCAGTAAACGCGCCTTTGCCGATACCCGCGCCGGACACCGTCCCTGATCCGGCGAGATAAGCCTGTCGCCATACTGACCACACTCATTAGTGTGTCGATACGCCACGAGGCTTACAGCCGCTCGCCGGCTTAAGACGCAGATTGCTTTATCCTTGCCCTAATACTCAGCCTGCGCACTCAAGGCGATGAATCGCTTATCCGCAGTCAACTTCGACGCGGCTGCCATTAAAGCACGCAGAGTCAGGGCCTATCGTCCGGAAAGGCCAAGGCCATCGCCCGCCTTCCGCCTGTCAGGTGAATTCGCTTCGACCGCACGCCGTGCGAACGCGGAATCACCACTACGCTCGTTTTACTGGTCATTGCCTCGCAGGCCGGCCGCACGGACAAGGTTCCGCTTTCATGCGCCCGCGTTGCAGCGCTCTGAACCAAGCCACTCGCTTTTCCATCAAATCATTAGCACTCTCTGTTTTGGAGTGCTAAGATTATTTCATTGCAACTCTATTATCACGGTTAGCCCCATGTCCCAAGCATTGTCCCTGCCCATCAACTTGTCCTTAGGTTCCATCGAGGATTATTTCGGCGCAGTCAATCGGATGCCTCGCTTCGACGCCGAAGCGGAGCGCAGCCTGGCCCGGCGCTTCCGCGAGAATGGCGACCTGGAGGCCGCCCGGCAGTTGGTGCTGTCCAATCTGCGCTTCGTCGTCCACATCGCCCGCGGCTACCTGGGTTACGGCCTGCCGCTGCCCGACCTGATCCAGGAAGGCAATATCGGCTTGATGAAAGCGGTGAAGCGCTACGACCCGGAAGTCGGCGTGCGGCTGGTGTCGTTCGCGGTGCATTGGATACGCGCCGAGATCCATGAATACATCATTCAAAACTGGCGCATCGTCAAAGTCGCCACGACTAAGGCGCAGCGCAAGCTGTTTTTCAACCTGCGCAAGTTCAAAACGCGGCTGGGCTGGTTCAGCCAGGACGAGGCCAAGGCCGTGGCCGAAGAGCTGGGCGTGGGCGTGGACAGCGTGTATGAAATGGAAAGCCGATTGAGCAACCAGGACATGGCTTTCGATGTCCATCCCGAAGACGATGGCGAGGAGCGCGACAGTTCGCCGGCGCATTATCTGCGTCAGGCCGACGCCGACCCCGCCGAAGTGTTGGCCGACATCCAATGGGACGAACGCCGCCAAGCGCTGCTGGCGACCGCCATCGCGGAATTGGATGAGCGTAGCCGCGACATCCTCGCCTGCCGCTGGCTGAACGAGGAAAAGCTGACCCTGCACGACCTGGCTGACCGCTACAAAGTTTCCGCCGAGCGCATCCGCCAGTTGGAAAGCGGCGCGCTGAAAAAGCTGAAAAAAGCCTTGCTGGAAGAAGTCTGATTCCTTGCCGGCGCCCGAGACTTAAGCGCCGCGCCCTTTTTCGGCCAAGCCTGCGCCAGGCTTGGCCGAATCTTTACGCGCAAGCCATCCGCTTCCCGGTGCCGTCCCTGCGTCCTGTTGTTTGCATGAAAATTGCTAAAATAATCCAGCCGGACTACGTTTGACGCAGCGATAAACCCAGCGCTTCCGTTTCGATTCGCTTAAAATACAGCGTCCGGCTGTACGATCATCCCCGGGGCACATTTAAGACGAAGAACTGTTAGGAATCCAAGCATGCATAAAATCACCCTCATCCCCGGCGACGGCATCGGCCCCGCCATTGTCGCCGCCACTGTGCGCGTCATTGAAGCGGCTGGCGTCGAGATCGAATGGGATCGGCAACTCGCCGGCATGGCTGCGGTGGAGAAGCACGCCAACCCGTTGCCGGACGCCACCCTTGAATCCATCCGCAAAACCCGCGTCGCGCTCAAAGGCCCGCTGACGACGCCGGTGGGCGGCGGCTACCGCAGCGTTAATGTTACCTTGCGGCAGACGTTCAACCTCTACGCCAATGTGCGCCCGGCGATTTCCTTCGAGGGCACCGACACGCTGTTCAAGCATGTCGATCTGGTGACCATCCGCGAGAACACCGAGGGGCTTTACGCCGGCATCGAGCACTTCATCAAGGTGGACGACGAAAAAATCGCCGCCGAGAGCACGGCGGTCATCACCCGTAAAGGCTCGGAGCGGATCATCGAATACGCTTTTGAGTATGCCCGCAAGGCCGGGCGTAAGAAAGTCACCCTGGTACACAAGGCCAACATCCTTAAATGCACTTCGGGGCTGTTCTTGGAGATTGGCCGCGACATCGCGCCGCGCTACCCGGACATCGAATTCGACGACCGCATCGTCGACGCCTGTTGCATGCAGATGGTGATGAAGCCGGAGATTTTCGATGTCATCGTCACCACCAATTTGTTCGGCGACATTCTTTCCGACCTCGCGTCTGGCTTGGTCGGCGGGCTGGGGCTGACCGTCGGGGCCAATATCGGCGCGGACGCGGCGATTTTCGAGGCGGTTCACGGCAGCGCCCCGGACATTGCCCATTTAGGCATCGCCAATCCCATTGCCACCATCCTGGCCGGGGCGATGATGCTGGAGCACATCGGCGAAGTCGCTGCCGCCCGCCGCATCGAACAAGCGGCGCGTGAGGTGATCCGCGAAGGGGTCTATCTGACGCCGGATTTGAAAAAAGGCTCGACCCACGGCACCGACGACTTGGCCGATGCCATCGTGAAGAAACTCGGCTAGCACCGCTCGGCTAGCACCGCATCGCCCCGGCGGATTCAAACGCTCGGTCTTGTTCCTTGCCTGTCTTTTCCTGCGCGAAGGAGCGCGCGCCCGGCAAGCCATCGATGCCGAGGCTGAGACGCCAATCCTCAGCCCTTGAAAATGTCCCGGTAGCCGGTATAAATCGAGGCGACCAGCACCGGCCCCAGCACCAGCATGCCCAGCCCGGCAGGAATCATCGCCAAGGCGGCAAGCACCAGCGCGACGATGCCGTAGAGCAAAAACGGCAGCATGTTGCGCAAGCAGGCCGAGAAGCTGGCCTGCATGGCATCCAGAGCCGGCCGATTGTCGAAAACGACCAGGGCCGGTGCGAACCAGGTGGCCATCGCGATGGGGACGCTGAGCGCCAGGCCGATGAGCCCGGACAAAACAAAGCCCAGCATGGCTCCGCCCATGGCGAAGGCCGGCTGCTCCGCCAGTCCGCCCAATACGCTCAAGCCCAGCACGCCGCCCGCTATCAGGAAGACAAGCAACCCTGCCAGCGCATAAGCGGCCCCGGAAAAAACCCCGACCATCAGCAAAGGCTGGGGGTTTTGACGGAATCCGTCGAACAGGTGTTCGATGCGCAAGGCTTGGCCTTGCGCCAAAGCCTGGCAGCCTAACAGCAAGCCGCCGACCAACACCGGTTGCAACACGATGCCGGCGATGGCCCCGACCAAGGGAACCAAAGACAGCAGCACGAGGACGGCGATGAAAATAACCAGGTTGACGATCCAAATCAGCGGATTCAAGCGAAACAGCGCAAAGCCTTCGGTGATCCAATCAAGGCCGCGGCCGATGGGGACTGTTTTGATAAGCATGGTGGAACTCCTGCCGGGTTTTGGCGGACGAAAGGAGAAAATACTAGCACGGCGCGGATTCGGCGACTGTCCGTCCCGGCATTTCGTTGTATCATGCCAACCATGAAAACGAATGGAACAGCTTTGAAAAATTACACCTTATCGGCCGGCGTCGTGATCGCGCGCCTCGCCCCCGACCGGCCCCGCTACCTGATGCTGCGCGCCTTCAATTACTGGGACTTTCCCAAGGGCGTGGTTGAGCCTGGCGAAGAGCCCTTGCATGCGGCGATGCGGGAAGTCCAGGAGGAGACCGGGTTGAGCCTGGTTCTGGAGAATTTCCGCTGGGGCAAGGGCTACCAGGAAACCGCCCCCTACGGGCCGGGTAAAATCGCCCGCTACTATCTCGCCGAATCCTGTTCGGGGGAGCCCTACCTGCCGGACAATCCTTTGTCCGGCAAGCCGGAACACGAGGAGCTGCGCTGGGTCACCTACCAGGAGGCGCAACTCATTCTGCCGCCGCGGCTGAAGTCCATCCTCAACTGGGCGGACTGGCTAGTCCAGCGGGAGTTGGACGACGATTAGACTAGGCGGCGGCTTTAAGCAAACTCCGCCACCACCGGCGCGTGATCGGAAGGCCGCTCTAGCTTGCGCGGCGCGTTGTCGATACGGCACGCGCGGCATTTTTCCCGCAGCGCTGGGCTCACCAGAATATGGTCGATGCGCAGCCCAAGATTGCGGCGAAAGCCGGCGGCGCGGTAATCCCACCAACTAAAGCTGGCCTCGGCTTGCGCGAACAGGCGGAAGGCGTCGCTCAGGCCCAAATCTAGCAAGCCTTGGAAAGCCGAGCGCTCCGGCCCGCTGCATAAAATCTTGTCGCGCCAGGCGGCGGGGTCATGCACGTCACGGTCTTCCGGGGCGATATTGAAATCGCCCAGCACCACCAGCCGGGAATGCCGCGCCAGCTCGTCCCCGACAAACGCCTGGATTTTCCCCAGCCAGTCCAATTTGTAAGCATACTTCTCCGAATCCACCTCGCTGCCGTTGGGCACGTACAGGTTGATGACCCGCACATCGCCATAGGTCGCAGCCAGGATGCGCCGCTGCGGATCTTCCAGATGGGGCGGGTCGGCGAGCACGTCGGTGGCTGGCTCCTTGCTGATGAGGGCCACCCCGTTGTAGGTTTTTTGGCCGCTGAAGGCCGCCTGGTAGCCGGCCTCCGCCAATGCGCCAAAGGGGAAATCAGCGTCCACCGTCTTGGTTTCCTGCACGGCCAGAAGGTCGGGCTGCTCGCGGCCCAGCCAGTCCAGCACCTGGGGCAGGCGCACCCTGAGGGAATTGACGTTCCAGCTCGCAATCTTAATCATCGTCTATCACACCGCAAAATATCAACGCCCAAGCTTGCTTTCCTCGCCGCGCAGGATGCGCTGGATGTTGCCCCGGTGTCGCCAAACCAGCAGGGTGCTCATCAGCACGCTGGCGGCGGCAAGCTCCGGGGAGCGCAGCAGAAACCAAACATAGGCCGGCGCCAGGACGGCGGCGACCAGGGCCGAGAGGGAGGAGATTTTGGAGACAAAGGCGACGGCAACCCAAGTCAGCAGCACGGCAAGCCCGGTGAGCCAAGAATAGCCCGTGAGGACGCCCAAAGCCGTGGCCACGCCTTTGCCGCCCTTGAAGCCGAAAAACACCGGAAACAGATGCCCGGCGAAAGCCGCCAGGCCGACCGCAGCCAGCACTTCGGGCGCAACTCCCAGCCACTTCGCCGCCAGCAAGGGCAGCAAGCCCTTCAGCATGTCGCCCAGCAGGGTGATGATGGCCGCCTTCTTGCCGCCCAGGCGCAGCACATTGGTGGCACCCGGATTTTTCGAGCCCTCCTCGCGGGGGTCGGGCAGCCCCATCAGGCGGCTGGTGATGACCGCGCTGGACAGCGAGCCAAGAAGATAGGCGACCGGCGCCAACAGCCATTGCCACATGAGTGTGTTCCCGCAAGTTAAAGTTGTGTGGGCCAAGGGTTTTGTGATAACACTACGCCCCCTGAAAATCAAATCGGATTGGAGTATGGACATTATATTTCTGCGCGGTCTACAGATCGAGACAATCGTTGGCATTTTCGATTGGGAGCGGGTTACCCGCCGAATCGTTGTGATCGACCTCGACATGGCCATCGACAACCGCAAAGCCGCCGACTCCGACGCCATAGCCGACGCCCTCGACTATGGCGAAGTGTCCAGGCGCGTCATATCCTTCGTCGAGGCCAGCAGCTTTTTCCTGGTGGAAACCCTGGCGGAAAAAATTTGCGAAATCATCCGCGACGAGTTCAACGTGCCTTGGGTAAGGCTGACGCTCAATAAGAAGGGGGCTATTGGCGGAGAGACCGATGTCGGCGTCATCATCGAGCGCGGAACGAAGCCCCATGGCTGAGGTGTTTCTGAGCCTAGGCAGCAATGTGGACAGGAAGAAGCATATCACCGAAGGGCTGGCTGAGTTGGACGCGCTGTTTGGCCCCTTGACGGTGTCCAGCGTTTACGAAAGCGAGGCGGTGGGCTTTGCTGGCGATCCGTTTTACAACCTGGTGCTGGCGTTTCATTCGGACTTGCCGGCCGGCGAGATCGCGCGAATGCTCAGGGAAATCGAAGTGGCCCACGGGCGTCGCGAGGACAGCCGGAAATTCGAGCCGCGCACGCTGGATATCGATTTGATTCTTTACGGCGACGAAGTGCTGGAAGAAGGTCGCCTTAGGCTGCCGCGTGAAGAAGCGGCCAAATTTGCCTTTATGCTGGAACCCTTGGCGGAAATTGCCCCCGGCTTTAAGCATCCTGTCTTAGGCGTTGAATTTGCCCGGCTTTGGCAGGCGTTCGACAAGAGCCAATCAAGGCAGTGGCGAGTGAAGATTTAAATCTGAGCGGAAAAAAGCGGGTGGTGCGGCGGGATTTAAGCTTGGGTTACGGCAAGTGTGGGATTGCCAAAGGCGATTCCCACGCTTGCCGCATCGCGGAACTTAATCTTTTTTTTCTTGGTCGTCTGCGAAGACCCAACGGATAAAGAAGACACCGATTGCGATGATCGCGATGGTGACAACAATACCCGTAGGGGTTCTCATTTTTTCAACTAAATCGAGAATGGCTCCCATTTCTTGACCTACCTTAGCGTAATTGATTTAAAAGGCGTTTGAATAGAGACACAGAGTTTTTCATCGGTCTACTATCGCGCTGCCTATTCTTACCGCGCGAGCAACTTCTGTCAAGCAAACAGTTGATCACGCCCCTGGCACCTGGAAAAAAAGCCCGGCGCTGCTAGGCTTGGCGCGAAATCCTGCGCGCTTGGACAAGGCGGAGTCCCTCCCTCCCAAAAAAATGCCCAGACCTGTTGTGGGGTCTGGGCGACGAAAAAAGCGACCCCGCGACGCCTGCCTTGTTTTTATCCCGCCGAACCCGGGAGTTCGGCGGCTTGCAGAGTTTCAGCGGCTAAGGGTAAATCGAACTTACAGGGACGGAACAGAAACCGGGGCAGAAAGCTTCTGCTTGTCGCCGTCCGGGGAATTGCCGCAACCAACCATGCCGATGGACAGCAGGGCGACGCTGAGAACACAAAGTACGAGCTTTTTCATAAAAATCCTCCTCATTTTTTGAACATTGGAAACATGCTTCTCTTCTAGGTAGTGCCTTAGCACGGGTGTTTTTATAAAGAAGATTTTCGTAAATTGCAAGAGATCCGCATTGCACGCCCTCGCGGCGTTCCTCAAAAAACGACCTAAAACTTTGATAAAAAACAAATAACAGCCTGGCCGGGGATGGTTTGCGGAGCGCCTTGGCGGTTCTCCGCCGGGCACTTCAGGCAGCGTAAAATTCGCCGATTCACGGATTTTTTGCGAGCAAGATCGCCCGCTTGGGCGCCGGCAAGCCTTCGACCGTCAGCGCGGGGTCGCCCGCTGCCAGGCAATCGGCCAAGGATTGGAAGCGCATCCAGTCGGTGGCACGCTGCTCCTGCACCGTGGTGGGCGTGACATCGACCAGCCGTACGTCGCGGTAGCCACAGCGCTTTAACCACCCGGCAAGCGTAGCGGGCGAAGGAATGAACCAAACATTCCGCATCCTGGCGTAACGGCCTTCAGGCAGCAGCACTTGCCCGTCCGTGCCCTCAACCACTAAGGTTTCCAGCACCAACTCCCCGCCGGTGCGCAACAAGCCGCGCAACTCCAGCAAATGGTCGATGGGCGAGCGGCGGTGGTACAGCACGCCCATCGAAAAAACCGTGTCGAAAGCGGGCATATTCTTGGGCATGTCTTCAATGCCCAGAGGCAAGACGCACACCGGCCAATCGCCGGCGAAATGCCTGACGGCTTGAAACTGCATGACACTGAGCAAAGTAGGGTCGATGCCGACCACGCATTTCGCGCCCGCGCCGGCCATGCGCCAACAGTGGTAGCCGTTGCCGCAACCGACGTCCAGCACCGTCTTGCCGCGCAAAGGCTCGATATGCCCGGCAAGCCGCCGCCATTTCAGGTCAGAGCGCCATTCGCTGTCAATATGGACGCCGTGGACGAGATAAGGCCCTTTGCGCCAAGGGTGCAGTTGCCGCAATAATTCCTCGATGCTGGCGCGGGTGCTTGCAGAGCAATCGTCCTGGGCACCGATAAGCGGCAGGTCAGCGTCGACATCGACGCGGCTAGGCACTACCCTGGGAAGACCCGCCAAAACCGCCTGCCAACGTCCCAGGTCGCCGTGGCGGGCTGGGTCGAGGGCATGCGCCGATAAGCCCGGCAGCGCATCGAGAAGAGGGCGCAAGGCGGACTGTGTGCAAGAGTCGAGCAAAGGGAAGTAATCGGGCATGGCGCTATTATAGCCTTACACGGATACGCTGCGGCGTGGCGCCTCGCGGCCGCCAACGGCATCGCCCTGTCCAGTCTATGGCAAGCGGCGGTTTTGGTCGGCCGGATGCCAAGGATAAACCAGGCGGACGGCAAACAGCCGCCGTCCACCAAAATGAAAATGTGCGTGCCATTGTATAAATGGGATTTTTAGCAGATTCATGCTGTTCTCACGCGCCTTGTCAATGCCATCAAATTAGGCCGTTCGTGGTGAGCCTGTCGAACCATCGAACCGCTTAGGTAAGCGGTCGCTGCTGACTTACACATGGAGATTGGCGATAACGGCTTCAAGTTCTAGGGCGATCACGGGGATTCTCTATCATATGTGCGAAAGCATGGGAGCTTGAACACAATTAAAGGGCCGAGCCGTCACTCAGTTTGTCCGCAAGTTGGTCATTATCTAAATTGATCGGCAGGACTCGCAGGCGACCGAGTTCAAACAGGAACCGCACCTTGCCCATGCCGCAAAACTCGGCGGCTTTGCCGATGGACAGGCGGTGCAATTCAAACAGTTTGACGGCCAGCAAAAAGCGCAATTAGGCTTCCAGCGCTTCCGGCATCAATCCAGAAGTCAGCAACAAATCATCTGCATAAGAGAGAGTCAAGGTGGGCATGGCGTTTCCGGTATTGGGTCGGGTAATAATAGTGCTTTTGTTCGGTTTACGTCTGGATACTTTTCATGTTCTCGATCTCTCCCGCTCGGCCCGCACCAAATCCGGCGGCCAGCGCCAGGCGACCCAGCGGCGGTACAGCGGCACGGCGAAGCGGTAAGTCGGCCCTAGGCGCAGCAAAATTTCCTCGTCGGCCAGCCGCTCTACGATCTTGAAAACCACGCCTTCCGCGCTGTTCAAGCGCACTTCGACGGCGCAGGACTCGATGCCGGGCAAATCCAGTTGCGGGCGGTTGATTTCGTCGGTGGCCCAAGCCAGCGTGGACAGCAGCCGGTGGGTGGCGGTGTCACTGTCGGCCCAATGCTGCTCAAACGCCGCGTTGGCCGATTGCGCCACTTGGTCGGCGGCGCGGTTCAAATCGTTCAGGTTCACATGATTGGAGCGCTCGCCGCCGTCCAACACCACCGCGTCAAAAGCCTCGATCAAAGCCGCGCCGATGCTTTGCAATAATAAAGGCTGGCCGCTAGTTAAACGATAAGCCTCCGCCAACGCCGCCGGGTCGTATTCCAAAATCCCCCGTGCCGGTTTCTCCAACACCTCGGCGGATTCGGACTCGTTCATGTAACTGACGGTGCGGAATTGGGCGGTGTTGAACAAGATCGACGAATAATCCCGGCTCATGTGTTTCAAGGCATGAGTGCCGCAGAATAGCAACAAGGTGGGATATTGCGGTTCTTGCATTAAAGCGCGTAAGAATCCGGGCAATAAATCGCCTAAATGGCGTTGCGGGATCAAATCGGCTTCGTCCAGCATTAACAAAAAACGCCGCTCGGCCAAGCGGGGCTTCAAGCCCAATAAGAAATCCTTAAAACCGGGATAGGGTTGGGCGGTATCCAATAGCGGGGCAGGCAGTTTCAATAACCGGGCCATCTCACGCGCCACGGTATGCAGGAAATCGAATTCCCCAGCCACGCCTTGGATATTCACCAGCACCGGCAGCAAACCGGTGTCCGGCAAACCGTCGCGCTGGATTTTGTTTAGCAGGCTGGTTTTGCCGATGCGGCGCTGGCCGACCAATATCACGGTTGATTTGCCTTGAGGTTGACGCCATAGGCCGCGCAACCAGTGGAGTAAGTCTTTCCTGCCCGCAAAAGTTCGGTCGTCGCCCAAGCCTTCGCCTAGCTGGTATGGTTGATAATCGGGCAGACAATATGGGGGGCCAGGCTGGGCAATGCTGAGTTGAAACGTGAATGGCAAGTTGAACGTTTCGCCACCAAGGTCTTCCGCTGACAATTGCCCCGCAATTCGGTAACTGCCTGCATGCTGTGTCTCGAACTCCAAATTCATGGTTGCACGGATTCCACCTTCTAGGACATTCCGTCTAACTTCGGTATGGTGCCAATCTAAGTCATTAGTTTCTTCCATGCAGATGCGGACTTTTTGCGCCAGTGTCGCGGTAGGATTAAGAACCTGGAATTGAAGCGTTTGTTGTCCGGTGGCAAAGGTTTCGTAATTTATAGGACTTACGCAAGACGACAAAGCTACCGCAGAACCTCGGCGGTTCACGATT
>Ga0265327_10002077_pt1 | contig 22378 bp, 15 predicted proteins | sample 41621metaG_FD_202089 | JGI IMG/M metagenome (GOLD analysis project Ga0265327, IMG submission 202089) | Rhizosphere microbial communities from Carex aquatilis grown in University of Washington, Seatle, WA, United States - 4-16-21 metaG | ecosystem: Host-associated > Plants > Roots > Rhizosphere...
GCGCTTGGCGGCAAAGGACGTGGTCTGGCGTTTATCAACAATTTTATTTATAATCTTGACTTTGCCGAAATTGTGCCCGAAATAAAAATCCGTACACCGCGCACAACCATTATCGGCACTGACGAATTTGATACTTTCCTCGAAAAAAACGGATTGAAAACAATCGTTTATGAAATTGAAGATTACAACGAAATCAAACGTCTTTTTGTAAAAGGGAAATTGTCTTACGAACTTTCAACGCGACTTAAAACATATCTGCACATCATCGACAGACCAATAGCCGTGCGCTCGTCGAGTTTGTTCGAAGATTCGATGCACCAACCATTCAGCGGCATTTTCGAAACTTATTTGTTGCCAAACAATCATCCGGATATTAAAGTTCGGTTTGAGCAGCTTTCGACAGCCATCAAATTAGTTTATGCTTCTATATTTTCAACCAACGCACGCACGTATTTCAAAGCCATCAATTACCATATCGAAGAAGAAAAGATGGCGGTTATTATCCAGCAGGTTGTCGGCAATCAATTCGAAGGTTGTTTTTATCCCCACATCAGCGGTACTGCGCAGTCGCACAATTTTTATCCGGTGGCGCACATGCAACCCGAAGAGGGCGTTGCGGTTTGTGCTGTCGGACTTGGACAATATGTTGTCGAAGGCGAAAAGGCTTACCGTTTTTCACCACATTATCCGACGCTTGAAATTTATTCGGTGCAGGATTTAATCAAAACAACACAGGTTTATTTTTACGCTATCAATTTAAACAACAACAACATCAATCTTTTGGATGGCGAAGAAGCAGGTCTTATTAAACTTGACATTTCGGTAGCCGAAAAACACGGAACGTTAAAACATCTGGCGTCGGTTTATAACAAAAACAACGACCGCATCGATCCGGGACTTGATACTTACGGTCCGCGTGTCATTAATTTTGCAAACATTCTCAAATACGATTATATTCCACTTGCCCGTACCATCGAAATTATTCTTGACATTACCAAAGAAGCATTTGGTTCGGCTGTCGAAATAGAATTTGCGGTTGATTTGGCGAAAGACAAAAAAGGCTTGGCATCGTTTTATTTATTACAAATTAAACCGTTGGTGGGCAACGAAGACGATTACAATATTGATTTGGAAAAAATTAATAAAAAAGACATTTTGCTTTACGCCGAAAAAAGTATGGGCAACGGCAAAGTTGAAAATATTACTGACGTTATTTTTATTGACAACGCGAAATTCGACAAATTGCGCACACTCGAAATGGTTGACGAAATTGAAAAACTAAACACAAGCATGATGCTCAAAAACCGTCGCTACATTCTTATTGGTCCCGGACGTTGGGGTACGCGCGACCGTTTTATTGGCATTCCTGTTGCATGGCCACAAATTTCGAATGCGAAAATTATTGTAGAAATAAGTTTAGACGACTTTCCGCTTGACGCTTCACTTGGTTCACATTTTTTTCACAACGTAACGTCTATGAATGTCGGATATTTTTCGGTTCAAAATCGTGCATCAGACCAGTTTATTGCATGGAATGTTTTAAATAATCAAATGTTGATTGAAGAAACCAAATTTTTCAAACATGTCCGTTTCGAAGAGCCGTTGAATATAATTATGGACGGGCGCAAACGATTGTCGTTGGTTTTGTGGGGCGAAGATTTACTCGTGCCGTAAAGATGTCATCTCTACGAGATGACATCTTTTAGTTGAGAGTTCTTTTTCTCAAAATCCAATAACCATTGTTTACGCCAGATGCCGCCACCGTAGCCGGTCATACTGCCGTCTTCACCAATTACACGATGACAAGGAATGATAATAGAGATACGATTATAACCATTTGCCTTTGCTACGGCGCGAATTGCGGCAGGATTGCCAACTGTTACAGCTTGCTTTTTATACGAGCGCGTTTCGCCATAAGGGATTTCCTGTAATTTTTGCCAGACTAATTTCTGAAAATCCGTTCCGGGTGCGTTCAGTTGCAAATCAAACGATTTAAGTGTTCCTGCAAAATATTCGTTGATTTGTTTTTCCAGTGGAATAAAATGAGGATTGCTGCCATAAACATAATTTGCTTTCAACAAACGTTTCAATTCTTTCAGTTCGAACTCCAACATGCGGCGGTCTGTAAATTCGAAAAGACAAATTCCTTCGTCGGTTGCGCCGGCAATCATTGGCCCGATTGGAGTTGTAAATCGTTGAAGGTTAATAATATTTGTATATTTTGCATTCGACGGACTGTTGCCAATAATATTTTTAAAGGCATCAGCAAAACCGCTTAAAGAGTTGTAACCATTATCGAAAGCCGTCTCTGTACAGTATTTCCATTTTTAATTTGCTGGTATGCAGTATTGAGTCGTAACATTCTTTGGAAACCGGAAAACGTAACGCCATGATTTGTTTTAAACCAACGTCTTACCTTATTTGGCTCGATGTTTTGTTTGACCAAATCATAATTCGTAATTTTTTCGAATGGATTATTTTCAATTTTATTCAAAAGGTTTTGGATAAAATCCGGCGTCGCACCCATAAGTTCGAGAGGTTTGCACACTTTGCAAGGTCTGTAACCATGCGTAATTGCATCGTGCGAATTATCGAAAAACTCGACATTTTCTTTGTGTGGTTTGCGCGCTGTACAAGTCGGACGGCAAAAAATTCCGGTGGTTTTTACGGCGACAAAAAAAAGTCCTTCGAAAGAACTGTTTTTGTCCACCAGCGCCTGATACATTATTTCTGTTGTCAACATAATTTTTTATTGCAAAAATACTTTAAACTGTTATGCTGTGCAACCGAAAAAATGACATGGAATTTTTAAGTCAGAAATTTAGAATCGTGAAGCTCCTTTTTGACTTTTGGATTCTGATTTGTCGCCCAGAACTTCTAACTCAAGATGGTTTTTAATTGTTAATATTTCTTTTTCCGAGTCTGATAATTCTTTTTTCATCGTATCTTTTTCTGTTGGCGATGGTAAAACTTTATTGTCAATCAAACCATTATAGTAATTGATACCGTTCAACAAATTGTCGCAAAAGTTTTTGTAATATTTCTGCGATTTGTCGCAAAGTTTGTCAACCGATTCGTTAAACTGTTCTTTCAGATAATCAACATACAATGATAATTCTTTGACGAAAAAATGCGGACGGTATTCGTTGGTTAATAAATTTGCGCGACCATAAATGTGGTCAATCATTTCTTTTAGCGACGCCTTTTTATTGAAGTATGCAAGATTTGGTCCCGGACAAACTGTTACTGAAAGCGAATTGCCTATAAATGGTTCGAGTTTATAATTTAAAATTGCTGCGTTGCTTAATCCTAAACATAAACATTCTTTTGCGTATAAATCATCGCGTTGTTTTTCAAATTCTGCATTTGGTAAATTCTGCGATTTCAGTTCGGCTAATTGTTTGTGTTGAAAACTAACCGACGCAGCGCAAAGTGGTTTGCCGTCAAATTTGGAATTCAGCGCCAAAAATTTTTCTGTACACGGACTTCCGGGTTTATTCGAATTAATTCTTGCAAGACGTTCAACTTCACCCGAATTTCCTTTGAGATAATTGAAACGCACACCCAATGGCGACGAATGACTTAAAACGATGTCTTCGCTTTTTGCGTCGCATAAACGTTGCAATGTAGCTTCATCAACAGTTGTGGCTTCGGGCACTAATAAAAACGGACTTCCCCAACCTGTTCCGTCCATTCCATAATAATCCATCAATAAACGGTCTTCGGCAGCGGTGCCTATTCCGCCCTGAACTGTTATGCGTTGTTCCGGCGCTTCGGTCGGTAATTCTTTTCCTTTTGTAGTAAGCGCTTGTTTGTACATGTCAAACAATTCTTTGTACATCGACTCGCGTGTGTTCTTAAATTCTTCGAGAATTGGTCCCAGCAAATAACCTTCGGTTGCAAAGGCATGTCCACCACAATTTAAACCAGATTCAATTCTAAATTCTGAAACCCACAAACCTTTTTTTGCCAGATATTTTCCTTGAATAATCGCCGAGCGGTAATCGCTTACTTTGATAATTATTTTTTTCTCGTAATCGCCTTTTTTGAAAGTCGTAAATGCCGAAAGCTTTTCTAAATAGTTGTAAAGACGCGGATTCAAACCGGCAGAAAATACGACTGACGCTCCCTCCAGATCGCTCTTTGCAAATGCGCGCAAAGCAGTAACTGCGTCCGACGAGTCTTCAGGAATGTTGCCATCCTTGTCTGGATTGTTTTTATCAACTTTGGTCATAATATTTACGTCGATGCTGCCGGGCATAATTTCGCCACGCAAAAAATTTTGTAACGACTCTTTTGTTTTACCATCGCGTGTTTCGAGCATTTTTAAGTATGCTTGTTTTAAGACGCTTGTGTTAGGTAACATCTCGAAATACAAAACCAAATCCGAACCAGTTTCAAATGTCGAATTTTTAAGTTTTTCGAATTTTTCCTGTACAATTTTATTTACCAGATTTAAATAATCGGTAATGCGTTTAACGCGGTAATCTTCTTCAGTTTTCGGAATAGGTTTATAAACTTCATTGCGTTGTCCATAGTAGAAACCGCGCATTTTTTCCATTAACGTGTCTTCAATTATCGAAATGACCGAAGATATTCCGTATTGTGCTACTTTTATCGGAGAATCAATTGTGAAAGCCAGTCCCATAACGGGAATGTGAAATGTATGTGCAGGATGTTTTTTCATTGGTCGATTTTTATTAAAAGACAAAGTTACGAAAAAATAACTGGCAAATCAATTAAATGTACGTTCACTTTTGTATTTTTACATTTTTATTTTTGTTGAAAATTTGTCTAAGCTAATAAAGTCAAAGTAATTGACTCAAAAATATTTTATGAAGAAAATTATTATATCAATCATATTATTTGTTTCATTTATTGTTTCCGACGGTTTTGGATTTACATTGTCGCCGCAAGCGCAAATTTCTTTAATCACCTGCAATCAGGGCAAAGAATTGTACGCATCGTTTGGTCACAGCGCTTACCGCGTCCGCGACGTTCAACAAAGCATCGACGTTGTTTACAATTATGGGACTTTCAATTTTGATCAACCCGGATTTTACGTAAAATTTGTTCGCGGACAGCTTGATTACATGATTGAACGTACGCCATTTTCATATTTTTATGACATGTATGTTTACGAAAACAGGACAGTCAAAGAACAAGTTTTACAACTTACGCAAAACGAAAAACAACAATTATTCGATTTTCTTGAGTGGAACAATTTGCCCGAAAACCGTTTCTACCGTTACGAATTTTTCTTCGACAACTGTGCAACGCGTTTGCGCGACGTGCTGGTAAAAATATTAAAAGACAAAGTTTCGTTCGACACTACAATTGAACAGCAACAATTGACTTTCCGCGATTTGCTCGAATCGAAACTGCAGGATAAACCCTGGTGGTTTCTGGGAATCAATTTGTCGCTTGGCGCAAAAGCCGATAATAATGCAAAATGGCAGGAATATATGTTTCTGCCCGATTATTTGCACGATGCTTTTGCCAACGCAACCATCAAGGTCGATGGCAAAAAACAAAATCTGGCATTGAAAGACGAAATTGTCTATCAAGCTGTTCCAGAAAAAATTTCTCCTGTTTTATTCTGTCCAAAATTCGTTTTCTGGACGTTGTTTTTAATAATTGCTTTAATCAGTTGGTTCGAAATCAAAACGAAAAATAAAATTTTATTTTGGTTTGATAGAATTCTATTTTTAATTGTCGGTTTGTTAGGTTTGTATATGATTTTGTTTTGGTCATTTACCGAGCATCGCTCAGCCGTACAAAACTGGAATGTCTGGTGGGCGTTGCCAATGCACATTTACGCAGCAATTTTATTATTCAGAAAAAATAAACCGTCTTGGTTGCGATTATATTTCTTATTAACAGCCGCTTCAATCCTTCTTTTATTTTTGTCTTTATATTTTATTCCACAACGGTTTGACTACGCATTAATTCCAATTTGGCTGATTATGTTGGGACGCAGTTTCAATTTTTATTGGAATTTTAATAAATACGTTTGATGGTCGATTACTTAAAAATGGTTGTAACTGATCTCGACGGAACTTTGTTGAACAGCGACGCAAAAGTCAGCGACACCGATTTAAAAACATTGCTCAAACTTGGTCATCATAAAATAATTCGAGTTGCTGCAACCGGACGCAATCTTCATTCGGTCAAGCGCGTCATAACACCGGACTTTCCGTTGGATTATATTGCATTTTCGTCGGGCGCCGGTTTAATTGATTGGAAAACACAAGAAATTATCAAAACATATTCCATCGGCGGCGAAACCGTTAAACAAATTACTGTCATGTTAAAAGAATTGGATTTTGATTTTTCGGTACATCATCCAATTCCTGAAAATCATCGGTTCACGTATTTTAATTTCGGTCAGCAAAATAAAGATTTTGAGCGTCGCATTGAATTTTATAAAGAATTTGTTACAAAAAAATCTGAATTGCCCGATAAATTTGACGATGCTTGCCAGTTGTTGGTTATCATTCCGAAAGATATTGATTTATTAAACGAAATACGAAATCAGTTTAATTATATTAAGGAAATTAAAATCATTCGTGCCACTTCGCCGCTTGATCACGAGTCTATTTGGGTAGAGTTTTTTAATGCAAGCGTTTCAAAATCGGCAGCAAGTAAATGGCTCTGCGAAAAATTGAATGTCAATCAACAACAAACCATCGGTATAGGAAATGATTATAATGATGTTGATTTATTAGCGTTTACAGCAAAAAGTTTTTTGGTTGCTAATGCACCGTCAGAAATAAAAGATTTATTGACTCAAGCAAAAGTAGTTGCAAGCAATAATGAAAGCGGATTTACAGAAGCTGTAACAAGTATTTTGTAAATTAATTCGAAAATATTAGTTTTACAATTTCAAATTAGTCAATCCATTTAATAAATTTTTAACATGAAAAAGCTCATACAAATTTCAATATTATTATTGATAATAAATTCTGTTAACGCACAGGATAACGATTCAATTTTTGCGAAGAAAATTTTCGCAAGTAGTTTGACCGATAATTCTGCTTACGAAAATTTAAGATATTTGTGTAAGAAAATTGGCGGTAGAGTTGTAGGTTCGCCGCAATCGATAGCTGCCGTTGAATTTGCAAAACAAGTTATGCAACAATTAAAACTCGATACCGTTTATTTGCAGGAAGCTGAAACCGAATATTGGAATCGTGGCGAAATGGAATTTGGCGCAATTGTTTCGTCGAAATTTGGTGTGAAAGAAGTAAAACTTTCGTCGCTCGGAAATTCTGTTGGAACAGGTATCGATGGAATTTCGGCTGAAGTAATTGAAGTTCACAGCGAACAAGAATTGGATCAACTTGGTGCAAAAGTGCAGGGCAAAATTGTATTTTTCAATGTGCCGATGAATACAACTTACAGCCAACCTTTCCGCGCTTATGGCGAAGCAGTTAAATACCGTTCCAAAGGTTCGTCGATGGCATCCAAATACGGTGCTGTGGCTGTGATTATCCGCTCACTTACCATGAACGAAGATGAATTTCCGCACACCGGAACGATGCGATATTCCGACGGGGTGAAACCAATTCCGGCAGTTGCACTTTGTACTAAACATGCAAGTCTTCTAAGCGAATGGCTTAAGTTAGATTCTAAATTAATTTTCAGATTAAAAACCGATTGTCATGTCATTAAAAATATTAAAACCTACAACATTATTGGTGAACTAAAAGGACAAGAAAAACCAGATGAAATAATTACCGTTGGCGGACACATCGATTCTTGGGATACCGGCGAAGGAGCTAACGACGACGGCGTTGGAAGTATGCAGTCCGTTGACGTTTTGCGTCTTTTTAAAAAATTGGATTATAAACCTAAGCGAACAATCAGAGCCGTAATGTTTATGGACGAAGAAAACGGACAAGTAGGTGCAAAAAAATATGCCGACAACGCAAAACAAAATAACGAAAAACTTATTTTCGCATTGGAAGCCGACGAAGGTGGTGCTACACCACAAGGTTTTTCTTTTGACACTGATGATAATAAAATTGCAAAATACAAAGCGTGGTTAAAATATTTTAAGGAATACGATATTCACCGTTTCGAAAAAGGTGGTAGCGGTGTTGACGTTGGTTTCTTGAAAGGTATTAACAATGTTGTTTTATCAGGTTTACAAACCGATCCGAACCGCTATTTCGACACCCATCATAGCCCAAACGATACTTTCGAAAACATCAACAAACGCGAAATGCAACTCGGAAGCGCAGCGATGGCAACATTGATTTATTTAATAGATACGTACGGCAATTAATTGACAATTAACATTGGACAATGAAATTGAGTTGTCCATTGTCCATTGTTAATTGTCCATTGCCAATTGTTAATTGTCCATTATCCATTGATTTAATCGTATTCCAACGTAATTTTTGATCCGTACTTTTTGTCGCTCAGTTTTGTCGATTCCGTAATTACAGATTTGCTGCCACCTTGCGCAATAAAATTGATCGCTGCGCGCATTTTCGGCGCCATGCTGCCTTCGCCAAACATTCCTTCGGCAAGATATTTTTCAGCATCGGCTTTATTAAGAAATTCTACAATTTGCTGGTTCGGTTTGTTAAAGTTGATATAGACATACGAAACGTCAGTCAAAATATAAAATTCGTCAGCTTTTATGCTGGCTGCTAATACTGACGAAGCCAAATCTTTATCAATAACAGCTTCGGCAGGACGGACGTTTTTCTTTTCGTCGATATAAACCGGAATACCGCCGCCACCAACTGCTATAACAATAGTGCCTTGACGTGCCATCGTATCAATAACATGTTCGTTCATTACTTTTAGCGGTTTTGGCGACGGAACAACACGGCGGTAAGTTCCGTCTTTTTTTGGTGATTCTTTAAAAATCCAGCCTTTTGCTGTGCTCAATTCGTCGGCTTGTGCTTTGCCGTAAAACTTTCCAACCGGTTTTGTAGGATTCTGAAAAGCGGGATCGTTAATGTCAACCTGTACCGGCGTAACAATTGTTATAACTTCTCTGTTAATATTATATTCAGTCAACACATTTCGCATAATTCGTTCAATCATGTATCCAATACCACCTTGCGAATCGGCAACACAAACATCAAGCGGCATTTGTGCAATTCCATAAAGTTGTTCACCGGCATCGTTTTTCATCAAAATATTTCCGACTTGCGGTCCGTTGCCGTGCGTAATAATTAAATTGTAATCTTCTTTTAGAAGATAAACTAAATTAACTAAAGTGTCATACGTGTTTTGTTCTTGTTCGTCGATGGTACCAAGTTGCTCACCGCGTAAAAGTGCGTTTCCACCCAAAGCAACAACTGCTAATTTCTTCATATATAGTTTTTTTTGTTAGTTTTTAAAGGCGCAAATATAGAAAAATATAAAGTCATAAAAATATTTAATCAAAAATCTTAAAGTTTGGAAAACATGTTAAGAAACATGTTTTAAAATCAAACGAAATATTATCAATCTGATAGATTGCGTATTTCGAAATGGTTTGTCGATTGTAGGTTTTTTAATATATTTGTAACGTCAAAATAAAACAGAAATCATGGCTGACAAGTTAACATACAAAGACTCCGGTGTCGATAAAGAAGCCGGTTACGAATCGGTTAAACTGATGCGCAAACACGTCAAACAAACTTATACTAAAGGCGTTTTAACTGACATTGGCGGTTTTAGCGGACTGTTTTCGTTGGCAGAATTCAAGCATTTCGACGAGCCGGTTTTGGTTTCGGGGACTGACGGCGTCGGAACAAAACTCAAAATCGCATTTATGGCTGACAAGCACAACACCATTGGCGAAGACGCGGTTGCCATGTGCGTAAACGATATTTTATGTCAGGGAGCAAAGCCTTTGTTTTTTCTTGACTATATTGCCACAGATAAAGTTGTACCCGAAAAAATTGCTGCGATTGTCGAAGGCGTTTCGAACGGTTGTATAAAAGCAGGTGCAGCGCTTATTGGTGGCGAAACTGCCGAAATGCCCGGACTCTATCAGAAAGACGAATACGACATTGCCGGTTTTGCTGTCGGCGTGGTCGATAAAAAAAAGATAATCAACGGTTCAAAAATAACTGTTGGCGATGTTTTAATAGGACTTCCATCGTCGGGCGTTCACAGTAACGGTTATTCGCTGGTGCGCAAAGTTTTTTTCGACAACAACCATTACCGCATCGATCATTATTTCCCGGAACTTCAAAAAACAATCGGCGAAGCCTTGCTAACACCAACGCGCATTTATGTCAATCCGGTTTATCAAATCATTCAGCAATTCGACATCAAAGGAATTTGCCATATTACAGGCGGCGGATTTTATGAAAACATTCCCCGCATGTTTTCTTCTGAATTTGATGCACGTATTAGATTACAAAATATTCCGCGTTTGCCTATTTTCGGTGTTATCAAATCTTTAGGCGAAATAGATGAAAAAGAAATGTATGGTACTTTCAATATGGGTATGGGAATGGTAATGGCGGTCAGTCAAATTGACGCTGACACTGTTCTTGCTGCGTTCCACGCTCTCGGCGAAAAAGCTTTTATTGCTGGCGAAATTATTGCTGGTGAAGGAAAAGTATTGATTGATGGGATGTAGGGACACGGTTACAATTGTGTATGCAGATTTTTAATTTGTGATTATCTGTATTGTCCGTGTTCTATTTTATATTTGCCTTTTCAGATTTAGATTGATTGGTTAATAAAAATACTCAACTAATAAAAAACGCCACCAAATCCGATTGGGTTATTGTGGCTCAAACGTACGGGCGGCGCGTACGAAAAAATGCGGGTATGACTGCAATTTTTTCTCGTTATAATGTTTTAATCGTGTAAAGTCTTCTCCCAGTTCCATGCAGATAAAGTCATCTCGTCGAGGGTGCGCATTGCATTCCAGCTAAGTTCGTGGTTGGCAAACGAAGTGTCAGCCCAGATTTTTTCGACGTCGCCGGAGCGTCTTTCCAACATTTTATAATTCAATTTTACACCCGAAGTTTTTTCAAACGATTTGATAACATCGAATACCGAATATCCAACACCGGTACCGAGATTAAATGTTTCGAACTGTTTTTTGCTTTGGTTTTCAATTAACCGCTTTACTGCAACAACGTGCGCCTGCGCCAAATCGACAACATGAATGTAATCGCGGATTGCGGTTCCGTCAGGAGTGTCATAATCACTGCCCCAAACGCGCAAAAATTCATGTTTACCAATTGCTGTTTGTGTAATAAAAGGCATCAGGTTACTTGGAACACCAAGCGGCAATTCGCCAATCAATGCAGAATCATGCGCGCCAATCGGATTAAAATACCGCAACGAAATCGCTTTGAAATTTTTGTCGGCGTCAATACAATCGTTGATAATTTCTTCGCAAATTTGTTTTGTATTTCCATACGGCGAAAAGGCTTTTTTTATGGGCGACTTTTCCGTTACCGGTAATTTTGAAGGTTGACCATAAACCGTACACGACGACGAAAATACAAAATTATTTATACCTACAGATTTTATTGCTTCTATTAAATTTACAATTGAAAAAATATTGTTGTGATAATATTTCAATGGTTGTTCAACCGATTCGCCAACGGCTTTAAATGCTGCAAAATGAATGACAGCTTCAATGTCTCGGTATTTTTTCAGAAAGATATTTACAACATCAAAGTCGCAAAGGTCAATTTGTTCGAATGCGGGACGTTTGCCACAAATGGTTTCGATGCAGTTGAGTACTTCGATTTGCGAATTGGAAAGATTATCGATAATAACAACGTCGTAGCCCGAATTTTGCAATTCCACAACTGTATGCGAACCGATGTATCCTAAACCGCCAGTTACTAAAATCATTATTTCCCCCTATCGAAATTACAAAAATTTATGAACAAAAACAATACCAGTATTCTAAACCTCACAAGGTTTTGAAAACCCTGTCAGTTCTAAAAATTTATTTTACTGAAAATTTATAAACAGTTGTTTGTGTATATTTTTCTCCCGGATTTAAAATTGTCGTAGGAAAAGCAGGTTTGTTGGGCGAATCGGGATAATGTTGCGCCTCGAAACAAAATGCAAAACGGTAATTATATATGTTGTGTCCAAAACCTACTTTGCCGTCGAGAAAATTGCCGGTGTAAAATTGTACTGCCGGTTCTGTTGTCAGCATTTCGAGTACGCGGCCAGTATTTTTTTCATACGCGCGAGTTGCCAGCGCAAGTTCTTTGCCTTTTTTATTCAACACAAAATTATGATCGAAACCATTGCCCATTTTAAGTTGAATGTGTTGCCCGGAAATTTGCGAACCAATTGAAACTGGTGTTGTAAAATCAAATGGTGTTCCTTTGACCTTCATCAATTCGCCGGTTGGTATCGATGTGCTGTCGATTGGCGTAATGTTGTCGGCATTTATAAAGACTTCGGTTTCTAAAATTTCGTGTTTCTGATAAACGCCTTCGAGATTAAAATATGGATGAGCAGTAAGGTTGACAACGGTTTGTTTGTCGGTAGTTGCTTCGTAATCAATTTTAATTTCGTTGCTATCATTGAGACAAAATGTAACTTTGACGGCAAGATTTCCCGGAAAACCTTCTTCCATGTCTTTGCTGGTGTACGTCAGTTCCAGCGCGTCGGCACCGTCTTTTTTAATTTCTTTGGCGTCCCACACAACTGCGCTGAAAGGTTTAATACCGCCATGCAATGTGTTGGGTCCGTTGTTTGCCTCCAATTTATATTCTTGTCCGTTTAAACTAAATTTTGCGTGTCCAACGCGGTTTGCGTAACGTCCAATTATGGCTCCGAAAGAAGCGTTGTCTTTTAAATATCCGTCAATGTTTTCGTAACCAAGTGTAACATTGTCGAAGTTGCCTTTTTTGTCGGGTACAAGAATCGTAACAATTCGTCCACCAAAGTTTGTAATTTGCACGGTCATTCCATTTTTATTTTTGAGCGTAAACAAATCAACTTTTTTACCGTCAACGTCTTTTTGAAAATCTTGTCGTTTCATAATTAAATGCGAAGTGTCGCTTAAAATATTTTTAGATTGATTATTGTTTGTCGAGCACGATTGCAAAATTACAACCGCCAGAATGATCCATACAAAAAAATTCCGTTTCATATTTGTAAATTTAAGTTTCGATAGATATTTAAAAAAAGTCAAAATTACATAATTTTTTAAATGTTTTGATTCTATCAAACAATAAATTTGTATTTTTGAAAAAATTTTATGAAGTATGGATATAGTAAACCGTTTGACAGATAAAAGATACTTGGAAGTTGATGAGCTACTGGCTTTGATAAGTACGTACGAAGACAAAAACCGCGAACGTGCTTATAAAAAACTTTTCCGTGATAACAAAAATCTTATCAGAGGAAAAGTTTGCGTAGAAGCCGGTTGTGGTATGGGTTTGCTTACCGAATATCTGATACGTCACGGCGCAGCGAAAGTTTATGCAACCGAAGCAAATCCGAATTTATTTCAAATAGCGAAGAAACGCTTGGCACAATATCCGAACATCGAAGTTTTTAATTGCGATATAACAGACTTCACACCATCTACAAAAGTTGATTTACTGGTGCATGATTTTTTTGGTCAACTTATTTTTGACGCCGACATTAACAAACTAAACAATCTTAAATTTACGCCAAGTTTTATAATGCCCGACGGTTGTGCGCTCAAATACGGCATAATGGACGTTGAAGATTTTGACGATCCGGTAGTTGACGAACTGGTGATGAAACAAATGAAAGGCGTTTTGGTTAGCGGACTTTTCAGTGAGTTTGGAGTTCCGTTGAAAGACGAAGTTTTAAAGTTTGAATTTGGTAAACCATCCAGCGACCGCATTACAAAAGACATCAGCAATCTGAAAGGAAATTTATTGTATCTTGGCATCGAAATAAGTCATAATCATAAAATAGTTTGTCAGGCAGGTTATTGCGAAAAATGGTCGTACATTTGGACGCATCGCAGCGGAAATGTTTTTAAACTCTCGTTCGATAATTCGGCGGAAATACCTGAACCAGTTTTCGAATGGGTGTAACAAAAACTTTGATGCTGTCTCAAAACGGATTTTTTACCGCAAAGACGCTAAGTCGCAAAGACTTTTGGTTAATTAAATTAGGCTTAGCGTCTTTGCGCCTTTGCGGTGAATTAGGGTTCTGAGACACACTCAAAGTTCAATCAAACAAAATAAAAATGTTAATTCGATTTATACAGTTTTTTTTAATACTAATTTTATCCGTTCATATATCGAAAGTTTCAGCGCATCCGTTTCCGGTTGATACCAGCTATATTCTGCGGTACGAAAAAATATCGTTGCGGCAGATAACATCTTATCAATCGCTAACAATGTCATTTCGAAGCAAAAGTTTGGGCGATAAACAATTGTCATTTTCGCCAGACCAAAAAATGAGCGTTGGATTAGGAATAGCTTACGAAGGTTACAATCTTGCAGGACAGATTGGCATTTTAAACAACATTTCGCCAGCCGACAACTTGACGCGCAACATCGATTTACGAGCAAACTTATATTCAAGACCAATTGGTTTCGACGTTTACTTTATACGTTATGCCGGTTTTACAAATGATTTATCAACTTCAGACGTCAATGCAAGCAACGCAAAACCCAATTTGAAAATGACAGATTTGGGGATTAATATATTTTATGTCTATTCGAAAAAATTTTCGTTGAAAGCTGCATTTAACGACACCGAAAGGCAATTAAAAAATGCAGGCTCGTTTTTATTGTTGCTTTCGCCCGGATATACTTCGATAGCTAATCCCGAAAAACTTTTCCCCGATATTTATTTACCTTATTTTGGACAAAATGCCAATTTACAAAAACTAAGATTATTTACGTTGACACTCGCACCCGGGTACGGATTTACATTGGTACATAAAAAATTTTATATTACAGCTAATTCTTATGTTGGAGCCGGCTTTCAATATCAAGAATGCTTTTACCCAACAACCAAAGATTATAACATGACGAACGCATTTAAAATATATTTGCATTGGGCGTTGGGTTACAATGGCGACAAATACTTTGCGGGACTATGGTTTCGCGACGATGCTATTTTTAGCAATCTGGAAGATTTGACTATGATAATGAATCCTTGGACACTGCGATTCAATATTGGAGTGAGACTTTTTCCGTCAAAAAAAATAAATAAAATTATTGAAAAATATGATAAAGACAGACCATAAAATGTTAGAGGCTTTAACGTTGAAAGCCAAAGAATCGAGACGCAAACGGATAAACCACAATTACCATCAGGACGCGTCTGATACATTACAACGAATGTTAAATTGCATTGAACCAGAATCGTACAGCCGTCCGCACAAGCACGAAAATCCGGACAAACGCGAAGCATTTATCATTCTTGAAGGTTCGCTGCTGGTTATCGAATATGACGACAACGGCAACGTGATTGACCACATCATACTCAATCACGAAAAAGGAAACTACTGCGCCGAAATAAAAATAAAATCGTGGCACAACATTATTGCACTCGAAAGTGGAACTACGGTTTACGAATTGAAAGACGGACCGTACGATCTGGCGTCAGACAAAATATTTGCACCTTGGGCGCCCGACGAATTTGAGCCAAACGCAAACCGTTTTAATACGCAGGTTTTAAAAACGTTGGATTTGGCATAATTTGTCAGATTGTCAATTTTGTTTATTTTTGTTGAATTATTTTTTTTAACCGCAAAGACGCCAAGTCGCAAAGAAAAAAAAAATTTCAAGTCTTTGCGTCTTTGCGGTATAAAATTTTTAAAATTATAAATGCATGGCACAAAAACCATCAATACCAAGCGGCACACGCGATTTTTCGCCAGTCGAAATGCTTAACCGCAATTATATTTTCGACACCATAAAATCTGTTTTTAAACTTTACGGATATTTGCCAATCGAAACACCTGCAATGGAAAATCTTTCGACATTGCTTGGCAAATACGGCGAAGAAGGCGACAAGCTTTTGTTTAAAATTTTAAACAGCGGCGATTTCAGTGCAAAAGTTGACGAGAAAGACTGGAATGAAAAAAATTCAAACAAACTTGCCACACATCTTTGCGAAAAAGGTTTGCGTTATGATTTGACAGTTCCGTTTGCTCGATATGTTGTACAAAACCGCAACGATATTACATTTCCTTTTAAACGGTATCAGATTCAGCCCGTTTGGCGTGCCGACCGTCCACAGAAAGGACGTTACCGCGAGTTTTACCAATGCGACGTGGACGTTATCGGAAGTTCGTCATTGTTAAACGAAGTCGAGCTGGTTGCCATTACCGATAACATTTTTGGTAAACTGAACATCAATGTTGTTGTCAAATTAAATAACCGCAAAATTCTTACGGGCATTGCCGAAATTATTGGCGAAAAAGATAAAATTGTTGACATTACTGTTGCCATTGACAAACTCGACAAAATCGGTCTCGAAAAAGTAAATGAAGAATTACTTGGCAAAGGAATTCCGGAAAATGCAGTTCAACAACTTCAGCCAATTATTTTACTTAGTGGTACAAACGAAGAAAAATTAGAAAAGCTGAAAGTTATTTTAAAAGATTCGCAAATCGGTTTGACGGGAATTGAAGAAATGCAAACCGTCTTGCAAAACGTAAACACATTGCAAATCAAAACCGAAGTCGAACTCGATTTAACACTGGCGCGTGGTTTGAATTATTATACTGGAACGATTATCGAAGTAAAAGCAAAGGACGCACAAATTGGCAGCATATCCGGTGGCGGTCGTTACGACGATTTGACAGGAATTTTCGGTTTGCCAAATGTTTCGGGTGTTGGCATTTCTTTTGGCGCTGACCGCATTTACGATGTCATGCTTCAACTCAATCTTTTTCCAACCGAAAACACCACAAGTACAGTCATTATGTTTGCAAACTTCGGCGCGAAAGAAGCATCGTATTGCTTGTCGTTGTTACAAGCCGTTCGACGCGTAGGCATCAGCGCAGAACTTTATCCTGACGATGCAAAAATTAAAAAGCAAATGGAATATGCCAACAAAAAAGCAATTAAATATGTTGCACTAATTGGCGAAACTGAAATGTCCGAAAAACAAATTCAACTCAAAAATATGTTTACCGGCGAACAGTCGAAAGTTACGATTGAACAATTGATTGATGAATTGCAACAATAATTACATAAATAAAAAAAGCGCTTCATTTTTTTTTGAAGCGCCCTTTCCGCGTAAGAAAATTAATGATCAAACGAATGATAGAAAATTAAACTTAATTGACAACCGGCGAAATTTAAAAATCAGCATTTATTAATTCGTAATAAAAAAACTTGCTTGCTGAAAACCAAAATAATTATTAACTAAAAAATCCGGTCGCTTTCTAAAAAAACCTGCACTACAAAACAATTTAAACTATTCATCAGCCTTATTTATGGCTCTTAATCAACTTAAAAAAAAAGCACACAAAACAAATTAATTCAAAAAAAAAATATGTGCCGATATTAAAACGATTTTGCAGGTAAACACTTTTGTATTATTGGTCATCAATTTTCTGGTGTATCCAAATTTCAACAAATTGATAATAAAAAACGATTGCTCTTTTACTGCAATTTCTAACGAGATTCACTATGTTCACGGGACCTCCTTTTTTTCATAATACTTCAACAAATATAGTTCATAAAATATGAAAATGCAAATAAAAAACGATTTAATTTACTTAAATCTGAAATTATTTTTTATGTAAATAAGAATGAAGTATATAAAAAAAGCGTTCCATTTTTCGATGATTTTTTAGTTAATAAATACTAATTTAAAGTTTTTTTATTCGAATTTATTATTTTTCTTTGCATTGCGAAAGATTGATGGACGGGGATTTTTGTAAATAATCATTTATAAATTAACCACCAACACATTATGATACATTTTTACGATGGTTTACACTTTAAACATATTATTGTAGTTTCGCTGTGGGGCGCTATGTACCCAAATAATAAAAAAGATTTTAGAAAAGTCAACTTGCAAAATGATTGCGAATCTATTTTTGTATAAACCTATATATTAACATTTGCTTAAAAAAATATGAACAGCCAATTCTCATTCCAGAATTTTTCAATCAGGATTTAATTTTTACACAATAAAATCATTCAGCAGGAAACTTAAAAAAAGTTTACACATGTACTTGTTGAATTTAAACCAAAATTGTATGTAACATGTGCATACACCACAAAAATAACCAAAAATTTTATGAGAAAAAACTTAACATCTTTTTTGAAAACCTTTTTCGCATTGTTGATGCTGGGTTGTAGTTTGAACGCTTGGGCGCAACCTAAAATTACATCTTTTGCACCTATTTCTGGTCCTTTAGGTACCACAGTAACAATTACCGGTACGGGTTTTAGCGCCACACCAGCCAATAACACGGTTTATTTTGGCGCAGTAAAAGCAACCGTCAGCGCATCTACAACTACAAGAATTACGCTTACTGTTCCTGCTGGAGCCGGTTCTGTCGTACCAATTTCGGTTGAAGTTGGCGGTTTGGTAGGATTATCTACTACAAGCACTACTCCATTATTTAACTTAACCAAAACACCAAATCCTGGTATTGGTTATGCAATAACTCCTATAGGTGTTGAATTAAACCCCTTTATTGGGGCAACTGCCGATTTTAATGGCGATGGTATTCCAGATTTAGCTATTCCTAATTGGGGTTCAAGTACTGTGAGTATATTATTGGGTGATGGTAATGGTGGATTTGTTCTTTCAAATAATTATAATGTCGGAACCAATCCTTGGACTGTAGCTATTGCTGATTTAAATGGAGATAAAATTCCAGATTTAGTTGTTGCAAATGTTACTAGTAATGACATCAGTATTTTAATTGGCAACGGAACCGGTGGTTTTGGAACAGCAACAAATATTTCTGGTTTCAGCAACCCAGTATGCGCAGCAGTCGGCGATTTTAATGGCGATGGTAAACTCGATATTGTAGTTTCAAACGGAGGAGGAACTGATTTTCTTAGTATTTTACTTGGGAATGGAAATGGAACATTTGGTGCGCCCACTCAAATTTCAGTAGGATATAATCCAAATTATGTTTCTCTTGGCGACTTCAATGGTGATGGAAAGTTAGACATTGCTTGCGTTAGTATAACATCTGGTGAATTAATTATATTTATGGGTAAGGGAGATGGTACCTTCCAAACTCCAGTCAATTATGCAACAGGCAATCAACCTTATAATATTGCACTTGGCGATTTTAATGGTGACGGCAAAATAGATATTGCAACAGCCAATTATCAATCGGGTACTATAAGTATTTTTTTAAACAATGGGACTGGTATTTTTACTACCGGTACTCCTTTAACTGGTCTTACAAATCCGGTTTTTGTAAGCGTTGGAGATTTTAATGGTGATGGTAAACTCGATATTGCATCAGCCAATTTTGGGAATAGTAGTGTTAGTGTTTTTGCTGGTGATGGTATTGGTGGTTTTGGCGCTGCTCATAACTTTACTGTTGGTACAAATCCTCATTCTATAATAATTGGCGATTTTAATCGCGATGGAAAAGCAGATATCGTTTCTTGTAATCACGGTTCTGGGAATATAAGTATATTATTGAATAACTTTCCTGATGCTCCTGTGGCTACAGCAGCTGCTGGTATTTCAACAACAAGTTTTACTGCTAAATGGAATACTTCAACCGGTGCAACGAGTTATTATTTAGATATTGCAACTGACGCCGGTTTTACAGCTTTTGTTGGTGGCTATACTAATTTAAATGTTGGCAATGTTTTATCAAAAACAATAACAGGTTTATCAAGTAATACAACTTATTATTATCAGGTGCGAGCATACAATGCTAATGGTACAAGTCTAAACAGTAATACCATTTCGTTAACCACCGCCCCATCTGCACCAGTTGCTACAGCAGCTACAAATACTACAACAACAGGTTTCACTGCCAATTGGAATACTTCTGCTAATGCAACCGGTTACAAATTAGATGTCGCAACCGATGCCGGTTTTACAAGTATGTTATATAGCAATGTAGATGTTAATAATGTTACAACATATAATCTTACAGGTTTAGTTGCCGGTACAACTTATTATTATCGCGTACGCGCATATAATGCAAATGGTGCAAGTGGAAATAGTAATACAATTTCAATACTTTTGCCAAGCGCACCTACAACCCAGGCAACTAACATTACATTTGCAAATGTATTAGCAACACAAATGAATATTGGTTGGACAAATGGAAATGGTGCAAGTCGCGCAGTCTTTGTAGCACAAGGCAATGGAGCAATAACAAATCCGGTCAATAATACTACATATACTGCCAGCACCGATTGGAATACAAATGGCACTCAATTAGGAACGTCAGGTTACTATTGTGTTTACAATGGCAACGGTTATAGCGTTGTCTTAACTAATTTATTGCCCAACACACAATATACCATTCAGGTATTCGAATACAATGGCGCCGCCGGTAGCGAAGCATATTTAACTACTACAGCATCGTTAAACCCCAATAATACAACAACGCCAAAATCAAATCAGACAATTACGTTCAACACATTACCTGTGTTAACTGTTGGCGATAATGATTATGATCCGGGCGCTACAGCAAGCAGTGGTTTGCAGGTTACATACATTTCATACAATCCAAGTTGTGCAACTATTGTCAATGGTAAAATTCATGTTATTAGCGACGATACTTGTACTATTGTTGCTTTTCAATCCGGTAATAGTACTTATTATCCGGCATCAGCATCACAACAAATTACTACTTTGCCCAATGGATATACAGTTTACTCCATCGCTCAGTCAATTAATCAAAATGATTTAGTTTGGGTGCCAATTAAAACAAGAACACTGTTGTTAAGCAAAAATATAATTTCTTATCAATGCAACATCGATTATGATGCAAGCATTTTACAATACTTAGATTATTCGCTCGATAATACAATTGCTTCTAATGGTGGCGTTATCATAAATAAAAACACACCCGGACATTTACAAATAAGTTATATGACTTCGACACCCTTAACAGGTAAAGGAGATATTTTATTATTGCAATTTAAAGGATACGAAGCCGGAACATCGCCTATAGCTATTTCTAATTTCTATTACAATATGGATTTAGTTACCAATGTTACCAATGGTTCTGTTCAGGTTATCGATAATATTCCGCCGACAGCAGCAATTACTTATTCTGACGCTGACGCAAATGTTAAACCCGGCGACGTATTAACGATTACTGCCACTTTCGACGAACCAATGGCTGACAATCCAGTTCCGCAAATTTCGTTAAATGGCGCTGTAACTTTAGCAGCAAGTAATTTGGTAAAAATTAGCAATACCGTTTACACATACACTTATACGGTTGCTGATGGAAACGGTTTAGTAAACGTTTCGCTTTCGACCGGCACAGACATTGCAGGCAATGTCATTATTTCAACTCCGACATCAGGAAATACGTTTGCAATTGATAACATTCCACCGACTGCCGCCATTACTTATTCTGACGCCGACGCAAATGTCAAACCTGGCGATGTATTAACAATAACAGCAACTTTCAGCGAACCAATGACTGATAGTCCCGTACCACAAATTTCTTTGAATGGCGCTGTAACACTTGATGCGGACAATATGGTTAAAGTTAGTAATACGGTTTATACATATTCATATACCGTTGCCAATGGAAATGGTACAGTTAACGTTTCGCTTTCGACAGGAACAGACATTGCAGGAAATGTTATTATTTCAACTCCGACATCAGGAAATACTTTTGCAATTGATAACATTCCACCAACTGTCGCCATTACTTATTCTGACGCCGACGCAAATGTCAAACCCGGCGATGTGTTAACTATCACAGCAACTTTCAGCGAACCAATGGTTGACAGTCCGGTTCCACAAATTTCTTTAAATGGCGCAGTAAATTTACCAGCAGACAATTTGGTAAAAGTTAGTAATACGATTTATACTTATACATACATCGTTGCAAATGGAAATGGTATTGTAAACGTTTCTCTTTCTACAGGAACTGACATTGTTGGCAATATTGTTGTCGCGAATCCAACGTCCGGCAACACATTCGAAATTGATAACATTCCACCGACTGCAGCTATTACATATTCTGACGCCGACGCAAATGTCAAACCCGGCGATGTGTTAACAATAACCGCAACTTTCAGCGAACCAATGGTTGACAGTCCGGTTCCACAAATTTCTTTGAATGGCGCAGTAAATCTTGTTGCAGACAATATGGTTAAAGTTAGCAATACAGTTTATACATATTCATACACTGTTGCAAATGGAAATGGTTTAGTAAACGTTTCTCTTTCTACAGGAACTGACATTGTTGGAAATATTGTTGTTTCAAATCCGACATCAGGAAATACTTTTGCAATTGATAACA
>Ga0265327_10002078_pt1 | contig 22375 bp, 35 predicted proteins | sample 41621metaG_FD_202089 | JGI IMG/M metagenome (GOLD analysis project Ga0265327, IMG submission 202089) | Rhizosphere microbial communities from Carex aquatilis grown in University of Washington, Seatle, WA, United States - 4-16-21 metaG | ecosystem: Host-associated > Plants > Roots > Rhizosphere...
CACCATCAGCAATCTTTGCTGTTGAAACAGAACTAGTCGCCAGTTTAACCGTAGTAACAGCGCCAGAAGCCAATTTGACGTCAGTAACAGTTCCATCGCCGATGGTTGCGCCATCAAACGTGGGGCCAGCGACACCTTCATAGACCGAGATAGTAATCGGATCTTCATCGGTTTCCGCATCAACAACAGATACAAAAACATCAGCGTATGACATACTCACTCCCCTGCGTCTTTAGAGATGACACTGGTACGTCTAATGTACCCTTTGTCAATCAGCGGAAACCCTCTTGCGTTTGTTATGCCTGAATCGGAGATGATGATGTCAAACCACCCAGATTCGGTAATAGACCTAGTGTCAGCGCCAGTCATGCCGACGTTAACCCTGAGATTATCGGCGTCCATGAAGGTCGGCGTCAACGTGGTCTTAAGATCGGTAATTAGGTTAGAGGCCTTGTCCGGATCTTCTCTAACCTGAAAAGACAACTCGAAATCTGAAACGCTAGTCCACCAGCTCCGCCCGGTCGGGAGCGTCACGAGAAGCGACTTCGCAAATGGCAGACCCGATTTGATGTCCCAACGGATACTCGTGGTCACTTGTACTCCATTCTTTTAAATGCTTAAACGAAAAGAACTCCCATTTTGATTACCATTAGAAAGTTCTTAAACCGTTTAGCTACGAGTGAAGACCCAATCGTCATCGCTGGCGGCGCTGAAGACATAGGCACCAGTAGAAGGCGAAGCCTGAATGGTCAGAGAAGCGCCAGACGTAGCGATGGTGACCGTGCCAGTAACAATAGCGCCGGTATCGGCACGACGATAGGTAACGCCAGTGACAGTCGGAATAGTGATGACGCCAGTTCCGGCCACGAAGGTCGGAGCAACCGTAGTGGCAACAGTTTCAGATCCAGCACCCATAGAGATGATCTCGTCAGGAAGAGGAAGCCGAGGAGTCAGCGAATCCGTTCCATAAAGAGCATTCTCGATGGTAGCAAGAACCCCAGACGACACCTTAGTGGAATCCACGACAATCAAAGCCGAGGGCTTGAGATTGGTCACCGGAACGGGGGTCGTGGTGAACTGCCACTTGAACACAATGGCGTCGGGGGTGTCATTAATCGTGGCGTACGCCTTAGCCGACGGAGCCGCAAGCGCCCCATAGACAAGATGAAGCTTATAGCCGTGATCCTGCCCAGCAGTATCGTTTCCGAGCTTCGATCGGTACGAAAGACCAAACAGCGCACGGGCCTGCTGAGTAATACTAATGCCATCGACAGGCTCTGCCGTACCATCACACTGAGCAAACTCGTCAGGATAGGTGTAGGCCTCAATCGTTCCGTCAAACTCCTCAACGGAAAGCAGATTCAGGTACTTAGTGTTATCGGCGTAGAACGCCTTGGCCTGTGCGCCACTAGGCGACTCGGTAACAGCCGTAAGACCATTCCAAGCTACACCAGTGTCATAAACCCCACCAGTAGGCAGGTACAGGACGCCCTTGTCGACGCCGACTTCGTAAAGCCGATCGCCGATGTCGTCCCACGTAAGCTTAGCCATAACTACTCCTTAGTAGTATAGATAGAAAACATCGTGATTTAAATCATCAGCGGTATAGTTTCTATAAAACGAACACAGCGGTAATTGTGCGACCTTATCCGGAATATCACTATCCGGATCTGAATCAATCACTGTAACCACGTATCGTTTCACATTCCTATACGGCTGATTGTCAGAAAAAATTGTTTTTGCACTGTACCTTTTGTACACAATGCATGGGTATGCCATCACAACCGATGGTGGTGGTTGAAAATATACATTATCACTACCAAGAAGATCCACTAAAAGCGCTTGAAGATCGAGTCTGTCTGTCACGGCGGCGGCTCCGATGAAACTGGGCCATTGTAAATATCACCGAGCGTTAAGATCAGTCTAGGTCTTTGTACCTCGACCGTCGAAACAATCCACAGTGTACCTTCCCAGCGAATATAGCGAATCTTAGAGAAGTTCTCGACGGCATACTGATCAGCTACCACGCTGATAGAGTTCCCAACCGCCACATTATCATTAAGTCCTTGGCCCGGTTCAAGTTTACTAGATTTCCGAATTACATCACCATAATATGGTAATTCAGTAATCTGATCCTTCCAAACACCAGACCCAGTTGGGTTCTCAACAGAAGTTCCGTAGCCGATTTCACCGAAAAATCGGGCCATCGAAATCTCCTAACTAGCGATTACGCATCCCGAGTGAAGGTCCAGGACTCGTCGGCATTCTCGGTGAAGAAGTGGCCAGTGGCCGGAGTAGCCGTGATGGTAACGGAGGTGCCGGCGGCGATAGCAGCGTAAGGCGAGCCAGCGTTGTTGACCACGGTGGTGCCGTTCTTGTACACGACGCCGGAGGTGTCGTTGATGGTAAGAACACCAGTGGCCGGGTTGAAGGACGGAGCAGCAGGCGTCACCAGGGTCTGACCAGAGGCCTGGGCAACGACCACGAGGGCCGAACGAGGCTTGACCAGAGCGCCCGAGCAACGGGTCTCCATCAGGTACTTCATGTTGTTGTAGTCGATGTCGAAGAAGTCAAACATGTTGACCTCTCCACCCTTGTCGGTGCCGAAGACGTAGTCCACGGGGTTGACCAGAATGGCCAGCCACGGGGTGTTCTCCATGGCCTCGACAGGAACGACCGACGAAACACGAAGCTCAGTAGCCACCTCATCCAGCGACGCATAGATACGCCGACCGGTGGTGTCCTTGAGCATCAGGAACTGAGCGATGACCGTCTCGGTCGTGAACATTGTCGGCAGACCAGTACCTCGGTACTGCCAACGGTTGAACACGATGGCGTCGATGATCTCGCTCGCAGACGAACCCGAGTCATTGAGCTGCACGTTGATGGTCGTCGTGAACAGCTCGTTATCAGTGGCAATCGGACGAATGCACTGCTCATCGATCTTGTCCTCGTTGGAAATATCCCGACCATCGCCGAACAGAGCCGCACGAGCGACTTCCTCGTCCAGCATGACTCGCATCTCGGTCTGAAGCCACGTGATCACATCGAAATCGGTGATGTCAATGATGTCGTCACGATCGATCTTCTGCTTCTTGTAGACCGTGGTAGGAACAGTGGTACGCTTAGCAACAGCGAAGAACTCTTCCTTCTTGAGCGAACCAGTAATATAACCCTTGGCTCGGGCCTCATCCTCGGTGATGTCTGCCGAGATCGTCTTGATCCGAGCAAACGGGCTCTTACGAGCAGCGCCGAGGAAAGTGGCAACCCACTCAACTCGACGACCGACAAAGTCAGGCTGGTCGTTGACCAGACGAGCCTCAGGGAACATCTCACCGATGTTCTCGATGCCATGAGCAAGAGCGTACTCTTCGACGGCGTGCTTAAGCGAACCCTGCCGCTTAGCCATACCGACAATCTCAGTCAAGGCGTCATGCGACAGAACCTCGGTCTTGTTCTCGGGGCTCTGATCGAAAACGTTGTGCTTCATTGAGTTATTTCCTTCCGTGTCGCCATGAGAGGCATCGTTAGAGTTACTACCAGCATCATCGGCGTCAGGCTCCTGGCTAGCAAGCGCCTCTCCGATCATGTAATCAACTACGGTCTTCTGCTCATCGGTCAGTGAATCATAGACGTCCTGAACGGTAGCGTCTGGACCAAGATCATCGTGAGAGATTTCATCGTCGTCATCATCGTCGTCGATTTCGATCTCGTCGTCATCATCGTCATCAGAGGGGTAGTCAGAATGCTCCAACTCGAGACCGGTCGTGATAATGGCCTCGTCAACCTCTTCAACCTCGCCATCGGAGTGCGCAATAGTCACGTTTTCGATAAGCGCACCAGGATTGGCGCCGGAAAGCACCAAACTCAGCTCACGAATCTGACCATGAATAACGCTCTTCGACCGCTCAATAAGCTGGTTGGCCCAAATAGACAGGGCGTTGATGTCCTTGTGCTCGACCAGACCCTTGGCGTGAACCGCCTTGGCCGAGTTGTTGAAGAAGCCATAGGCGTAAACGCCTTCCGGACGATTCTCCAGAATTGCATGCCCGAGAACGTTCTCGGGATCGCTGTGCCCATGCTGCCAGACAAGAGGAACTCGAGCCTGGTCCTGATGCTGGAACGCATTAGGCATGATGGTGCGACCGTCGGAGCACTTAAGCCCCGCCTTAGTCGCCCAACCACTGAAATCTGCTTCCATTTTGATTGTCCTTTCAGAGACTATCCTTAAGCCTGTGGAGTGTCTGTTGGAATGTCCGGTTCTTCTGGTTCCGTGCCATCCGGTTGACTCGCCTTCGGGTTGATGTTACTATTGACCAAGAGATCGGCCTTGGGGTCATTAGATGGAGAGATCCCCATGAAGTCTCGAATCTCGTTTGCCGACAGAATCTCGTTACGAGAGAACTTGTCTGCGATAACGGCGAGATTGGTCATAGGAGTAAACTTGAATGGGTTCCTAAAGTACCGAATTCTCTCTTCAGACGTATACCCAGAGATCCCGAGGAACGCCCTCTGCATGCCCTCAATGATTGAATCGAGAATTGGCTCAATAGTCCTACTGTAGTAGTTGTTCATGGCGTTGTCGTCGGCGGTTCCATTCATCACCGCTTCCGTAAGACCCAACTGACCGTAAAGCATTTGAGTCAGGTATTCGATTTGGGTCATAAGATTGTTGTCTGCTGGACGATTAAGCTGAGTGACTTTTTCGGTTCCATCAGTATAGGCAATACCGTACTGACTTCCCTTCAACTGAAACTCGATGTCCTCTCGACGCTTCTCTGCTTGCTGACGTCGAGCCTCACTCTTAATCGTATACGGAAGCTGAATGATTAGATCCAACTTCCCAGAACTTGATTGCTCATCAACAGCATCAAGAAGATTCAGTTTCCTGATCAGACGCTGAAGCGTTGAGTTTGGTTCGTTCATCACCGAATAGAATGGATTTTCAACGATAGCCACGATGCGCTTTTCAAGCACAATGCTTTCTTGAACGCCAGTAGCCTCGTTATACAACATCACACGAACGTGTTGCGGATACCACTGAACAACACTACCCACACGAAGAGAATAGATATCTACAGTAGCACTAGTTTCAGGATCTACTGAAGTATCCACCGGCACAATTGCTGCAACACCCTTATCGATTAATGTGGTTGCGATGTTCTGCCTGAACGACCTTGGGCTCTGGTCCATGTTCGGCTCAAACTGTAAACAATTATTGAGTGAACTATCCTTATCTTTAGCGTATCGACCAGTGTCATCCAACACGATCTGCTTGATCGGAATGGCAGCGACGTCCACCGCTAAACGATTGTAAATTGCAGCAGCAATAGTACGTTCGCTAGAATACCGAAGACGAGGTGTGTATGGCATAACGCTTGAGGTTGGGCCCATGTTGTACGTGCTCTGGCCAGGCGTGTCTTCCTGCCCCGAAGAACGAAAGGCGTTCCAAGCATTTAAAACTCTATTAAATATAGCCATGTAGTTTCACCTCCTTGTTGGAATCACCTGACGCCCATCTTTTTGAATTGCCTGCTCAAGTTCACCGCATTAGCCTGTCGCTTTGCCTCACTAAATGCCACCTTAGAAAGACGGCTTACATGGGCTCTGACCTTCGGGTTTAGCGCTGCAGTGCCAATGGCCGCCCCGGCAATAGTTACAGGCGCCCCGGTTTGAAGCACAGTATTTTTTACCCCTCTTGCCGTTTTTGCAGTGCTATTCTTAACGTCTTTACGTCGACGCTCAGCCTGAGCCTTGGTTGCATGATCCGCCAAGTTCTGATTAGCCAAATGATGATCAAACGCCTTCTTATAGTCTGGGCGAACTTTACTCTTACCCTCGACCTTATTCTTGATCAGCTTGCGACGAGTCCCGGCTCCTTGCCCGTAAAAAAGCTTGGCTCGAGCAAACTCTTTAGCGTCCTTCTTGGCTTCACGATTAACCTTATTCGACACGTCAGGGTGATAATCATTTCTAATGCCCCACTTCATTCCCTTGACGCCGTGATGCTCGAAATACGCATCGATCTCCGAATGAGAAAGACCCTTTTCTTCTAGCATCGTTCCAAGAATATGAATGTCTTTATCCTTTAACACGGGCGATCCTCGCTAACGTACGTGGATCATCGGGGCCGTATTTGTTAAGAACCTCCATATCGCTCATTTTACTAAGTGGCTTTGTGGAAGTTTTTCCAGACGCAAGCTGCTTTACTCGTTTAGCATACTGAGAATTCACGGTCTTGCTAATGGCTTGGTTTTCGGCCCTAGTGGGTCGTCTTCCATGCTTAGTATAGATGGCCGTTTGCATTTTAGTAACCTGGTTAGCTGCTTCATTACGAGCTTGCATCTTATGCGCTCTTGTCGGCTTCGGAGTTGCCATAGGAATTGGCTTAGGTTTAGGGCCTGGGCTCCCAGGAGGACGAACCGGCTTTGCGATCTGGTAGTAGTTGATGGCAGCAAGTGGTGTTCCCAAAACTCCAGCCGCAACAAGTTTAACAGTGAATGCCGTCCCACTCTGTGTCTTTTTAGCCAACGGGGACTTCGGGTCTAACGGCTTAGCTATAGTATTGTATAAGGTATCGCCAATACCAGGAAGAATGATTGCAGCGGCGACACGCTTTACATTTCTAGCGGATCGAGACTGATACCTTCCCCCAGTTCCAGAAGCAGTTCGACCTTGCCTATTAAAACCGGGGTGATTTTTGTAAGCCTTACCAGCTAAAACGCCGTCCACCCTATTCTTAGCGTTACGAATACCCCACTTCTGGCCTTTAACGCCGTGATGCTCGAAATATGCGTCGATCTGTGCGTGCGAAAGCCCAGCAGCCTCCAGATCTTGACCAACGGCTAGATACTGTTCATCTGTAAGCATTCAAATACCTTTCGCTCATGATGAACCTATCAGGTCATCGTGCCAATCTGGTGCAGGGTAGCGCCATCGAAGTAGAACAAAACAATACCATTGGCAGCAACAACAAGCTTAGCGGTAGCAGAAGCAGTGCCTCCGAGCTTCATCGGAATGGCGCCACCAGTAGCAAACGTAAGCGTAGGCGTGTTGGCGCTGTTGCCATTGGTAAACTGCACCGGAACCAAGGTGTTGGTCTTAGGCAGAGGAGAAGCAGTAACCTTGGTCGCCGTGCCAATAGCCGTAGCCGTGACCACGGGCGCAATCACAGCATCAGCACCTGATCGAGGTGACCCATCAGAGTTAAAGAGAGCAAGCTCAGTAACGTTGTCCTCTGGGTTAATCTGTGCCTGCTGCACAACGACAGCCTGCATAACAGCATTTTCATCCATTTCAAAAACCTTTCAACGTTGTAGTATTACTCGAATGCTTCCTTATTTGCCTTATAGGCGACATATGCATCCATCAGAGCAGACACATTATCAATCTTCTCATCCGCACGCTTCTTCAAAAGCTTACGGTTACCATTAGTATCTTCTAATGTAATAGCGTTGCCCATAGCAAACGACATCAGCTCCTGGTCGAATATGAGAATTCTTTCTTCACTAAGAATTTTCAATTCCCCAAGAGGAACAGACTCGGTCTTAGCTCCCTGAATAACCTTCTCAATGCCATAAGGACCGTTCTCCTGTTCCCAGCGAGTAACGAACTCCTTGGCATTGTAGGGGTCGAAACCAAGACAACGAACGTCCATCTCCTGCTCTAATATAAACGCATCTAGATCTTCATAGACCTCCATCATGTCAAGAATATTGCCTTCGAGAATCTGTAAACTCCCCTCGGCAATAAACTCGTCATACTTGATGCGCATAGCGGCAGGGAGACGTAGTAGAGTTAGAGATGTAATATAGCTTCTGGTCTTTACGCCAAACGCCCCATTGGATAGCGGAAATAAGAAAGTAAATGCACAGAAGTCGTCTCCTTGCGATAGGTCAGCACCTAAAGCGCAAGGTAATCCCCAAAACTCCCTTGACGAATGAGGAAGAGTTTCTTCGTATGTGAAGAAATATGTGTACCCTTCCATAGGAATGCCAAACCGCTTCGCCAGAATATCATTACGAGAAGCAGGAGCTTTCTCTGCTCTTTCTACTTCTAGATGATAGACGTCATACGTTACCGTTTGCCCAAGATTAGGATTGGCCTTTAACCATGTCGCTGGGTCAGCAACTTCTTCCAAATCATCAAGTTTGTAATGCCAGATCGAAACGTGTGGTGCTTGGTAGTCTCCACGAAGGATACTGGCCAGCTCCATCTTGATCGTGTCACCAGAGCCATTACGAACCGTACCTTCAGAGCTGATCGCTACAATTAAGTAATCGTCCAACTTGGAGGCGCCCTGCTCGATAGCCCCGACAACGTCCTCTCGAATATCACCAGATAGCCACTCATCAATAGTGGAGATCTTAGGGCGAAGGCCTTGAAGCTTGTTGATCGACATAGGACGGATCTCAAGAAGAGAACCAGTTAAGAAGTTCTCAACGCCCTTCTTGGTAGACGCCAGCTTTACTCGGTTCGCCTTTGAACCGGTAGTATTCTGCAAAGAACCTTCAGTAAGAAACTTGAATAGCGGACCACGAGATCTAGTGAGCGAGGTTCGAAACGGAGACATTACTTCGTCTGCCTGTTTCATTGTTGGTGCAGTAGTAATCTGATGAGTTGTCGAGGTGTCAATGTTTAGAAAATATGCATGAATGCACATTGCATACATAGACTTCGCCGCCCCTCGAGCAACGATCAAATACTGCTTTGTGGTCAGCCTTTTTCTTACAGTTCTCTTTACAAATCTTCCAGGCGATCCGTCTTTTCCTGGTTGATAAACGCTGCGTTCAACGTAATAGTACCACCCAAATATCTGCTCGGCCCACACCTTGAATGTATCTAGCAAATATAGGTCACTGCCATCAGTCAGAGTTAATTCGTTTTCGCAGTACTTGATGAAACCCTCAACGGCGTTTATGTCGTAATAAATATTAGGGTTTGCAATCAGTGCGTCGATCCGATTCATCTCCATGCTGATTTCCCGGTTTACTGGAATATCACCACGAAGTACGGATTCTCTAAACTCGCCATAGTATTTAGGGGTTGCTTTGTTTTGAAGAGCTAATGCCACTAGCAACCTCCTTTGTCTACTATGGCGCAGCCGCAGCGGCAGCGGAGATGGTTTTAATTACGGTGTCCCCGTGCTTATTGAAAAACTCTTGAGTGATTCTTTGTCGACGACTACGACGGTCGGTCTTCTTAACCAGAGCATGGAATTGCTGCTCCATGTTCATACGTTGAATGGCCGCTTGTAGATCCTTATTGCTTAGAACATCGGTTGTGCTTTTCTTAGCAAACTGCCTAGAAGCAGCAACATCGACAGCGTCTTTACTAGCAAGTTGTCGTTTGCCACCAACCGTTCTTACAAACTTTCCTGGCTTCTGAGTAGCCGTTACATCAGATGCCTTTCGACGCAATTTGCTCGTGGTCGTCTTAGACGTTGTGGTTCGAGTCGATGAGGTATGATCGTTGCGAATGCCCCACTTCTGGCCCTTGACGCCGTGATGCTCGAGAATCTCTTCTGGCGTTAAAGCAAAAATATCAGCAATATTAGCCATCATACATCACCCCTTCTATATACCAATACTCCCTATTCGGGTCTGGCGGTGGAGGAACGAGCGTCTTAGGATCAACAGGATCGAGCATCCACTCCCTATGATAACTGATACGCTGTTCGAATTCTTCGATTTGTTGCTTCATTGCGTCTAGTGCGAACGACGTAGACGGAGGATCAAACAGGAGCTTGACCCTTAGATAAATATAAGACTGGCACATGTTAAGAATCGCATCGTCGTTAGTAAACTCAGACCAGGAGGTTCCTTCTCCACTAATGGAAAACCCTTCGGCAGGCCCAATGCCTAGTTGAGAAAGAGTCCCAATGGCTGAGTTAATATGAACAATGATGTCCTGATCAAATGCCGTATAGTCACTGGAAATACCAAGGATCTTTTTTGTACTTCTAAGAATATCATCTTCCATTGTAGATCACCTCCTTTTCTGTTATGTCAGTAGTGAATACCAAGGAACGCCTCAACCTTTGAGAGCTGAGACATCACCTGAGGGCCTGCAATCCCAGCGTCCACTGAAATATGCTGATTGACCTCGAACCAGTGCACCATTCCAGCAGTATCTCCACCGAACTGGCCGTCTTCCACAATCTGGTGATAGGCGGGTTGTCCGGCATGCTGGGCGCAATACTCAACAGCATTCAATCGAAGCTGAAGTAGTTGGACACCAAGCCCAGCGTCCCCACTCTGCAAAACGCCGGCCTGCTTAATGTGTGTAGCAGGAGTAGGCAGATGCTGAACAGGAGCACCAGGAGAAACAGGTGGGGTTGGAGCGGCCTCTGGCGAATAAGGAGGACGAGCAAAACCTGTAATATAGGAATTCCCGTTCAACTGGCGAACAAGACGCTGTACCTTGTTGCCCCAGTTACCCTCAATCGTAGTGATGGTGTTGTTCGTCCGATTCACAGATTCAACGACACCAGTGTGTTCGCCATTCCCATAGCAAGCAACGTCGCCGGCTTGAACGTCGCCAGTACCAGGATGCCAACTCAAACCATTAAACCCACTCTTGGCCCAAGCAATAATCTGGCTAACACTCGCCGTGTGAAACCACGGAAAGCCGATCCGCTTCATTGCCACGGAAACGGTTTCCGCACACCAAGCAACATAATCCCATCCATACTCAACGCCAATGGGAGTGTTGTTTGATCCGTCAGGAACCTCATGAATACCAAGGAAGCTTCGCATTACATTAAGCAATGCTGTAACAGTCTTCATCAGTCGTTCACCTCGCTACCTGGCGTTTGTTCAGAATGCGTAATAACATTCGCTGATGCATGCGGCTGATCGGCTGGATTAGCCAATGGTAACGCATCCACCTTCTCGCCAGTCGTTGGATCGATCAATGCGTTTGGAATATCACTCATGCCAGATCTCCTTACCAGCTAGAAGCTGCGGTGTCGACGGAGGGAACCGACGCAGGAGCAGGGTCAGTAGACGGATCATACGGAGCAGGATCGGGAGCCGGAGCAGGATCAGTAGAGGGAAGCGGCGCCGCTACTGGATCGGGCTGAGGAGCAGGAGTTCCAGGGGGAAACTCTGGATCGACAGCCGGAGCAGGATCAGGCGCAGGGACAGGATCAGGCGCAGGGACAGGATCAGGCGAAGGGATAGGATCAGGAGCCGGAGCAGGATCGGGAGCAGGGACAGGATCGGGAGCCGGAGCAGGATCAGGCGCAGGGACAGGATCAGGAGCCGGAGCAGGATCAGGCGCAGGGACAGGATCAGGAGCAGGATCAGGCGCAGGGACAGGATCAGGCGCAGGAGCAGGATCGGGAGCCGGAGCAGGATCAGGCGCAGGGACAGGATCGGGAGCCGGAGCATCCTCTTCCTCAATCACCTCAGTAATCTCAACAACCTCTTCGACAATCCTGCCATGCGGCGGATCGGTCTGAAGCTCTCCGCCAGACTGAGTGTTCTCAACATCGCTCATTGGAATATCTCCTTACCAGAGACGTGTGTCTCCTCTAGTTCGCTCAACAAACGGAACACGAAGCTTACTTCGATCTCCGTAATGTATAGCATTGTGGGTGTCTTTAGTTGTAGTAATAAGGTACTCAGGATCATACACCCAACTTTCGCCGTGCACGATGTCGTCGGCAGACATTGGGTTAATATGATGCACGAGTAGTTCAGCATTAATCTCATAGCCAGGAATGCCTAAGTCGCAACCTTCGTCTCTGAGAATAACGTGCCTACGTGCGTGTCTCCATTCAGATGACCGATAGAACTCTTGATTAATGTACCTATCGAATCCGAAGGTAGACACCCCAACTTCTCCCCCCAGCATCAGATACTCAAAGCGTTCTTCAAACGTCTCTAAACGTCTTAGCTCTGAATATCGTCTAGTTTTCATAGCCCGCTTCTAACTCGTCAATCTCTTCTCCACGGTACTCACGGAAAACACGGAGCGCTTCTTCGTACAGTTCTTCCATGTGCTTCTGCGATTCCATCTGCTCTACCTTGGCGTCCAGCAGTCTGTTCTCGTTCTCAAGTCTAGCCTGCTCTAGACGTTCCCTTGTGGAACCGAGCTTTAGGTAGTGACTAATAACCTGAGCTGAAGCAGTACCTTCTTGTAGTTGCCTTTCCGCAAGATCGACGGCCTGAGCAATGAGTTGGTTCTCTCTGCCTTCTGGAGTCGTGGCACGACGCTGCGGTCTTTTAGTTTCGTTTACCTTACGTCTAGATGCCATGGCTGGTATTAGTCACCTCCTTTACTAAAGAAAGAACGTTATGCTTTGCGTTCCGTACCCGACATAGATCCTATCAAAAGCAATCATTCCAGGAACAACGCCGTCATACGAACCCTTTGGACCGATTGTACAATGCGGGTTGAATGGATACTGACTAGCGTTCCATCGAGACACAAGCTCACGCATCGACAGAAGTCTTGGCGTCGGTAGTAGTTTAATCACCTCTACCGGATCAGAATCATCATCATCTCCGCCGAACTCATCGATTCCAATAGTGCTAAGCGTTATAGATCCTGGGCTAAGAACCGACAACGAATATGCGTCCTTTGCCAGATCGTTAAACGCCGTGGCACTTAGATCTGGAATCTGACCAGCGTACACAAGTGTCATGTGCGGCAAAGCAATCTTGCACCAATCAGAGTTGATCGGAAGAAGAGCTAGCATTACTGATTGACTAAAATCTTCAGGCATGGTCGTCGTCCTCGGATAGTTCCGTTACCCAGTCTGGTAAATCAGGCATCGGAACGGATTGGCCAGACAATGGATGATCGGAATCACTTAGAAACTCGAAGACGCCGTCTCTCAAAAATGAATGACAACGACAACGGCCTTGTGAAAGGATTGATGGGTGAAGTGTTGGAGACTCTAAATCTCCGTTCCAATCCCACGATGCTTTCTCAATATCAACTTCAAGATTAACTGGCAGCATGTGAATGCCGTCGTAAAATCCGTTAGGGTCTGCGGAGACACAACCAGGACAAGAAAACATTAGAGCGTCGTATGTAACACCATGATCAACCACCGTCCTAAGCATTGCTTTCATCATTCACCTCCAGTCCTTTGCCATCGATCTAAAAACCCGAAAATTTTCACGGAAAAGTACCGCCGGGGCTTTTTTTGGAAGCCAGGCGATGCGCAGGGGGGGTCTGATATGCGAGGTAGGCCCCCCTACCTTCAATTAAAATAATTTTAAATTTCTCGAGTCACTCTTTTGTATAAACCTAAAACATTTTCAGAAATAATTTCATCAATCGCATCTTCATTGGCCTGAAGCTGATCAGCATCTGATAGTTCATCCGATGTCACAGTGATACGAGCGAGGAACGGTAGTGTGTTGTATCCCTTACTCATGTCATAGGCAAGCCACTCATCGAACTCATCGAACGGCGAGTAAGGATTGTCCACAGTTGTTAGCATTGACTCAACCATTACTCTCCTTTCCATGTGTCGCTTCATCTAGAGTGGTGAGTGATACACCAAGTGCGGACGCAACTTCTGCTCTTGTATAACCAGACGCAAGCATCTGCTGTGCTCGTGTAGTCTTAGCAGGAGTCATCTTGACTGCACGCTTAGGGGTGGCGAGCTTACGAACAACATCTAGGTCGGCCTTGTTTAGAATCTCATTTAGTTTAGTGGTGCTTATAGCACCGGCCTGAATGGCTTCCCATTCCTTAGGTGTGATAGTAATCTCTGTACCACGTGCGTTCATGCGGGCACGGGCAGCAGAAAGAGCCTGATACTTTACCTTCTTCTCAGTCTCATCGTCCATGTTTGGATTAGCTTCACGCACCTGCTTGATGACGGCGCCTGCGATGAGTTGGGCCTGTCGCTCCTGGGGTCTGTTTCTATAAACTAATTGTAGTTTAGAATTGAGGGAGGATACTTCTGCGGCATACGTTTTACGAGCGCTAGGAGAGTACTTAGCAGGCGGTGTGTTGACTGCTTCTTTCCTAGCCGCATCGCCAAGAGCCTTAAGCTTGTTGGAGTGATCAGCATACAGGCGCTCTTGTGGTAGACCAGATGACAGAGTATGAGCATCCTCAGTTTCAGCAAGCGCTTTAGACTTGATCTGAATTGGTTTAGGAGTGCCGTCTTTGCCAGGTATAGTTCTACCTGTCTCAACATAGACTCTCTTACCAGTTGCCTTATCAATGGGTCCACCATCTCGTGCTGGTCTTGCTACACGTTCTGGAATACGAACCTCAGCGCCGGCCCTAGAAATTAAAGTGCTTGCTCCAGCACGGGCATTGCCACGATACTTCTTATTAAGCTGCGCAATACCGTTAACTCTGGCCGACTCTTTGTAGTTAAGCTCATGCTTCTCTGCATCGATGACCACCATTGAGTGCTTGATCGCACGGGTAAGTTCGGATCTTGTAGCACCCATGATCGTCATGTCAGTAATCAGGTTAGAGATAGACCCCATCTCTTGGCCCTTCTGACGAGAAGTCATAACGGGCATGCCAGGATACTTTGGAAAGGAGGCCTTAGGATCGAAGTCCTTAAGACCTTCTAACGCAGGAGTACTCTTAACTTTGCGGCTACCATTAGGTATAACAATAACCGCATCACCATCAAAGTCTGCGCCAGACAAACGCTCTGCTACGGCATGATGAATCCCAATAGCGTCTCGGGCATCGCCCAACAATTTCTTTGCTTCTGGATTGTTATTGTTAACAGTAAGTTCAGGAATTTCAAAAGTTCCACCATGAGGATGTCGAATCAATACAACCTGTTCACCATTATGGAAGTTAGGCGCATACACCTCAGTCTCTTTAAGACTATCCATAGGGAGAATAACATGGGTGGCCTGACGAGTATTGATAGCAGCAGCCTTCAGGTGTACCGCAGCCTTAGATGTCTCATCCCCAAAAGACTCGAGAAGTTTCTTTCGAACAGCCGGGTTTGTCAACTCGGATAGCCGATTGAATTCCTTTAGTCTTTGCTCATAAGTCATTGCCAACTGCGAACGAATGAGTGATGGACTCTGCTTAGACAACATCTGAGAAGAAAGATTCTTACTCCAATCTTTCCAGTTACCTTCCTCATTAACGATGTTCATCACCGAAGTGAGATGTTCATTACCTTTGTCGTCCTTCTCAACAAGCTGACGAGCAATCTGAGATCCGAACGGATTGTTTGGATCTACCTTTCCCTGATCATCAGTCTCGAGTTTCTTCATTGCGTCGAGCTTATTACCGGTGTCTTCCTTGTTCGTATTGAACTGAAGATCTACGCCAGGAGGCAGACCATCTTTGTACATGGCCATGCCTTTAAGGTAGTGCGTGCCATCGACCATGACACGAACTTGAGCATACCTAGCTGAACCTAAAGACACATCCTTAACGCCTGGCCTAACAAAGATCACACCATCAGCATTCTTTCCACCTTCTGAACCGTACTTAACTGCGACTCGACTAGAGTCAATGCCCATTGGAAAGTGAATGCCATAGAAAGTTCGGCCGCCATCATCAGAGAAATTATAGACCTGCTTGATGTTAGCGAGATTCTGCCATGCTTCTTTCTGCGTTGTGCCTGGAGTAGCAAGAATCTTATAGTTGGTGTATTGTCCGGTGGCAACCTGAGGGCCTTTAACTGAATGGACCTCATACCCTTGTTCTTTAAGAATGGCTAAAGCAGCGCCAAGCTTAGTCGCACTAATCCCAATGTGAGTCTCAACACCACTGCCCACATCGACAAACTTCTTCTCATCTACCTGGTTCTTCAACATGTTCGCAGTTGAAAGAAGAACGTCTGCCTTATCCTTAGCGCCAGGAGCTAGTAAAGAACGAACGTAAGATTCGTTTCTACCAAGACGCTGACCAATAGCAACATTAGACATGCCTTTGTTTCGGTAACGCTGAGCAGTGTCAATCTCTGCTTGCTGCTGTTGGTTCTTCGCAATTGTCTTTTGCGCACGAAGTTGAGTAGTCGAAAGTCCAAAGCCCTTAGCAATGTCTGTTTCCGACATTCCCTTCTTCTTAAGATCCGAAATCATGTTCAAAAACAAACGATTGTGCTCTGGTTCGTCTACTCCAGAACCCCAAGGATATCGACCACTACGACGAAGGATGCCATAGTGCTCAAGATATTGCTCTTCGCTGATTAGCACTACAGACCCCTTTCTTTAAGCAACTCGATCTTCATGTCAAGTTCGACAATACGACTCATGATCCTATCAATCTCAACGGGATCACCTTCCCAAATCTGAACATCTCCGTTTTGGTAGATACGGAATTCCATCTTTATGTCATATGGATTCACGTTATACTCTAAACAAAATATAGCTGCATAAACCTCGAGCTGATGAACCGAAGCCGGCGTGGTTCCAGTTTTCAGATCATGAATACGCAACATACCACGACGAAACGACAGCGTGTCAGCGTGACCAAAACAATTGTCAGAGTAATATAGCGGCTGTTCAACACTCATCTTGTAGCCGATGCCATCATTCACATATCTAGACAACGTTGGGTCTGCTTTAGAAAGCTTTACGCCAAGTTGAATCGCCGTATGTGCAAGATCATGCAGAGCAGTTCCTCGAGCTGCGGCTCTCTGCGAAATATAACGAGCTTCTAACTTTTGATCATTGTAGTTGAGCCAATGGTAATAGCTCGGGCTTAGAAAGGAGTGTCTACCTTCTAACGCCGAATGCGAGTTGAAGTCCATCTAATACCTCTTGCTCGTTCTCCGGAAATATAAACGCAGCAAACGACTCTCTGTCCATCATTTCTACGTAGTACCGTTGGTTAGGCTGCTCGATAGCATGCCTATTCGCTTTGACTTCTAGCATAGCCCAATGTACGCCATAGAATATAGAAAGATCGGGAACACCTTGTAGGTAGCTCGAATCGTTTTTCAAAATGATGCAGCCAGGAAACATGCGTTCTAACTTTTTAATAAGACTTGCTTGATACGCAGACTCTCTCATGGCTCACCTCACTCAGAAAAAGAAAAGGGGTGTTCTCCCTATTACAGTCGGTGTTTTACTGACGACTTTATACTTATTTAGGTTTATACCTATTTGTTACAGCTTCACCCAATCGAAGATTTGGTAGGTTGGGAAGGTTGGTACTTTGTTTACAAGCGACATGTACACTTCTTCAAACAGTAGGCCATTAGTGACAGACGCTTCAACCACATCAGAATACAGCAGCCCACTCTTACGATCTTTAACAGGACCGAGACCAGAATATTGTTCTAGGTGTTGAAACTGTCGCTTGTACTTCCACGCAAACCATCTTGGACGCCAGACTAAATTACTAGCATTATTATTTTCCTGATTACCGTCCAAATGCATGGGCGTATCGAAACGCTCGCTGGCACCATCAACGAACGCCTCAGCTACGAGAACTTTTACACTTCGTGTGTATTGTCGACTTCCAGATACGAGCCCAACCTTCACACCTCCTTGTTGAGTCAAACTTGTGTTCATCAGACGACCACGATCTTCATTGCGGACACGACCGTGAGAGCTAACCGAATAGTTTGGGAAATTCTTTATCGTGAGCCACATTTCATCCATAAAAATACTCCGAGGTTTATACTTACTTTTAGCACTTTTTAGGCTTTGGCCAAAAATGGACAAAAACCTTGAAAAACTTTTTTAAAAAGGGGTAGGTTTATACTTACTTTCTCTCGCGCGTACAGAAGAAGTAGGTATAAAGTGACCATATTTTAAAAAGTTTTTGACTTTTTTTCTCGTTTTTGGCCAAAGCCCGAAATGACCGAAAAGTAAGTATAAAGAATAGCCGTTTTTCTGCATAAGCCCAGGTCAGAGGCCTAACGGTCTAAAACATTATACTTACTTTCCGGTCTTACGGAGGGCTAAATCTCTGGCCATTTTTGAAATTCCCATCACAAAACCCCATGTTTCTCGTCCATGGACGTCGTGAATTCGTCAAAATATGGAAGGTTTTCATCAGCCCATTTGTTCTCATTAAATGACTCTTTTTTGCTCAAAGAATTGCGAATTGCTCGGTCCACGGCAGAATTGGCCATAAATGTGAAGTAGTACAAGTCAGAAAAGTAAGTATTAAGTCTATCGATTCTGCCCTGTGCTTGGTGAAATTGTTTGTACGAATATGTGAGCGAATAGAAGACGATAATGTTCGTTTCTGTACAGTTCCAACCCTCAGATCCGGCTGTGTATTGGACCAAATATACCCAGCGGTCAGATTTCGGAATAGGCTCATGTTTGTGCCCGTTCCATTCTGCCACCTCAACCAGATCTGCCTTATCGTCGTACAACTCACGCAAAATATCCAGCTCGTAGTTGAAGTTGTAGAACACGATGATCTTAGGATATCGATCCATAAGACCACGCAACTGCTCGAGCCTTGATCTGTCACCAAACACAATCCTACGCAACACAGCAAACATCTCAGACACATCTCGCATTGGGCGATCTTCAAATATGTTCCATCGCTCGTCCTTAGCTTTCTTGAACAAGTCGATGTCGTAGAACACCCGAACGTCCTGATGATGTCTAACCGCATCGCTCAAATATGGCATTTCTACAAGCACGTCACGTTTGTGTTGTTCCAACGTCTTTACATCTAGGTACCGCTCAATTCTCGGGTATCTACTGAATGGTGCATAGACGACATGCTCCCTCTTGAACTGAGTGATGTTCTTGTAGAAACCATTAGCGATGAATACCGGCACGTAATCCAGCCAAGTGTCACCCGGCGTCGCCGTGAGTATGAGCCAAGCGTTGCCGCCTTTAACAATCTTATGAAAAGATTTAACCCAAGCTCCATTCCCCACTAACCTTTGTTCGTCGAAGATGAAGAAGCATCCGGTTCGCTCTTCGTATTTTCCGATGTTGTTCCAGGAATCAACCGTAAGCGTTCCCGCAAGCGTTGCTTCTGTAGTCTTACCGATTCCGAACTTTGCCGCATCACCTTCCCATTCAAGCGAGTCACGCTTCTTGGCAGTCGTGATGACGATGATTTCATCCATCAACTCCTTTTCCATGTAGTAGGCCAGAGCCACGATGCTCTTCCCACTACCAACTCCGCCCCAAAGGATTTTACCGTTACTCAGTCGTTCCAGTACTTCCTTCTGATGAGGCCTTAAGTTCATTAATAGCCTCCTGGATTTTGGCAGTCGTTTGTGGATCATTAACCCATTTCAAATATGCTTCTTCATCTTCATACATAGCTTCACGCTCTCGCCATTGGTCAACCAACTCGCCTAGGCGTTCCCAACCGTCGACGCCAATACACATCAGCTCAACATCATCAAAGTTGGAGTCTCGAAATCTGAAATCATGGCATCGTTTACCAATATGGACATTCAAACCAAACCCGGGTTCGAATCGAACATACAGTCCGCATTCTTCATTTTTAGCCCCCAATCGCTTGTACCGATCGGTTACTGGAACTCCAAACTCGTCCGTATCAACAGTTACATTACTCATGTGTAGCCTCCGTATTTAGGAAGTGCGCCGTGAAACACACCAGGACGCAGCGAATATACATACCTGCCATCAACTCTCTCACGAAGCATAATTCCCTTACGCACCATCATTCGGACAACCTCGCCAATACGTTTGGCTTGTTTATCCATCTCAACAGAGATCTCCCAGATGGTTACGTACCATGGGCCATCACCACGTGTCCGATATAGATGCAAAAGAATTGCTCGTTGATTATCGCTTAGATCACAGACCCGAATCGGGAAGTTCATTTGGATAACCCCTAAATATAGCTTCGCCAGTGATTATGTCGTTTCGTCGCTCATAAGGTCTTGACGTATCTATACCTCTCTGTCTTAGTATAACTCTACGAAGAGCAAAAGGATGCCAGAAATCATCGTCAGGACCAATTCGTATTTCAATTATCTCGTCCATGCCTTCTCCTAGTTATTATTCGGATCGCCAAAGACAGTTTTTTCACTTTCGTCAGCAGGAGGAATGATCAACCACCCACTCATGTTCGGCTTGATTTTGTCCAAATATAGTTTCAGCGTGAAACCAGGCAGCGGCTCCATGACCACATCCAAATTGCCATGAGATACGGAATATGACTTGATCGTACCTAGACGCACAGCATTCTGCCCAAGCTGAACAATCAACTCACTTCCAGGCTCGATCAACAGATTTTGCGCAAACGTCGTTCCGTCTGGGCGAGGTGCTCGCAATCGTACGTCCATAATTACTCCTTAAATTGGGTGCGGTCCTGGCTTAAAACCAGACAGGTCCGTGATGTGGTTGCTAAAAGAGGGTGGGGTCTCAATCGTCAAATATAATTCGCCATCCTCAACTCGGTATGATACAATCTTTCCGTATCGGATTTGAATAGTGCCGAAGTTGGAGACGAAATCGGTACCGTTGACAATGTCCAGATCGTCAGCGAATCTTTCTCCACGCTGGCGTGGCACCAGAATCTCGAATTGCACGGCGTTCCTCTCGTTCTTGCTTTAGTTTTTCCTCGAACTTGGTCTCTTCTTTTACCTGCTCATCCACATCCGCAAACACATTACGCATCTGCACATCAGTACGAGCATCATGCGCTGCCTTCTCCCGAATATCATTACGCAGTGCGTAATTGGTACATCCTTGCCAGCCGCAGATGACCTGTGTCGGAATGCTCTCCCTAAACACAGCAAACGGGGTTGTTGGGTGACAAACGAGTTCTTTAGTTGCTCCACAAATATCACATGTGTATGTTGCGCCGCTCATCTATCCTCCTAGTGGTACGAGCCTCATATCCTGAGTTAGACCACAGCCAATACATGGAATCCGGTCAGGAAGACGCTCAACGAACTCTTGAATGGTCATCGCCTCTTCTTTAGAAACTCGACGTTCTTGCTTGCATTTGTTGCATTTATAGGTTCGAACACTTTGGTTCGCCGGCATTGGTAGAAGGTTGAACCCCGCCAGCTCGTATAAAAACCCTGCTCCAACTCGCACCTGCCTCAAAATCGGCGTCAATCGATAATCAGCCAGAGATTCAAACTCAATCACCGCTTCATCAGTAAGGGTGATGGTCCCGATCAGTTGATCGTAGCGTCCACCATCACTGATACGAAATGATCTATCGGCCATGATTCCTCCAAACTAAGTATAAGGTTAGAAAAAGAAAGACCCTTTGTATTAACAGGGTCTCTCCTTTAGATCTACATGTCTTCTTGGGTGACGATGTCCCAGAACTTGGCGGTCACCAACTGGTCGTCCAGCACCTTTATGAAGTTGTGCAGAGAATCCACGAACTCCTCAGCCGCCTCAGTAGCAACCTTACGTTGCTTCTTGCGCTTCAGATGTCCATGGATCTCAACAGCAATCCATCCAAGGGCCAGACCACCAGCTAGCGAGAGCTTGGTTTTGTCGGTCATTGAAATCCTTTCGATTATGTATTATCTCATTATAATCGCTGTAAAATATGCGAGCAAAAAGAAAGCCCGTGTAGGACTCTCTTTTCTCAACCTCACCCAGTGAAAACAGGTGATGCTGTAACCGCAACTGCCGTCCCGATACTGACTGGCTTTGGAGCAGCGTTGTGAATATCCCCAGGGGTCACCGTGGTGCTGGTCGTATGCCATTCCCGATGTTCGGTAGTGGTCGTATACGATGGCCCACAGTTCTCCAAATATGGATTGTCACAGACGGTCGTGCTCGTTGAGCTTGTTGGCGGAGCTGTCTCGCCAGGACCGATCTGACAGGTAATCGGCTTGGTCGTCGTGCAAATATCCGTTGCCCCAGACGAAGCGATCATGAACACAGCAATGAGAACAAACACGAACACCACAAAGCTGAAAATATACAGAACAGTCTTAAGCATATCATCTCCTTAATTATTAGTTAACTGGCCAGATCCCTAGCCAGGTTGTACAGAGCTTGACACTTGGAACAAATCGGGTGTTTCCTGTGGTCACGTGAAGGCACCCACAAATATCCGCAGATGGCCTTGACGGGAGTTCCGTAAATGCGGGCCTCGAGAACACGGGTCTCAGCGTCCTTACCGTCTTCGCCCCTCTGCACAATATGCGTGAAAATTGGAGTGTCGTCATCCAGCTCCACAACCTCAACGAGGTCTAACTGTTCATCAGTGAATATACTCAAAAGCTTAACCTCTTTTCGTTGTAAAGGTTCAGGAAATCACCCCAGCACCGAAGCACAATGGTCAAACCCTCGATCGGCTTCCCGTTCTCGAGCCACTTGTACTCAGTAAGCGTTATCTTGTCGGGATGGGTCTGTTCAGATCCCTGCTCGACGGTCCACGATCTTGCGTCCTCGAACATGACCTCGAAATATACCCCATACCAGTGCTTGTCGCCATCTGGCGTATCCACCAAATAGCCAGGCACGTTCTCAACCTGGATGTTACA
>Ga0265327_10002080_pt1 | contig 22363 bp, 22 predicted proteins | sample 41621metaG_FD_202089 | JGI IMG/M metagenome (GOLD analysis project Ga0265327, IMG submission 202089) | Rhizosphere microbial communities from Carex aquatilis grown in University of Washington, Seatle, WA, United States - 4-16-21 metaG | ecosystem: Host-associated > Plants > Roots > Rhizosphere...
CGCCAACCAGGTGCAGGTGCAGGCCAACCAGTCGGGCGATAAAATTTCCGCCACGGTGGAGTTCATCGCCCCGGGAATTGACCTCGCCGTGTTGAAGCTCGACGACGATACCTTTTTCAAAACGCATCCGCCGCTGGTGCGGGCCAAGACATTGCCGGGCATCAAGGACACGGTGATGACTTTTGGTTATCCCGAGGGCGGCTCCAGCCTGTCCATCACCAAGGGCATTGTCTCGCGCGTGGAATTTTCGCCTTACAATTTCCCGGTGTTCGGCCTGCGCATCCAGATTGATGCCGCCATCAATCCCGGTAACAGCGGCGGCCCGGCGGTGGTGGGTGACAAGATGATTGGCCTCACGTTCAGCCGGTTGACGGAAGCCGAAAACATTGGCTACATCATTCCCAGCGAAGAAATCGAAATTTTTCTCCAGGACATCGCCGACGGCCATTACGACGGCAAGCCCGCGATGCACGATGATTTGCAGACGCTGGAAAATCCCGCGTTGCGCGCGTTCCTCAAACTGCCCGCCAACACCGAGGGCATCGTCGTTCACAAGCCTTTCAAATCGGACGAGTCCTATCCGCTCAAGCAATGGGACTTGATCACCAAAATCGGCGATACGCCGGTGGATGACCAGGGCATGATCAAGCTCGGCGATGATTTGCGCGTGCAGTTTGAATATCTCGTCCAGCACATTGCCACCAACGGCATGGTGCCGCTCACGATTGTACGCGCCGGCCAGGAACAGAAAATCAACCTGCCGGTGTCGGTGGATTATCCGCGCCTGATTCCTGGCCTGGATGGCACTTATCCCTCTTACTTTATCTATGGGCCGCTGGTGTTTTCCGCCGCCACCCAGGATTATCTCGGTGGCTATCTGCGGTCCAAGTACGGCACAGCCATTGCCACGCGGTTGAGCGCGGAAAATAATCCGATCATTACGCGCATGGGCGATCAACCGGCCTTTGCCGGCGAAAGTCTCGTGGTCATCTCCTCACCGTTTTTCCCGCACAAACTTTCGCAGGGCTATTCCAATCCCAGCTCGGAAGTGGTCAAGTCCATCAACGGCATCAAAATAAAAAATCTGAACCACTTGGTGGAAGTTTTGCGCGATTGCAAAGACGAATTCATTCGCGTGGAATGCGCCGCGCGGGACGGTGAAACGATGGTCTTTCCGCGCGCAGAAATGCAGAAAGCCACCGACGATATCCTGACGGACAACGGCGTTCGCTCGCAAGGGTCGCCGGACACGATGGCCGTCTGGAACGCCAAGTCTGACAAATGATCCGCCGGCCTGCGCGGGTCAATGGGCGCACTTGAGTTTTTTCCATTTTGAGTTATCTAGAGTGCTCTATGGAACAAAACTCAGATAGCCCAGTGCATTTATTTTCGCCGTTGACGATTCGCTCGGTCACGTTGCGCAACCGTATTGGCGTTTCGCCCATGTGCCAGTACTCGGCCGACAACGGACTGGCCAACGACTGGCATTATGTGCATCTCGGTTCGCGCGCGGTGGGCGGCGCGGGAATTGTCATCGTGGAAGCCACCGCAGTTGCGCCGGAAGGCCGCATCACTCCGGGTTGCCTGGGTTTGTGGTCGGAACAACATATCGAACCGCTCGCGCGCATTGCTTCATTTCTCAAACAACACGGAGCCGTGGCGGCCATCCAGATTGCGCATGCCGGCCGCAAGGCGTCAGCGGCTTTGCCGTGGCATGGCGGCGCTCATTTGAGCGAGGCCCAGGGCGGTTGGGAAACCATTGCGCCCAGCGCGATTCCGTTCGGTGCTGATTTACCCAAGGTCCCGCGCGCCATGACCGAAGCCGACATTGCCCGCGTGCAAAATGATTTCGTGGCCACAGCCAAACGCGCGCTGGCCGCCGGGTTTGAATGGCTGGAACTTCACGCGGCACACGGCTATTTGTTCAGCGAATTCCTCTCGCCGCTCGCAAATCAGCGCACGGACAAATACGGCGGCAGCTTTGAAAATCGGATTCGCTTTCTGCTCGATTCCGTGCGCGCCGTGCGCCGGGTTTGGCCGGACAAATTGCCGCTGGCCGTGCGCATCTCCGCGATTGATTGGAAGGAAGGCGGCTGGGACATTGAACAAAGCATTGCGCTGGCAAAGGTGTTGAAGCCTGAAGGCGTGGACCTGATGGATTGCAGTTCCGGCGGCGTGGTGCCCGATGCCAAAATCAAGGTCGAGCCTGGCTACCAAGTGCCCTTTGCGGAAAAAGTGCGGCACGGCGCGAACATTCCCACGGCAGCCGTTGGTTTTATCACCGAACCCAAACAGGCGGATGACATCGTGCGCTCCGGCAAGGCGGACGTGGTGTTGCTCGCGCGGCAAATGCTCGTGGACCCGTACTGGCCGGCGCATGCCTCCAAGGCGCTGGGCCACAAAATCCAGCCGCCGAATCAGTACGCGCGGGCCTGGTAAAAACCCTGCGCCATTTACGCTTTTTTAATTCCCCGTTGCCAGAGGTCGAAGTGGTATAACGCCACCACCACGAGGCTGTGGCCGATTTTTTCCTCGGCTACCAGCTTGGGGATTTCAGCCACGGGCATGAGCAGCGTTTCCAAATCTTCGGCGTGGTCAAATTCCACGCCGTGCGCAAGCCGGCAATTTTCAATCAGCACCGTGTAGGTGACATTGGACAAGATGGCCGGATTCGAGTGAACCTGTCCAAGCAGCCGAGCCTTTTCGCCCACATAACCAGTTTCTTCGCGCAATTCGCGCACGGCCGTGGCCACGGGATCGGTTTCATGCGGGTCCATCATGCCGCCCGGAATTTCCAGTTCCACCGTATTGGAGCCGTGCCGGAACTGTTGCACCATCACCAGCTTTTGGTCCGGCGTGAGGGCAATGACATTGACCCAATGCACGCAATCGAGCACAAAGAAATCGTGCTCCGTGCCGGTGCGCGGATTGACGCTGGTATCCGTGCGAATTTTGAAAATGCGAAAGTCGCCGGCGGGCGTGGAACGAACTTTTTTCCAGGGCTTGATCATTTTAAATGGCGGGTGCGGAATGGCGGTTGGAGCGGTTCAAAATCCTTTGGCCTTGGCGGCCCAGCCCTGGCGCATGAGGGTGAGCAGATGCGTCATGGCGTCGTCATAGCTCTGGCCTTTTTCGGCGGCGACCTGGCGGGCGCGCTTATCGAGTTGCGCTGCCATCTCGGCAGATTTCTCCACCGGACAACCGAGGGCAACCAGGACTTTGGACAGTTCAGAAATTTCCATGCATCAAAAAAAATACGGGCTGCGCGATAAACCACGCAGCCCGTAATGCGAAATCATTACTTGACCGATTCAGCGGGGGCAATCTTCACGCTGATGAGCGATTGCCGGGTCGTGGGGCGGTCGCCGGGCTGCGTGGCCGTGGTGGCGATTTTTTCCAGCACGTCATCGCCCTTGATCAGCTTGCCGAACGCCGTGTACTGGCGGTCCAGAAAACGCGGGTCGCCGTGGCAGATGAAAAATTGCGAGCCGGCGGAATTCGGGTCGTTTGAACGCGCCATGGAGAGCACGCCGCGCACGTGCGGCTTGTCGTTGAACTCGGCCTTGATCTGGTAACCGGGACCGCCCGTGCCCCAGAGACGTTGCTTGGCTTCGTCCTTGGTGTTCGGGTCGCCACCCTGGATCATGAAATCCTTGATGACGCGGTGGAAACACGTTCCGTCGTAAAAGCCCTGGTTCGCCAGCTTCTTGAAATTCTCCACGTGGCCCGGCGCAACGTCGGACCAGAGTTCGAGAACCATTTCGCCGGCACTGGTGGTAAGGATGGCAACTTCGCTCATAAAATTATTATTTCTTGGAGTCGTCCTGCTTGGGGGCTTGCGCCGGCACAATGCTCACGGACTTGATGTAATCGAGGTTCGGAAAATCCTTCTTCAAATAGGCATTGCCCTGCATCTGGATGCGGCCTTGGTCCGGGCCCATGCCTTGGGGCGCGCCTTCGCCATATTCGCTGTTGATTTTGTCCACCACATCCATGCCGGCAATGACCTTGCCGAAGGGTGAGAAGCCCATGCTGTCGAGGCGGACGTTATCACCGAAGTTTATAAAGAATTGCGTGGAGCGGGTGTTGGGACCGGCATCCGCGTAAGTAATGGTGCCGCGCGTATTGCTGCCTTTCACCGGGTCGTCAGCAATGTTGGCATCGCGCCACTTGGCCGACACAGCCGGGTCGCCATGAATACCGAACTGGCACATGAAACCGGGAATCACACGGAAAAACGCAATGTCCTTGAAGAACCCGGACTTGACGAGGTTGTAAAAACGGTCCGCGCCAACGGGCGAAAGCGAGCGGGTGACTTCAACGGTGAATTTGCCCTTGGTGGTATCGAACTGCACCTGGAACGATTCGGGCGCCGTTGCGGTCAGCTTGCTGGGGTCGGCAAAACTGGGCGTGACGGGAGCCGGCGGTGCGGCCGGGGCGTTGGTGTCATCGGCTTTGGCGATGGCTACAGCCGCAAAAAGGCCGAGAGCCGCCAACAATTGGATGGGTAAACGAATTGTTTTCATGGGTGCGAAATTTTCCACACCGGCGGGCAAAAGTCACGCGCGGAATACAATCATTTTCGGGGCGGCTGGCGCGGGTCATCCCGCATGGAACTCGTGATCAGGCTGCCTTGCGGCTGCCGGCTGCGAAATATAAGCCAGATAACCAAGACTGCCGCCCCGGCCAGCGCCGCGCCGCCAATGGTTAATGGCAGCACATAAGCCGCGTCGGTCGTGGAATTTGACGTTGCCGTCGCCGAATTGGAAGCTGACCCGGCAGACGAATTGGAACTGGCCGCAACGGCTGGTCCAGGCGCGGGCGTGGGCGCAGAAGTAGCCACTGGCGGCGGTGTTGGGGTTGGAATGGGCGGAGTCACCGCCGTTGTCGCCGGAGCTGTCGGCGTAATTGGCGTGGGTGTCGGGGCGGGTGCATTCGCCAGCGGCGCGGCACCCGGCGACGGCAGGGTTTGCGGCGCAGGAGCCGGGGTCGGGGCCGGTTTAGAGACCGTTGGCGCGGCTGGTTTTAGCAACGCGGCCGGATTGGTGCCGGCATTGGTGCCAACAATAATTAACGCTGGAACAGGAGATATGATTGGCGCGGGCGCAACCACAACCGGCGGGGCTGGCTTAACCACCGGGGCCGGGAACTTTGGAAAACTCAACGTGCCCGAGCGGTTCACCGAGCAACCCAGATATTCCCCATGATAGGCGCGCAGCACGAGGACAAAGGTTGACGGCGCGCCCTTGGCCCGGACCGTGGCGTTGGTGATGATGTCATTGACGCCGCTATCATAAGGCGTGCCGGCCAGCAGGGCTTGGTTGTCGCAAAAAATCAGCACGGTCAACTTCTGGGAACTTTTAACCACCCGATTCAATAACGGCTGGAGCGCGGCCAGGCTGGCGTGCCGCGAGTATTTTTGCTCACTCAGAAATGCATTTAACTGGTCGGCATTCATGGCCGCCTCCTCGGGCACCCAACTCGTCATGGGATAAGTTCCGGTATGCAACGTCTGGTCCACCGTCCAGACCGCCAGGTCGTCGTCCGTCACCATTTCATTCTGCAAATTGCTGGAAAACAACTCAGCCAGCGTCTGCCGGACGGCAGGCAAATTTTTCTTCACCACGGGCGAAGTCTCAAACACCAGCAGAAAACGGCCTGACTGCGAGTCATCCGCGGCCTGCACGGCATGGGCCAGCAAAATCATGGCAAACACCGCGGCAAACCACCGCACGGGTTTACGTGCGGTATTCAATTGAGGTCGGGCTAATATGTTCATGAAATTAAGGGTGCCGCCGGAAGGCATTTCGTGCGCTCCGGTTGTGCCGGTTTAAGCTATCCTGCAACTCAGACAGCGACTGGTCAATCATGCGGATGAAATTTTCGCAACTCGCCACCAGGCCGCCAAATGCGCCAACGGTGTCGCGCTCGGCGGAATCGTTCGTCACCACCAGCACCTCGCCGTAATCGCGAAACCGGTGTGCGGCGCGCTCAATCAGGTCGTCCGCCGTCTGGCCGGAATTGGAAAATAAAACCTCCACCGCGTGGCCGCCCTGGGCCTTGGGCCGGGAACGCTTTGCCCCCTGGCCGTCGAAAAAAATCGTGACCGGCGTACCGCAGGCGTCTTGATACTGCTGCAACATCTCCACCAACGCATCCCGCGCCCGCTCGGAATGACGCGGCGCACCCGCCGCCAGTTCCGGCCAGCTATGCAGCAAACTATACCCATCCACTAAAATTCGCACCAGCGCCATGAGGAAAGCTTACAGCCATCAGCAGCTCTCGTCCACCAAACAGCAACACAGGCGGCATCGGCTTGCCACATAGTCGCAATTAAAAAGATGCTTTTCGGGCACAAGTTTAACTTGCACATATCGTGCCTATTGCTTCAACGTGCTGGGCGACGCGATTGATAATCCATGCATCGGTAAAAATATGCGCAAAATGAACATCCTTTTTTTGAAAAAACTCCCGGCGAGCGGGATTGCAGCCCTGATTATTGGCGTAGCCGGTTGTGCTACCAATAATTCGCACCCACAGAACACGGCTTTTGCCCCGGACCAGATCAAGACCGTGTTTGTGATTGCCTTGGAAAATCACGATTGGACGCAACTCATACCCGATGCGAACCCACAGCAAATTCTCGGCAATCCCGCGGCACCCTATGTGAACAGCCTCGTCACGCCGGGCAATGCGAACGCGGCACAGGTTTCCTATGCGACGAAATATTACAACGTCGCCCGCGGCGGTCATCCTTCAGAATACAATTATATCTGGCTGGAAGCCGCCACGTCCTTCGGCACCCATACCGACAGTGATCCGAAACCGAAGGCGCACAATATATTCACCTGCCAGCATCTGACCGGCCAGATGAACGCCGCCGGCATTCCCTGGCGGTCGTACCAGGAAGACCTCGAATACACCACCAATGCAACCGTAAGCAAAGGTGGTTCGACCGGAGCCACGAATATTTATAACGGCTCAACTTTTTATTCCTATGCCGTGAAACATAATCCCATGGAGTTTTTCACGGACACGCAGAACACCAATTGCTTTACCCTGACGCAGTTCTGGACCGATCTCGCGGCGGATAACCTCGGCCGTTACAACTGGATCACGCCCAGTGAATTCAACGAGATGCATAGTTATTTGCCCACGGGATTCACGTATCACGGCACACATTTCACTGGCAACCAGGCGGCGATTGCGGAAGGCGACAACTGCCTTTCCATCATTGTCCCCAAAATCATGGCGTCGAAGGCCTATCAAGATAATGGCGCCATTTTCATCTGGATGGACGAAACGGTCAGCACCGATGACACCAATACAACCCTGCCTTTCATCGTGATTTCGCCGCTGGCCAAGGGCAATGCCTTCGCCAGCCAGACCGTTTACACTCATGCGTCCACGCTCAAAATGTTGGATAATATTTTCGGGCTGGCCTATCAAACGAACGCCATGCCGACCAATGACCTTGATGAATTCGGCACCGGTTATAATCATGTCGCCACGGCCAACGACTTGAGCGACCTGTTCAAAAATTCGGGCGGCAGCCATCAAAAATAGTGCATCAAGAAATTGAGCGAACGCGTAAACCAACCTGACCGCTCTGAGTTGTCCGATGATTTTGAACGCATCTTCCGGGCGGTCATCCAACGCTCTGTCCAATATCGTTCCGCCGCCAGCCTGGTCGCGCTATTGATTCTCGTTTTTGGAATCTGGTCGGCAGCTCGCCTGCGGCTGGATGTCACGCCGGACATCAGCAACCTGCAAGTGCAGGTGCTCACGCCGGTGCCGAATCTGTCGCCCACGGAAATCGAAACCTCCGTAACGCGGCCCCTCGAACTGGAGATGTTTGGCTTGCCCGGCTTGGAACAGGTTCGTTCCTTCACGCGCTTTGGCATTTCCCAGGTTTGCCTGATTTTCTCCGAGGGCACCGATCTCTATCAAGCCCGGCAAATGGTTGGTGAACGTCTCGCCCGCGCCACGCAAAAACTTCCGCCCGGCTTAACGCCAAATCTCGCACCGCCGAGTTCGGGCCTCGGCGAGATTTTTACTTATGCACTCGCCTTCAAAACCAACAACCCTGCGAACCTCGATAACGAAGCCCGCTTGCGGCAATTGAAGTTGATGCAGGAATTTGTCGTTAAGCCCTGCCTCAAATCTGTGAAAGGCATTGCCGAGGTCAACACAAGCGGCGGTTATGACCAGCAAATGGTCGTGGCAGTCGACCCGGACAAAATCGCAGCGATGGGCCTGGACCTGAGCGACATCGCCACCATGGTGGAACGCAACGCTAGCATTGGCGGCGGTGCCTTGGTGGAGCGCAACGGACAACAGTTCATCATTCGTTCCCAGGCGCGCGCACAGACGATGGCCGCCTTGACCAACCTGTGCCTCAAACTGCCGTGGACATTGCGCGGCCTGCCGTTGAGCGAGGTCGCCACCGTCAGCCTCGGCTCAAATCTCCGTTTGGGGGCGGCCACGCTCAACGGCCAGGAAACGGTGCTCGGAACGGCGATGATGTTGACGGGCGGCAATGCGCGATCCGTCGCCACGGCTTTCCGCACAGCACTCGCCGAGGCGCAAAGCCGGTTGCCGGCGGACATGGAACTTCGTCCGCTTTATGACCGGGCGGAACTGGTTGACGGCGTCATTGAAACCGTTGGACATAATCTCATGCTTGCCAGCGCATTGGTGTTGGTTGTGTTGCTGCTTTTCCTGCGCAGTTGGCGCGCAGCTTTCATTGTCACGAGCATATTGGTTCTGTCATTTGCCCTGGGCTTGGGCGGCATGGCCACGCTGGGTATTGTTGGCAGCTTGTTGACTTTGGGAGCCATCGATTTTGGCGTAGTCGTGGATGACACCATCGTGATGGTTGAAAATGTGGCGCGAAATCTTGCCGCCATTCCAGAACGCGAAGCGACCAGGGAATCACGTCTGGCCGCCATCGTTGATGCGTGTTGCCAGGTGCGCAAGCCGATGTTTGTCGGCATGTTGATCATTATTGGCGCCTACCTGCCCATCCTGACCTTGGACGGCGTGGAGGGGCGCATGTTCCGGCCGCTGGCGGAATCCGTGGTCCTTGTCCTGACCAGTTCCCTGCTCCTCACGCTCACCCTTGTCCCGGCCTTATGCGCGATGGGTTTAACCTCCGGCAAACTGCCGAAAGAACCGGCATTCTTAAATATCCTTCGCGCCATGTACGAACGGTTGCTACAACTTAGCCGCGTCTGGAGGCGGTGGCTGCTCCTTGTGATTTTACTGCTCGTTGCTGGGGCGGGATATTTTTCAACCAAGCTGGGCGCGAACTTCATGCCGAACTTGGACGAAGGCTGGCTGGTGGTGGAAGTGCAGCGCGACCCGCAAATCAGCTTGGAAAAATCCCTGGCGATGGAGCTTCAGACGGAACGCGCCATCCGCGCGGCGGTGCCGGAAGTGAAGGATGTTTTTTCCCGCATCGGCATGTCAGAAATCGCCACCGACCCGCAAGGCCCCAATCAAAATGATATTTACCTGAGCTTTCAACCGCGTTCGCAATGGCGTCGCATCCACGGCCACATCATCTCAAAAGCCGGTCTCGCGCAGCTTATCAAATCCGCCATGGAACAGTCTGTGCCCGGCCAGGAATTGGAACTCAACCAGCCGATTGCCGTGCGATTTGATGAATTACTCGAAGGTGTGCGCACAGATTTGTCGGTTAAATTATTCGGGCCGGATTACGACCAGTTAAATTTGCTGGCGACGAACGTTGCCAAAATCATCAAACAAATCCCGCACGCGGGCGACGTGGTCATTGACCAACCCGGACGCGCAAACCTGCTGGAATTTGTACCGAACCGCCGCTTGATGCTCGACAACATGGCTTACGGCGACCAAGTGAACAGCGCCGTCTCCATCGGCCTGGCCGGGCGCGAAGTGGGACGCATCGACGAAGGCAACTTGTTCTATCCGCTCGTGGTGCGCCTGCCGGAATCGCTTCGCACCAATCCGGCAACCTTGAATCAACTGCCGTTGCGCGTCCTTGATAATTCAATCGTCGTCGGTTTAGGCACCTTGGGAAATTGGACGAACCAACCGGGCGTCAGTTCGATCACGCGCGAACAAGCCGAACGCCGCGAAGCCATCATGGTTACGGTGGACAACGCCGATGTCATGGGGTTCGTGACGCAGGCGCGGGCTGGAATTCAACAACAAATCAAACTGCCGCCCGGCTACCGGCTGGAATTTGGCGGGGCTTATAAAAACTGGCAGTCCGGCAGCCAGCGTCTTTTGCTTGCGGGCAGTCTGTTTTTCCTGCTGAGCCTTGCGTTGATAAACATGACACTTAAAAACTGGAAACAAACAGCACTCGTTGCGTTTGGTCTTCCCTTTGCCTTCGTTGGCGGCGTTTACGGCCTGTGGTGGCGAGACCTGCCATTAACGATGTCCGCTGCGGTCGGCTTTGTGACCCTCGGCGGCTTGAGTTTGCTCAATGGCATGGTGCTGATTACCTATTTCAACAACCTGCGCGCGCAAGGGATGGAGCCTGCCGAAGCCGCCGTGCGCAGCGCGAAAACGCGGTTACGTCCCGTGCTCATGACCGCGCTGGTGACGAGCGTGGGCTTTATCCCCATGGCGCTTTCAACCAGCCAAGGCGCGGAACTGCAAAGACCTTTTGCCACCGTGGTGATTTTCGGAATTCTCACTTCAACCGCATTGACACTTTTGATTATCCCCTGTTTTCTGCGGAGAAAGCAGAATGGCAACCTCGCCTAAAATCAACGCGTGGCAGAAGGGGTAACGTGTGAAAGCGCGAAAATGACATCACGCAGGACAGCTATAACATTTCAACAAAAACCGTAGTCGAAATGAGCGGCCGCCAAAGCGGATTTAACAGAAGGAAAGCAAAGAGAACGCAGTGTTTTACTTTGTTTTCTTAGTTTGCTTCTGTTCAAGAACGGCCACAGTTTTTGGGGAATGCTATCGCAGAAAACCTAAACTCGCCGACCGTTACGATGCGGGTTACGGGTTGAAGCACCTTTGGACTGAGCGCTTGCTCAATTGCTTTACTCAATCGATTTTGACAGCTCTTCGGTTGCCGGGTCCCAATAGTGAATAGCGCGTATCGTTCCCTCCGGTGCCAGGACAAGCACCGTTATTTTTCCCGTCTGACGCGGGAAGGGCGTCAACAGATCCTCAGACTCCGCCAGCACCACGCGAAATGGATATTTCCGCATCTTGGGAAATGCAAACACCTTGGCGATGGCCGGCATGGTATGAATATCCATCACATACACCGCGCCACGTTGTTCCAATCCCCCCTTGTCCAAGGCGGCAATCTTGGCATTGGCAGCCTTGCAGGTGCTCATGTCGAATCCCAGCAGCAAAAATTTCACGCCGGGGGCAAACTTGAAGTCTTTGCCAAACTGGTCCTTTGCGGAAAAAGCTGGCATGGCATCCCCTGCGGCCAATTCTTTCGCATTGAGGACCGTCAGCAACCCAAGACAAAATAATGCCGTTAATATCCGGCAACGAAGTGAAGCATACAGCAACATGACAGCTTCAATATGGCGGCAACCGCCAAACAAGCAAGTTCGCCCTGCCAGCCAGAACGTACGAGGGAATTTAACCTGAACGGTTTAGGGGCAGCAGCCAACGTCTATAACTACATTGTTTTTCCAAAAATTTGTGGTTTAATCTACGCGTAAATTGCCCATGGCCGCCACATCCTCCATATTGTCGAAACCGAATTTCCGGATCGCCGCACTCGCGGTGTGCGTGTGGATTTGCGACCAGGTTACCAAGTGGCTGGTCCTGCGAGATATTCATCGCGACGATGAAATTCAGGTTATTCCCGGTTTTTTTAATCTAACCCACCGCGCCAATACCGGCGCGGCCTGGAGCATGTTTACCGGCAACAACGCGGTGCTGGCCACGGTGGCCCTGGCGGCACTGGTGGTGCTTTACCTGACACGGCATCATTTCAGTGCGCACCGGCTCATCGGGCAGTTTGCCTTTGGCCTCATTTTCGGCGGCATCATTGGCAATCTCACCGACCGGTTGCTGCCGGGACGCTATGCCGTGGTGGATTTCTTGCATTTTTACATGGCCCGGCGCGGAACAAGTGATTTTTATGATTTCCCCGCCTTTAATGTGGCCGACTCCGCCATTTGCACCGGGGTGGCGCTAATTTTTCTGTTGAACTGGAAAGACTCACCCAAACCGGTTACGAGCGAGAAATAAAATGGCAGAACGCACGGAAACCTTGATTGTTGAACATTCGCTGCCCGCCGCGCGGCTGGATGTGTATCTGCGCGAAAAATTTCCCGCCGTCTCGCGCGGCATTTTGCAGCGGCTGATTGAGCAAGGCCACATTCGCGTCAACGGCCACACCGTCAAGCCCACTCATTCACCCCGCGCCGGCGAAGAGGTAATCGTGCAATGGCCCGAAGCCCGCCCAGCGGACGCGCAGCCGGAAGAAATCCCGCTGGAAATTCTGTTCGAAGACAAGTCGCTGCTGGTCATTAACAAGCAAGCCGGGCTCGTGGTGCATCCCGCTGCCGGCCACGAGGAACATACGCTGGTCAATGCGTTGCTGCATCATTGCCATGATTCGTTGAGCGGCATTGGTGGCGTGGCCCGGCCGGGCATTGTGCACCGGCTGGACAAGGAAACAAGCGGCTGCCTGGTGGTGGCCAAGAATGATGAAACGCACCTGTCGCTGGCCAAACAATTTGAAGAGCGCACGGTGGAAAAAATTTACCATGCGATTGTCTTGGGCAAGCTGGAACGCGAATCAGGCGAGATCCGCACCGCCATTGCGCGGCACCCATCGCATCGCAAACGCATGGCCGTGACGACCGATTCCGATGGCCGGTTCGCCCACACCAGTTATCGCGTGGTGGAACGGCTGGTACACGCCACCCATGCCGAAGTAGAGATTCACACGGGCCGCACCCACCAGATACGCGTACACTTTCAGTTTATTGGTCATCCCGTGGCAGGCGACGAAACATACGGTGCCAAGGCAAATAAACGGTTTATCGAGTCCTCGGGCTACACCCCGCCCCGAGTCCTGTTGCATGCGCGGAAGTTGTCGTTTTTGCATCCGCGTACGGAAAAAAAAGTGACATTTGAGGCACCCCTGCCAGCGGATTTTGAAGCAGCTTTGAAATTTTTGCGGGTTTGAGTTATTTGACTGGCCAAGCGCTCGTGCGATTCGTTGCCAGATCGCGCCCGGTTGAGCGGGCGCACAAATAACAAAAATAGATCAGGTCCGTGCATGGGTAAAAACCAGCCGGACATTTTCGTTGATTTGCTCTTCCGTCCAGTCGGGGTGCTGGCTGCGCAAACCAGCCGCCTTTATTTTACGAGCCAACCAGTAAAGCTGCTCGGCCAGTTGCAGTCGTTGCACGCCGGTCATGGCGCGCCAGGCGGCAACTTGTTCAGGGCTGGTCTTCATCCAACAGCATACCAAAACATGTGCCAAAGGCCGCAACCATGCAAGTCCAGGCTTTTCATCGCGTAATAAAATTAAAGTGCCAGCATGACGGATGGAAAATTTATTCGCCTGCCGGGGGGAAATTTTGCATCATCCACGGATGAAATCCATGACGGGTTACGGTCGCGGTGAATGCGCCCAGGACGGCTTTAAGGTCACGGTGGAACTGAGTTCCGTGAACCGCAAGCAAGCCGAGGTGTCAGTGACGCTCCCGCGCGAACTGGAACTGCTCGAAGCGCAAGTTCGCGATGCCATCCATCGCGCGGTTGCCCGTGGCCGGGTAAACATCCGCGTGGCGCTGCACGCCGCCGAGGGAAAAAATTCCGCCCGCAAACACATTGATGTGGCCCTGGCCAAGGCGTACACCGCCGAACTGGCCAAGCTGGCCAAGCAGTTGAAACTTGCCGGCGAGGTAACCCTCGACCACGTGCTGCGCGCGCCCGGCGTTTTTCAAACCGATGAACAGCTCGCAGAATCCGAAGGGCTTTGGCCGGCCGTGGAAAAGGCATTGGGCCAGGGATTATCCGCATTGCTGAAAATGCGCGAGCGCGAAGGCGCGCATCTGGCCAAGGACCTGGCTTCCCGCATTGCCGTGATGCAAAAGTCCGTGGCGCAAATCCAAAAACAAGCACCGACCACGGCGGAAAATTACCGCCAGAGCCTGCTGGAACGCATCCGCGCCGCCGGACTGGAAAATATTGCGCCGGACGACGAACGGTTGCTGAAGGAAATTGTGCTGTTCGCCGACCGCTCGGATATCACGGAGGAATTGACCCGTCTGCAAAGCCATTTCACACAATTCGCCGATTGCTGCAAATCCAAGGAACCGGTGGGGCGCACGCTGGATTTTCTCGCGCAGGAAATGAACCGGGAGATTAACACCATCGGGTCCAAGGCCAATGACGCGATTATTTCGCGCGAGGTGGTGACACTCAAAACGGAACTGGAACGTTTCCGTGAACAGGCTCAAAACGTGGAATGAAAAAGAAAAAAGAGAAATCCGAAGGCAAGGTTCAGAAACCAAAGACCGCTCCCGCCAAGCCGCCGGTACCGCCATTGTTGATTCTCATTTCCGCGCCGTCCGGCGCGGGCAAGACCACGCTGGTAAACCTGTTGCTGGCCTCGCAGCCGCAGATGACCCGCGCCATTACCTGCACCACCCGCGACCCGCGTCCGGGTGAAAAAGAGGGCGTGGATTATCATTTTCTGACGACGGGCGATTTTCTAAAGCGATTGCAGGCGGGCAATTTTATCGAGCATGCCACGGTGTACGGCAACAGCTACGGCATCTTGAAATCGGAGTTGTTACAAAAATTGCGCGAGGGCCGGGATGTCCTGCTCAACGTGGACGTGCAGGGCGCAGCCACCATTCGCGCCCAGGCACAAACCGAGCCGGAATTGCGGCAGGCGCTGATAACGATTTTCCTGACCACCGCCTCGGTGGATGTCCTGGCGCAACGGTTGAAAAAGCGGGGCGCCGATGCGGAAGCAGTCATTCAGAAGCGTTTGGCCGTGGCCCGGCAGGAAATTTCGCAGTGGAAGAATTTTGATTACCTCGTGATCAGTGGCAGCAAAGAACAGGATTTGCGCAAGGCACTGGCCATTATCGAGGCGGAAAAAATGCGTTCGTTACGTTCCGCAGCCCCGGTATTCTGATTTCCACCCGGCAAACCGGGAGCTGGCAGGATATGGGGCATTCAGATGCCGTTTGACGCGTCCGGCCAGTTGCCCTATAGACAGGGTAGTCAAAGCGAAATGGCCTGAACTTGAAATTGGGCACATGAGCGTGGCAGAGCATTGATTGCAATGAAGACAAACAAGACCATCATCCTCGGTGTTACCGGCTCCATTGCTGCGCACAAGGCGGCCGACCTGGCCTCGCTGCTCACCAAGGCCAAGTGCGACGTGCGGGTGGTAATGACCAGCGACGCGCAACGGTTCATCACGCCCCTGCCCTTCAAAACCCTGACGCGTCATCCCGTGGTGACGGATCTGTATGACGAGGATGAAGGCTGGAAGCCCACGCACATTGAACTGGCTGACTCGGCTGATTTGCTGGTGATCGCCCCGGCCACGGCAAATGTCATTGCCAAGCTGGCCCACGGCATTGCCGACGACGCCTTGAGTTGCATCGCACTGGCTTTGAATCCGCAGGCGAAGATTTTGGTTGCCCCGGCCATGAACGGAAAAATGTGGCTGCACCCTGCCACACAGGAAAACGTAAAGACTTTAAAACAGCGCGGCGTGGAATTCATCGGGCCGGATGAGGGCATGTTATCGTGCGGCTACGAGGGCATTGGGCGGCTTTGGCCGGTGGATAAAATTGCGGAACGCGTGCAGAATTTGTAGAAACAGAAGTGCCGCGCCGGACTCCCGGTGGTAATTGGCTCATGAAACCCCTGAACTGGGAACGACTAAAGAAATTGCGCGGCCTGCTGGCGACTGACCGCCCGGAGCCGCAGCAACAGGCGGAGCGCATCGTGACCATGTTGCGCGACGTGGTGCTGCCGGCCAAGCTGGGGTTGTGCCTGGTGGTCTTGTATTACATGTTCTATTCGGGCTGGCTGCTGGATGAACAAACTTCGCGGTCGGTCACGCTGGAAACGCTCAAGAAATTTTTTCTGGTTTACCTCGCGTGTAATTTCGTGGGCGGAATCCTGTTCGCTTCCTGGCGGCGCTTGCCGCCGGAGCTGGTACAATGGCTGGCGTTCACCCTGGGCATTCTGGACGGCATCTTCATGTGCGGCATAACCATTGCCACCGGCGGTTTTTCCAGCATCGCATTTTGGGTGTTCCCGGGATTAATTGTCTTGAATGCGTTAACCATCCCGCTGGCCATGCCGCAGATGGTGCTCAACTTGTCCTTGAGCGTTCTTTATTTAGGCGCGGTTTTATTAACGCCGCACCTGGGCTTGGATGATACCCGGCCCGGCAATGAATTACTGGCCAACATGGTCACGAAACGGTCAACAATTTTGACTGGTGAAAATGCCGTCCGAACCGCCTCAACCCAGGAAACCAATGTCTATCGCGGCACCAATATATTTCATGGGACCAATCAAACACCCCGGCTGACCTCCGAAATGCTGTCCCAGCTCATCAAGTCAGCCAGGAAAAGCAGCAGCATTGAGGATAATCCCGCAGATGAAGTGTTGACCGACCAGCTAATACAGCGGGTGGCGATGTTATGGCTGCTGACCTTGTGCTGTTATGGCACCCAGGTGTTGCTGGAACGCCAGCGCCGGGCCCTCATGGAAGCTGCGGAATTTGCCGCTCGCGAAGGACAATTGCATTCAGCCGGCCGGCTGGCGGCGGAATTTGCGCATCAAATAAAAAATCCGCTGGCCATCATCAATAACGCGGCATATTCATTGCACCGCTCCCTTGGCCAGGCCAAGAGTTCAGCCACCCAGCAGCTTGAAATTATCCAGGAAGAAGTCGCGCGCGCCGACAAGGTCATCACCCAAATCATGAATTATGCGCAGTTGAGCGAAGGCCGGGTGGAAAAACTGCGGGTGGTGGAAGTCATCGAGGCGGCCTGTGACCAGGTTTTCCCCAGCGCCGTGCCCAGCGCCATCAAATTGAAAAAACGCTTTAACGGGCCATTTCCATCGCTCCTTATGCAGCGCGGTCACTTGATGGAAATCCTGGTGAATCTCCTCAAGAACGCGCGGGAGGCGCTTGGCACGCGCGGCAATGTGCAGGTGACCGCCAGCTGCGACCGTAATGAGGTGGTGGAAATTTCCGTGGCCGATGACGGCCCCGGCATCCCGCCAGACAAGGTGGAGCGTATCTTTGAAGCGTATTTTACCACCAAGGAAAAGGGCACCGGCCTGGGCCTGGCCATTGTGAAACACAATGTCGAATTGTACGGCGGAACCATGCGCCTGGAATCGGTGCTTGGAAAGGGTGCAAAATTCACGGTACTCTTGCCTGCGAAATCGCAACCCAAACCCCTCGCGAAATGACTGAACCGCTGCCGCCGGTATTAATTGTGGACGACGAAAAGAACATGCGTCGTTCATTGGAAACCATGCTCATGGACGAGGGCTATACCGTGCGCTGCGCCGAGTCCGGCGAGCAGGCGCTGGAATTGCTCGCGCGTGAATCTTTTTTGATGGTCATCACCGATGCCCGGCTGGGCGGGATGAGCGGTTATGATTTGCTGGCCAAAATTCACACCCAATGGCCGGAGCTGCCTTCCTTGATGATTACCGCGTACGCCACCCCCAAGCTGGCGGTGGAAGCCATCAAGGCCGGGGCCATGGATTATCTGTCCAAACCGTTTGCGCCGGAGGAATTATTCCTGGCGGTGTCCCGCTGCGCTGAACGCCATCAGTTGCTGCGGGAAAATGCCGCCCTGCGCAAGCGCGCGGGTGAATCCTTCGGGCTCGAGCAAATTGTGGGCGAAAGCCCAAAAATGCGCGAGCTGCGGCAGTTGATCCAAACCGTGGCCGCCACCGACGCCCGCGCACTGGTGCTGGGTGAAAGCGGCACCGGCAAGGAACTGGTCGCCGGGGCCATTCACACCTTGAGCAAACGGCGCAACCGGCATTATGTGCGCATCAACTGTGCGGCCATTCCCGAGACCCTGCTGGAAAGCGAATTGTTCGGTCATGAAAAAGGCGCGTTCACCGGCGCCATCAAGCAAAAGTCCGGCCGGGTGGAGGAAGCCAACGGCGGCACCATTTTTCTGGATGAAATCGCGGACATGGGCAAACCCTTGCAGGCAAAATTGCTGCGGTTCCTGGAGGACGGCACGTTTACCCGCGTGGGCGGCACCGAAGAATTGCGCGTGGATGTGCGCCTGATTGCCGCCACCAACCGCGACATCGTCAAGGCCATTGCGGCGGATGAGTTTCGCGAAGACCTGTTTCACCGGCTCAACGTGGTGCAGTTCAACCTGCCGCCCCTGCGCGAGCGGGGCGAGGATATCGTGCTGCTGGCGGAGCATTTCCTGAAAATTTTCCGGGCGGCCCTCGGCAAGAATATCAGCGGCTTCACTTCCGGTGCCCGGCACAAGCTGCTAACCCACCGCTGGCCGGGCAACGTCCGGGAACTGCGCAACGTGGTGGAACGGGCGTTGATTTTGGAACCCGGCCACGAGGTGCAGCCCGCCAGCCTGCCTGACTTTAGCGTGGAATCGCGGCTGCAAAAGGCCGCCCCGATTAGCGTGGCCCCGGAGGAATCGCTGGACTTGGCCTTGGAACGGCTGGAACGCGAGCTGATTCAAAACATGCTCGAACTGAATAATTTCAACCTGACACGCGCCGCCGAAAGGCTTAAGCTCTCCCGACATTCTTTGCGCTATCGGATGCAAAGGTTAAACATGAAAACCGCTGGCGGTGACAGTGGGGAAGCCGCCGCAACTGACTGATGAAGAGTTTTTTTCTACCATCTGCTGACAGCCCTGTAATTCAGTGGCTGGGTTTCTTTGCATTTTTGCTGTTGTTGGGCCTCTGCCTGGGCGGCCTGGTCGTCTGGATCAACGTGATGAAGGCCAATAAATCCAAGCGCAAACGCAAACACCGGCATCATCGGCCCACCAATCCTACGCTGGCCCAAACCGGCGGTCTGCCTCCCAAGCGCGACCCCAACATGCCACCGCCCGGACCGTGAACCTGCAGCATAGCCGCGCGCTCACCAAAAAAAGCGCCTCCAACCTCGCAGCCGCTTTTATCATGCTCCCGCGCGAGAAAAGCGACGCCATGGCGGCGCTGTATGCTTTTTGCCGCGCCGTGGATGACGTGGCCGATGAAGACACCGTGCCCACGGAAAAACGCCGCGAAGAACTCGCCGCCTGGCGGGCCGACATCCGCAAGGCCTGTGAAAACAAACAGCCTGAGTTCGTTTTAAACCAAGAGTTCCGGCCCATCATCCAAAAATTCAAACTGCCCTTTGCGTTATTTGATGAGTTGATTAAGGGCTGTGAAATGGACCTGGAGAAGCTGCGTTACGCCAATTTTGAAGAATTGGAATTGTACTGCTATCGCGTGGCCTCAGTCGTCGGCCTGTTGAGCATCGAGATTTTCGGCTACGAAAAGCCGGCGTGCCGGGAATATGCGGTCTATCTGGGCAAAGCGCTGCAATTGACCAACATCTTGCGTGACGTCAAAAATGATGCCGTCCGGGGACGAATTTATCTGCCGCTGACGGAATTAAATAAATTCAATGTCAGCGAAGCCCAGATTTTAAATTCCGAGTATTCCGAACGTTATTTTGCGCTGGCTACCAGCGTGGCCGCTCAGGCCAGAAATTTTTACCGACTTGCCCGCCATACCTTGCCGCTGGCTGACCGCAAATCCATGGTGGCCGCCGAATTGATGGGCCGGGTTTACTGGCAGCTCCTGCAAAAATTGGAGCGCAACCGGTTCAACGTCTTTGGCTCGCGGCCGCTGAAATTAAGCAAGCCGCACAAGCTGGTGCTGATGTTTGATTTTTGGCTGCGCCACACAACCGGCGCCACTTCGCCCAACTACGGAACTCCGTAAATGCCCGCCGCCACGTCAAACCGGCCGCCCGTGCGACGTCTCATTGTCAATGCGGACGATTTCGGGCTTTCCGCTTCAGTCAACCAAGCGGTGGTTCGCGCGCATCGCGAAGGCGTTTTGACCACCGCCAGCCTGATGGTCAACGAACCGGGCTTTGACGAAGCCGTGAACCTTGCCCGGGAAAATCCCCGGCTCGGCGTGGGACTGCATTTGACCTTGTTAATGGGGCACGCAGCACTTTCACCGGAAAAAATTCCGGGGCTCGTCAATATGCGTGGGGAATTTTCCAACAGCCCGGTGGGCGTGGGCATGAGTTATTTTTTCAAGGGCGGCTTGCGGTCACAGTTGCGGGCGGAAATCCACGCACAATTTAAAAAATTCCGCGCCACCGGCCTGACCTTGGATCACGTGAATGGCCACTTGCACCTGCACTTGCACCCGGTGGTCTTCAACATCCTGATGGCCGACGCGGAACAGCTCGGCATCCGGCATTTGCGGCTCACGCGCGATTGCCTGGCGCGCAGCCGTAGAATGTCACAGGGCCAGTGGTTTTACCGCGTCTCGCACGCGGCAATTTACGAGTGGCTTTCCAACCGCGCCCGCAGGCCGCTGCAACAGCGCGGCATCCGGCATGCAGAAATCACTTTTGGCCTGCTGCAAAATGCGCGGGTGGATGAAAACTATGTTTTAAAGCTGCTGCCCGAATTACCGGCGGGCGATTCCGAGCTTTACTCGCACCCGTCGCTGGACAATTTTAAGCATGAGTTCGATGCCCTCATCAGCCCGCGTGTGCGGGAACTGGTAAAACAACTTGGCATCAAACTGATTCGCCACCAAGATTTGTGACATGACCAAATTTATCGTCATCCTTTTAGTCGGGCTGGTGTTTGAAGCCGTGGGCGTGGTTTTTTTGAGCCAGGGCCTCCATGAGATCGGCGAGGTCAAAACCGTCTCCGCCGGTGAAATTGGCCGCATCATTGTGCGCGGCGTGGTAAATAAAAACATCCTGCTGGGCACCCTGTTCGAAACCTGTTTTTTTGGCGTGCTGCTTTATTTGCTGTCGCAGAAGGACGTAAGCCTGGTCTGGCCGTTGACCTCGCTGGGCTTTGTCATCACCGCCCTGGCGGCCCGGATGGTCCGCCATGAGGACATCAGCGCACTCCGCTGGACGGGCGTTCTGATTATCGTGCTGGGCGCGGCACTGGTGGCCTGGAGCGAGCAGATTAAAACCAAAGCAGCCGCCCCGGTTGCTTCCGCATCCGCCACGATCACGGAAAAATAATCTTCTCCAAAACGGCGGCAAGCTGCCGGGCCGCAAAGCTGGTTTTTTTCTGCAATTCCATGAGCGCGCCAATTTTGCCCGGCGACTTCGCCACGGCCAGCGCGAGTTTGCCAAAATCCAAACTCTTGTCGGGCTTGGACAGGGCGTTGAAATCCAGCGGCAAATCCTCTCCTGCTGTGTCGGAAATCACGCGCAAAGTCAGGCAGGGAATACCACGCTCACGGCACACCGCTTGAACGGCTGCGGATTCCATTTCCACGACATCAGCGCCGGTCTGGGCGCGTAATTGTTCTTTCTCGGCCACCGTAATGGCAACCCGGTCGGCGCAAAAAAACTTGGCTGGTCGCGCACCGCTGGCGGCGAGTTGATTCTCCAAGGGCAAAGGTTGAATGGGAACTTCGTAAACCACCTGCCCCAGTTTTAATTCCGGGTTCAGGCCGCCGGCAAAACCGCAGGTGAACACCTGCGCGGGCGAATTTTTGGCGAGGTAATCGCGGATGGATTTTTCGGCGTTCTGACGGCCAATGCCAACAATGAGAATGGACACGCCGGATTTCGCAGCCGCAACCTTTCGAAACGGCGCGGCTTCTTCCTTTAAGGCAAAACAAACCAGGACGGCCATTCAGTTAATGTTCCAGGTGGTAGGGTTTGTTTTGTTTGAACAACTCCAGCTCCTTGTTTGCCTGCGCCAAATCTTTGTCCGAAAGCCCCATGATGATGCATTGCTGTTCATATTTCACCGCCTCGTCAAATTTACCGGCTTCCGCGCAGGCGGCAGCCAGCGTGCCCAGGCAATAAGCGCTTTTCCACCGCGACATCTCACAGGCCTGTTGGGCGTATAACACCGCCTGCCCGCCATCGCGTATCTTTTCATCCGGTGCCACCGCGAGAATCCAGGCCAGATTATTATACGCCAAATAGGAGTTGGTGTTGAGCGTGATTGCCTGCTTGCAAACAATAACGGCGTCCGCATATTTGCCCAGCTCCAAGAGAATCTGGCCCTTGCTGGCGCACGCATCGGCATAATGCGGATTTAGCCCCAAGGCCATGTCGCAATCTGCCAGCGCGGCGTTGTAATCCCTGTTTATGTTTCTGGCCACGGCCCGG
>Ga0265327_10002081_pt1 | contig 22359 bp, 24 predicted proteins | sample 41621metaG_FD_202089 | JGI IMG/M metagenome (GOLD analysis project Ga0265327, IMG submission 202089) | Rhizosphere microbial communities from Carex aquatilis grown in University of Washington, Seatle, WA, United States - 4-16-21 metaG | ecosystem: Host-associated > Plants > Roots > Rhizosphere...
GTCGGTATGTCTTCACCGCCGCGGTGTTGTCTGCCTCGACATACAGCAGTACGGTCCCGTCGGGACCGAGCCGGTCGGCCAGGTAGTGCAGGCCGGCCAGCGTCAGCAACGCACCGAGGCCACGACCCTGCGCGTCCGGGCCCACCCCGACGACGTACACCTCGCCCAGGCCCGAGCCCGGGTGAATCTTCGTCCAGTGGAAGCCGAGCAACCGCTCCCCAGCGGTGTCGGCGGCGTCATAGGCCAGGAACAACCCGGCCGGGTCGAACCACGACTCACCCCGGCGCTCGTCCACCTCGGCCTGCGTCCAGCCGCCCTGTTCGGGGTGCCAGTGGAACGCCGCGTTGTTGACGCGGAGCAGTTCGGCGTCGACCTCGGGCCCCGGATACGTGGTCAGCCGCACGCCCGGGACATCGGTCAGCGCAGGTAGTGCGGACAACGAACGGCGCATCTGCCAGAGCTCGCGCACCGCGGTCAGGCCGAGTGCCGCGGCGGTGGCACGGGCGGCATCGAGGTTGCCGTGCGCCCAGATTCGGGTGCTCGGGCCACCGGTCGCCAGGCCGGTGCGGATCAGGTCGCTGCCGATCCCGCGGCGGCGCGCCTCGACGGCGACGACGGTCTCGGCCATGTCCGGCGCGAGGTTCAGATAGCCGACCAGCGTCCCGGAGTCGTGGGCCAGCAGATGCCGCGTGCGGTTCAACGGCAGCTCCCGCAGCACCTGGTCGCCAACCGGGGCCACGCCGTCCGCGGCGGTCGCCGCGGCGACGAGTGCGCGGATGGCGGCCTGATCGTCAGGACTCAGCGCGGTATGCCAGCTCAGTTCCGTCACTGGGCGGGCTGGGTCTGGCGGGTGCCGTTGTCGACGTCGCCGGAATCTCCGGCGTCGTCGTCCTCGTCGATGTCGTCGACGGCCTCGGCGGCCCCGTTGGTGCGGCCGCGCGCGGGCCGGACGGCTTTGTAACCGACGTTGCGGACGGTACCGATCAGCGACTCGTAGTCCGGGCCGAGTTTGGCGCGCAGGCGCCGAACATGCACGTCGACGGTGCGAGTGCCGCCGAAGAAGTCGTAGCCCCACACCTCCTGGAGCAGCTGAGCGCGGGTGAAGACCCGGCCGGCGTGCTGAGCCAGGTACTTCAGCAGCTCGAATTCCTTATAGGTCAGATCCAGGGGCTTGCCACGCAGCCGGGCGGTGTAGGTGCCCTCGTCGATGACGAGCTCGCCGAGGGTGATCTTGCCGGCGCTCTGCTGGTCGGCGACGCCGTTGCGGCGTCCTACCAGCAGTCGCAGCCGGGCGTCGATCTCGGCCGGGCCGGTGCCGGGCAGCAGGATTTCGTCGATGCCCCATTCGATGTTGACGGCGACCAGACCGCCTTCGTTGACCACGGCCACGACGGGGACGGACGCGCCGGTGCTACCCAGCAGACGACAGAGTCCGCGGGCGGCCGCGAGATCGGTGCGCGCATCGACGATCGCCACATCGGCGTTGCCGGCTTCCAGCAACGACGACACCTCGGTGGGTGCCGGCCGCACGCTGTGCGGGAGCAGCGCCAGCGCCGGGAGTACCGACTCCGGGTGCGGGTCGACGGTCAGTAGCAGAAGATCCAACGGGTCCTCCAGTGCGTCCGGGGCCGTACCGGACGCTCCCCGGCGACGACGCTGTCGCGGTTCAATCCGATTCAACCCCGGAGAATCATGGCTGACACGTGACCGTTACCGGCCAACGATCATCTAACGATAGCTTGCCACCTGCGATTTAGCGGTGTTGAACGGCCGGTCGCGGCGCTGGGTGGCTGGGCGTAAGCCAGAATGTCCGGATGCGTAAGGTGCTGACCCGGCTGCTGATCCCGGCGGTCGTGCTGATCCTCGTGGTCGTCGGCACCGATTTCGGCTTCGCGATCTTCGCCGAATACCGGATGGCCCGCAGCGTCCGCACCGCCGCCCACCTGCACTTCGATCCGTGGGTGTCGATCCTTGGTTTCCCGTTCGGAACCCAGGCTGCGCGCGGCCGCTACCAGCAGGTGGAGGTGAAGGCCCCCGGTGTCGCGCACCCCGTCGTGGGTAAGGCGTCGATCGAGGCCACGTTGTACGACATGGTGGCGATACCCAAGTCCTGGTTGATCGGGCCGGACGCCAAGTTGGCCTCGACGAGGCTGGAAAGCCGCATCATCGTCGACTCGACCCACGTGGGCCGGTTCATGGGCATCAAAGACCTGCTGGTGGAAGCCCCTACGAACGATTCCAACGACGCCACGGGCGGCACCACCGAGTCCGGCATCTCCGAGAGCCACGGCCTTGTGTTCACCGGCACCCCGACCGCCGCCGGCCTGAACAAGCGCGTCAGCGTCTCGGTGGACCTGTCCGTCACCGGCGCCGACCGCACGAACCTGGTGTTCACCGCGACCGACGTGCTCACCGGCCCGGGCACTGCCGAAGAAAAGGTGCCCGATGACAAGAAGGCCGCGGTGCTGCGGGCCTTCTCCACCACGATGCCGGGGATGAAGCTGCCGTTCGGGCTGACTCCGACGAGCGAGGGCGCCCGCGGCTCCGACGTCATCATCGAAGGCATCGCCACGGGAGTAACAGTGCCCTTGGACGGGTTCAGACAGTCATGAACTCCACAGTTGTGGTGCTGACGGTCCTGGTCGCCGCCCTCGGGATCGCGTACATCGTCGGCCGGCTGCTGACCCTGCGCGCGGGCCTGATGAAGGACGTGACGCCGGCCGAACCGTCCGCCGAAAACGACAACGCCGATCTCGGCCTGTCCACCACCGGCCCCACCGTCGTGCATTTCAGCGCAACGTGGTGCGGACCCTGCGCGGCCGTCCGCCGCGTCGTCGACCAGGTGTGTGACGACCTCGGGGTCGCGCATGTCGAGTTGGACCTGGACGCCAATCCCGTTGCGGCCCGACGACTGTCGGTGCTCTCGCTGCCGACGACGTTCATTTTCGATGCCTCGGGGCAGCAGCGGTACCGCACTGCGGGCGTCCCGAAATCCGCTGATCTGCGCGAGGCCCTGTTACCGCTGTTGGCTTGAGCACCCCGTTGTTGGGTAAGCTGTCTGCCGTGTTAGTCCCCCGCGAGCTCCTGCTCACCAAGCGTCGCGCAGTAGATCTGTGCCGCGTTGCGGGTTGTTGCTGTTGTTGTTGTAGCTGCTGAGTAGCCGCACCGTCGTTTCGTGTTGCGCTCCGAGCAGCCCTTCTGTGGCCAGTCCACGTTTACAAACAACAGGAGCTTTCCCATGTCAGACAATTCCATCGAAAACCCGCAGGTCGACGTGCGTGGACCCCGCTTCGCAGCCTGGGTCACCACCGGCGTGCTGATCGCTGCGCTGCTGGTCTCGGCCGCGAGCCCGATCGCCGCGGCGGTGATTCTCGGTGTGCAGGCCGTGGTGTTCGCAATCGGCGCCGTCGGCGGACCGCGCAAGCACCCGTACGGCCGCATCTTCGCCACCTTCATCGCGCCGCGGCTGGCGCCGGTTACCGAGAAGGAACCGGTCGCGCCGCTCAAGTTCGCCCAACTCGTCGGGCTGCTGTTCGCCATCGTCGGGACCGTCGGCTTCGCGACGGGCATCGCAGGCCTGGGGCTCGGCGCCACCGCCTTCGCGCTGATCGCCGCCTTCCTGAACGCCGCCTTCGGCATCTGCCTGGGCTGCCAGATCTACCCCCTGGTGTCGCGACTGCGCCGCCCGGGTATCCCCGCCACCACCTGACCCGATAGAGCTCAAAAGCAACCGAAAGGAATTCGTACATGGCACGTTCCGACGTCCTGGTCTCGACCGAATGGGCCGAGAACAACCTCGACACCGCCGGCGTGGTGTTCGTCGAGGTCGACGAGAACACCAGCGCCTACGACGACGAGGGGCACATCCCCGGCGCCGTCAAGCTGGACTGGCGCGATGATCTGCAGGACTCGGTCAAGCGTGACTTCGTCGACCAGCAGCAGTTCTCGAAGCTGTTGTCCGACAAGGGCATCAGCAACGACGACACCGTCGTCCTGTACGGCGGCAACAACAACTGGTTCGCGGCCTACGCCTACTGGTACTTCAAGCTGTACGGGCACGGCGACGTCAAGCTGCTCGACGGTGGCCGCAAGCGCTGGGAACTCGACGACCGCCCACTGGTCAAGGACGCCACCGTCCGCCCGGCGACCTCGTACGAGGCCCAGCCGATCGACAACAGCATCCGCGCGTTCCGCGACGAGGTGATCGCCGCGATCAACACCAAGAACCTGGTCGACGTGCGTTCACCGGACGAGTTCTCCGGCAAGATTCTGGCGCCGGCGCACCTGCCGCAGGAGCAGAGCCAGCGCCCCGGCCACGTGCCGAGCGCCATCAACGTGCCGTGGAGCCGCGCCGCCAACGACGACGGCACCTTCAAGTCCGACGAGGAGCTGGCGAAGATCTACGCCGACGCCGGCCTCGACGGCGAGAAGGAGACCATCGCGTACTGCCGCATCGGTGAGCGTTCGTCGCACACCTGGTTCGTGCTGCAGGAATTGCTGGGCCACCGGAATGTAAAGAACTACGACGGCAGTTGGACCGAATACGGCTCCCTGGTGGGTGCCCCGATCGAGTTGGGAAACTGATATGTGCTCTGCACCCAAGCAAGGCCTGACGCTGCCGGCCAGCGTTGATCTGGAGAAGGAAACCGTCATCACCGGCCGCGTCGTCGACGGCTCGGGCCAGCCGGTCGGTGGCGCGTTCGTGCGCCTGCTGGACAACACCGACGAGTTCACCGCCGAGGTCGTCGCATCGGCCACCGGTGACTTCCGGTTCTTCGCCGCCCCCGGCACCTGGACGCTGCGTGCGCTGTCCAAGGTCGGCAACGGCGACGCCGTGGTGGCGCCGACCGGTGCCGGCATCCACGAGGTCGACGTCAAGGTCGCGTGACCTGAGTTAGTTCTCACTGCCGCGAGCGGCCGTGTTTGTACCCCGACACTCCGTGTCCGGACGTACAAATGCGGCCGCTCGTCGCATGTGAGGGGCCGGTGCGGCGCACGTCACACCGACAGCCCGAGTAATCTGTCTATCCGTGGTGCTTTTCTTCGAGATCCTGCTGGTCGCGGCCTCGCTGGCCATCACCTGGTTTGCGCTCTACGCGCTGTACCGCCTGATCACCGACGAGTCGTGACGTCCGACCAGGACCCCGCGGACGCGAGCGGCGATTCGGCCTCGGACGGCTTGGGCGAGCTCGGCGCACTGGCCAGTTCGGGCGACCGTGCGATCGCCGCGGCGGCCGATCGCGCCAAGGCCACGGCCGCGCGCAACGTCCCCGGGTTCGACGACCTGCCGCTACCCGCGGACACCGCCAACCTGCGCGAAGGCGCGAACTTCAACGACGCACTGCTGGCCCTGCTGCCGCTCGTCGGCGTCTGGCGCGGTGAGGGCGAAGGTCGCGATGCCGCCGGTGACTACCGGTTCGGTCAGCAGATCATCGTGTCGCACAACGGCGACGACTACCTCAATTGGGATGCCCGCTCCTGGCGGCTCGACGAGAACGGCGAATATGCCGGTCCGGGGCTGCGCGAGACGGGCTACTGGCGGTTCGTGAACGACCCGGACGATCCGCACGGACAGGACGAGTCGCAGGCCATCGAGCTGCTGCTGGCGCATTCAGCCGGCTACGTCGAACTGTTCTACGGCGCCCCACTGAACCAAGCCAGTTGGGAACTGGCGACCGACGCCCTGGCCCGCAGCAAGTCCGGCGTTCTTGTCGGGGGCGCGAAGCGGCTCTACGGAATCATCGAGAACGGCGACCTGGCCTATGTCGAGGAGCGCGTGGACGCCGACGGCGGCCTGACCCCGCACCTCTCCGCGCGCCTGTCGCGTTTCGTCGGCTGACACTCCCGCCGCCGCGCCGGTCTGCTGACCCGCCCCGGACATGAGGCGACCCCCGAGCCAAGGTTCCTGGTTGGACAAGACCGGGAGGCTCGGGGGCCGGGTGGCTGCGGGAATTCGCGAGTGCGCTCGGACGAATTACCCGGCGCGACTAGCGGGCAGCCACCTCACATGTCCTCAAAGAATCAATCAATTTGTCGGACCACCTCCTTCCCTGTGTACGTGCGACCGTACTCCCAGGTCCGAGCCTCGACAACCGGTTTTTCTCGGGCTCAGAACTGCCCGTCGATCAACTCGGCGATCAGCGTGTCGAAGGGTGAGCCCGCCAACTCGTGCCCGTCGAGCATGCGCACCCGCGCCGCCAGCGTGATCGCCGACAGTAGCCAAACCCCTTGCGCGGCAAGCAAATCCGTGACCAGCACGCGCCGGTACACGCACTCGACACCCTGCGCCGCGGCGGCCGCGAACAGGGCTCGCTGCGTGGTCGACGGCAGGATGGACGACGCATCGGGCGTCACCAGAATCGGTTCACCGGCCGAACCGCGAACCGCCAGAACGACGGCCGACCGCGGACCTTCGAGCACCGCGCCCGTCGCGTCGACGAAGACGGCGTCGCCGGCACCGGCCCGTTCGGCGTACCGTAGCGCGGCCACGTTCGCCGCATAGGACAGCGACTTCGCGGCGGCCAGCGGCCAGTGGGGCCGCACCAGCGTCACCGCGGCCACGCCGTCGCGGCGGGCCACGGCGGCACGAGCCGGCACCGCGGAAATCATCACGAAGGCCACCACATCGTCGACGCCGCGGCCGAGCACCAGCCGCAACACGGCCTCACCGCCGGGCCACTGGGCGACCGCGGCTGCCACCGCCGCCGGCCACCGGTCGGAATCCGGACCGGGCAGGCCCGCCAGCGCCGCCGAACCCGTCAACCGCGTCAGGTGCTCGTCGAGCAGGAGGACGACGCCGTCACGTACCAGCGCCGTCTCGAAGACCCCGTCGCCGCGGGAGAACACCGGATCGTCGGCGCGAATCGTGGCCCGGCAGCCCTCGACCGCGACGACGATCGGCGGCGGGTCGGTCGGCCTGGTGGTCACGGCCAGAAGGCTAGTCCGGCGCGCGAACTAGGCTCGAAGCATGAGCGCAGTTCCCGCCCCCGAATCCGGACCCGACGCCGGCGCCGTCTGGCACTACGGCGACCCACTCGGGGAGCAGCGGGCCGCCGCCACCGAGGCCGTCATCGTGGACCGCGGTCACCGCGCGACCATCGAACTCACCGGTGATGACCGCCAGAGCTGGCTGCACACCATCTCGAGCCAGCACGTCAGCTCGTTGCCGGAGGGATCCGTCGTCCAGAACTTGAGCCTGGACGGACAGGGCCGCGTCGAGGACCACTGGCTGCAGACCGAACTCGGCGGCGCCACCACGCTGGACACCGAGTCGTGGCGCGGACAGCCGCTCGCCGATTTCCTGCGCAAGATGGTGTTCTGGTCGAAGGTCGAGGTGAACCCGGCCGATCTCACGGTGCTGTCGCTGCTCGGGCCCGCCGTCAACGCACTCGACCTGCCGACGCCGGACCCGGAGTGGACGGCAGCTCCGCTGGCCGAAGGCGGCTTCGTGCGCCGTGTGGGCCCGCAGGAGATCGATCTGGTGGTGCCGCGGGCCGACGCCGCGACGTGGCGGCAGCGGCTCCTCGACGCCGGTGTCCGGCCGGCCGGGCTGTGGGCCTACGAGGCCCTGCGAGTGGCGGCACTGCGGCCGCGGCTGGGCGTCGACACCGACGAGCGGACCATCCCGCAGGAGGTCGGCTGGATCGGCGGCCCCGGCGTCGGAGCCGTGCACCTGGACAAGGGCTGCTACCGCGGCCAGGAGACCGTCGCTCGCGTCCACAATCTGGGCAAGCCGCCCCGCATGCTGGTCCTGCTGCATCTCGATGGCGGTGACGACCGTCCCGCGACGGGTGATCCGATCCTGGCCGGGGGCCGGGCGATCGGCCGGCTGGGCACCGTCGCCGAGCATGTGGATCTGGGGCCGATCGCGCTGGCGCTGCTCAAGCGTGGCGTGCCCGCCGACACCGAGCTGACCACCGGAGGCGAATCCGAGGTGCCCGCCGCGATCGACGCGGACTCGCTGCCGGACGCGGATACCACCGCCGGTGCGGGCCGGGCCGCGGTGGACCGCTTGCGCGGCGGCGCCCGGTAGGCGGCGTCGGCGTGCCGGCTGTCCCCCGTCTTCCTGCATCAAGCCTGAACCGCTCACCTCATCCGCCCTCTGGACGCCCCCTGAGGGTGGCCTGCCAGCATGAGGCCGCCGGGCACGGTAAGCTAACGGCAGGACAATAAACACACTCAGATCGGAGCCGCCTGCACATCGGGCCGCTCCGTTATTGCGCGAGGGGGTCCCCTATGGGCCGCGGCCGGGCAAAGGCAAAGCAGACCAAGGTAGCTCGAGACCTTAAGTACAGCTCACCGCAGACCGATTTCACTCGGTTGCAGCGGGAGCTGTCTAACGACTCCGTTGGTTACAGCTCCAGTGCCATCGATAACGACCTGGAGGACGACGACCCGGCCGACGAGCCCGCCGGTCGTTGGGTCGTACCCGAAGACGACTGGCGTCACTAGACCCCACGTGCGGCCCTGATCCCAGGGCCGCAGGCCTGAACCCGCGCACGACCTGATCGGTCAGAAGCGCGGGTGCTGGCCCACCAACTCGGCGCGAACGCTGCTCTTGCCACCCTTGTTCACGGTGCCCAGAGGCCAGCAGTCCAGGTGCCGGGCAGTCAGAATCGCCAGTGCGCGGTCGGTGTCCTCCGGCGCGACGACGGCGACCATGCCGACTCCCATGTTGAAGGTCTTCTCCATTTCGACCCGCTCCACGCGGCCGCGCTGGGCGATCATCTGGAACACGGGTGCGGGCGTCCAGGTACCGCGGTCCATCTCGGCGGTCAGGCCGTGCGGGATGACGCGTTCCAGGTTCCCGGCCAGTCCGCCGCCGGTGACGTGGCAGAAGGTGCGCACCTGGGTCTCGGCGGCCAGCGCCAGGCAGTCCTTGGCGTAGATGCGGGTCGGCTCGAGCAGTTCTTCACCGAGCGTGCGGCCGAACTCCTCGACGTGCCCGGTCAGGCTCATGCGGTCGATCTCGAGCAGCACCTTGCGGGCCAGCGAGTAGCCGTTGGAGTGCAGGCCGGTGGCGGCCATGGCGATGATCACGTCGCCGGGGCGGACGTTCTCGGGGCCCAGCAGATCGTCGGCCTCGACGACACCGACGCCGGTGGCGGAGATGTCGTAGTGGTCGGGCTCCATCAGACCGGGGTGCTCGGCGGTCTCACCGCCCAGCAGCGCACAGCCCGCCTGCACACAGCCTTCGGCGATGCCCGAGACGATCTCGGCCACCCGCTCGGGCACGGTGCGGCCCACGGCAATGTAGTCCTGCAGGAACAGCGGCTCGGCGCCACACACGACCAGGTCGTCGACGACCATCGCGACAAGGTCGATGCCGACGGTGTCGTGCTTGTCCATGGCCTGTGCCACGGCGAGTTTGGTGCCCACCCCATCGGTCGACGAGGCCAACAGCGGCTCGCGGTATCCGGCTTTCAGGCCGAACAACCCGGCAAAGCCTCCGAGGCCGCCCCGCACCTCGGGGCGGGTGGCCTTCTTCGCGTGGGGCTTGAACAATTCGACGGCGCGATCGCCTGCCTCGATGTCAACCCCCGCCGAAGCGTAGGAGGCGCCAATCGATTCAGCTCGCTCATCCTGGCTAGTCATCGGCCCCAAGGCTACCGGTCGCACCCTCGCCGATGCACCTCGCGCCTGTTGACGGCCGTCAGGTCAGGGGCGACGCAGGGCTGAGGCGTTGTCGTTGTCGGCGGTCAGCGGCAGGCCGGTGCGGGCCGCGGACGCCAGCATGTGCTCGACTACGTTCTTGCCGAGCGCAGCTTCACCTGGCAGTTCGATCGGATAGTTGCCGTCGAAGCAGGCCGCGCACAGCCGGGAGGCGGGCTGCTCGGTGGCGGCGATCATGCCCTGCCGGCTGATGTAGCCCAGCGAGTCGGCGCCGATCGCGTGCCGGACCGCCTCGAGCATCTCGTCCTCGCTCGCCTCGGTGCTCTTGGCGTTGGCGATGAGCTCGGCCGGGGTGGCGAAGTCGATGCCGTAGAAGCACGGCCATTTCACCGGCGGCGACGCGATGCGCACGTGCACCTCGACTGCGCCTGCCTCCCGCAGCATGCGGACCAGGGCGCGCTGGGTGTTGCCGCGGACGATCGAGTCGTCGACGACGATCAGGCGCTTGCCGCGGATGACTTCCTTCAGCGGGTTGAGCTTGAGCCGGATGCCGAGCTGCCGGATGGTCTGCGACGGCTGGATGAACGTGCGCCCGACGTAAGCGTTCTTCATCAGGCCCTGGCCGAACGGGATACCCGAGCCCTGTGCGTAGCCGACGGCCGCGGGCACACCCGATTCGGGCACCCCGATGACCAGGTCGGCGTCGACGGGCTTCTCCTGGGCCAGCCGGCGGCCGATGTCGACGCGGGCGGCGTGCACCGAGCGGCCGGCGATGGTGCTGTCCGGGCGGGCCAGGTAGACGTACTCGAAGACGCAGCTCTTCGGCTCGGGGTTGGCGAACCGGGTGGAGCGCACGCCGTCAGCGTCGATGGCCAGCAGTTCACCTGGCTCGATGTCGCGGACGAACGACGCACCGACGATGTCCAGCGCGGCCGTCTCCGAAGCGACGACCCAGCCGCGGTCCAGCCGGCCGAGGGACAGCGGACGCACGCCGTGCGGATCGCGCGCGGCGTACAGGGTGTTCTCGTCCATGAAGGTCAGGCAGAACGCGCCGCGGACCTGCGGCAGCAGTTCCAGCGCCGATTGTTCCAAGCTCGTGTCGGCGGCGCCGTGCGCGAGCAGGGCACCCAGGATGTCCGAGTCGGTGGTGGCGGCGACGTGGCCACGGGCGTTGATCAGGCCGGCTTCGCGGGCCCGGGCTGCCAGTTCGGCGGTGTTGACCAGGTTGCCGTTGTGGCCGAGCGCGACGCCCGTGCCGGCAGCGGTGTTACGGAACACCGGCTGTGCGTTTTCCCAGGTGGTGGAGCCGGTGGTGGAGTAGCGGCAGTGTCCGACGGCGACGTGGCCGTGCATGGCGGCCAGGGTCTGCTCGTCGAATACCTGACTGACCAGGCCGAGGTCCTTGAACACCAGGATCTGGGATCCGTCGGCGACGGCGATGCCTGCCGCTTCCTGCCCTCTGTGCTGCAGCGCATAAAGGCCGTAGTACGTGAGCTTCGCCACGTCCTCGCCAGGGGCCCAGACCCCGAATACGCCGCATTCCTCGCGTGGCTCGTTCTCGGTCTGTTCGGTCACGATAGGGCTGCTCCCGGGGAGGCGGTTGGTGACAGGAATGAGTCTACGGTCCTGCCGGCCGGGAAACGGAATCGAATCGTGCGTCCGTCATCGCGTCGGGCGGCGGCGGCGCACCCGTCGGGCTCATCCCGAGCCCGGCCGCCGTGCCGCGACCGGCTTCGCACCCGGCCTTCAGCCGTCTCATCAGCCCACTTCAATCCAGCTGTTTATATGGATTTCATGGTCAGTCAATTATCCGAGAGTCCCGGTACCGACGTCCCAGATTCGGTCGCCGCCGACTCGACCCGGCCATGGCCGACCGTGACGAAGATCGCATTCAGATTCTGCTTTCTGTACTTCGGCTTGTTCTGTGTGCTGTTCGCGCAGATCACCTTTGCCTTCTTCGGGATCGTGGGCGAGTGGCTGCCGAAACTCGCGGTGATGTGGCAGATGACCGTGCTGGGCCCGCCGCTGAAGTGGGTCGGCCGCGAGGTCTTCGGGGTCGACGCGGTGCTGCACCAGGATTCCGGCAGCGGCGATCAGACCGTGGTCTGGGTAATGGTGTTCACCCTGGCGGTCGTCGCGGCCGTCGGGACCGCGGTGTGGACGCTGGCGGACCGGCGACGGCCCGACTACGCGCGGCTGTCGGCGTGGTTCCTGACGTTCGTGCGGTTGTGCGTCGCCGGCCAGATGCTGTTCTACGGGTTCGCCAAACTGGTGCCGACACAGATGCCGTCGCCGCCGCCGTCCGCGTTGCTTCGGTCCTTCGGTGACCTCAGCCCGGCCTCGGTGCTGTGGCTACAGGTGGGCAGCTCGCATCCGTATGAGATGACGCTCGGCGCCGTCGAGGTACTGGCCGGATTGCTGATGTTCCTGCCGCGCACCGCGACCCTGGGCACGCTGCTCGGGCTGGCCAGCATGGCCCAGGTCTTCCTGCTGAACATGACCTTCGATGTGCCGGTCAAGGTCCTGTCCGGACATCTGCTGCTGATGAGCCTGGTGTTGCTCGCCCCGCAACTGCGCCGGTTGACGAACCTGTTTGTCCTGCAACGCACCTCGGAGCCGGTCACCCAACCCGCATTGTTCAGCTCCGAGCGGGCCAATCGTCGAGCCGCCACCGCACAGGCCGTGCTGGGTCTGTGGGTGCTGGCCGGATGCTTCCTCGGTAGCTGGCAGGCATGGCACGCCTACGGCGGCGGCAAAGCCAAGCCCGAGCTGTACGGAATCTGGTCGGTCCGTGAGTTCAGGCTGGACGGCCAACCGGTGCCGCCGCTGACGACCGATCAAACCCGTTGGCAACGCGTGGTTTTCGAAACGGACGGCGCGCTGACGTATCAGCGGATGAACGGCGAACTGGTGGATGCGCCCGCCACCGTCAAGTCCGACACCATCACGGCGACCGAACCCGGCGGCGCGGCGCTGGCCGAGCTGAAGGTGTCACGGCCGTCGGCCCACCAGCTGCAACTGACCGGCACGCTGCACGGCCGTCCGGTACAGATCGCCCTCGATCAGGTCGACCTCGACCAATTCACTCTGCGCAACAGGGGCTTTCACTGGATTCAGGAATACCCGTTCTTCAAGTGAGCGCTACAGGTCGACCAGCGGAAGCCAGCGCTCGATCTCCCCGGCCCGCGAACCCGACAGCTCGACAGCACCGGTCGCGTCGTCGAGCGACAACAGCCCGGTGGCCAGCAGCAGCCAGGTGCGGGGGTCGGTCTCGACCACGTTGGGCGGGTTGCCGCGGGTGTGGCTGAGCCCCGAAATGCACTGCACGGCAACGTAAGGCGGGATGCGAACCTCGACGCTGGCGCCGGGGGAGACGGCGGCCAGGGTGCGCGCCGTCAGCCGGACGGCGTCTGCGATCGCGGCGCGCGGCGGCGCTTCGGTTTGGTCGTCACGCAGCCACTCGGCGACGCGCAGCGCCGCGGCCCGGGTCGTGGCCGGGTCGGGCGCCTTGCGCGTCACCATCTCAGTGATTTGTGCACGATTTTCCGCGCCGGGCGCGGATTTTCGTGCACAGATCACTCATGCGAGAACAGGGCGGGCAGCACGCTCTCGGAGGTGCGCCGCAGCTCGTCCAGCGTGACGCTGAACTGACCCTGCACCTCGACCGAGTCGCTGCCCGGGTCGACGACGCCGATGCGGACGGCCGGCAGCTCACGGGCCTCGCACATGGCCATGAAGCGGCTCTCCTCGGTGCGCGGCACCGCGACCAGCACTCGGCCGGACGACTCGGAGAACAGCTGCACGAACGCATCGGAGTTCTCGGGAAGCAGGACCCGGCAACCGGTTTCGCCCGCCAGCGCGGCTTCCACGACGGCCTGGATGAGCCCGCCTTCGGACAGGTCGTGGGCGGCCGAGATGAGGCCGTCACGCGAACCGGCGGTCAGCACCTCGGACAGCAACTGCTCGCGCTTGAGGTCCACGCGAGGTGGCACGCCACCGAGGTGGTCGGCGGTGACCTGCGCCCAGACGGAGCCGTCGAACTCGTCGTAGGTGTCGCCGAGCAGGATCAGGGTTTCGCCGGGTTCCAGGCCGATGCCGGTCGGAATGCGGCGACGCACGTCGTCCATGACGCCGAGCACGCCCACCACCGGGGTCGGCAGGATGGCCGTCGAGCCGGTCTGGTTGTAGAAGCTGACGTTGCCGCCGGTGACCGGAATGCCAAGGGCCGCACAGCCGTCCGCGAGGCCGCGCACGGCCTGCGAGAACTGCCACATGACGCCCGGGTCCTCGGGAGAGCCGAAGTTGAGGCAGTTGGTGACGGCCACCGGCGTCGCGCCGGTGACGGCGACGTTGCGGTAGGCCTCCGCCAACGCGAGCTGCGCGCCGGTGTACGGGTCCAGCTGGGTGTAGCGGCCCGACGCGTCGGTCGAGACCGCGATGCCGCGGCCGGTGGCCTCGTCGATGCGCAGCACGCCGCCGTCGGCGTGCTCGGCCAGGACGGTGTTGCCGCGGACGTAGCGGTCGTACTGCTCGGTGATGAACGCGCGGCTGCACAGGTGCGGGCTGCCGAGCAGCTGCAGCAGGGTGGCGCGCAGTTCGTCGCCGGTCTTCGGCCGGGGCAGGTTGGCCGAGGTGTCGGCGATCAGCGCGTCCTGGGTGTCGGGGCGCGCCACGGGACGGTTGTACACCGGGCCTTCGTGGGCGACGGTGCGCGGCGGAACGTCGACGACGGTCTCGCCGTGCCAGCTGATCTTCAGCCGGTCGCCGTCGGTGACCTCACCGATCACGGTGGCCAGCACGTCCCACTTGCGGCAGACGGCCATGAACGCGTCGACGTTCTCCGGCGTGACGACCGCGCACATGCGCTCCTGCGACTCGCTGGAGAGCACCTCGGCCGGGGTCATACCGGTCGCGCGCAGTGGCACCTGGTCCAGGTCGATGTGCATGCCACCGTCGCCGGCCGATGCCAATTCGGAAGTGGCACAGGACAAGCCGGCGCCGCCGAGGTCCTGGATGCCGACCACGAGGTGCGCGGCGTACAGCTCCAAGCAGCACTCGATGAGCACCTTCTCGGTGAAGGGGTCGCCCACCTGAACGGACGGCAGCTTCTTGCGGCCGGCGCCCGATTCGTCGCCGGAGAAGGTGTCCGAGGCCAGCACGGACACGCCGCCGATGCCGTCGAGGCCCGTGCGGGCGCCGAACAGGATGATCTTGTTGCCGGTGCCGGACGCGAACGCCAGGTGCAGGTCCTCGACGCGCAGCGCGCCGACGCACAGCGCGTTCACCAGCGGGTTGCCGGCGTAGGACGGGTCGAAGATGGTCTCGCCGCCGATGTTCGGCAGGCCCAGCGAGTTGCCGTAGCCACCGACGCCGCGCACGACGCCGTCGAGCACGCGGCGGGTGTCGGGCGCGTCGGCCGCACCGAAGCGCAGCTGATCCATGACGGCGACCGGGCGGGCGCCCATGGCCATGATGTCGCGCACGATGCCGCCGACGCCGGTCGCCGCACCCTGGTAGGGCTCGACGTACGACGGGTGGTTGTGCGACTCGACCTTGAAGGTGACGGCCCAGCCATCGCCGATGTCGACGACGCCGGCGTTCTCGCCGATACCGGCCAGCATGCCGGCGCGCATCTCGTCGGTGGTGGTCTCGCCGAAGTAGCGCAGATGCACCTTGGAGGACTTGTACGAGCAGTGCTCGCTCCACATCACCGAGTACATGGCGAGTTCGGCGTCGGTGGGCCGACGGCCGAGGATCTCGCGGATGCGCTGGTACTCGTCATCCTTGAGACCGAGCTCGCGATACGGCTGCGGCTGATCGGGCGTGGTAGTCGCGTTATTGACGGTATCGACCGAGGACGTCACGCAGAGAGTCTACCGTTGCCGATCTGGCCGGCCCGCACGGCGAACGCCGGCTACTCGTTCCCGTCGACCAGCACCTTCAGCAGAGTGGGACGCCGCAAGATGAGGGCGGCCCAGATCAGCAACCCGAACGCCACCGCGAAGACCACCGGGAACCACGCCTCGTGGTGCATGTCGATGGTCACCGCACCGCCGAGGTAAGCCGTCAGCCCGACCGCACCCAGCACGGCGGTGCGCGGGATCACCCACACGATGATGCAGGCCAGCAGCACCCATCCGATGATGTACGTCTCGTAGGGCGGGAAGCCGAGGCCCTCGGTCGCGGTGCGCGCGAACTCCAACCCGAGAATCTTCGGGATGGCGTCGGCCAGCAGGAACAGCAGGATGATGGCACTCAGCCCGAGGCCGACCTTCTCCGGCGTCGTGCGGTCGGCGAATGCGGCCCGTGATTTCGCTACGTCCTTGGCGTCGGCCATGGCGGACTCCGTTCTCGGTCGTTGGTTCAACACTATGTCGACCTGCGCGAGCCCGGGAACTCATCGCGAGTGCACTCACAGCCCGCAGCTAAGTAGCACCCACCCCGGCCTTAACCAGCAGATTTAGCGTGGCCGGATGAGACTCAACCTTGGCCTCAACCGGGGTGCACTCGCGGTGTTCGCCGTGATCGCGACCCTGGTGTGTATCTGTGCCGGCGCGATCGTCGTCGCGTCCAAGGCGTGGCACTCGGCCTCAGAACCGTTCGTCTCGACCGGCGTCGAACTGGTCGAGCAGGGCGGCCAGTAGCGCGTCAGGCCGCGCCCGCGATGCAGAACGCGTTGCCCTCGGGGTCGGCCAGCACCACCCAGCGCGCCACCTCGCCGAAGGCGTGCCGCTCGGTTTCGGTCGCACCGGCGGCCTTGAGGCGCGCGAGCTCGGGCTCGATATCGCCTTCCAGATGGAAGTCCAGGTGCAGCCGGTTCTTGCCGGGCGTCGGGTCGTCGACCTGCTGGAAGCCCAGGTTCGGTCCGTCGTCCAAGTTGACGACGAAGAACTCCCCCGGCATCAGGGTGTGCACCTTGCCGCCGAACTGCGCGGCCCACCAGTCTGCGAGCGCCTGCGCGTCGGCGCAGTCGAATGTGACCATCTCCACTTTGAGTGCCATGGCCCGACTGTAGGTCAGGACGGTGACAAGAACGCCTGCAGCGCAGCGGCATAGGCCGGCACGTCGAGCGCGCCCATCACCTCGCGAGCTGAGTGCATGGCCAGCTGCGCGGCGCCGACGTCGACGGTCGGAATGCCGGTGCGCGCGGCCGTCATCGGGCCGATGGTGGATCCGCACGGCAGATCCGCGCGGTGCTCGTACCGCTGCAACGGCACCCCGGCCTGGGCACAGGCCAGCGCGAACGCCGCGGCGGTCCGGCCGTCGGTGGCATACCGAAGGTTGGGCTGCACCTTGAGCACCGGGCCGGCGTTGACCTCGATGAGGTGACCCGGCTCGTGTCGCTCCGGGTAGTTCGGGTGGGTGGCGTGCGCCATGTCGCCGGAGGCCACCATCGACCCGGCCAGCCGGCGCAGCAGATCTTCGCGCGTCCCGCCGGCCGCCAGGACGATGCGCTCCAGCACCGTCGGCAGCAGATCGGACTGCGCACCGTGGTCGGACGTCGACCCGACCTCTTCGTGGTCGAACAAAGCGAGCACCGGCACGTGCTGTTCGGCATCGGCGGCCAGGAACGCCTCCAGCCCCGCGTAGCAGGTGCCCTGGTTGTCCAGCCGCGGGGCGCTGACGAGCTCGCTGTCGGCGCCGATCAGGCGGGACGGCGCCAGGTCGTGCGTCATCAGGTCGGCGGCCAGCACCGCGGCGCCGTCCACCCCCGCGTGCTCGGCGACATACGCGATGAAGTCACGGCTGCCCGTCCCCACCCCCCACACCGCGTTGACGTGCCGCTGCGGGTCGAGCGTGACGCCCTTGCGGTCCTCGGACAGGTGGATGGCCAGCTGCGGCACCCGCAGGATCGGGTCGTCGATCCGGACCAGGACGTCCTCGACGAGGTTGCCGCGCCGCACCGAGAGCCGGCCGCTGATGCCGAGGTCGCGGTCCAGCCAGGAGTTGAGCCAGGCGCCGCCGTACGGCTCCAGCGCCACCACCTGCCAGCCGCTGACGAACCGGTCGGGGTGCTGCTTGACCCGCAGATTGGGGCTGTCGGTGTGACCGCCGACGATGCGGAACGGGTTGGCCGCGTCCGTTGCCTTCCACGCCACCAGAGAGCCGGCCCGCACCGTGAAGTACTTACCCGGGTCGGCGCCCGATGCGCCGCCCGCGGCGGAAGGCCAGGCGTCGGTCTCGGCGAGTTCGGTGAAGCCGGCGGCGGTCAAGCGGGCCGCCACCGTCACGCACACGTGAAACGGCGAGGGCGACGCGTCGATGAACCCGCAGAGGCCCGCGGCAGTAGCTCCGGTCATGAGGCCATCATCACCCGGAAATCCGCGACGGTTGCCGCTAGGGTCGGATTCGTGTGTCCCGCACGGCCTCAGCCCGTACTCACGACTTTGACGTCCGCCGCGATCTTTCTCATCGCCACCATCGATGAGGGTGCCGAGCCCGAAGTGCACGAAGCGCTCTCCGGGCTGTCCGGACTGGTTCGGGCAGTTGGATTCCGCACGCCCGCAAGCCGTCTGAGCCTGGTCGCCGGGATCGGTTCGGAAGCCTGGGATCGCCTGTTCAGCGGGCCGCGGCCGGCCGGACTGCACCGGTTCCCCGAATTGCAGGGTGCACGTCACCACGCGCCGTCGACCCAGGGCGACCTGCTGTTCCACATCCGGGCCGACGCCATGGACGTGTGTTTCGAGCTCGCGAACCAGATTCTGAAGTCGCTCGACGGCGCGGTGACCGTGATCGACGAAGTACACGGATTCAAGTTCTTCGAGAATCGCGACCTGTTGGGTTTCGTCGACGGGACCGAAAACCCGAACGGCCCGGACGCCGTGGTCGCGGCGCAGGTCGGTGACGAGGATCCCGAATTCGCCGGTGGCAGTTACGTTCACGTGCAGAAATACCTGCACGACATGACGTCGTGGGAATCGCTCAGCGTCACCGAGCAGGAACGGGTGATCGGCCGCAGCAAGCTCGAGGACATCGAGATGGCCGACGACGTCAAGCCGCCGAACTCGCACCTGGCGCTCAACGTGATCGAAGACGACGACGGCAACCAACTGCAGATCGTGCGGGCCAACATGCCGTTCGGCCGCGTCGGCTCAGGGGAATTCGGCACGTACTACATCGCCTACTCTGCTGATCCGGAGGTCACCGAACGGATGCTCCGGAACATGTTCATCGGCGATCCACCGGGCAACACCGATCGCATCCTGGATTTCTCCACCGCGGTCACGGGCGTGTTGTTCTTCACTCCCACAGTGGATTTCCTCGACGCGCCCCCGCCCCTGCCGGCGACGCCCGTTGCAGCTGCAGCACCCGAGCACCTCAGCCCCCTGTCCATCGGCAGTCTGAAAGGTCAACCGCAATGAACAACCTGTACCGCGATCTCGCTCCGATCACCGCGGCCGCGTGGGCCCAGATCGAGGAGGAGGCCGCCCGGACGTTCAAGCGGCACATCGCCGGCCGTCGGGTCGTCGACGTGAGCGAGCCCGGTGGGCCGACGACGGCCGCCGTCAGCACCGGCCACCTGGTCGATGTCACCGCACCAGCCGACGGTGTCGTGGCGCACCTTCGGGAGGCGCGGCCGCTGGTCCGGCTGCGGGTGCCGTTCACGGTGACGCGCACGGCAGTCGACGACGTCGAGCGCGGCGCCCAGGACTCCGACTGGGATCCGGTCAAGGAAGCCGCCAAGAAGCTCGCGTTCTCCGAGGACCGGGCGATCTTCGAGGGCTACCCCGCAGCGCGGATCGAGGGCATCCGGGCCGCCAGTTCCAACCCCGCGCTGGCGCTGCCCAGCGACCCACGCGGCTACCCGGACGTGATCTCGCAGGCGCTGTCGGAGTTGCGCCTGGCCGGTGTGGACGGGCCGTATTCGGTGCTGCTGTCGGCGGACGCCTACACCAAGGTCAGCGAGACCACCGAGCACGGCTACCCGCTGCTCGAGCACCTCAACCGACTGGTCGACGGTGAGATCATCTGGGCGCCCGCCATCGACGGCGCGTTCGTATTGTCCACGCGCGGAGGCGATTTCGATCTGCAACTGGGCACCGACGTGACCATCGGCTACCTGTCCCACGATGCCGAGACGGTGCAGCTGTACCTGCAGGAGACGCTGACGTTCCTCTGCTACACCGCCGAGGCGTCGGTCGCGTTGGGTGCGTAACTCCTTGCGACGTAGTCGCGATTGCCGAGTTCCCCAGCGGCAACGAAGTTGCCCAAGGAAAGGCTCTGCACCCGCAGACGACCGATGACCGCGGCGACCTCGGGGCCGCAAGACTCCTACTCGGGACCAATGGCCCTGCCTGGGGCCGTGCTACGTCGGTAGCGTTCCGGCCATGCCCACCTGGGTGTGGCTCCTGCCGCGACCCATCCCGTGAAGGAAATGGATGCGGCGTATGGCCAAGCATTGGTTGGTGATGGAGGGTGACGGACCGCCGGCACGGTTCGGCACCCGCCTGGCCGGTGCCGGGCGCCATCTGCCGGCCACTCGTTTCACGACCGACGAATTGATGGCGAGCACGCGGCATCGCACGCATATCGATTTGGAGCGATTGACCGGGATTCGTGAACGCCGCGTCTCGGTGGGAGATGAAGACTCCCAGACACTTGCGATCTCGGCCGCCCTCGACTGTCTGGGCAGGGCGCAGCAGAGCGCCGCGGCGCTCGATGTGGTGATCAGCTGCAGCATCACAAAATTTCGTGGCGGCTTGACGCAGTGGGCGGAGCCGACGATGAGCAGCGTCGTCGCACACGCCATCGGAGCGAAGCAGGCCATGACTTTCGACCTGTCCAACGCGTGCGCCGGAATGCTCACGGGCGTAACGGTTCTCAATAATTGGATACGACAGGGCACCGTCAACCGCGGGTTGGTGGTCAGCGGCGAATACATCTCGCAACTCGGCCAGAACGCGGCACGCCATATTCGCAGCATCATGAGCAACGAACTTGCCTGCCTGACATTGGGAGATGCCGGTGCCGCGCTGCTCCTCGAACGTGCCCCAGCCGGATCGCCAGGGATCAGCCTCGCCGGCTTCACCACCGTTGCCGACTACAGCCGGCTGTGCCTGGGGTATCCGAAGGGCAGCGATCCTGGGGCTCGAATGTTCACCAAGTCTCGTGAGATTCAGCGGGCGGCCATCTCTGACACCCCGCTGTTGCTGCACGAGGCCCTCGACGCGGCCGGCATCTCGATCCACGACATCGATCACGTGATCACCCACCAGACCTCGGCGCGCGCGATACGCAAGGGAATGGCTGCGGTTGCGGCATCGTTCGGTGACAGGCCCCGGCACGACGCCGTGATCACCGTTGATCGCTACGGAAACACGGCGTCGACCACGCACACCGTGGCCCTCGTGGAAGAACTCGAAGCCGGGCGGATACGCCCCGGCGAGACTATCGCCCTGATCGCGCTGGCATCAGGTCTGGAGATCGGCGTCGTTCTCCTCACCGTGGACGAGGAGCTGGTGAACCACTTTGGGCACAGTCATTGATCGACTCGCCGTCACCACCGGTGGGTGGCGCACCCGGCACAGCGCATTACGACTCGCCGTCGCCGCGGCAAGAACCTGTCTGGAAAAGGCCGAAACCGACCCCGCCGATGTGGACCTTCTGGTGAATACGGGCATCTACCGCGACCGGAATCTGGCCGAGCCCGCGCTCGCGGCGCTGATGCAGGAGGACGTCGGGGCCAACGCCGAGGACCCGCACGCCGATGCTCACGGCACGTTCTCGTTCGATGTGGCCAACGGGACCTGCGGCGTCCTCACCGCGCTCCAGATCGTCGACGGCTTCTTACGGTCGCACACCATCAGCCGTGCACTGGTCGTCACGAGTGACGCCGACCCAGGCCACGGCATGAGCGAAGGCTTTCCATTCTCGCCTGCCGGAGCGGCACTGCTGTGTGGTTGGCGGGACGACGACTACGGGCTTGGACGCGTCCACTGGATCAACCTACCTGATGATGGTGAGACATTCAGTGCCACAATCGGATTCGAAGATCGCCGCAACGTGCTTCGAGTCTGGCAGTCCGCCACCATGGACCAGCGGTTCGCCGCCGCTGGAAGTGAGGTGGCCCGAAGCTGCCTCCGGGAGGCATCACTCGGACTCGCCGACGTCGACAGGATCGTCGCCGCTCCGGCCCGGCCGGGATACCGCGCCGCACTGGCCGCCCACCTCGGGGTGCCGATAGGCCGGGTCACCGTCGCAGACGACGCGAGAACGCACACCGCCTCCCTTGCCGCCGCGCTCCATTGTGCGGCCGACGAACTCCGGCCCGGCGCCAGAGCTCTGCTCATTGCCGTTGGCGCTGGGGTGACTGCCGGGGCGGCTCTGTACCGGCTGGCGCCTGCGGCGGCCTGGCGTCCATCGGATTGGTGATCGCCTTCATCCGTCCTGACTGCTTGGGGCCGCGACGCGCCATGAAGGTGATGCGCGATATCGAAGTGGGGTCCTCCACCCATTCGAGTGACTTTCGCCCCTGGCTGATGGCGAGCTGCTGTGGCACGTTGACATTCTGGCGCAAAGTGCGGAAGCAAACACTTTGGTACCAACGGGTTTCGGTGCCGCATGCTGTTGATTCAGAACGCCATCGGGATGGGAGAACTCCAATGACCATTGATGAGGGTCCCACGACCGCTGCCGCAGCGACCATGGCTTCGATGTTTCTCGACCGGGTGGAGATGTCGGGCGACAAGGAGGCCTTCCGTTATCTTGTTGGCGGCGAGTGGGTTTCGACGACTTGGCGGGAGACCA
>Ga0265327_10002082_pt1 | contig 22336 bp, 17 predicted proteins | sample 41621metaG_FD_202089 | JGI IMG/M metagenome (GOLD analysis project Ga0265327, IMG submission 202089) | Rhizosphere microbial communities from Carex aquatilis grown in University of Washington, Seatle, WA, United States - 4-16-21 metaG | ecosystem: Host-associated > Plants > Roots > Rhizosphere...
ACGCGTGTGCACGCGCTCGGGCCGCGCGAGGAAGAAGCGCAGCAGGCGGAATTCGGTCGGGCCGACGGGAACGGTCTGGCCCGACGCCGTCACGCGGTGCGTCGACGGGTCGAGCTTCAGCGTTCCCGCCTCGAGCATCTCCTGCGCCGCCTCGGGCGCGCGCCGGCGCAACACGGCCTTGATACGCGCCTTCAGCTCGCGCGGAGAAAACGGCTTGGTCACGTAATCGTCGACCCACGATTCGAGTCCCGCGATCTTGTCGGCTTCTTCCGCGCGCGCGGTAACCATGATGATCGGCAGCTCGCGCGTGCGCGGCTCGGCGCGGAGCTGCTTTGCGAGCGCGATGCCGGATTGGCCCGGCAGCATCCAGTCGAGCAGCACGAGATCGGGCAACGCCGCGTTCAGCCGCGCCTGCGCGGTCTCGGCGTCCGGCGCGCCGTCGACCGTGTAGCCCGCGTCCTCGAGGTTGACGCGGATGAGCTCGAGGATCGCCGGCTCGTCCTCGACCACCAGTATCGTCGGTGTCAAACGGCCCCCACGCTTGCGGCCGCATTGGCCAATTCGGCCGCTGCGCTGCCCCCGGAGGGACGCCCTCGCGAACACGGCGCAGCCAAGGACGCCTGCGCGAGCAGGGTGAAGCCAAGGCCCGACGGGCGCGTCTGCGGGCCCGGGCGGCGCCCGACGCACGGACCGGTCACGAATCTGCACCTGTCAAGGAGGGCGCGCCGAAGCGCGCGTCTGCGAGCGGGGGTGGCGGCCGACCCCTCGATGCAAAGGATCGAGCGAGCCCTCACGGAGGCCGCGCAATTCCCGACTTGGGTCATTCGTCGGATACCTCGGCGCGGATCTCCTGCGCCGATGCGTGGCGCACGTCCTTGCCCCGCACGACCTGGACCACCGCCTCGGCGACATTCTTCGCGTGATCGCCGATCCGCTCGATCGACTTCGCGATGAACACGATCTCCAGCGCGTGCGAAATTGTGCGCGGATCCTCCATCATGTAGCTGATCAGCTGGCGCAGGATCGAGTGGAATGCCGCATCGATCTCCTCGTCGCGGTCGATCACTTCCGCCGCTGCGGTGACGTCGAGCCGCGCGAACGCGTCGAGCGCCATCTGCAGCATCGTGAGCGCGTGCTCCGCGGCGTGCATCACGTCGTGGTAGCGCACTTCTGTGAGGCGATCAGATCCGTGCGTCTCGGCCGCCTTGTACGCGACCTTCTTGACCTCGTCGGCCATCCGCTCGAGGTCGTTGACGATCTTGGTGATGGTGAGAATCATCCGCAGGTCGATCGCGGTCGGCTGGCGCTTGGCGATGATCTGGCTGCACTGCTGGTCGAGCGCGACCTGCATCTGGTTGATCTCCTGCTCGGCCGCGCCGACGCGGTCGATCGCGTCGTCGCTCTCGTCCTGCGCGAGCACGACGATCGCCCGGCCCAGCTGGTCCTCGACGAGGCCGCCCATGGTGAGGACGCCCGTGCGGATCGCCTCCATCTCGGCGTCAAACTGCTTGTGCGTGTGTTCGTTCATTTTCCGTCCTGGTGGCAGGGTCCGGTGCTTCTAGCCGAACCGGCCGGTGATGTAATCCTCGGTCTCCTTGCGCCGGGGCTTCAGGAAGATCGTGTCGGTCGCGTCGAACTCGATCAGCTCGCCCAGGTACATGTAGGCAGTGTAGTCCGATACCCGCGCCGCCTGCTGCATGTTGTGCGTCACGATGGCGATCGTGTACTCCTCCTTCAGCTCGGAGATGAGCTCCTCGATCTTCGCCGTCGAGATAGGGTCGAGCGCCGAGGTGGGCTCGTCCAGCAGCAGCACCTCGGGCTTCACGGCGACCGCGCGCGCGATGCAAAGACGCTGCTGCTGGCCGCCCGAAAGCGCCATCCCGCTCTGCTTCAGCTTGTCCTTCGCCTCGCCCCACATGGCGGCCTTGGTGAGCGCCCATTCGACGCGCTCGTCCATCTGCCGCGGCGAGAGCTGCTCGTAAAGCCTGACGCCGAACGCGATGTTGTCATAGATCGACATCGGAAACGGGGTCGGCTTCTGGAACACCATGCCGACCTTGGCGCGCAGCAGGTTGATGTCGACGCCGGGCGCCAGGATGTTCGCGCCGTCCAGCATGATCTCGCCGACCGCGCGCTGCCCGGGATAGAGCGAATACATGCGATTGAGCGTGCGCAGCAGCGTCGACTTGCCGCAGCCCGATGGCCCGATGAATGCCGTGACGCGACCTTCGGCGACGTCGAGGTTGACATCCTTCAGCGCGTGAAACTGGCCGTAGAAGAAGTCGAGCCTGCGGATCGACATCTTCGGCGGCAGCGCGCCCGTCGCCACTGCGTTCTCCGGGTGCGCGGCGGCGCCGACTGTCACATTTCTCGCGTGGTCCATGGTGTTTTCTTGGTGTGAGCCCGCAGGCGGCGTTGTGGGTGCGTTCATCGTGACCGCAGTCGCATCATCGCGCCGCGTTCTGGCGGAAGACGGACCGCGCAAGGATGTTGATCACGAGCACGGTCAGCGTGATGAGCAGCGCACCGCCCCACGCGAGCGTCTTCCAGTCGTCGAACGGGCTCATCGCGTACTGGAAGATGACGACCGGGAGGTTCGCCATCGGTGCGTTCATGTCCGAGCTCCAGAACTGGTTGTTGAGCGCAGTGAAGAGCAGCGGCGCCGTCTCGCCCGACATCCGGGCAACCGCAAGCAGCACGCCCGTGATGACGCCGGAGCGCACGGCGCGCAGCGTGACCATCAGGATCACCTTCCACATCGGCGCGCCGAGCGCGATCGCCGCTTCGCGCAGGCTGGAAGGCACGAGGTGCAGCATGTTTTCCGTCGTGCGCACGACGACGGGGATCGCGATCAGCGCAAGCGCGACGCTGCCTGCCCACCCCGAGAAGTGGCCGACCTGCGCGACATACACGGTGTAGACGAAAAGCCCCAGCACGATGGAGGGCGCGGAAAGGAGAATGTCGTTGATGAAGCGCGTCAGCGGCGCGACCCACCCGCGGCGGCCATATTCGGCGAGGTAGATGCCGGCGAGGATGCCGATGGGCGTGCTGATCAGCGTCGCGACGAGGACGATGACGACGCTTCCGTAGATCGCGTTGAGAAGTCCGCCTGCGGACCCCGGCGGCGGCGTCATCTGCATGAACATGGCCGGCGACAGCGCCTGGAACCCCTTCTGGAACAGCACGAACAGGATCCAGAGCAGGAAGATCATCCCGAACGACATCGCCAGGAGCGACATCACGAGATTGAACCGGTTGACGAAAAGGCGCCGGTGGTAGAGCACGCTGCTGCGGCCTTCCGCGATCGGCGTTGCCATCAGGTCTTCCTCCCCTCGCCCTTGGCGAGCTGTGCGATCAGCATCCGCGAGAAGCCCAGGACGATGAACGTGAGGAGGAACAACACGAGCCCCAGCGAGATGAGCGACGCGCGGTGCACGGGATCCGCGGCCTCGTTGAACTCGTTGGCAAGCGCGGACGCGATCGAATTGCCGGGTTCGAAGAGCGATGGGCTGATCCGGTAGGCGTTGCCGATCACGAACGTCACCGCCATCGTCTCGCCCAGCGCCCGACCGAGCCCCAGCATGATGCCGCCGATGGCCCCGACCTTGGTATAGGGCAGCACGACGTTGCGCACCACCTCCCAGGTCGTGCAGCCGATGCCGTAGGCAGATTCCTTCAGCACGGGCGGCACGATCTCGAACACGTCGCGCATCACCGACGAGATGAACGGGATGATCATCACCGACAGGATCACGCCTGCCGACAGGATGCCGATGCCGTTGGGCGCGCCCTGGAACAACCGGCCAATGATCGGCACATGACCGATCGTCTGCGTCAGGAGCGGCTGCACGTAGTCGCCGAAGAGCGGCGCGAAAATGAACAGGCCCCACATGCCGTAGATGATCGAAGGAATGGCGGCGAGCAGCTCGACGGCGGTGCCGAGCGGGCGCTTCAGGATCGGCGGGCACATCTCGGTGAGGAAGAGCGCGATGCCGAAGCTCACCGGCACGCCGATCACGAGCGCGATTGCAGAGGTCATCAGCGTCCCGTAGATCGGCGCGAGGCCGCCGAACTCGTTCTTGACCGGATTCCACACGTTGGTGAAGAAGAACGCGGGACCGAACTTCTGCAATGCCGGCGCCGCGGAGATCGCGAGCGCAATCAGGATCCCGGCGAGGAGCAGCAGCACGAACAGCGCGAAGAACAGCGTGACGTGCTCGAAGAGCCAGTCCTGCCGCCGCCCGGCATCGTGCTTGGGCCGCGGGGGTTCCGGGCGCAGGGCTGCCTGCGGGGGCCTTTCTGCGATCACGGGCGAGGAAAACGCGGCGGTGGCCGTATCGATCGGCATCATACTTCCTTCCCGGTGCCGCGCGTGCGGCGACCGGTGCGCCCGGCCGCTGCGGCTCGCAACGTGCCGGCGGATGGCATCAGCGACTCACGGCACGCGCGGCGATGCATCGTCGCGCGTGCCGCCGACAGTTCCTTCCTACCAGATCGCCTTGCCCGACGGGTCCTTCAGCTGCGATTTCCAGGATTCCTCGATCTGCGCGACCAGGGCCGGGGGCAGCGCGACATAGTCGAGCTCGTCCGCCATCTTCTGACCGTTCTTGAAGGCCCAATCGTAGAACTTCAGGACCTCGACTGCATTTTGCGGCTTGTCCTGCTTGACGTGCATCAGGATGAAGCTCGTGGCGGCGATCGGCCACGACGTCTTGCCGGGCGAATTGGTGATGATCTGATAGTAGCCGGGCGCGTTCTTCCAGTCCGCGTAGGCAGCGGCCGCCTGGAACGTGTCGTTGTCGGGCTTCGGATACTGGCCATCCTTGTTCTGGACGAGCGCATAGGGCATGTTGTTCTTCTTCGCGTACGCGTATTCGACGTAGCCGATCGAGCCCCTGATCCGCTGGACGTATGCCGCCACGCCCTCGTTGCCCTTGCCGCCAACGCCTTCAGGCCATGCGACGGCCGTGGCCGAGCCGACCTTGTCCTTCCATTCGGGGCTGACCTTCGACAGGTAATCGGTCCAGTTGAACGTGGTTCCCGAGCCGTCGGAGCGGCGGACCACCGTGATCGGATCGGCCGGCAGCTTGACGCCAGGATTGAGGTCGGCAATCGCCTTGTCGTTCCACGACTTGATCTTGCCAAGATAGATGTCGGCGAGCACCGGGCCGGTGAACTTGAGACCGCCGGGCGCAATGCCCTCGAGATTCACCACCGGAACGATTCCTCCGATGATCGCCGGGAACTGCATGAGCCCCGCCGCCTGGAGGTCTTCGGGCTTCAGCGGAGCGTCGGACGCGCCGAAGTCGACGGTCTTCGCCTTGATCTGCGCGATGCCGCCGCCCGATCCGATGGACTGGTAATTCATGCCGACGCCGGTCTTCGCCTTGTAGGCCTCGGCCCATTTGGCATAGATCGGATACGGGAACGTGGCGCCGGCGCCGGTGATGTCGACGGCGAGCGCCGGGGAAATTCCGAACGCAAAAGCTGCGGCGGCGATGAAACGCATGGTCAGGTGGCGCATTGCTTGGATCCCCGTTGTCGGATTTGACCCGGTGGATTGTTACAGCGCAGCATGACAGTGCCGTGACAGTGCCGTGGCGGCGCCATGTCGATCGCGTGAGACGATCGACTCTTCGATGACTAAGTTCGACGATTCATGGAGTTATGCCAACCGGCCCGTTTCGCCGCCCAGTCGGAACCCGCGTCAGCCCGCCGCGCGACGATCGAGGACATCGTGCAACTCGGCAACCTGGTACGCGACGTCTGCGCGCCACACACCGAAGCCGCCTTTGGCGTTCACCGCACCCACCCAGGCCTCGATGGCAGCGCGCTTGGCGCGGTCCTGCTCCGAATCCTGGCCCTTGATTTCGAGCACCAACGTCTTGCCGCACGCGAGGCGGACGGGAAAATCGGCGAGCGGTTCACTTGCAGATAGGTTCGGCACGCACCCTCATTCGAAAATTGCTTCTCGAATTGAGGGATCGACATCCGGTGTACGTACACGTGTTGCGTGGCTTTGTTGGCGTTCAGCCTCGCTTCGCGGCGGTCGCGCGGTACTTTTCGAGATGGCGCACCGGCAGCGCCAGGGCGTCGCGCCGGAACGGGTCGGCGAGCTCCTGCGTGACCATCATCTCGAGCACCGTGGTGCGCCCGTCGGATTGCGCGGCCGTCGCCGCGCGGAGCGCCGCTCCCACGTCCGCAAGCCGGTCGATCCGGCGGCCGTCCGCACCCATCGCCCGCGCCACCTCGGCCCACGACGGCTGGCGGTCGAGGTCGACGCCGACGAAACGCCGATCGTAGAAATCGACGTGGTTCTTCTTTTCGGCGCCCCACTGGCCGTTGTTGAACACGACCGCGGTCACCGGAATGTTCTCGCGCACGCAGGTCTGCAGCTCGCCGAAGCTCATTCCCCATGCGCCGTCGCCGACGTAGGCAATCGCGGGACGATCCGGCGCCGCGACCTTCGCTCCGACGATCGTCGGGAATGCGTAGCCGCAATTGCCGAAGCTCATCGCCGCGAACATCGAGCGCGGCCGGTCGAACGCGAGGTACGAGTTCGCGACCGAGCAGATGTTGCCGATGTCGGTCGACACCATCGCGCCCGCCGGCAGCGCGCGTGCGAGCTCACGCAGCAGTTCGCGCGGGTGCATCGCGCCCGACGCTTTCGCGACATCCTGCGACCACGCGTCGCTCTCGTGGGTCCAGCCGTCGAGTTCGCCTGCCCACGCCTTCTTCGCCGCGTCGATGTCGGCGATTCGCGCAGCCCTGTTCGCAGCGCATGCCAGCGTGCGTGCAGCGAGGCGCTGCGTCAGCGCCGCCGCGGCAGCGCCCGCGTCGCCGCAGATGCCGACGGCAATCGGCTTCACGAGGCCCAGCATTTTCGCATCGGCATCGACCTGGATGATCTTCGCCTTCGCCGGCCAGTAGTCGATGCCGTACTGCGGCAGCGTGCCGAACGGCCCGAGGCGCGTGCCGAGCGCCAGCACGACGTCGGCCTTGGCGAGAAGCCGCATCGCCGCCTTGCTGCCCTGATAGCCGAGCGGCCCGCAGGCGAGCGGGTGCGCGGCGGGAAAGGCGTCGTTGTGCAGGTAGCTCGTCGCGACGGGTGCCTGCAGCAGGTTCGCAAGCGCGATGGCTTCGGCGAGTCCGTCGCCCATGACGACGCCGCCGCCGGCGATGATGACCGGAAACTGCGCGCCGGCAAGGAGCTCCGCCGCGGAATCGAGGCTATTCGCGCCGCCCGCACCGCGCTCGACGACGAGCGGATGCGGAATCTCGCACTCGATGTCGCCGTAGAAGAAATCGCGCGGGATGTTGAGCTGTGCCGGCCCCATTTCGAGGCGCGCGCGATCGAACGCTCGGCCGGTGAGTTCCGCCATCCGCGCGCGGTTGTTCACGTGCGCCTGGAATTTCGTGATCTTCGAGAAGATCGGCAGCTGCTCGGTCTCCTGGAACCCGCCGAGGCCGAGCGTCGCGCTGCCGGTTTCCGGCGTCACCACGACCACCGGCGAATGTGCCCAGAACGCGGCCGCCGTTGACGTGACGAAGTTGGTGATGCCAGGACCATTCTGCGCGATGCAGACGCCGTGGCGCCCGGACACCCGCGCATAGCCATCCGCCATGTGACCCGCGCCCTGCTCGTGCGCGACCGAGATGAAGCGGATGCCGGCCAGCGGGAACAGATCGAGCGCGTCCATGTACGCGGAACCGACGATCCCGAACACGTCGGTCACGCCGTGCGCGACCAGCGTCTCGACGAACGCCTCGGAGGGCGTCATCTTCTGCCTGCCCGCGACGACAGCGCGCGGGCGTGGGGCTCCGTCGTTCACGGCGCCGGCGACCTGCGCGTCATTGCATCACCGACTCGGGCGGCGCGTACGCGTAGCCCAGCGCCTCAGCGACCGGCTGGCACGTGACCTTGCCGAAGGCGACGTTGAGGCCATTGCGCAGGTGCACGTCGTCGGCGAGCGAGCGCTTCCAGCCCTTGTCGGCGAGCGCCAGCACGAACGGCAGCGTCGCGTTGTTGAGCGCGAACGTCGACGTGCGCGGGACGCCACCCGGCATGTTCGCGACGCAGTAATGGGTGACGCCGTCGACGACGTAGACGGGATCGGCGTGCGTCGTCGCGTGCGACGTCTCGAAGCAGCCGCCCTGGTCGATTGCGACGTCGACGATCACCGACCCCTTCTTCATCTGCTTCACCAGCGCCGCCGACACGAGCTTCGGCGCCGACGCGCCGGGGATCAGCACGCCGCCGATGACGAGATCCGCGCTCGTCACGTGGCGCTCGATCGCATCCTGCGTCGAGAACACCGTGTTGAGCGGGCGCCCGAACTGGCGCCACAGCGCGCGCAGCACCTCGTTGTTGCGGTCGAGCACCCACACCTCGGCGCCCATGCCGAGCGCGATGTGGCATGCGTGCGAGCCGACGACGCCGCCGCCCAGGATCACGACCTTCGCGGGGTCCACTCCCGGCACGCCGCCCAGAAGCACCCCGAGGCCACCGTGCGGCTTCTCGAGGTAATAGGCGCCCGCCTGGATCGACATGCGGCCTGCGACTTCCGACATCGGCGCGAGGAGCGGCAGTCCGCCCGACGCCGCGGTGACCGTCTCGTAGGCGACGCACACGGCGCCGCTGTCGACCAGGTCCTTCGTCTGCTCCGGATCGGGCGCGAGATGCAGGTAGGTGAACAGCACCTGGCCCTTGCGCAGCATCTTCCGCTCGACCGCCTGCGGCTCCTTCACCTTGACGATCATGTCGGCGGCGGCGAAGACCTCCTTCGCCGTGGCGGAGACGCTTGCGCCGGCCTTGCGATACGCATCGTCGTCCATGCCGATGCCCTCGCCGGCGTTGTGCTCGACGACGACCTCGTGCCCGTGCGCGACTGCCTCGCGGACGCTGCCCGGCGTGAGCCCGACGCGATTTTCGAGAACCTTGATTTCCTTCGGAACGCCGATGCGCATGACGCGTTTCTCCTTCGAATGGGGGCCCGAGGCGCGGGGCGCTCCGGAAAGACGCGAATGTTAACCCGCGGCCGGCACCGGCACACGCCGGCGCGGCACCGTCATGCCGTGCAGCGCAGGGCGACGACCCTTATACTTGCTGCCCGACCCCAACCTCCTTCCCGCCCCGGGACGAATCGCGCCGCCACGGCCGAGAACAAAAGCGAGATGCAGCCCGCAACGGCTCCGGTCACGTTCGTCTTCACCGACATCGAGGGCAGCACGCGCCTCTGGGATATCGCGCCCGACGCCATGCGCGCGGCGCTCGCCCGCCACGATGCGATCGGCCGGGAGGCGGTGGAAGCCCACGGCGGACGCGTCGTCAAGACCACCGGCGACGGCATGCACGCCGTGTTCGACGACCCGCTCGGCGCGATCAGAGCGACGCTGGCACTCCAGCAGGCGCTGGCGGATGCGGCGGCGACTGCCGGCATCGCACTGCGCGTCCGCTGCGGCGTTCACCTCGGCGTCGACGAGCGCCGCGATGACGATTTCTACGGTCCCGCCGTCAATCGCGCCGCGCGCATCATGGCCGCGGCCCATGGCGGGCAGATCCTCGCTTCGGAAGCGGTTGCGCTCGTCGTCCGGGCCCGCCTGCCGGCGGAAGTCGCGCTGCGCGACCTCGGCGAGGTGCGGCTGCGCGATCTCGCCAATCCCGAGCGCCTCTACCAGGTCCTGCACCCGGCGCTACGCGAAAGCTTTCCGGCACTGCGCTCGCTCGAGGCAACCCCGAACAACCTGCCGCAGCAGCTGACGTCATTCATCGGCCGCGAGCGCGAGGAGAAAGAGGTCGCGGATCTTCTTGCGAAGCACCGGCTGGTGATGCTGCAGGGTGCCGGCGGCATCGGAAAGAGCCGTCTCTCGCTGCAGGTCGCGGCCGACCTGATGGACGACTTTCCCGACGGCGTCTGGCTGGTCGAGCTCGCAGCGCTGAACGACGCGCGGCTCGTGCCGCAGGCGATCGCGTCGGTGCTCGGCGTGAAGGAGGAAGCCGGGCACCCGGTCGTCGAGGCGCTTGCCAAATTCGTCGCCGACCGGCGCATCCTCGTGGTGCTCGACAACTGCGAGCATCTGGTCGACGCATGCGCGCTGGTGACCCGGCGGCTGCTTGGCGCCGGACCGCACGCGCGGATCCTCGCGTCCAGCCGCGAGCCGCTGCATGTCGCAGGCGAGGCGATCTATCCGCTGCAGCCGCTCGCCGTGCCCGATCCCTACGGATCGTTCAAGCGCCAGGCGCTCGAAGGCTTTGCCGCGGCGCGCCTCTTCATCGAGCGCGCCACCGCGGCGCAGCCGGCGTTCGTAGTCTCCGACGACAACGCGATGGCCGTCGCGGGAATCTGCCAGCGCCTCGACGGCATTCCGCTGGCACTCGAGCTCGCCGCGGCGCGTGTCCGCTCACTCTCCGTCGAGCAGATCTCGGCCCGGCTGTCCGACCGCTTCCGGCTGCTGACGGGCGGTGATCGCACCGCGTTGCCGCGCCAGCAGACGCTGCGGGCGCTCATCGACTGGAGCTTCGACCTTTTGACGCCGCAGGAACGCGTGCTGTTCCGGCGCCTCGCGGTGTTCGCCGGCGGATTCACGATCGAAGCGGCTGAAGCCGTGGGAGAGGCCGGCGACCTGGACGGCACCGATGTGCTGTCGCTGCTCACCAATCTCGTCGAGAAGTCGCTCGTGACGATGGACGCCGGCGGCGAACGCTACCGGCTGCTCGAAACGGTGCGGCATTACGCGCTGGATCGCCTGGCGAGCTCCGGCGAAGCCGACGACACGCGTACGCGGCACCTCGCGTTCTACGTTGCGCTCGCGGAGGCGGCCCGACCCGAGCTCGTGGGCCCCCGTCTGGCGTACTGGGTCGGGCGGCTGGACGCCGAGCGCGAGAACCTGCTCGCTGCGCACGCGTGGTGTGACGGTGCCGACGGCGGTGGCGATCTCGGCCTGAGGCTCCTCGACGCGGTCACGTTCTACCTGCTGAATCGCGGCCTCCTCGTGCTGGGGCATCGCCTGCTGATCGAGGCGCTCGCGCGTCCCGGCGCGCAGCAGCGTGCCCGCCCGCGAGCGCGAGCGCTTTTCGATGCCGGCCAGATCTGCAACTCGCTCGGCCGTTACGCCGAAGCACTGGCGCTGCTCGGCGAGAGCCTCGCGATTTCGCGCGAGATCGACGACGCCTGGCGGGCGATGCAGGCGCTGCAACCGCTGGGCGAGGCCGCAAGGAACATGGGCGATCTCGACGCGGCGCGCCGCTACCTCGACGAAGCCGTCGCGCGTTCGCGCGAATCCAGCGACAAGCGCGAGCTCGCCGCGGCCCTCGTCAACCTCGGGCAGCTGCACCGCGCCGCCGGCAACGCCGACGCCGCCCTCCCACTCTTCGTCGAAGGCGTTGCGCTGCTGCGCGAATCCGGTGACCGCGAGAGCGTCGGCCTCGCATTGCTGAACGTCGCAATGGTGTCGATCGGGCGCGGTGCGCTCGACTGCGTGCCCGCCGTGCTGCGGGAGGTCATCGACATCGCGGTGGAGAGCGGCTCTGCGCCCGTGGGGCAAAGCGTGCTTGAAGTGGCGGCCGCGCTCGCGGCCGCGCACCGCGACTGGCCGCGCGCGGCGCGGTACTACGGCGCGGCCGAGGCACAGGCTGCGGCGACCGGATTTCGGCGCGACCCCGCCGACGACGCGTTCCTTGCGCCGCATGTCGCCGCGGCGCGAAGTGCGCTCGGCGCCGAAGCGTTCACGGCGAACGAAGCCGCCGGCAGCGCGCTGCCCTATGCGAAGGCGCTGGCAGACGCCCGCGCGTGGCTCGTGCAGGGCGCCTGACGGAGCCGCCGGAGCCCGCCGGTCACGCCCCGTTCTTGATGACGGGGTCCTTGACGGCGCAGGCGTGCCCCTGCGGGTCGTTGAGATGGATGGCGTACTTGTGGTCGGTCGCCCTCGTCTCGGGATTGGCGTCGTGAATGTCGTATTTCTTGCCGCTGCCCGTGTCGTGCGGATTGGTGAATGGAGGGTTCGCGAGACCCGTGATGCCGTTCGGCGCAGGCACCCACGTGTAGCCGCTGCTACCTATGGTCCACTCGAGCTTGTTCGAGCTGCCCAGCGGGACCGGCAACGGGTCGGGCGTCACCGTAATGTTCGCGGGATTTGCGCAACCGGCCGACGCGACCGTCACTTCGAGCTTGCAGACTCCGTTGTTGCAGGGCTGCCCGCCGGCGCGTTCCGGTGGCTGCGCGCAGGCAATCAGCGCGAATGTCGCGATGGCGGCGGCCGCAAGGGCTTTCGATGTCATGTTGTTCTCTCTCATTCGTGACATGCACAGACTCGAAGGGTGCGACGGCGACGGCGCGCTCCCTGGCATCGCCGCCGGGCCGACGGGGGACTGCGGGATTCAGGAAGCGCCGTTCTTGATGACCGGATCGATGTCCCAGCCAGAGAAGATGCCCTTGGTCTTGATGGCGTAGGTATACGTGCCATTCGGGTCAAGGTTTGTGACGACGCCGTTAATGTTGTTGCTGCAGACGTAGGCCTGCGGGTTCGACACGCCGGGATTGCAGCTGAACACGGATTGGCCCGTGCGATCCTTCAAGTTGATGCCACCCAGCGGATTGAATGTGGTTCCGTCGGCACCCTGGATCGTCCACGTGATCGTCACCTGCTGGCCTGGCGGAACCATGACGTCGATTTCATCCGGGTAAACGAGCGTCCACCACCAATAGTGCGGAAGCGTCACAGCACAATTCAGCGTCGTGGTGCAATTGACCAGCTTGGCGCCGCTCGCGGTCACCTGGTACGAGCTCGGCAGGTTGGTGGCGCAGCCCGACATCGCAGCGGCAGCGGCCGCAGCGGCCGCGATAACCAGCGTCTTCGAAGTCATGTTCTTCTCCCTTGTTGCTGCAGCTGACCGCCCGCTTCGCGCGACAGCGATCGCGCAGGGCGGGCTTCCCCCGGGCCGCAACGCGGTCCGGCATGTCACGACCACCGAGTGTAGCGCGGGACGGCACATCAATGAATGCGAATATTCGACAGCGACAGGACCTCGCGCACGGTCGTCGCGCGCCGGCCGGATTCGCCGTGATGGCGGCCGGCATACCCGAGTCGGGCGCCGGCGCCCCACGCACGAGCTGCCGGGTGTAGGATTTCCGGTTCCCGCCCCCTCCCCGGACTGGCCGCGATGCGGCGCCATTCGGGACCGCAACAGGAGACCGCCATGGGCCACGCCGAACTCACACTGCAGGAACAGGCAACGACGCGCCAGATCTCGCTCGACGAGTACTGGATGCCGTTCACGCCGAACCGCGAATTCAAGGCCGACCCGCGGATGATCGTCCGCGCCGAAGGCATGTTTTTCTGGAGCGACAAGGGCGCAAAGATCATCGATGCGTCGGCGGGCCTCTTTTGCTGCGCCGCGGGACACGGCCGCCGCGAGATCGCCGAGGCGGTCGGCCGGCAGCTGGCCGAGCTCGATTTCGCGGCGCCCTTCCTGCGCGGCCACCCGAAGCAGTTCGAGCTCGCGACACGCATCGCCGAGCTCACGCCGGGCGACCTCAACCGCATTTTCTACGGCAACTCCGGTTCGGAAGCGGTCGACACGGCGATGAAGATCGCCCTCGCCTATCACCAGGCGCGCGGCCAGGGCGGGCGCAACGTGTTCGTGTCGCGCGAGCGCGCGTACCACGGCGTCAATTTCGGCGGCGTGGCGCTGTCGGGGCTCGTCAACAACCGGCGCAAGTTCGGCCCCGGGCTGCCCAACATCGCCCACATGCGGCACACGCACCTCAAGGAGAACTTCCTCACGCCGGGCGAAGGGGCGCACGGCGCCGAGCTCGCCGAGGACCTCCTCCGCTTCGTCAATCTGTACGGTGCCGAGAACATCGCCGCGTGCTTCGTCGAGCCGATCGCCGGTTCGACCGGCTGCCTCGTCCCGCCGAAGGGGTATCTCAGGCGACTGCGCGAGATCTGCGACGCGCACGGCATCCTGCTCGTGTTCGACGAGGTAATCACCGGCTTCGGCCGCACCGGGCAGGCGTTCGCCGCGCAGAGCTTCGGCGTCACGCCCGACATGATCACGATGGCGAAGGCGCTCACCAACGGCGCGCAGCCGATGAGCGCGGTGGCCGTGAGCGAGCGCATCCACGACACGATCAGCGGTGCGGCAGCCGAAGGCGCGATCGAGTTCTTCCACGGCTACACGTACTCGGGGCACCCGGCGGCGTGCGCGGCGGCGCTCGCGACGCTCGACATCTACCGCAACGACGGCCTGTTCGAGCGCGGCCGCGCGCTGTCGCCTTACTTCCAGGAGGCGATGTTCTCGCTGCGCGACCTGCCCGCCGTCGCCGACATCCGGGGCTACGGGATGCTGGCTGCGATCGACGTGCACGCCGCGGGCGCGCCCGGCGCTCGGGGGCACGCGCTGCAGAAGAAGCTCTTCGACAACGGCCTCAACCTCAAGACGACCGGCGACTGCGCGCTGATCGCGCCGCCGCTGATCGCCGAGAAACAGCATATCGATATGATCACGGATGTCTTGCGCCGGACGATCGCCGTCATTTAGTGTTCGTGCATGCGGGCGCCGCGCGGGCGCCCGCCGCAACCGCAGGGGGAGAGTCACCATGAAACGATTCGTCGCCGGACTGGCGCTGGCGCTCGTCGCGGCCGTGCCCGCATTCGCGCAGAAGACCGTCACCTTTGCCTACCAGGACATGATGAACCCGTTCCGGTGGGTGCAGCAGTCGCAGGAGCTCGAGAAGGCCACCGGCTACAAGATCAACTGGCGGCAGTTCGGCGGCGGCGGCGACGTGATCCGCGCGATGGCCTCCGGCGACGTGCAGCTCGGCGAGGCGGGGTCCGCGCCGATCGCGACGGCGGTGAGCCAGGGCCTCGACGTCGAGCTCTTCTGGATCCTCGAGGACATCGCGGCGGCCGAGGCGCTGGTGGCGCGCAACGGCAGCGGCGTCAACTCCGTGGCGGACCTCAAGGGCAAGAAGGTCGCCACACCGTTCGTCTCGACGTCGCACTTCCACCTCATGTATGCGCTGGAGCTGGCCGGCTTGAAGCCGTCGGACCTCCAGGTGATCAATATGCGTCCGCCCGAGATCGCCGCGGCTTGGAGTCGCGGCGACATCGACGCCGCGTTCATCTGGGATCCGGCGCTCGCGACGGTCAAGAAAAGCGGCAAGGTGCTGGTCACCTCCGGCGAGCTCTGCAAGAAGGGCAAGTGCACGTTCGACGGCCTCATCGTATCGAAGAAGTTCGCGCGCGAGAATCCGGAGTTCATGGTCGCGCTCGTGAAGTCGATCGCGAAGGCCGACGGCGACTATCGCGCGAATCCCAGGGGCTGGACCGGCAACACGGAGAAGGTTGCGGCAGTGGCGAAATGGTCGGGCGGCAAGACCGAGGACGTCGACGCCGCGATGGCGCTCTACTACTTCCCGAGTCTTGCCGAGCAGGCCTCGCCGGCGTGGCTGGGCGGCGGCGCCGGCGGCGGAGCGGCGAAGGCGCTCGCCGACACCGCGAAGTTCCTGAAGGACCAGGGCCGGATCCAGGAGGTCGCCAAGGATTACGGCGCCGCGGTGACGCCCGAGTTCGTGCAGAAGGCGATGAAGTAGGCGCAGGACACCACGGAAAACCGGCGGCGGCCTGCGAAGCGCCGCCGTTTTCTTGTCCGCCTACACGCTGCCCATGCCCGCCCTCGACATCCGCGACCTCGGCGTCCGCTATGCGACGCGCACGGGCACCGTGGACGCGCTCGCCGGGATCAACCTGTCGATGCGAGGCGGGGACTTCGTCGTCGCGATCGGCGCGTCGGGCTGCGGCAAGACCACGCTCCTCAACTGCATCGCCGGCTTCCTGCCGCCGACCGAGGGGACGATCCTGCTCGACGGGCGTCCCGTGACGGGTCCCGGCGCGGACCGCGGCGTCGTGTTCCAGAAGCACGCGCTGATGCCCTGGCTCGACGTTGCGGGCAACGTCGAGTTCGGCCTGCGGATGCGCGGCGTGCCGGCGGCGGAGCGCCGCCGGATCGCGCAGGAGAAGCTCCATCTCGTCGGGCTCGACACGCTGGCCGATCGCGCCGTGTACGAGCTCTCCGGCGGCATGCAGCAGCGCGTGGGCATCGCGCGCGCGCTCGCCAGCGATCCCGAGCTGCTGCTGATGGACGAGCCGCTCGGCGCACTCGACGCGTTCACGCGCGAGGCGATCCAGGAGACGATCCTCGACATCTGGCACGCGACCGGCAAGATGTGCTTTTTCATCACGCACTCGGTCGAGGAGGCGCTCTTCCTCGCCACGCATCTCGTCGTGATGACGCCAGGTCCCGGCCGCATCGCACATGAATACACGCTCGACTTCGGCCGCCGCTTCATCGAGGGGCGCGATGCGCGCGCCGTGAAGTCGTCGCCCGATTTCATTCGCGTGCGCGAGGAAGTCCTCGCGGTGATCCTGCGCCGGAGCTCCGTCGGCATCGACGTTGAGACATGCGCATGAATCGTCGTGCTCCCGCGACGGAGCGCATCTCGCGCTACGCGGCGCCGGGCGAAGGCCGCACCACGGCGCTCAGCGTCGTCACGATGGTGGCGCTTTTTGCGCTGTGGTGGGTCGCGAGCCACCTGCGCTGGCTGCCGCCGCTCTTCCTGCCCACGCCGGAAACCGTGTTCACGCGGCTCTACGAGTCCGCAATGGGACAGCTCACCGACGCGCCGCTGGCCACGCATTTCGGCTGGTCGATGTTCCGCGTGTTCAGCGCGTTCATCGCCGCCTGCCTGACGGCAATCCCCATCGGCATCGCGATGGGCGTCTCGCGCGTCGCGCGCGGCATCTTCGACCCGCCGATCGAGTTCTACCGGCCGCTGCCGCCGCTCGCCTACCTCCCGCTGATCGTCATCTGGTTCGGCATCGACGAGTTCGCGAAGGTGCTGCTGATCTATCTCGCCTGCTTCGCGCCGCTGGCGCTGTCGGCCCGGGCGGGCGTGCGCTCGGTCTCGCAGGAGCAGCTCCATGCCGCGTACTCGATGGGCGCATCGCGCTGGCAGGTGATCGTGCACGTGATCGTCCCGGCCGCACTGCCCGACATCCTGACGGCGATGCGCATCGCGATCGGGTTCGGCTGGACCACGCTGGTCGCCGCCGAGATGGTCGCCGCCACGCACGGCCTCGGCCAGATGGTGCTGAACGCCTCGAATTTCCTGCGGACCGACATCGTGATGATGGGAATCATTGTCATCGGCGCCATCGCGTACCTCTTCGACCTGCTGATGCGCTACGCCGAGCGGGTCCTCGTGCCCTGGAAGGGGAAGGACTGAGCCTGACCGACCGTTGCGGACCTGTCTCGAACCTGTCGTCAAAACCGCAACAACCGCGTCCGCCTGTCGGATACGCCGCTCCTGCCGTCGACTCCCCATGGCAAGGAGTTGACATTGCCACGGGGGCAAGCGAGTCTCACGACCATGGCCACACGTCCGCATTTCCAGCGCCTGGTCGAGCGGGTGCGATTGCTGCCCCCGCTGCCCGCAGCCTTCGTCTACCCCTGCGACCGCGATTCGATCCAGCTCGCCCTGTCGGGCGCCTTTGCCGGGTATCTCGCGCCCGTGCTGGTCGGCCCGGAGGCGCGCATCCGCGACCTCGCCGACCGCTCGGGGCTCGACATCTCGCGGCTCCCTATCATCGACACCGCGGACACGGCCAAGTCCGCCACCGAGCGCGCGATCCTGCTGATCCGCGACGGCAAGGTGACCGCCCTCGTCAAAGGCAGCATGAGCGACGGCGACCTGCTGGCGCCGGTCGCGACGCCGGAGTCGGGACTGCGCACCGAGCGGCGCCTGTCGCACGCCTATTTTGTCGACCTGCCGTCGCGTCCGAATGGCATGCTGCTCGCCGACGCGGTGCTGAACATCGCGCCCAACCTCGCCGCCAAGAAAGACATCGTCGCCAACACGATCGAGCTCGCGCGGATGCTGGGCGTCGCCGTGCCGGCCGTGGCCCTCCTTGCCGCGATGGATCAGCGCTCGGTCGCGTTCCCCTCGACCACCGATGCCGCTGCGCTGAAGGTGATGTCCGAGCAGGGCGCGTTCGGCCACGCGCGCGTCGAGGGCCCGCTCACTGCCGACAGCGCGCTCTCCGCCGAAGCGGCGCGCGTCAACGGCGTGCAGTCCGAATTCGCCGGTCGTCCTGACGTCCTGTTCGCACCGACGATGGAAGGCGCGTCACTCGTGCTCCGCACCCTCCTCGGCCTCACGCACGGCCTCGCCGCCGGGATCGTGCTGGGCGCGCGCTGCCCGATCGTGATCCCGGCGCAGAACGAATCGATGGAAGTGCGAATGGCGTCCTGCGTGCTGGCATCGCTCGTCGCCAACGGCTCGTCGGGCGCGGGCACTGCGAAGGAGAATCCGGCCCGCCTTCCTTCCGGCGCCGAGGCGCCGGCCCGCGCCGCCGCCTGACGCATTGTCCCGCCGCGACGGCGGGGTCCGGCCGCGCGATGCTTTACCATTCGGGTCGGACGCGCGCCGCGCGCGTCGCCAACCCCCGCCGGCCCGAATGTCGCCGCTCGCCTCGAGATTCCTCCCCTTCCTCGCATGGCGGCATCGCGTCGACCGCGACTCGCTGCGTGATGATCTGATCGCGGGCCTCGTCGGCGCGCTGGTGGTCCTCCCCCAGGCGGTCGCCTACGCGACGCTGGCGGGCCTTCCGCCGGAATACGGCCTCTACGCGGCGATGCTGCCCGTCGCCGTCGCCGCGCTTTGGGGCTCGTCGCTGCATCAGGTGTCCGGCCCGACGAACACGCTGTCGCTCGCGGTCATCGCGTCCGTCGGCGCACTCGCGCTTCCCGGTTCGCCGAAGTACATCACGCTGGTGCTGACGCTCGCGCTGATGGTCGGCGTCATCGAGCTCGCGATGGGACTCGCGCGCCTTGGCACGCTGGTCAACTTCATTTCGCAGACGGTGATCGTCGGCTTCACCGCCGGCGCCGGGCTCCTCATCATCGCCGCGCAGATGCCGAATTTCTTCGGCACGCCCGCGCCGCCCGGGTCGGGCTTCCTGCGCAATCTCACGGCATTCGCGCAGCACATCGGCGACGCCGATCCCGCGGTGGCCGGCGTTGCCGTCGCGACGACGCTCCTCGCGCTCGTCTCCCGCCGCCTCTTTCCGCGCGTGCCGTACATGATCGTCGCGATGATCGGAGGCAGCGTGCTCGCGTGGCTTCTCGCCGATGTCGGCCTCGCGCAGGTTCCGACGGTCGGGGCGCTGCCGCAGGGGCCGCCGCCCCTTTCGCTGCCGTCGTTCGCGCTGGCCGACTGGCGCGATCTCGCTCCCTCGGCACTGGCGCTCACCGTGCTGGCGCTCGCGCAGGCGGTATCGGTCGCGCGCGCGGTCGCCGCGGAATCGGGACAGCGCATCGACGGCAACCAGGAGTTCGTCGGCCAGGGGCTCTCGAACATCGTCGCCGCCTTCTCGACCGGCTATCCGTCGTCGGGGTCCTTCAACCGCATCTGGCTCAACTACCGGGCGGGCGCCCGCACGCCGCTCGCCGCGACTTTTTCCGCGTTCTTCCTGCTCGCCATCGTCGTCGTCGTCGGACCGCTCGGCAGGTACCTGCCGCTTGCGGTGATGGCCGCGCTGCTGTTCGTCGTCGCGTGGGGCCTCATCGATTTCACCGAGATCCGCCGGACGTTCCGCACGAGCCGCGGCGAAACGCTGGTGCTCGCGCTGACGTTCGCCGCGACGCTCGAGCTGCAGATCGAGTTCGCGATCCTGGTCGGCGTGCTCGCATCGCTCCTCGTCTATCTGACGCGCACCACGCGCCCGCGGGTGATCGAGGTCGCGCCGGATGCGGCGTCGCCGTCGCGCCGTCTCGTCCCGTCGCGCAGCGGGATGGGCACCGCCGCGCGCGCCACCTGCCCGCAGCTGCACGTGCTTCGCATCGACGGCTCGCTCTTCTTCGGCGCGATCGACCACGTCCGCGACGAGTTGCACGCCGCGCGGACGCGCGTGCCGGTGCGCCGGCACATGCTGATCGTGGCGAGCAGCATCAACTTCATCGACGTGGCCGGAGCGCGGATGTTCGTCGACGAGGCCCGCCTCGCCGAGGAGCACGGCCAGCGGCTCTACCTCGCGGCGCTGAAGCCGGGCGCGCGCGACATTCTGGAGAAGAGCGGCTACATGGAGAGCTTCGGCCGCGACCGCGTGTTCGACACCGAGGAAGAGGCGATCCACTCGATCTACGCGACGCTCGACCCGGCCGTCTGCCGCGAATGCACGGCGCGGATCTTCACCGAGTGCGCGGGGGCCCCGCCCGGCGGAACGACGGGCGCGGCGTCGGAGCGGGCGCCGTGGCCCGCACCGGTTACTTCTGCCGGACGCAATCCATGAAGTAGCGCGTGTGGCCGCCCTCGGTCTCCTCGACGAGGCCGTGGATGTCGGTGTCGAAGCCGGGGAACTGCGCGTTGAACTCGCGCGCGAACTTGAGGTATTCGACGATCGTCCGATTGAAGCGCTCGCCCGGAATCAGCAGCGGAATGCCCGGAGGATACGGCGTCAGCAGCACGGCCGTCACGCGACCTTCGAGATTGTCGATCTCGACGCGGTCGAGATCGCGGTGGGCGAGCGACGCGTAGGCGTCGGACGGCTTCATCGCCGGCTGCATGTCGGAGAGGTACATCTCGGTCGTCACGCGCGCGACGTCGTTCGCCTTGTACATGTCGTGGATCTGCTGGCAGAGATCGCGCAGCCCGACGCGCTCGTATTTCGGCTGCTTGGCGACGAACTCCGGCAGGATCTTCCACAGCGGCTGGTTCTTGTCGTAGTCGTCCTTGAACTGCTGCAGCGCGGTGACGAGCGTGTTCCAGCGGCCCTTGGTGATGCCGATGGTGAACATGATGAAGAACGAGTAGAGCCCGGTCTTCTCGACGATGACGCCATGCTCCGCGAGGAACTTGGTGACGATCGACGCCGGGATGCCCGTCTTCGCGAACTTGCCGGAGACGTCGAGGCCCGGCGTGATGATGGTTGCCTTGATCGGGTCGAGGATCGTGAAGCCGGGCGCGAGGTCGCCGAAGCCGTGCCACTTGTCGTTGGCGCGCAGCAGCCAGTCGTCGCGGTCGCCGATGCCCTCGGGGGCGAGCTTGTCGGGTCCCCAGACCTTGAACCACCAGTCCTTGCCCCACTCGTCGTCGACCTTGCGCATGGCGCGGCGGAAGTTGAGCGCCTCGATGATCGACTCCTCGACGAGCGCGGTGCCGCCCGGCGGCTCCATCATCGCCGCCGAGACGTCGCATGACGCGATGATCGCGTACTGCGGCGACGTCGACGTGTGCATCAGGTAGGCCTCGTTGAAGAGGTGCCGGTCGAGCTTCCTCGTCTCCGACTCCTGGACGATGATCTGCGAGGCCTGCGAGATCCCCGCGAGCAGCTTGTGCGTCGAGTGCGTCGCGAAGATCATCGAGTTCTTGCTGCGCGGCCGGTCGCGGCCGATCGCGTGCATGTCGCGGTAGAAGTCATGGAATGCCGCATGCGGCAGCCACGCCTCGTCGAAATGGAGCGTCTCGATGCTGCCGTTCAGCGTCTGCTTCAGCATCTCGACGTTGTAGGCGATGCCGTCGTAGGTGCTCTGCGTCAGCGTCAGGATACGCGGCTTCTTGTTCTTCACCTCGCGCGCGAACGGGTTCGCCTCGATCCGCTTCTGGATGTTCTCGGGCCGGAACTCGGACAGCGGAATGGGGCCGATGATGCCGAGGTGGTTGCGCGTCGGCGGCAGGAACACGGGAATCGCGCCCGTCATCGTGATCGCGTGCAGGATCGACACGTGGCAGTTGCGGTCGACGACGACGATGTCGTTCGGCGCCACGTTGGCGTGCCAGACCATCTTGTTCGACGTCGACGTGCCGTTGGTGACGAAGAAGCAGTGGTCGGCGCCGAAGATCCGCGCCGCGTTGCGCTCCGCCGCGGCGACCGGACCGGAGTGGTCGAGCAGCTGGCCCAGCTCGTCGACGGAGTTGCACACGTCGGCGCGCAGCATGTTCTCGCCGAAGAACTGGTGGAACATCTGTCCCACCGGGCTCTTCAGGAAGGCGACGCCGCCGGAGTGGCCCGGGCAGTGCCACGAGTACGAGCCGTCCTGCGCGTAGTCGACCAGCGCGCGGAAGAACGGCGGCGCCAGCGAGTCGAGGTAGGCCTTGGTCTCGCGGATGATGTGGCGCGCGACGAACTCCGGCGTGTCCTCGAACATGTGGATGAATCCGTGCAGCTCGCGCAGCACGTCGTTCGGGATGTGCCGCGACGTGCGCGTCTCGCCGTAGAGATAGATCGGGATCTCCGCATTCTTGAAGCGGATCTCCTCGATGAACGTGCGCAGGTTGAG
>Ga0265327_10002083_pt1 | contig 22333 bp, 20 predicted proteins | sample 41621metaG_FD_202089 | JGI IMG/M metagenome (GOLD analysis project Ga0265327, IMG submission 202089) | Rhizosphere microbial communities from Carex aquatilis grown in University of Washington, Seatle, WA, United States - 4-16-21 metaG | ecosystem: Host-associated > Plants > Roots > Rhizosphere...
GCCGCCGCCTCTACGACGGCTTTGGCCGTCCCAAAAGCGGAGAGGGCCAGGCCGCGCTGGCCCGGGTGCCCGACGAGGGCGTGGCCAATACCAACGTGCTGGCCCATGCCGGGCGGCTGCTGGCTCTGGAGGAAGCCCATCTGCCGATCGAGATCGACCCCGAAACGCTTGAGACGCGCGGCGTCTTCGATTTCGGCGGCGCCATCGACGGCACCTTCACCGCCCATCCGAAGACCGACCCGGTGACCGGCCAGATGCTCTTCTTCGGCTACGGCACCCCGGCGCCGCTGTCGGCCGGCATGAGCTTCGGCAGCGTCGAAGCCGATGGCCGGGTGACCCGCTTCGAGCGCTTCGAGGCGCCCTACGCGAGCATGGTGCACGACTTCGCGGTCACCGAAGGCCATGTGCTGTTCCCGGTGCTGCCTTTGACCGGCAGCATGGCGCGTGCCACCAGCGGCAGGCCGCCCTTCGCCTGGGAGCCCGACCTGGGTGTTCGTGTGGGCGTGATGCCCCGCGGCGGCAGCACCCGCGACATCCGCTGGTTCGAGGGCGATGCCGGCTATGTCTTCCATGTCATGAACGCCTGGGAGGAGAAGGACGCGCAGGGCGGATTGCGCATCGTCGCCGATGTCATGCGCTACGACCAGCCGCCGCTGTTCCCCTTTCCGGACGGCCGCCCGACCGACCCGCTGCGAAGCGTGGCGCGCCTGTGCCGCTGGACCTTCGACCTGGGCAGTGCCAGCGATCGCTTCACGCAGAAGCCCCTGGAGGACCTGGCCGGTGAATTCCCGCGCATCGACGAACGCCGTGCCGGATTGCCCAATCGCCATGGCTGGTACGCCTGCCAGCGCGAAGCGGTGCACGGTGCCGGCAACGAAGGGCTGGCCCATGTCGACGTGGCGAGTGGGCGCCACACGCTGCACTACCTGACACCCGGGGATCGCGTGTCCGAGCCGGTCTTCGTGCCGCGCGCGTCCGGCGCGTCCGAGGGCGACGGCTGGCTGCTGGCCACCGCCTTTCGGGCCGCGGAGAATCGCAGCGATCTGCTGGTCTTCGATGCGCTGGGCCTGGCCGATGGGCCGGTTGCGACCGTCCAGTTGTCGCATCGCGTGCCATCCGGCTTTCATGGCAACTGGTTGCCGGCGGCGCGCTGAGCGCCGGTCCTGCGCCAACCCATCTATCGAACCAGGAGAATTCGCATGGGCATCCTGTTGAGCTTTGCGCCTTTCATCGCCTTCGCGCTGCTTTCGCGCGTGCTGCCGGTCGCGGGGGCCGTCTTCGCCGGCGCCGCCGTCGCGGTGGCCCTGCTGGGCTGGGACTGGCTGGTCCGCAAGCGCAGCGTCAAGATCCTCGAGGCTGGCACGGTGCTGCTGTTCGGCGGCCTCGGCCTGCTGCTGCTGGTGATCGGCGGCGACTGGAGCATCGTCGAGGTGCGCCTGGTGGTCGATGCCGGCCTGATGGTGATCGTGCTGGTGTCGATGCTGGTGCGCCAGCCCTTCACCGTGCAGTACGCCCGCGAGCGGGTCCCGGCAGAGGTCGCCGCCTCGCCGCAGTTCATGGCCACCAACTACCTGATCAGCGGCGTCTGGGCGCTGGCCTTCGTGGTGATGGTGATCGCGGACCTGATCATGGTGTTCATGCCCGAGGTGCCGCTGTCGGTCGGCGTGCGAGTGACGATCGCCGCGCTGGCCGGCGCGATCTGGTTCACCAGCTGGTACCCCAAGCACCTCAAGCGCAAGTACGCGCAGAGCGCCTGAAGCTCCCGGAACGCGCTGCGGCCGCTCGCCGCCCGCAAGGGCGGGCGAGGGCAGGGGGCTACTTCAGGTCGGCCTTTCGCTGGATGATGCGCGACACCAGTCCGTAGGCCACCGCCTCTTCGGCCGACAGCCAGCGGTCGCGCTCGATGTCCAGCAGCACCGTCTCGAGCGGCTTGCCGGTTTCGCGCGCGATCTCATGGGCGATGCGCTCGCGCGCCTTGATGATTTCCTGGGCCTGGATCGCGATGTCGGTGGCCTGGCCGCCGGCTCCGCCGCTCGGCTGGTGGATCAGGAAACGGGTGTTGGGCAGGCAGACGCGGCGTTCGCGCGGCGCGGCCAGGAAGAGGTGGGTGGCGGCGCTGCCGACCCAGCCGGTGCCGATCATGTTCACCGGCGCGCTGATGAAGCGGACGATGTCGTGGATCGCATCGCCCGATTCGAGGTGGCCGCCGGGCGAGCTCACCAGGATGTCGATAGGTTCCTGGCTGTCGGCATCGAGTGCGATCAGGCGCCGCGCCACGTCGGCGGCCACGGCGTCGGTGACGGTGCCGAAGATCAGCAGCGTGCGCGACTTGAAGGCCTTTTCCTCCAGGTAGGAGCTGCGCGCTTCGGGTTTGGAGGAGGAGGTCGGGGAATCGTCTTCGAGTTGCATCGGTTGGCTCCGTAGGTTGACCCCACTATATGGCGACGCGGTGGCGTTCGCGCAAGGCCGGTCGATCGAAATCCACAAAGCTGCCGATGCGGTTGCCTATGCCTGGGTGTTCGAGCCGGTGTCCTGACCGGGTGATTCAGCGGGCCAGCCGGATTCGAATTGCTCCGAATGCTCGCCGAGGCGCGGTGGCATCCTCGCGTCGACCACCGGCGAGCGCGAGAAGCGGATCGGATTGCCGAGCCAGCGCGCCGTCCTTCCGTCCGGCCGTTGCACCTCCCGCACCAGTCCGCGTTCCTCGACCTGCGGATCTGCGAAGACCTGCGACATGTCGTTGATGGGCGCGGCGGGAACCCCAGCCTTTTCGAGCAATGCCAGGCACTCGGCGACGGTCCGGTCGGCAAATGCGCGCTCCAGCAGCGGTGCCAGGTCCGCCTCATGGCGCAGTCGCTGGCTGTTGCGCGTGAAGCGCTCGTCACGCGCAAGTTCGCTGAGGCCCAAGGCGGCGCAGAACCTGCGGAACTGCTCGTCGTTGCCGACGATGATCATGAGGTCCCCGTCGACGCAGCGGAAGTTGTCGCTCGGGTAGACCGTGGCAAGGCGATTGCCCATGCGGCGCGGCACGACTCCGGTCGCAAGGAAGTTGTTGCCGATGTTGGCCAGCGCTGCCACCTGCACGTCGAGCAGGGACATGTCGATGTGCTGGCCCTTCCCCGACGTGCTTCGCTCCTGGATGGCCGCCAGGATCGCGACCGTGGAATACAGCGCCGTCAATTGATCGGCGACTGCGACACCGGACTTGCGCGCGCCCCCTCCGGGTGCACCGTCCGGATTGCCGGTGATGCTCATCAAGCCGCCCAGCGCCTGCACGATGGTGTCGTAGCCCGGACGCTCCCTGTAGGGGCCGGTCTGGCCGAAGCCGGTGATCGAGCAATAGACCAGCCCCGGATTGAGCCGCCGCAAGCTGGCTTCGTCCAGGCCATGGCGGGCCAGCGTGCCGACCTTGTAATTCTCGATCAGCACGTCGGCCTGCAACGCCAGGCCGCGCACCATCGCCTGGCCGTGCGGATCGGCCAGGTCGGCGGTGACGGAGCGCTTGCCTCGATTGCAGCTCCAGAAATAAACCGACTCATCGATCGTCGATGCCGCATCGTGGACCATGGCGGGCGGCGCCCACTGGCGCGTGTCGTCGCCGGTGCCGGGGCGCTCGACCTTCACCACGTCGGCACCGAGGTCGGCCAGGATCTGTGCCGCGAGCGGGCCCGCCAGCACGCGAGACAGGTCGAGTACCCGCAGGCCGTGCAATGCGGGCAGGCCGCTCAAGGCTCGCTCCACCGCGGCGGACGACGCTCGTCGAACGCGGCCAGGCCCTCGCCGCAGTCGGGCATGCCGAACACACGGGCGACCAGGTCGACCGCCGCCGCGGCGTTCTGCCGGTAGCCGTTGTCGGTCATGCGCACGAAGGCCGCCTTGCCGACGCGCATCAGTTCGGGCGACTTGCGCGCAAACACCGCAGCGAGTTCATGGGCCGTCGCGAGCACTTCGGAAGCCGGGGCGCTGCGCGCGACCAGGCCCATGGCCATCGCTTCCTGCGTATCGAACACGCGTCCGGTGAAAAGCAGGTCGAATGCCCGCTGCCGCCCCACCTGCCGCGGCAGGTGGTTGTAGTGGATCGCAGGCAGCAGCCCGACCTCCATCTCCGGGTAGCCGAAGCTCGAGTCCTCGGCCGCCACCAGCATGTCGCAGGTGATCGCGATCGACATCCCGCCGCCTCGCACGGCACCGGTGATCGCTCCGATGATCGGCTTGGGCAGGCTCGCGTTGAGATTGAAGAGATCGAAATAGAGCCTGTTGACGATCTCATGCACCTGCGGCGGCGTGCCGCGCCGGAACAGCCGCAGGTCCAGGCCGCCGCAGAAGCGACCGGGGATCGCGCTGCCGAGCACGATGGCGCGCACCCGCGGGTCGGCGCCGGCCTCGCTCAGCCTGGCCATCAACTGGTCGAGCAGCTCGTTGGTGATGCCGTTGACCGGCGCGGAATCCAGCAGGATCTCGGCCGCACCTTCATGGACGTCGTACTTGATCATTCTTGCCGACTCCTCATACCGGATCCCAGTCGAACACGTCCTGCGAACGGTCCAGCGGATAGAAGGATGGCTTGAGCGCCGGCATCACGCGATCGGCCACCGTCTGCGGCGTCCATCCCTCGGCGGTGTGCATGCCGCGCAAGGGGCGGATCTGGCTCATCAAGAAGATCTCGTTGGCGCGCACCGCGAAGAGCTGGCCGCTGACCTGCTTCGCCTGGTCGCTGACCAGGTAGACCGCCAGCGGCGCGATCTTCGCGGTCTCCATGCGCTGCAGGCGCTCGACCCGTTCCTTCTGATCCGGCGTCTCTGTCGGGATCGAGCCGACCATGCGGCTGAAGGCGAAGGGCGAGATGCAGTTCGAGCGCACGCCGAACTTCGCCATGTCCATCGCGATCGACTTCGACAGGGCAGCGATGCCCAGCTTGGCGGCCGAATAGTTGGCCTGCCCGAGATTGCCGATCAGGCCCGAGGTCGACACCATGTGCACGTAGGCGCCCGACTGCTGCGCCTTGAAGTGCGGCGCCGCCGCGCGCGAGACGTTGAAGGCGCCGTTCAGGTGCACATCGATGACCGCGCGCCACTCGTCCAGGCTCATGTTGAAGAAGAAGCGGTCGCGCAGGATGCCGGCGTTGTTGATGACCGCGTCGATGCGCCCGTAGGTGTCGACGGCTTGCGTCACCATGCGGCCGGCCGAATCCCAGTCCGCCACGCTGTCTCCGTTGGCGATCGCGCTGCCGCCGGCGGCGGTGATCTCGTCCACCACGCCCTGCGCGCGCGAGAGGTCGCGCCCCTCGCCGGCGACCGAGGCGCCGAGGTCGTTGACCACCACCTTGGCGCCCTCGCGCGCCAGTGCCAGCGCGAAGTCGCGGCCGATGCCGCCGCCGGCGCCGGTCACCAGCACCACCTTGTCCGCGAGCATCGGTCTCGTCATGGCCGCACCTCCGCGCTCGTGCGCAGGTGCGCGGTGGCGACATCCTCGATGCGATGCCAGATCTCCTCGCCCATCGGTCGCCGCGACTCCTCCAGGATGTGGCCGACCAGGCCGACTGCGCGGGCCATCACGCCGAGCCCGCGGCAGATCTTCCAGTCGAAGCCCATCTCGCAGCACAGGGCGCCGATGGCGCCGGTGGCGTTGGCCGGAAGCACCTTGCCGCTGGCCTTCTCGGCCTCCGCGGCGATGGCATCGAGCAGCCGCAGATACGGCCCGTCGAAGCCGTTCTCGCGCGCCAGCTGCTTCAGGCGCGGCGTGCGCGGGTCGATCGGCTTGTGGAACGGATGGCCGATGCCGGGCAGGATGCGCTTCTCTTCGCGGAAGCGCTGGACCACGGTGCGCGCGATGGCTTCGAAATCGCTGTCGGCCGACGGCACCGGCATCGCTTCGCCGAGCATTTTTGCGGCGCCTTCGATGCTGCCGACGAACACCGTGCCCAGGCCGTTCAAGCCGGCCGCGACCGCGCCCTGCAGCGATTCCGGCGCACCCAGGTAGGTCAGGCGCGCGACCAGCGCGCTCGGCGTGATGCCATGCTCCACCAGGGTCACGACCATGGCGTTGAACATGCGGGATTCGGGCGGCGTCGGAAAGCGGCCGGTGAGCTCGAGGAAACCCATGTCGCCCAGGTTCAGGTGGCCGAGGATTTCGCCCGGGAAGTCCCGGCCGAAGAGGGTGATGCTGGAGGCGTCGCTCCAGCCGATGTCAGTGCGGATTTCCTTGGACTTGCGCGGCACGGCGTCTCCTTTCAATGGCTGGAAATGCTAGGCTTGCGGCGCCTTCGCCACAAGTCAAATAATCTGAGCCATTGTTCAACGCGGGTCGCTTCATGAAAGTCAACTTCAAGGTGCTATCCACCTTCCTGGCGGTCGCGGAGAACGCCAGCTTCCGCAAGGCGGCCGAGCAGACCCATCTGTCGCTGCCGGCCGTCAGCATGCAGATCAAGCAGCTGGAAGAACAGCTGGGCCTCGCCTTGTTCCAGCGCACCACGCGTCGGGTCGAGCTGACGCGCGAAGGCGAGCAATTGATGATCAGCTCCCGCAAGGCCCTGGCCGAGATCGAGTCGGCGCTGATGGGCATCCAGCAGGCGGCCAACGCGCAGCAGGGCCACCTGGCCTTCGCCTGCGTGCCGACCGTGGCCGGCACCCGCCTGCCGGCGCTGCTGACCGCCTTCGCCAAGCGCTATCCGGCCATCACGATCCGGGTGCGCGAGACGGGGCAGCCCGAAATGCTCGAGGCGGTGCGTCGGCGCGAGGTCGACTTCGGCATCGGGCCGCCGCCGGAGAAGCCCGGGGAGCTCGAGTCGCAAGCGCTGTTCGAGGACGCCTACATGGCGCTGCTGCCGGCCGCGGGCGTTGCTGCCGGCAAGAGCTCCATCACCTTGAACGAACTCGTGAAGTCGCCGCTCCTGGCGCTCGGCGCTTCGCAGTTCCAGCGCCACCTGCGCCAGGTGCTGCAGGAACAGGCGCCCGACACCGAACTCAACTACGAGTTCACGCACGTCAGCACGATGGTGGCGATGGTCGAGGCCGGGCTCGGCGTCGGCGTCATGCCCGGCGTCGCGGTGCCACGGAACCGCTCGGTGAAGGCCTTGCGGATCATCCGGCCCTCGATGTCGCGCACCATCGCCATCGTGAAGATCCGCGGTCACTCGCTGTCGCCGGCGGCGGCGCGCTTCGTGGCGATGTGCGACCTGCTGACGCCGACGCGCGCCGGCTGAGCAGGGCCGGGCCCGCTATTGCGGCTCGATGCCGGCCTTGGTCATCAGCTCCTGCCAGCGCGGGTTGTCGGCGCGGATGCGGGCGTCGAGCTGCTTGCTGGACAGCGTCAGCACCGAGGTGTTCAGCGCCTGGAACTGCGCCTTGACCTCGGTCGTCTCCATGGCCTTGTGGATGGCCGCGTCCAGCCTGTCGACCACCGGCGCCGGCGTGCCTGCCGGGGCCATCACCGCGATGATGGTCTCCAGCGTGCCGCTGGCCTTCGGGAAGCGCTCCTGCAGGGTCGGCACATCGGGTGCGCCCGAGTAGCGCGCGCCCGATGAGATCGCCAGTGCCCGCGCCTTGTGGCCGTTGACCTGGGTCAGCCCGCTGCCGACGTCGACCACCGCCACCTGCACCTGGCCGCCGAGCATGTCGGTGATCGCCTGCGGGATGCCGCGGTAGCTGACTCCGATCGGTCCGGTACCGGTGACGGTCGAGAAGAGCGCGACCGCGACCTGGCCGCTGGGCGAGCCATAGCCCATGCTGATCGGCTTGCCCCCTTGCTTGTCGGCCTTGGCCAGGTCGGCGACCGATCGGTAGGCGGAATCCTGCGGCACCAGGAACATCATCGCGGTGGAGCCGACCGCCGCCACCGGCGCGAAGCTCTTCACCGGGTCGTAGGACAGGCTCTTGTAGAGGCCGGTCGCCACGAACATGACCGACGAGCCCATCAGCAGCGTGTAGCCGTCGGGCTTGGCATTGGCGACGAAGGCCGCACCGATGGTGCCCTGGGCTCCGGCCTTGTTCTCGACGATGACCGGCTGCCCCAGCGATTCGCCGAGCGCCTTAGCCAGCACCCGGGTCACGTTGTCGGTGACCGACCCGGCCGGAAAGGGCGCGACGATCGTCACCGGGCGGGACGGAAACTCATCTGCGGCGCGGGCACCGCCGGCGCCGAGCAGGACGGCGGATGCGGCCAGGCCGGCGAGTGCGGCCCTTCGAGTGGACATGGTGTCTCCTGTCATTGTTCTGGAACTGGGCGGAACTTAGTTCAGCCCGCGGCCAGTGACAAATCAAATGATCTGAACGATTGTTCAGCAGGCATTCTGTTCAATAACCCTGAGCAATGCTTCCAATTATTCGAATTGAGTCGAAAGCGCGCGGCTGGCAGCATCTCGCACCGATCGCGCATCGCGCCGCCCACCGGAAGGATCCATGCAGACTCGCCACATCAACCGCCGGGCCGCGCTCGCCCTGCTCGCCGCCGCTGGTGCCGCCGCGGCCCTGCCGTCCTGGGCCGACGACTATCCCGGCAGGCCGATCACCATCGTCATTCCCTACGGCCCGGGCAGCTACACCGACGACGTGGCGAGGCCGATTGCGCCGATGCTGCAGAAGCTGCTCGGCCAGCCGGTGATCATCGACAACCGCGCTGGTGCGAACGGCGTCATCGGCAGCCAGTACGTGGCGCGTGCCAAGCCCGACGGCTACACGCTGCTGATCGGCTCCAGCACCACGCTCGCGGCCAATGTCGGGCTGTTCAAGGCGCTGCCCTACGACCCGTTGAAGGACTTCAGCCCGGTGGCGGGCATTGCATCGACCTCGATGATGCTGGTGGTGCGATCGGACTTCCCGGCCAAGGACATGAAGAGCTTCCTGGCACAGGCGAAGGCGCAGCCGCAGCCGCTGGCGGTCGGCTACGGCTCGTCCAGCGCACAGGTCGCGCTGGCGCAGCTGACCCAGGTCGGTGGCGTGCGCTTCACCGGCGTGCCCTACAAGGGAACGCCGCAGGCGATCATCGACCTGATCGGCGGCCAGGTGCCGGCGGCGCTGGTCGACGTCAGCAACGGCGTGCCGCAGCTGCGCTCCGGCAAGCTGGCGGCGCTGTCCATCAGCGGCGAACGGCGCAGCGCGGCCGCGCCCGAAGTGCCGACGCTGGCCGAGATCTTCCCCGGCACCCAGCTGGTCACATGGATCGGCCTGGTGGCGCCGGCCGGGACGCCGGCCGCCATCGTCGATCGGCTCGACCGCGCGGTGGCCGAGGTGCTGGCCTCGCCGGAATTGAAGCGCCAGTTCGCCGCGCTCTCGACCGACATCGAGCCGATGGGCCACGCGGCCATGGGCTCGCGGATGAAGCGCGACCAGGCGCAATGGCTGGAGCTGATCCGCGCTGCCGGCATCCAGCCCGAATGAGGCCGCGCCGGCTCCGGCGCGGGCGTCACGCCATCACGCCGGGCGCTTGCGCAACAAATACTTCTGCAGCCCTTCCAGCACCAGCTCGCCGCGCTGGTTGTGAACACTCGAGCGCAGGCTCAGCACGCCGGTGCTGCGATTGGGCAGCAGCTCCACCACCTCGAGCGCCGGATACAGCGTGTCGCCGACGAACACCATGCCCAGGAAGCGGCTGCTCTGCTCGATGAAGCCCTTGAGCGAATCCTCGACGTAGTAGGCGAAGAGCCCGGCGCCGCCGCAGGTCTGGGCCAGCACCTGGAAGCCATGCGCCAGCATCTGCGGCATGCCGCGCGCTCGGCAGTATTCGATGTCGTAGTGGACCGGGTGGTTGTCTCCGCTGGCCATCTGGAAGGCGGCGAAGACGCCATCGGTCATGGTCCGCGATGGCAGCAAGAAGCGCTCGCCGAGGTGGAAGTCGTCGAACCACTTCTGCTGCTCCACCATCCTGTGGCGGGCGGGATCGAAAGGGGCGTCTGCGGTCATGCGTCTTCCTGGTGCGTGGTGGTGGATCCGAGCGCGCCGGACTCGCGCAGCTGCGCGATCTCGGTCGCGCCGAAGCCCGACTCCTCGAGGATGGCCTCGGAGTGCTGCCCAAGCAGCGGCGGCGTGCGCGTCGCGACGCGCGGCTCGCCGCGAAAGCGCACCGGCAGGCCGACGTTGCGCAACGTGCCGAGCACCGGATGCTCGCTCTCGACCATCAGGCCGCGGCTCGCGAGCTGCGGGTGCGCAATGGCCTGGTCCAGGGTATTGATCGGCGCGCAGGGTACGCCGGCGGCCTCCAGCATCGACAGCCATTCCTGCACCGTCTGGCCCGCCACACGTTCCTGGACCCGCGCCACGGTGGCGTCGAAGCGGGCGACCCGCGCCGCATTGGTCGCGAAGTCCGGATGCTGCGCCAGTTCGTCGAGGCCTGCGGCGGCACAGAAGCGGCGCCATTGCGCGTCGTTGCCGACGCCGATCATCAGCGCGCCATCGCTGGCCTCGAAGGCCTGGTAGGGCGCCATGGCAGGGTGGCCTGTGCCCATGCGGCGTGGCAGGCGGCCGCTGCGCAGGTAGTTCTGGATCGGATAGCTCATGAGGCCGAGCGCGGTGTCCAGCAGGCAGACCTCCAGGTAGCTGCCTTCGCCGGTGCGTCCTCGTTCGAGCAAGGCGGCCAGGATGCCGGAGAGCGCATAGATGGCGGTCGACATATCTATCGGCGAGAAGCTGGCCCGCGCCAGGCCTCCCTCCGGATCGCCCATGGTGGCCAGCATGCCGCTGAAGGCCTGCAGCATCACGTCGTAGCCGGGGTCGTTGCCCTTCGGGCCCTCGCGACCGTAGCCCGAGATCTCGCAATACACCAGTCGCGGGTTGAGGGCCCGAAGGCTCTCGTAGTCGACCCCTAGCCGGCGCGCCGTGCCGCCGCCGAAGCCCTGCAGCACGACATCGCTCTCGGCAACCAGCCGATGCAGCGCCGCGCGCGCTTCAGGGTGCTTGAGGTCGAGCGCCAGGCTGCGCTTGTTGTGGTTGACCGCGAGAAAGGTCGCCGAGACGCCGTGGTCCTGCGGCAGCCACGACCGGGTGTCGTCCCCGCTTTCGGGCGGCTCGATCTTGATGACGTCGGCACCCAGCTCGCCCAGGTACTGGCCGCAGAGGGGGCCCGCAATCACTTTGCTCAGGTCCAGGACGCGGACGCCCTGCAGGGGCTGCAAGTTCATCCGGCGATGGTAGTGGCGGGGGCGCGCGGCCACTACTCAAATAATCTGAGCGATTGTTCATCGCTTGCGCGGCGCCCCAGGCCGGCGCCAGATTCAGTCGGAAGCCACCGGACGCAGCCGCTCGGCGCCGCCGGGCTCCGCGTCGGGGCGGGCCGTCCTGGATGCCAGGCGCCGCTCGCCGCCGCCAGCCGCCAGTTCGCGCACCGGGCCGGCCGGCAGATGCAGCTCGCTCTGCGGTCGCGGCACGTCGATGCCCGCTTCGGCCAGCCCTTCGCGCACGCTGAGCGCCAGCTCGCTGCGGACCGCGACCCAGTCCGAGCCGTCGACGGTCCACACGCGCAGGCTGAACTGCAGCACGCCGTCGGCGCTGCCGTTCATGACGGCGAGCGGTGCCGGATTGCTCGCCACGCCCGCGACGCGGCCGGCGATGGCGGCCAAGAGCGCGATGGTCCGGCGCGGCGAATCGCCGGGATAGGTGTTGACCGTGAGTTCGACCCGGCGCACCGAGCCGCTCAGCGTCCAGTTGACCAGCTTGTCGGCCAGCAGCATGCCGTTGGGCACGACCACGTCGGCGCCGTCGAAGGTGGTCACGATGGTCACCCGCATGCCGATCTCGCGCACCGTCCCCGACATGCCCGCCACATCGACCACGTCGCCGGGCCGGATCGGCCGTTCGAACATCAGGATCAGGCCGGCCACGAAATTCTTGACCACGTCCTGCAAGCCGAAGCCGATGCCGACGCCCAGCGCGCCGAAGATCAGCGCCAGCTGCCCGAGCGGAAAGCCCAGCACCGCCAGGGCAGCGAGCAGCCCCAGGGAGAGGATCGTGTAGTAGCTCAGCGTGGAGATGCTGTTGGCGACGCCGCTCGGCAGCGCCATCGAGGGAAGGATCTCTTCCGCAAGCAGCAGCCGGATCATGCGCGACAGCCAGAACGCCACCCAGACCGCGACCACGAAGGCCACGACGTTGCCCACGCTCAGCGACAGGTCGCCGAAGTTGACGCTGCGGCGCAGCGCCATGCCGACGAAGTCTGCCAGAGGCCGGTAGAGGCGGAAGGCCTGCAGCACGATCAGGAAGCAGGCCAGTGCGAGCAGCGTGCGCGCCACCTTGGCGGTGGCACCGAGCAGCGAACCGGCCGCGCTGTCCCGGCTGGCCGCGTTCGGCTGCCCGCGCATGACCCTGAACAGCGCGACCAGCACGGTCGCGGCGGCATACATCGAAAGGGCCAGGTAGGTGCTGTCGAGCACCGCGCCGGTGAGCATCGTCGCCAGCGATGCGTTGCCGAGCACGTTCGCGATCACCGCCGCCGTCATCGTCGCGGCACCCAGGCCGAACATGAACACCCGGAAGCGGCGCCGCAGCACCGACAGCCCGGCCGGCGCGTTGCGCAAGGCGCGACGCATCAGCCAGACCAGCGCCGCCAGCATCAGCAGGTCCATCGCCACCATCAGGATGCGATAGACGAATTCGCTGCCGACCAGCAGCGAGGCCAGCAGGTTGAGCAGGTAGAAGGCGGCGCTCAGGTAGGCCCAGGGACCGACGCCCTCTGACATCTGCCGCGGCAGCAGCCGGATCACCGGCAGCCAGGCGAGGAGCATCACCAGCTGCTGGCGCACAGTCGGCCCTTGCAGGTCGAACCAGATCGAACCCAGCGCCAGCAGCACCAGCCAGGCCGACCACGGCCGGGTCAGCGGCCGCAGCGATTCCTCTGCGGCGCCGCCCTCGGCGATCAGCCGCTCGGCGCGATGGCGGATCCACAGCAAGAGCGGCAGCAGCAGCAGGCCGATCGCGGTCAGCACGCGCATCAGGCGGGCATTGGCCTCGTTGTAGTCGCGGGCGAAGTCGGTTTCGATGGCGACGCTCTTCTGGAGGCCGCGCTTCATCGGCACCTCCTTGACGTCCGCTGCCGCGCCCTGCCACAGCGGCGGCGAATCGAGCCACAGCAGGCGCCGGTCCTGGTCGTCGATCTGGGCGCCGACCTCGGCCTCCTTCAGCTGCGCCCGCGCCGACAGGGCGCCGGCTCGGCGGCCCAGCTCGAACAGGCGGCTCAAGGGCGGCGACACCGCCTGCTCCGCCCGCTCGGTCTGGCCCACCAGCTCGTCGATGCGCTGCAGAAGCGCCGGCGCGAGGTCCGGCGATGCGGCCCGCGTCGCCTGCCAGGCCGCGCGCCGATCGGCGAGCTCGGCCGCGTCCTCGGATCGCAAGCGGGTGGCGCGCGACAGGCTGGCGCGAAGGTCGGCGATCTGCTGCTCGTAGAGCTGCCAGTGCCGCTGCAGGCTTTCGAGGCGGCGCAGCGACAGCGCCTCCAGATCGCCGCCGCCGGCCTGGCGCGACAGGTTCTCCACCGCGGCGGACTGGCGGGCCAGCGCCTCGTCGAAGTCCTTCAGCTCGTCGGCCGCAGCGGCCCGGTCGGCCACGGCGCGGATGAATTGCTCGTCGCTGTCGGCACGGGCCGTGATCTCGGCGGCGGAGATCGCCTCGATGTGCGATGGCACTGCAGCGACCGAGGCGCCTGGCGCCGGCGCGGAGGCCGGTGCGGCGGGCGCGAAGAAGGACGGCGGCGGTGCTGCGAGGCCGGGCCCGGTGGGGCAGAGCAGGCCAAGGAGGCACAGCAGCCCGGTGCTGGCCGCCAGCAGGGGGCGCCGCATGGACGACATCGCGTTGCGCATCGGCGGGAGGCTATCAGTTGTGATGGCGGGTGTCTTGCGTAGAGGCCCGTAGTTGGCGGCAGCGCCTGCGCATCCGACGGGCGTGGGTCAAAAGTCACGCCGGCGCGGGTTCTTTGGCGGCGCCCGCAGGGACGGCGCGGCGCATGCCTCTAGGATGATGCGCATTCCATCCACCGGAAGCGAACGATGAGCAGGACCAACGAGGCGATCGAACAGCTGCTCGGCATCGTGAGCAGCATGATGGCCGACGACGAACTGGACGATCTCGAGATCGAGTTCCTTCAGGTATGGCTGGCCGACAACGCCGATGTCTCGAAGGTCTGGCCCGGCTCCGCCATCGCCAGGGCGATCGACACGGTGCTGGCCGATGGTCATGTCAGCGAGGACGAGCGCGCCTATCTCATGTCCACGCTTCGGGAACTGGCCGCTGCCGAGCCGGAAGCGGCCGCCGGCTCGACGGCCGTGCCGGTGGACGACGCCGCGCCGGTCAAGCTGCAGGATTCGGTGGTCTGCCTGGCCGGCGATTTCCTGCACGGCACCCGGGGCGCCTGCGAGCGCATCCTGGAGCAGGCCGGCGCCTGGCCGGTCGGCGCGGTGAGCCGGAACGTTCACTACCTGGTGGTCGGGACCAAGATGCCTTCGCAATGGGCGCAGGCGCCGGACGGCCGGAAGATCGAGGAGGCCCTGGCGCTGCAGCGCGGCGGCCATCCGATCGTGATCATTTCGGAGCGGCGCTGGCTGGAATGCGCCATGGCGCCCGGCGCCCGGGCCGCCTGAAATAGCCTCCGGCGCGGCGGCCGGTCAATTCAAAAGCGCTGGCCTTCGAGCCTCAGCCACGCCGGGAATTCGCGGTCGAAATCCTGGACCGCGACTTTTTCAAAGCATTCGCAGCTGTTGTTCGGCAAAGCGACGCTCATCTCGCGGTGCCAAAGAACGATGCCCAGAAATCGCACGACCTGAATTCTTTCTTCGCGCGGAACCGGAAATTCGCAGACGTAGTCGGGGATTCTTTCCATGCCGACCCGGCGCCGGACTTCGGTGGTGAGCCAGCCGTGGTGCTCGGACCGGATGCGCACCGAACTGCCGAGCCATGCCTGCAGGTAAAAGATCCGCAGGGCCAGGGCAATAAGAACGACGGTGGTTGTCAGCATGGAGAACCTCACGATCAATTCGCCGGTTGCGGTCGGGGTATCGACACGTAGCCGGATGTATCAAAGTTAATTCTCCTTTCGCCGCCATGCAATAGGCCGAAGGGCATGAATGCGCCATTTGTGCACGAAATGAAACGGTCTAATGCGAAAGTCGGGCTGCAAGGGCCTGTTCTCCGCAATTCGGCCGGGCTTCTGAAGGCGTTCGTCACGGGCCGGCAAGCCGGATTTGGCGAGCGCCGGCAACTGCGCTAAGGTCACGTGCTTGCTTTTGGTCACACCCAAAGAGGAGAACTGGATGATTCACCGCGCGAGAGAAAAGATCGGCCACGGCCTTGCCTGCGCCGTCGTCGCCGCCTGCTCGCTGGCCGGCCTCGCGGCGCCGGCATCGGCCCAGGACAAGCCGGCGCCGGCCGCTGCGCCAGCCGCAGCGCCGGCACAGGCCGCTCCAGCCGCACCTGCGGCGGTGCCGGCGCCACCCGCGAAGGACTTCAAGGACGAGCGCGCGCTGCACCTGCTGAAGGCGATGAGCGACAGGCTGGCCGGCGCCAAGACCCTGTCCTTCGAGGTTCGCGGCATCGTGCCGACGCCTTCGCCGACCGGCCAGTACCTGAGCCTCTTCGCCGACTCGAGAGTGCAGATGCAGCGCCCGGACAAGCTCTTCGTCGCGGCGCGCGGCGACCTGTTCCCGAGCGACATCTTCTTCGACGGCAAGACCGTGACCGCGATCGGCATCGACAACCGCTTCTATACCCAGCGCGATGCCGCCGGCGGCGCGATCGAGGCCCTGATGAAGAACGTGCAGCCGGGCTCGGACGCCACCGCGCCCTTCCTCGACATCCTGGTGCCCGACGCCTACTCGGTGTTGACCAAGGACTTCAGCAGCGCGATCTGGATCGGCCGCACGCCGATCGGCGGCGTCGAGACCGATCACCTGGCCTTCACCGCGCCGGGGCTCGATTGGGAGATCTGGATCGGCAGCGCCGACAAGCTGCCCCGGCTGATGATCGTGTCCTACCGCACCGGCGAGCGGCAGCCGACCTTCACCGTGCAGTTCTCCGGATGGAAGCTGGACGCGCCGATCCCGGCCCGCACCTTCGTCGCGCGGATTCCAAAGGGCGCGACCCGGCTGGAGTTCAAGCAGCCGGCCGGCATCAACTGATCCAGAGGGCAATGCGATGAACAAGATCCGGAAATTCCTTCTCGCGGCGACGGCGCTGGCGGGCCTGCTGGCACCGCTGGCCGATGCCAACGCATGGGTCGCTGCAGCCGGCGGATGGCGCGGCGGCGCGGTCGCGGTCGGCGGCTACCACCCTTATTACCACCCCTACTACCGGCCCTATGGCTGCTACGGCTGCGGCGCTGCGGCCGGCGCGGTGGCCGGCCTGGCGGTGGGCGCGGCGGTCGCCTCGGCCGCGGCGCCGGTCTACGTGGCTCCGCCGGTGTATGTGGCGCCACCGCCGGCGGTGGTGGTGCAGCCGCCGGCCTATGTGGCGCAGGGCGCGATGCCGCTGGGCACCCAGGTCGCCGCGATCCCGTCGGGCTCGCGCCGGATGACGGTCAACGGCACCGACTTCTACCAATACGGGTCGACTTGGTACAAGCCCTACTACGGATCCAGCGGCGTCTACTACGAGGTCGTGCCGGCGCCTTGATCTGGCGCTGCGGCCAGCGGCGCGGTGTTCGATTTAGTGGTTTCATGCGCAAGAAGCCAACGCGCCCTTACCCACCCGATGGCCGCGAAGCCGGCCACCTTCTGGAGCACCCACGGAACCGGCTTCGCCGGGCTGTCGGGTGCGCCCCCCTCCCCGCCGAAGGCGGTAGAGAGGGGGGAGCGGCGAAGCCGCTCGGGGGGTGCTTCATCGTAGATACGTGGAAGCGAAGCGCTGTTGCAGGTAGTCGTGCGCGCTGATCGCCGGATAGCGCGGCGCGCTGCCTTCGGCCACGCAGGACGGAATGGCCTGCACCAGCGCATCCGGATTCGGATCCAGGAACATCGCGATCGAGTAGCGCTCGGCGGCCGGCTTGAGCACGCGGTGCGGGGTCGACTGGTAGATGTCGTTGGTCCAGCGCATCAGGCAGTCGCCGATGTTGCATACGAAGGCGCCGGGCAGCGCCGGCACGTCGATCCAGCCGCCGTCGCGCCGCCTCACCTGCAGGCCTGCAACGCCATCGGTCGCGAGCAGCGTGACGTTGCCGTAGTCGGTGTGCGCGCCGGCGCCGATCTGCCCGGGCGGCGCGTCGGCACGCGGCCCCGGGTAGTGCAGCAGGCGCAGGGTGGCCATCGGCCGGTCGATCTTGTCGTCGAAGAAATCCTCGTCCAGGCCGAGGTCGAGCGCGAAAGCGGCGTGCAGCCTTCTGCCGACCATCAGCAGCTGGTCGAAGTAGCGCTGAACCACCGCCTCGAATCCGGGCAGGTCGGGCCAGGCATTGGCCGGTCGCGTCAGGCCGTCGGTCCAGACCAGGTTGAAGGCTTCCTTGTGGTCGGCGCCCGCGGTCGCGTCGAGCGACTCGACGCCGGTGCCGACATAGCCGCGGTTGTTGCCGATCCGATCGATCGCCAGCGCGCGCTTGGCATCCGCGGGCTGGGCGAAGAAGGCGGCGCCGGCCGCAAAGGTGTCGGCGACCAGCGCGTCCGGCACGGCGTGGCCGGTGATGACGAAGAAGCCGACCTCGCGGCAAGCCCTGCCGATGCAGGCAGCCACACCGGCCCGCGCGGAGGCGTCGCCATCGAGGAGGCCGGAGATGTCGATGATCGGGATGTCCTGCATGGCTTCGAGTCGTTGGTCGTTCAATGGTGGGTGGCCGATTCTTGCCAGCCGGGCAATTGTCCGCCGGCGGCGAGGCCGGTCGCGCCTTCCGCCCGCGCGGTCGGCGATCGCAGGCGAACTGCGGCCGGGCGCACTTGCCGCACGATCAGGATCTGCGCCGCGTAGTAGCTGGCGAGAACCCACAGCGACGCCAGCGGCAGCGGCGCCACGAAGCGGTTGGTGGCAAGCAGCGCGTCGCTCGCCATGAACAGGCAGCTGCCGGCGGCGACCCAGCGCGCCGGTGCATCGCCCAGCACGGCGGCGCGCCCCAGCGCCTGCGCCGCCATGCAGGCGATCACCGCTACGTAGATGCCCACCGGCAGGCGCAGCAGCACGGGCAGACCGCCCTGCCAGAGAAAGCCGTACATGGCTGCCCCGATCGACAGCGTGATCGCCAGCGGCAGCCGTCGCGGCATGAAGCCCACGCCGAGGCGGAACAGCGCGATGTAGGCCAGGTGCGCGAGCAGGAAGCACAAGAGGCCCGGGACGAAGAAGCGCGGCGCCAGCATCAGCAGCACGTCGCCGGTCAGCGAGGCGGCAAGGGCGGCGACCAGCAAGGTGTCGAACGACGTGGCGCCGGAGGCAAGACCGGCGTCGAGGCTGGTCCGCTGCCGGCGCCTGTTCAGCGCCAGCGCGATCGCCAGCACCATGGCCAGCGGCTTGAACAACAGGTGCAGCTCGCGCAGTTCGAGCGCCCCGCTGGCGGTGGCCAGCAGCGCGGCATCGACCAGCAGCACATCGAGCATGCCGAAGCGGCCCTGCAGTGCCTGCCCGACGGCCCACAGGCCCGCCATCAGCGCCGCCAGCCCGACGATGGCCTGCGAAGCCGGCAGGCCGTCCGAGCGCCACAGGAAGACCAGCACCCCGGCCATGAGCACCAGGAACTGCAGGCCGGCCAGCCAGCGCATGCCGTTGCCGACCATCGGCTCGAAGCGCCGCACCTGCGCCATGTCGAAGGCCGGCTTCGGAAATCGCGCGGCCAGGTCCGCCGGCCGCCAGCCCGGCGGCTTGAGCCAGATGCGCAGCTTGTCGGACCAGCGGCGGGTGTGCCAGCTGTCCTTCGCGAGGCTCCAGTAGACCTCGGCGTTGGCCCAGATCGGGTCCCAGCTGTCGAGCGGGCTGCGGGTGCCGTAGACGCAGGCCTCGGTCTCTTCCTGGTAGCTGCCGAAGAGGCGGTCCCAGACGATCAGGATGCCGCCGTAGTTGCGGTCGATGTAGGCGTCGTTGACCGCGTGATGCACCCGGTGGTTGGACGGCGCGCAGAACCAGCGGTCGAACCAGCCGAGGCGGCCGATCTGCTCGGTGTGCACCCAGAACTGGTAGAGCAGGTCGACCAGCGCCACCACGCCGAAGACCAGCGGCGGCACGCCGGCCAGCGCCATCGGCAGGTAGAAGATCCAGCCGAACAGCGCGCCGCTGGAAGTCTGGCGCAGCGCGGTCGTGAGGTTGTAGTGCTGGCTCTGGTGATGCACCACGTGCGCCGCCCACAGCACGGCTGAGCGGTGGCCCATGCGGTGCAGCCAGTAGTAGCAGAAGTCGTAGAAGACCAGGGCCAGCAGCCAGCCGTACCAGCGGGTCCAGAAGTCGGTGTCCGGATGGAGCGCCGCCGCGGCGAACACCGCCGTGTAGATGCCGATGTTCAGCAGCTTGATGAAGACGCCGCTGATCTGGCTCAGCATGCCCAGCCCGACGCTGTTGATCGCATCGGCCAGCCGCCAGCCGTGCAGGACGCCGCTGCGTCGCGCGCGCAGGCGGCCGATCGCGAACTCCAGCCCGATCAGCAGCAGGAAGACCGGGGTTGCAAGGACGATGACCTGGCCGGGACGCATCGCCCGATTGTCCGGCGGCCGGCGCGCGGCCGCCATGCGGGTGTGACCGCATTGGCAGCCTACATCACGGTCGCATGAGGATGCAACGGATGAGCCAGGGTGTCGGCGATCAGCCGCAGCGCATGCTCGCAATCCTCGCGCGACATCGGACCTCCCAGGCAGATGCGCACCGCCTCCGGCGGCAGGCTGTCGGTCGAGAAGGCCGCGGCCGCGACCACCCCCACGTTCTGGGTGCGCAGGTAGGAAGCGAACTCGACCATGCTCCAGGCCGATGACAGCGGCAGCCAGAGGTGGAAGCAGTCGCTGGGCGCCACCACGCCATGCATGCCCAGGTGGCGCAGCGCCAGCGCCTGGCGGGCGTTCGACTCGTTGCGAACCGCCTGCAGCATGGCCTCGGCGATGCCGTCCTCCACCCACAGCGTGGCCAGCGCGTTGGTGATGGGCGAGGCCATCACCGTGGTCGCCCTCAGCGCACCCGCCAGGCGCTGCGACTGGCGCGCGCCGGGCGAGCGCACGTAGGCATTGCGCAGGCCCGCGCCCAGGGTCTTGGAGAAGCCGGTGACGTAGTAGCAGAGGTCCGGCGCCAGGGTCGCCATCGCCGGCGGCATCTGGCGTGGCAGCAGGCCGTAAGCGTCGTCCTCGATGATCGGGATCGAGAAGCGTTGCGCGGTGTCGGCCAGCGCCTCGCGGCGCGCGCGAGAGACGGTCAGGGTGGTCGGATTGTTGAGCGTCGGGTTGATGTAGAGCGCCTTGGGCTTGAGGGTCTTGCAGGCATGCTCGAAGGACTCGCCCATCGGCCCTTCCTCGTCCAGCGGCAGCGCATGCAGCTGGATGCCCAGCTGGGTGGCGATCGCTTTCACGCCGGGGTAGGTCAGGGCTTCCACGCAGATCAATTCGCCGGGGCGGGCCAATTGCGAGAAGAGGGCGGCCAGCACGCTGTGGATGCCGGGGCAGACCAGGATCTGGTCGAGCCGGCAGTCGGGCACGCGCGGGCGCAGCCAGCGCATCGCGGCTTCGCGGTCGCGCGCCGTGCCGCCGAAGTCCTGGTAGCGCAGCAGCTCGTAGGTGTCGGCGCCGCTCACGAGATGGGCGGCGCTCTCGCGCATGCGCTCCAGCAGCGCCTCGTCCTGGGGCTCGGGCGGCAGGTTCATCGTCATCTCGGCGCCGCCGCCGCCGCGCAGCGGCACAGCCGGGCTGCCTCCTCGGATGAAGGTGCCGGTGCCGGCGCGCGAGTCGATCAGGCCGCGCTTGCGCGCCTCGGCATAGCCGCGCGCCACCGTCGTGTAGTTGAGCCGCAGGTCGCCCGCCAGCTCGCGCAGCGTGGGCAGCTTGTCGCGCGCGCCGAGTCGGCCGCTGCGGATGTCCTCGGCCAGCAGGTCGGCCAGGAGCAGGTAGGCCGGGCGGTCGCTGGCCTCCAGGCGCTTGAGCCAGCGCTGAGTGTTCTTGTCCATGGTGACTTGATCGCATCCATTGATTGCATCGGTGCCCGTGGATGGACGCATGAAGCATGCCGGCGCCAGCGGCGCCGGATGCATGGATCGCGTGCATCCGGCCCCCTTGATCGGGTGCATTGATCGCATCGAGCGCGCATCAAGCGAGTGCGGAAGACGGCCCGCGCGGGCGTCGGAACGCGCACCCGGAGGCGCCACAAATTCTTTCAAGTCGCGCGAAGGCGCGCGCCTGCGCATTGATCGCGAGTTGATTGCATGAGCGGCCGCGCCTCCTGGCATGTCGCATGCGGAAGAGAAGTGCGCGCAACCCCTTTCTTCCAACCCTTCACCGGAGCCATTCATGCCCATCGTCACCAAACCCAGAAACGCACCCGGCGACTTCCTCGTCGACTACGAAGAGAAGGTCTTCGAGGACGTCAAGGCCGCGCCCGGCGAGAAAGCGCTGGTCACTTTCCACACCGTCGCCTTCGAAGGCTCCATCGGTTTCGTCAACCTGCTGCAGGCGACGCGCCTCAAGCGCAAGGGCTTCGAGACCTCGATCCTGCTCTACGGCCCCGGCGTCACGCTCGGCGTCCAGCGCGGCTTCCCGACGCTGGGCGACGAGGCCTTCCCGGGCCATCAGAACTTCAACAAGCAGATCGCCAAGTTCATGGAGGAGGGTGGCAAGGTCTATGCCTGCCGCTTCGCGCTGCAGGCCCTCTACGGCCATGGCGAAGGCGCCTTGATCGAGGGCATCAAGCCGATCAATCCGCTGGACGTGCTGGACCTGGTGCTGCTGCACCGCAAGGCCAACGCCTTCATCCTCGACACCTGGACGCTGTGAGCGCAGAGGCCGTCATGAGCCGCCCGGCCGTTCCGAAGGCGAATCCCGAAGCGCCTCTGCGCGAAGGTACAGCAGTGAGCTCGAACCGCATCGTGCGCGCCGCCGCGATCCAGATCGCGCCGGACTTCGAATCGCCCGACGGCACCCTGCAACGGGTCTGCGCGGCGATCGACGAGGCCGCGGGCAAGGGCGCGCAGATCGCGGTCTTTCCCGAGACCTTCGTGCCCTACTACCCCTACTTCTCCTTCGTGCAGCCGCCGGCGCTGCAGGGGCCGGCCCACATCCGGCTCATGGAGCGGGCCGTGCCGGTGCCCGGACCGGTGACGCATGCGGTCGCCGAGCGGGCGCGGCTGCACGGCATGGTGGTGGTGCTGGGCGTGAACGAGCGCGACCATGGCAGCCTCTACAACACGCAGCTGGTGTTCGACGCAGACGGCACGCTGGCGCTGAAGCGCCGCAAGATCACGCCCACCTACCACGAGCGCATGGTCT
>Ga0265327_10002084_pt1 | contig 22322 bp, 16 predicted proteins | sample 41621metaG_FD_202089 | JGI IMG/M metagenome (GOLD analysis project Ga0265327, IMG submission 202089) | Rhizosphere microbial communities from Carex aquatilis grown in University of Washington, Seatle, WA, United States - 4-16-21 metaG | ecosystem: Host-associated > Plants > Roots > Rhizosphere...
CGACCAGCACCACGGCCACCGCGGCGCGGCGTTTCTCCGGATCATCGACGGTCCGGCGGTCATGGCCCGCCAGGAATCGGCGAATCCGGTCCCGCAGTTCCTCGTCGTACGCGATCACCGTTCGACCATATCTGCCGTCGTCGACGGCGGTCCTTTCGAATCGACTTGGCTCTATCCCTGGGCATACGGCGCCGGGATTGTTGAGATTCGGGGGTGAGTGACAACGAAACACGACGTATCTATCGTGACGCCGGGATCACCGTCGAAAAGCTCGGCGAACACATCGGCGCCCGGGTCGACGGGGTGCAGCTCGGCGCCGATGTTCCGGCCGAACGTGCCGAGGCAATCCGCGTCGCGCTGGCCGTCAACAAGGTGCTGGTGTTCACCGGACAACACCACCTGGACGACGCCGGACAGTACGCATTCGCCAGTCTGCTCGGGGAGCCGACGCTGCCGCACCCCACGGTGACCTCTCACGGCAGTGAGCTGCTGAACCTCGAAGGGGCCGCCAACGGCTGGCACACCGACGTCACGTTCGTCGACCGCATTCCGAAGGCGTCGGTCCTGCGGCCGGTGACCTTGCCGTCCTATGGGGGCGCCACCACCTGGGCGTCGACGGTTGCGGCGTACGAACAGCTGCCCGCGCCGTTGCGTGCGCTTGCCGACGACCTGTGGGCCACCCACACCAACCTGTATGACTACGTGGGTGCGGGCGCGTCGGGCGGGGTGAGCGCCGAGCGCCGTGCCGCGTATTACAGCGAGTTCACCAGCTCTCTGTATGAAACGTTGCATCCGGTGGTGCGGGTGCACCCGGAGACCGGCGAGCGCAGCCTGCTGCTCGGGCAGTTCGTCAAGAGTTTCCCGGAGTTTCACGGCGCCGAGTTCGCGACACTTTTCCAGCTGCTGCAGTCACGCATCACCAAGCTGGAGAACACCTTCCGATGGAACTGGCGGCTGGGTGACGTAGCCATCTGGGACAACCGGGCCACCCAGCATTACGGAATCGCCGACTTCGGCGACCAGCAGCGCGAGCTCCATCGCGTCACGTTGGCCGGCGATGTGCCGGTGGACATCTATGGTCAGGCAAGTCAGATCCTCACTGGCGATGCCAGTCACTACTCGGGGATCGAGAGTCCGCGACGGTTGGAGCTGTTCGCCGCCTGATGTGTCAGGCGATGCCGCAAGCGGTCGTCCACGCTCCCGCGGTTCGGCCGTCGTGGGTGCGGATCAACGCCACGATCAAGGAGCCGTAGGCCTCGCGCCAGACCGAATGGCGCGGCCGAGATGCCGCCGCACGCAGGGTCGTTGCGGCGGTGAACGTATCGCCGGCTCGGGTGAGGGTGAGTTCATCGCCGTCGACGTACAGCCTGGCGTCGGCGACGGGATGCATACCTTCGACGGCGACGGTGATGGCGACGGCGCAGTCACCGTCGCCGAGGTCGGATTCTTCGACGGTGATGACGCACCGCGGCGCCATCCCGCCGGCCGCGGCTTCGGCCGGCAATGCGATAGGCGGCAGGGCCGGTGTCCGCGGCGGAGCGGTGCGCCGGTGCCGAGTGGCTTCGATGGCGGAGGCCAGACGCAGCAACCGGACATCGTCGTGGCCGCGACCGAGGATCGTGAGCCCGACAGGCATCCCGATATCGTCCAGGGTGCCCATCGGTACGGTGACCGAAGGGATTCCGAGGTGCCGCGGCACGAGGTTGCCGTTGGCGACCCACGTGCCGTTGCGCCAGGCCGTATCGGCCGACGCCGGATTGACGTCGGCGTCCGAGCGGCCGATGTCGGCGACTGCGGGATGGATGACGGCGTGGAGTCCGAGCGCGTCCATCCACGCCTCAAGGTCGATGCGGCGCGTCGCCTCCAGCCCCGCGATGCCGTCGGCGATCAGGGGGATCTGTTCAAGCTCGGCGATGCCGGCGGCGGCACGGGCCGGATACTCGCCGAGATCGACCTCCAGGTCGAGTTGATGACGGTCGTACTGATCGGGCAATGCGCCAGGCGGCGGCGGAAAGATCAGCGCACCGTCGACGTCGCGCACATGCGACAACTCGGGATCCCCGTTGACCTGTAGGAATTCTTCCCAGCCCCAGATGGAAAGGTCCCACAGTTCGCGCTCGTCGTACCCGGACGGAATGAGCCCACGGTCCAGCATCGTCGCCGCGCCTTCGTAATTGGTGACGACAGGGAAGTCCACTTCGAGCACCTCGGCGCCTGCCGCACGCAGGTCGTCCGCGATGCGTCGCCACAGGTCGACAACGCTTGGACGGGTCTGCACCGGGCGGTCTCCGGTGGTGTCGCCGATATACATCCGTGGCACTCCCAGCCGGGTGCCGCGCAGGCTGTCCGCGGTGGAATCACTCAGTGCGCTGTAGCTTTTGGGCCGCAATGTCGATGCGGGCGGGATCTCGACCCACTTCTGGCGACGCCAGAAATCGCCGCGCTGGTCCGGGTCGTCGGCGACGATGACGTCCAGGAGCGCCAGCAGGTCGGCGACGCTGCGGGTATGCGGAACGACGACGTCCATCGTGGGTACGAGCGGCCAGTTACCGCGAACCGAGATCACACCGCGCGAAGGGCAGTAGGCCACCAGCGCGTTACATGAGGCCGGTGCCCGGCCTGAGCTCCACGTCTCCTCACCGAGTCCGAACGCGCCAAAGCTGGCGGCCGTCGCGGTACCCGATCCGTTGGAAGACCCCGAGCCGAACGCCGACGTCAGATAGTCACTGTTGTAGGGACTTTCAGCGCGGCCGTAAACGCCGCGCTGCATGCCGCCGTTCGCCATCGGTGGCATGTTGGTGAGCCCAAGCAGCACCGCTCCCGCGGTACGAAGTTGTGCGATGGTGAACGCATCGCGCTGGGCGATGAGCCGGGCGAAGGCGGGAGATCCGGCCGCCACCGGCAGCCCCATCGCAGCGTATGAATCCTTGGCGGTGTACGGGATGCCGTCGAGCGGGCCGAGCGTGGCACCGGCCGCGCGACGCGCGTCGGACTCGGCGGCGGCGGCGAATGCCTGCGGATCCAGGACGGGCACGGCGTTGAGGGCGATCCCACCGCGGTCGTAGGCGGCGATCCGGCGCAGATACTCCGCGACCAGCGCGACCGACGTCGTTTCCCCGGCGGCGAGTGCGGCCTGCAGATCGGCGATGCTCGCCTCAACGACATCCATTGCCTAAACCTTTGGCTGTTGCTGGGTGATGCAGTGAATACCGCCACCACCGGCGAGGATCGGCCGCGCATCGACCAGCACCACGTCTCGGCCGGGATAGGCATCGGCGATGATCTCTGCGGCCTGCGAGTCGGCCTCCGGCTCGTCGTAACCACACAGGATCACGCCGTCTCCGGTGACAAGGTGATTGATGTAGCTCCAGTCGACAAACCCGTCCGCGTCGCGCAGTGTCGCCGGCGCCGGCAGATCGACGACGTTGAACGCGCGCCCGCGGGCATCGACCGCATCGGCGAGCGCGCCGCGCAGTTGTGTGGATACGTCGTAATCGGGGTGGTCAGGATTGGTTTGTGCATGCAGTAAGACGGTGCCGGGCGCGGGCAGCGTCGCGACCATGTCGACGTGCCCCTTGGTGCCCAGCGGCTCGTAGTCGCGCGTGAGTCCGCGTGGTAGCCACACGGCATGCTCAACGCCCAGGGTGCGGGCCAGCTCGGCTTCGACGCGGCCGCGGTCGGCGTGCGGATTGCGCAGCGGATCAAGCAACACGGTCTCGGTCAGCAGCACGGTGCCGGCACCGTCGACATGGATGGCGCCACCCTCGTTGACCAGCAACGACGATATGAGGGTCGCGCCGGCGGCCGCTGCGATGGTGCGGCCGATCTCACGATCGTTCGACCAGGCCTGCGGCGTTGACGACCCCCAGCCGTTGAATATCCAGTCGACGGCGCCCAGCTCGCCCGTGACGTCGTCGACGACGAACGTAGGTCCGATATCGCGCATCCAAAAGTCGTCGAGCGGGGCGACCAACAGCTCGATTTCCGACGACAACATTCGGCGGGCGCGTTCGTGCTGGCTGGGGTCTACCGCCATCGTCACCGGAGTAAAGGCGAGTACGGCATGCGCTACCGCCGTCCAGGCCTGATAGCCGGCCTCCAGCGCGGCGTTATCGTCGCCGAAGGTGAGGCCGGGCTTCGGGAACGCCATCCAGATCCGCTCGTGCGGTTCGGTTTCCGCAGGCATCCGCCATGCCATGTGTGCCTCTCGGGTTGCACCGGTGGGGGAAATTCCGGCTAGGTCGCGGTATTTAGGGCAGCGCTATGTATTTCGTTTCGAGGTATTCCTCGATGCCCTCGCTGCCGGCTTCGCGGCCGATGCCCGATTCTTTGATCCCGCCGAACGGTGCGGCCACATCGGAGATCACACCACGGTTGACGCCGATCATCCCCGACTCGACAGACTCCGAAACACGCAGTGCGCGATCCAGATTGGTGGTGTACACGTACGCGGCGAGTCCGTATTCGGTGTCGTTGGCGGCGGCGACTCCCGCATCCTCGCCGTCGAATCCGGTGATCGCGGCGACCGGGCCGAAGACCTCTTCGCGGAGAATTCTTGCGTTCGAGGGCACATCCGTGAGCACGGTCGGCGGATAGAAGTAGCCTTCGCCGTCGGCGATCGCGCCACCGGTGGTGATGACGGCGCCCTTGCTGACGGCGTCTTGCACCAACTCATCGACCGAGGCGCGCTGCTTGGCGGTGATGAGCGGGCCCACCTGGACGCCGCTTTGGTCACCGGGGCCAATGGTGAGGGCACCCATGCGGGCGGTGAGCTTCTCGGCGAATTCGGCGCGCACCGCGTTGTCGACGTGAAAGCGGTTGGCCGCGGTGCATGCCTCGCCGATGTTGCGCATCTTGGCCGCCATCGCGCCGTCGACTGCGGCGTCCACGTCGGCATCGTCGAACACCACGAACGGGGCGTTGCCACCCAGCTCCATCGACGAACGCAAAACTCTTGTGGCGCACTGTGACAGCAGTACTTTTCCGACGGCGGTAGAGCCGGTGAAGGTCAACTTGCGCAGTCTGGAGTCCTCGATCAGCGGGCCGGTCAGACCGGAGGCGCTGGTGGTGGGAAGGATCGACAGCACACCCGCGGGCAGTCCGGCATCGGCGAACACCTGGCCGAGTAGGAGCATGGTCAGCGGCGTCTCGGCGGCGGGCTTGACGATCATGGTGCATCCGGCGGCGAACGCCGGGCCTATCTTGCGGGTGCCCATGGCCAGCGGGAAGTTCCAGGGGGTGATCGCCAGCGCCGGACCGATGGGCTGCTTGGCCACCAGGATCCGGCCGGTGCCTGTCGGGGACGAGGTGTACCGGCCGTTGATGCGCACCGCCTCCTCGGAGAACCAGCGCAGGAACTCTCCGCCGTAGGCGACCTCGCCCTGGCTCTCCGCCAGCGGTTTACCCATTTCCAGGGTCATGGCCAGTGCGAAATCATCACGCCGCTCCATGACCAATTCCCAGGCGCGCCGCAGAATTTCGGCCCGTTCACGGGGCGCGGTCGCGGCCCAGGAGGGCTGCGCAGCCACGGCCTCATCGAGTGCGGTGGCACCGTCGGCCGTTGAGGCGTCGGCCACGGTAGTCAGCACTGCGCCGTTGGCCGGGTTGTGCACGGGGAACCGGGCGCCCGAGGACGATGGCACCTGCTTCCCGCCGATCCACAGATCGGTGGGAATGGCATCGATCAGGGCTGAGTGATCAGTCACTAGCGGCTCGCCTTCTCGCGGATGATGTCGGCGAGGACGGTGATGCCCTCGTCCAGTAGATCGTCCCCGATGACCAACGGGGGCAGCAAGCGGATGACGTTTCCGAAGGTTCCGCAGGTCAGGATCAGAACCCCTCGGGAGAGCGCCTCGGCGGCAATGGCTTTGGTGAGGGCCGCATCAGGCTCTCCGGGATTGCCGGTACCGGGTTTGACGATTTCGATGGCCAGCATGGCCCCGCGGCCGCGTATCTCGCCGATGACATCGACCTCCTCGGCAAGCGCGCTCAGCCGCGACACCACCGAGGTTTCGATGGCCCGGGCCCGGGCCGGCAGGTCGAGTTCACGCATGACGCCCAGTGCGGCGATGGCCGCCGCGCAGGTCACCGGGTTGCCGCCGTAGGTTCCGCCCAGGCCGCCGGTGTACACCGCATCCATGAGGTCGGCGCGGCCGGTGACGGCGGACAGCGGCATGCCTCCGGCGATGCCCTTGGCCATGGTGACGATGTCGGGAACGATGCCGTCGTGCTCGGAGGCGAACCAGGCGCCGGTGCGGGCGAATCCGGTCTGCACCTCGTCGGCGATGAAGACCACACCGTTGTCCCGCGCCCACGCGGTCAGCGTGGATAGGAATCCGGATGCGGGCACGATGAATCCGCCCTCACCCTGGACGGGCTCGATGATGATCGCGGCCAGCGATTGCGCACCAATCTGGGTTTCGATGCGGGAGATTGCTCGCCGTGCCGCTTCCTCGCCGGACAGACCCGGCTCGTCACGCAGCGGATAGGAGGCCGGCATCCGGTAGACCTCGGGCGCGAAGGGGCCGAACTGCGACTTGTAGGGCATCGACTTGGCGGTCAGCGCCATCGTCAGATTAGTGCGGCCGTGGTAGGCGTTGTCGAAGGCAACGACCGCCGGACGGCCGGTGGCCAGCCGCGCCACCTTGATCGCGTTCTCCACGGCTTCGGCGCCGGAGTTGAACAGTGCGGTGCGCTTCTCGTGATCGCCCGGAGTCAGGGCGTTGAGGAGCTCGGCGACCTGCACGTATCCCTCGTAGGGCGTCACCATGAAACAGGTGTGGGTGAATCGAGCGGCCTGGTCGGCGATGGCAGCGGCGACGGCAGGGTGGGAGGCGCCCACGGTGGTGACCGCGATACCCGCTCCGAGGTCGATGAAGGAGTTGCCGTCGGCGTCGACGATCACGCCACCGTCGGCATCAACGGCGTAGACCGGCGCGGTCGAGCCGACCCCGGCGGATACCGCCGCGCGACGGCGCTCGGCCAGGGCACTGGAACGCGGCCCGGGCAGGGGCGTCACGATGTTGCGCTTCTGTGCGAGGCGGTAGGCGATGTCGGTCATGGCACTTCCTGTCGTCGATCCGGCGATCTCAGTGTGTCGCCGTGGAGTGCATCTGGGAATGGACGATTTGTCCACCGATGGTTCTTGGATACGCCGTTCTGGCGTGAATGGCCACCTGCATCGATGACACGGCTGCCTACTCGACGAGCGGAGCGGTGTCGCGAGTGAGGGTGCGGCCCTGGAAGAAGTCCGGACTCTTGACGCGCATGATCAGCATGAGCACTGCCCCGAACGCCAGAATGCCGAAGCCCAGATAGAACACCAGGCCGATGCCGCCGATCGAGGCGCCGCTGCCCGTCTTCTCCGGAGCCATGCTCTCGCGCACGGAAATGACGAACACCGCTGCCAGCATGAGCCCGCCCAGGAGCGGGAAGAGGAACTTGTACACCACGTTGTGGGCATTCTGGAAAAGCTCCGTGCGGAAGTACCACACACAGGCGAAGGCGGTGATGCCGTAGTACCAGCAGATCATGATGCCAAGGGCCGCAATGGTATCCAGCAGGGTGCGGTCCGATAGCAGGCTGACGACGGTGTAGAACACGGCCGTCACCGCGCCGGCCACGATGGTGCTGAAGGTGGGTGTCAGGAACCGGGGGCTGACATCGGCGAACTTTTTCGGAAAGGCGCCGTAGGTGCCCATGGCCAGCATGGTGCGGGCGGCGGGCAGCGAGGTGGTCTGCAGGCTCGCCACCGCGGAGGCGAATATCGCGAGCAGCAACAGTGGGCCGAACCAGCTGCCCAGCACCGGGTTGGCAAGGGCGCCAAAGACGTTGTCCTTGTTCTCCTCATTCGCAAGACCCAGATCCGTGTCGCCCACGCCCGCGAACATCATCACCGCGACGGCCACCAGGAGGTAGGTGAGCAGGATCGACAGCACGCACAACAGTCCGGCACGGCCGGGCACCTTGGTCGGATCCTTACATTCCTCGCCGAGGGTCAGACAGGTGTCCCAACCCCAGAACGCGAAGATCGATCCAACGAGCCCAATAACAAAGGCGCTCAAGGTTAGTCCGGTCAGTGGATTGAACCAGTCCAGGTCGAAATCGAGATGTCCGGCCATGCTGGGTGCTTTGGCGATGGCGACGACGGCGAAGATCACCAGCACGATCATCTGGAACCCGACGAGAACATATTGAACCTTCTCGCTGGTGGTGATTCCGCGGCTGGAGATATAGGTGGCGATCGCCAGCAGCGCCACGGTCGAGATGATGTTGACGGCCTTGTTGTTGGCGAGTTCGCCGATTGTCTGATTGTGGGAGACGGCGCCGAGGAATTGGTACCCGTACTGCACCCCGATAGACGCCAGGTTGGACAACACGATGATGGTGGCGATCACCATTCCCCAGCCACACATCCAGCCGATGTAGGGGCCAAATGCCTTGGTGGACCAGGTAAACGAGGCGCCGCAGTCGGGTGCGCGGGAATTCAGTTCCCGGTAAGCGTATGCGGTCAGGAACATCGGGATGAAACCGGCGATGAGGATCGCCGGCATCTTCAGGCCGACAGCGGCAACGATCAGGCCGATACTGGCCGTAAGCGTGTATCCGGGCGCGACTGTGGAGATGCCGAGGACGGCGCCGGTGAAGGTTCCGATACGCCCGGCGGCGAGCCCTTTGGAGATGAGTCCCTCGGTCTGCTCGGCCTGTTCCAGCTCGGTGCGGGCAACACTTTCAGTGCCAGATGGTCTTCCCGCAAGCGGATCATCAATCACGATTGGCCTCTTCCTTGGGGATCACGACCATGGGCACCTGCAGCACCCGAAGCATCTTCGCGGCCGTCGATCCAAGGAAGAGTCGCCGTGGCTGCGCAAGACGGCTGGAACCCACCATGATGATGTCGCCTTCGTGCCAGTCGAGCTTGTTCACGGCGGCTTCGATAGTGGGTCCTTCGGCGACGATTGAGGTGACCGGGAAATCCGGTGGGAGAATCAGTTTGGCGGTCTCGAGGGATTGTCGGGCATGGATGGCAGCACGTTCACGTGCCGACTGGTCGTCGTCACCGCCGGGAATCGGGTCGAATGACACCAGGGACACCAGCCGCAGCGGTGCTTTCGCGCGCTGGCAGGCCTGCAACGCGGTGTCCAGCAGCACGTGTGCGCCGGGCCGGGTTCCCATGGCGCACGTGACTTCCCGAACGCGCAGGTTCTTCTGGTAGCGCGCACCACGCGGCGAGATCACCAAAGGTATGGGGGAGGAGTGCACGAGTTCGTTGACCACCGATCCCAGGGAGAGACTGCCGACCAGCCCGCCGCCAGAGCCACCGACCACGATGGCTTCGGCGCCCAGGGCCTCGCTTTGGGCGATGAGACCCTCGGCGATCGACTCGTGAAAGCTGATATGTGTCTCGACGGTGAGATCGTCGGGAATGGTGGCCTCGGCGTGCTTGAGCCAGTGAGTGGCGTTCTCGGACAAGATGTCCTGGCGCTCTTGCTGTGGAAGGGGTGCCAGGATGGGTCGGTCCAGTGGCAGCACCATGCACAGATCGAGATGCGCCCCCAGGGAGCGGGCGATCTGTGCGCCTACGGCGAGCGCGTCATCGCCGCCCGGAGTGGCCAGGTATGCAACGGCGATCCGTTTGGCACCTCTCGTGGCGGCATCGTTCACGGCTAGGCCTCCTCGTGTCCTGACGTGTGACAGCTCTTCGGCGGGGTGGGTGCGACATCAAGCGAGGGGTTACGGTCGAAGAATCCGACCGGTTTGAGCCAGAAGTTCACGGTGTCGACGGGCATGATCGGCCAGTCTTCAGGACGGGTGATGTGATGGATACCGAATACGTACCACAGCACCACATCAGTGTTTTCGATGGAGCGGTTGCTCTCAGTCCAGGCGGGCAGGCCGTGGTCTTCCTTGCTCTGGGTGACGAATTCTCCTGCGGGCCAGCGCTCGTCGGGTGAGTTTGGCGTCACCCAGAGGGTGTGCTCGATGGCGCGGCAACGTGCCAGCACCGGGGAAGACGGGTCGAACATCGCCGGGATTGCCGCACCGGGCACCAATTTGTACGCCGGTGCGGTGCCGATACCGTTGCGAGTGTTGTCGTTGACGACCTTCCAGGCACGCTGAGTCTGCCAGCAGAAGTCCTGTTTGCCTTCCGATTCGGTGCGCAACGGGGTGTTGCGCTGCCGCAGGGACAGCCCGTATGGATTGGCAGGGCCGACGGGCTCGATCTCGGTTTCGCTGGCGTAGACGGTGTTTTCGGTGCCGTCGATATCCAGGTCGAGTCTCGCGACAAGGAAGTGCTGGTGGTACGGCGCGTACGTCCGGTTGTCGACCAGGGTTCCATGCGGATGCGCCGCGCCCTCGGCGAAGTTGCTCACCACCATGATTCCCGTTGCGCGGACCTCACATTCGATGTTCCCGTCCTGATAGAACCGCCAGTACGTGAGGTATTCATAGTTGGCGACGGTGACGTGGAAGGACACCGTGAGCCGACGCATGCGGCGCACCTCGGCGCCATGGTCGTGATCGACGTGCTTCCACAGGACTGCGTTGTCCTCTTCGTGAATACAGATCGCGTTCTTGATCGTGTACGGCTCACCCTTGCTGTTATGCAGCACCGCATCGAGGTAGCGAATCTCACCGAGGCAATCGCACCCAAGTTCCAGCGAGGTGGTCATGAAGCCGATGCCCCACTCACCGATATCGAAAGCTGTTCTTCGGTAGTGATCCTCGCAGTGGTCCCGATACGGCACCATCATCTCGGCGAAGGACATGCGGTTGGCGACCGACCGCACCGTTCCGTTGTCGTTGTAGGTCACCGCATGCAGTGTCATGCCCTCGCGGTAGTTGAAGCCGACCCGCAAGGACCAGTTCTGCCACTGGAGTTTGTTTCCCTCGATGGTGAAGGAGGTGCCCTCGGGCTGAGTGATGTGCAGTGGCTGCAGCGACTCCCGGGTGCTCTGCTGACGCAGTCGTTCCGGTATGTGCCGGGGTACGTATTCGCCCATCATCTCGGGCCGCGGTACGGAGAAGGTGTCCTCGATCTCCAGCAGCTCCATACTGTTCATGTCGATGATGCAGTGGAATCCGTTGACGGGGCCGGCATAGGGATTGGCGCCCGCACTCGAACGCACCCAAGTATCCGACCATCCGAGGCGTCTGCCCTTGTACTTCTCGGGCATGACGGCATCGCCGTAGGTCCAGGTATCCATGAACACCAGGTCCATGTCGGTGATGCCGCGTTGTGCCAGTGCGGCGATGACCTCGGGGTGGCGGCGAAGAGCAGCGTCCGCCTCTTCCCATTCGTCGACCGTGAAGTTCGGTTGCACCCCGGGAATGTGATCCCAGGACAGCACTTCGCCAGAGGTCAGCGAGACGATCGCCTTGTAGGTGGCGTTGCGTGAGGTGTCCAGGCAGGTGGCAAGTGCACGGCGATCAGGCCGGGTGCCGTTGTTGTCGAAGGCGGCGATATCGGCCTTCGAGGGCTCGGCGAGTTCGATGGAGGTGTATCGCCAGTGTCTTCCGACGTCGCATGTCTGCGCCAGAATCTTTGCGACCGTGGTGAATTCCTCCGCCGCGAGGGGATCAAGGGGGTGGAAGCTGTCGGTTGCCATTACTAGTGCGCGCTCATCACATGTTTGATCCGGGTGTAGTCCTCCACGCCGTAGGCCGAGAGGTCCTTGCCGTAGCCGGAGTACTTGAACCCGCCGTGAGGCATCTCGGCGACCAGCGGAATATGGCAATTGACCCACACGCAACCGAAATCTAATTCACGCGTGAATTTTTCGGCGGTTTCGTGGTCCTTGGTCCACACACTGGAGGCCAGTGCGTAACGCACTCCGTTGGCCAGCCGGACGGCTTCGTCCGCGTCGTCAAACGATTGGACGGTCAAGATCGGCCCGAAGGTCTCTTCCTGGACGATTGAATCCTCCTGGCGCACACCGGTGACGATGGTGGGCTCGATGAAGAACCCCTTGTCGCCCCAACGTTTTCCACCGGTCACGACCGTCGCGTGTGCGGGCAGGTTGTCGAGTTTCTTGGTGACCGCGGTGAAGTGGTTGATGTTGTTCATGGGCCCGTAGAAGCTGTCGGCATCATCGGGCAGGCCCGGCCGCAAAGTCTGTGCCGCGGAGTTGAGGGCGCTGACGAACTCGTCATGGATCGACTGGTGCACGATCACCCGGGTGGCGGCCGTACAGTCCTGGCCGGCGTTGAAGAAGGCGGCCTGTGCGATACCGGTGGCCGCCTTGTCGATATCGACGTCACCGAACACCACGACCGGGGCCTTGCCGCCGAGCTCGAGGTGGCTGCGCTTGAGCTGTTCGGCTGCCGAGGCCGCGACGGCGATACCGGCCCGCACCGACCCCGTGATCGACACCAGGCCGATGGCGGGATGACTCACCAATTCGGAGCCGGTGGTCGCGGTACCCAACACAACGTTGAAGACGCCGTCGGGCAAGATCCCCTTCGTCAGCCGGGCCAGCACCAGTGTGCTCTCCGGGGTGGTGTCGCTGGGCTTGAGGACGATGGTGTTCCCGGCTGCCAGCGCGGGGCCGATCTTCCAGATGGCCATCATGAATGGGTAGTTCCACGGGGTCACCTGTCCGACAACCCCGATGGGCTCGCGCCGAACATAGGAGGTGAACCCCTCCATGTACTCGCCGGCAGATTTGCCTTCGACAAGTCGCGCAGCTCCCGCGAAGAACCGGAGCTGGTCGGCGCTCACTGTCACCTCTTCGGCAGCGATGACCGCCTTCGGCTGACCGGTGTTACGGCATTGGGCCTCGACGATCTCGTCGATGTGCGCCTCGATCGCGTCGGCGAGTTTGAGCAGCGCCTGCTGCCGGACGCTGGGTGTGGTCTTGCCCCAGGTGGCGAAGGCACGTTCGGCGGCGCTCACCGCCGCGTTCACGTCGTCGGCATTGGACACGGGGGCGCGCCCCACCACCGACTCATCGACCGGGTTGATCAGGTCGATGGGCTCGGTAGATTTCAGGGATAAGGAATCGACGAACTGGCCGTCAATGTAGTTCTGCAGTATCGAGTCCGGCATGTGGCACGTCCATCCGTCGAGGGAATCCGTCTAAGCACGTCAAGAAAGCACGCAGACAACCAGTGTGCGACAGGACACATCCCCGATCATCCGACAATTCGGGGAATCTTGGCGGTGTTTTTCACCATTCTGTACAGTCCCGTGAGGTGACTGTTCAGGTGCGTTGGGTGTTGGATCAGCCGGACCTGAAACTCACCTTGAAGGGCGGCGCCGCGGGTGTGGGGCGCGAGATCAATTTGGCGCTCACCACAGAACTCGCCGACCCCGCCCAATGGCTATCCGGTGGAGAGCTGGTGCTCACCACCGGTATCGGTCTGCCCACGACGGCGCCGGAACGGCTGGGCTATCTACGGGCGCTGGATGAAAATGGTGTCGCCGCACTGGGATTCGGTACCGGTCTGACATTTGACGAGGTGCCGGGGGAGTTGGTGGCTGCGGCCGACGAGCTGGGTATGCCGTTGTTGGAGGTGCCTCTGCGCACTCCCTTTGCCGCCGTGGTCAAGGCCGTGAGCACGCACATCGCCGAACTGGAGTACGACGCGGTGCTGCGCGCATCGCGGGCACAGCCCCGGATCACCCGCGCAATCGTCAACGGAGGTGTGCAGGCGGTCACGGCGGAGCTCGGGCGGTCGCTGCGTGCCAACATCGTGGTGCTGGACTCAAGTGGCACGGTGATCGCCAGTCATCCACGCAATCTGGATGTCGCGACGATCAATCTGGTCCGCGGCGCATTGACCCCGGGTGTATCGGCCGTCGCGCAACAACTGGACCCCGAAGTTGCCGTTGCGCAACAGACGATCGGGGTGGGCGGTACGTCTTACGGAGTGCTGGCCGTTGTCAGTAAGACGCCCTTGACCTTCGTGGATCAGGTGCTGCTGGGGCATGCAAACTCCTTGCTGGCCTTGGATTTCGATAAGCCGTCGCGGCTGCAGGACGCGCAGCGGCAGTTGAATGGGCAGGCTCTGGGGCTGCTGCTCGGCGATGAACGGAACCTGGAACCGGTATGGGCGCAACTGGCGCAGGCCGCCGACGGGCGCGGGCGGATCCGGGCGCTGGTGGTGGATGCCGAATCACAGGCGGCGCTGCGGCGGGTGCAGTCTGCGGTCACCCGTGCCATGGAGTCTGCGGGCTACCCGGTCTTTGCCCACGCCGCCGAGTCCCGCCTCATCGTCGTAGTGCCGGGATCGGAGACCGCCGAATTCGCCCGGAAATTGTTCACCGACGTGGATGGACGCACGCGGAAGGGGCTGCGAGTCGGGTTGAGCGGAGCGCACGCGGTGGGGCGGTTGGGTGATGCGGTACAGAACGCGAAGCTCGCCGCATCGGTGGCCGAGCGCGGTGGCACACCGCTGGAGTTCACCTCGCTTGCCGGCAGCGCGCTGCTGTCCTTCGGCGCGAGTCGTGAGGTGCTGATCGCCGTTGCCAATGCGACGTTGGCGCCCATCGTCGAGCACGACGCCAATCACGGCACCGACCTGATGGTGTCCCTGCGGGCCTATCTGGAGGCGAACGGCCATTGGGAATCGGCGGCCGCTGCGGTCGGTGTACACCGCCATACGCTGCGCAAACGTATCGAGACGGTACAGGCGCTGCTGGTCTGTGACCTCGACATCGCGCGGGTACGCGCGGAGCTGCTGCTGGCGATGCTGGCGGGAACGCCGAACACCGGGATCTGAATCAGGACCGCGAAATCGCAGTGCGCGGGCCTGCGATAGTGCTACCTTATTTAGAACAGGTTCCAGTTTCGGGGTTATTTATGCAGGTGAAAAGATCGTGAGCGCCATGGTTGAAGTGTCACCGGTGCGGCCAGCCGCCATGCCGTCGACCCGGCGCCAACATGAGCAGTACAAGCGCATGCTCGACGCGGCCGAAGAACTCGCCATGACGCGCGAGCTCGACCACGTCCAGATGCACGACGTCGCCAAGCACGCCAACGTTGCCATCGGCACGTTGTATCGCTACTTCCCGACGAAGCGGCATCTGTTCGTGTCGGCTCTCGTCCGGGAATCGGAACGGCTAGTGGGCCGCATTCCCGTCTCTCCGGACGGGAAGGAAACGGCGGCCGACCGGGTGGGCGAAGCGCTGGTACGGGCGCTGCGCGGCCTGACACGGCGCCGCATGCTGGCGATCGCGATGATTCGGTCCTCCAACTCGGCGTCGCTGGCCGAGGTGCCGGACCTGATGCAGGTCGAGAAGCGATTCCACGAGCTGATTTCCGAGGTGGCCGGTCTTTCCGATCCGTCCGAAGAGGATGAGGCCGTGATCAGGCTGCTGGTGCACCAGTGGTTCGGCTGCATTCAGGTGTGCCTCAACGGTGGTCTCACCGTGGCGCAGGCCGAGGCCGACCTGCGGCGAGCGGCGCAGTTGCTGACGTGCGACTGGCGCACGGTCGGCGAGGGTTAGGCTCCGTCGGTTCGTTTCAGAACCGTCAGTGCGGCGTCGATGGCCAGGGCCGGGACGTCGATTGTCTTGGACCCCAAGTCGTGACGTGCGCCGGTGATTTCCACGATCGTCGCTCCGCCCGGTATCAGGACCGACGCCGCCTTGATTTCGGCGATGGTGCCGAACGCATCCGAGCTGCCATGGGTGAACACCGTCGGAACCGCGATGCCAGCCAGATGTTCGGTGCGAAGCCGATCGGGCTTACCGGGCGGATGCAGCGGGTAGGAGAACAACGTCAGGACGTCGATGATCGGGCCCTTTTCCGATATGAGCATCGAGGTCTGGCGTCCGCCATACGAATGACCGCCGGCCAGGAGCGGGCCGTCCACCATGGCACGAGCCTTCTCGATCACCTCGGCGATACCAGCGCGGTCCTTGTCGGCCGATGAGGCCGAGGGCGGACCGCTGGGCCGGTTGCGCCGGAAGGGCATATCGAAACGTAGTGCCAGCCAGCCGCGTTCGGCCCACGCCGTGCACAACAAGCGCAGCATGGGGGAGTGGCAGCTACCGCCGGCGCCGTGGGTCAGCACCACGGCGCCATGCGGCTGCCCGTCGGGGTGATGCGCAATTCCGGCGATATCCGGAAGTTCCTCGGTGCTCACACGTTGAGTCTAAAGAGGGCCGATACCGGGCCGTGGCCTCGGCCAAGTGGATACGCGGCTCGCAGGCACTCGGTGATCCACCGTTTCCCGAATGCCACTGCCTCGACCACGGAAAAACCATGGGCCAGTGCGCAACTGATAGATGCGGCGAGGGTGTCCCCGGCGCCGTGATCATGGCCGGTGTCCACCCGCTCGACGGGGAAGTAGTGAAATTCGGTCCCGTCGAAGAGCAGGTCGGTGCTGGTATCGCTGGATCGAAGGTGCCCACCCTTCACCAGCGCCCATTGGGGCCCGAGGGCATGTAGTTTTCGCGCCGCTTCCCTTTGCGATTCCTCGTCGACTACATCGACGTCCACGAGCAGGCGTACCTCGTCCAGATTGGGAGTGACGAGTGTTGCCAACGGAAATAACTGTGTGCGTAGGGCATCCAGTGCACTGGGGTGCAGCAGCGGATCGCCGTGCATGGACGCGCACACCGGATCGACGACCAGGGGCACGCCAGGCGCCAGGTGCGACCATTTCTGCGCGATGGCCTCGATGATCGGCGCGGAGGCCAACATCCCGGTCTTGGCCGCCTGGATGCCGATATCGGTGATGACCGCGTCCATCTGCGCTGCCACTACCTGTGGCGGAATCTCGTGAAAGTCCCTGACACCCAACGAGTTCTGCACGGTCACCGCGGTGACCGCCACGCATCCGTGCACGCCGAGCAGTGCCATGGTGCGCATATCGGCTTGGATACCTGCCCCGCCCCCGGAGTCGGACCCGGCGATGGTCATCGCACGCACCGGGGTGACTCCTGGCTCCGGGAGGGGCAGGAAGGTGTTCATGCTCACGCGATCGGCAGATAGACCCGGTTGCCGTGTTCTGCGAACTCCGCCGACTTCTCCTCCATGCCGCGTGCCAGCATCGCGTCGATGTCCTCCTGGGTCTCCAGACCGTTCTGGGCCGCGAACTCCCGGATATCGGCGGTGATGCGCATCGAGCAGAACTTCGGGCCGCACATGGAGCAGAAGTGCGCGGTCTTGGCCGGCTCGGCGGGCAGCGTCTCGTCGTGGAATTCGCGGGCGGTGTCCGGATCGAGTGACAGATTGAACTGGTCATCCCAGCGGAACTCGAAGCGCGCCTTGGACAATGCATTATCGCGCAGTTGTGCGCGCGGATGCCCCTTGGCCAGGTCGGCGGCGTGGGCGGCGATCTTGTAGGCGATCACGCCGTCCTTGACGTCCTTGCGGTCAGGCAGCCCCAGATGCTCCTTGGGGGTGACGTAGCACAGCATTGCCGTACCGGCCTGGGCGATGATCGCGGCGCCGATGGCCGAGGTGATGTGGTCGTAGGCCGGGGCGATATCAGTGGCCAGCGGACCCAGCGTGTAGAACGGAGCCTCCTCGCAGAGCTCCTCCTCAAGCTTCACGTTCTCGACGATCTTGTGCATCGGAACGTGGCCGGGGCCTTCGATCATCACCTGCACGCCATGGGATTTGGCGATTTTTGTCAGCTCGCCGAGGGTACGCAGCTCGGCGAACTGCGCCTCGTCGTTGGCGTCGGCAATGGAGCCCGGGCGCAGGCCGTCGCCGAGCGAGAAGGTCACGTCGTAGCGCGCCAGGATCTCGCACAGCTCCTCGAAATGGGTGTAGAGGAACGATTCCCGGTGATGTGCCAGGCACCAGGCGGCCATGATCGAGCCGCCGCGCGAGACGATGCCGGTGACACGCTTGGCGGTTAGTGGCACGTAGCGCAGCAGCACGCCGGCATGCACGGTCATGTAGTCCACGCCCTGCTCGGCCTGCTCGATCACGGTGTCGCGGTACAGCTCCCAGGTGAGGGCTGCCGGGTCGCCGTTCGTCTTTTCCAGCGCCTGGTAGATCGGCACCGTGCCCACGGGCACGGGCGAGTTGCGCAGGATCCATTCGCGGGTCTGGTGGATGTCCTTACCGGTGGACAGGTCCATGATGTTGTCGGCGCCCCAGCGGATGGCCCAGACCATCTTCTCGACTTCCTCGGCGATAGAGGAGGTGACGGCCGAGTTGCCGATGTTGGCATTGATCTTGACGCCGAAGGCCTTGCCGATGATCATCGGCTCGCTCTCGGGATGCTTGTGGTTGGCGGGGATCACCGCGCGGCCCATCGCGACCTCGCTGCGCACCAGCTCGGCGGGGACACCCTCGCGGACGGCGATGAACTCCATCTCGGCGGTGATCTCACCGGCGCGGGCACGCTGTAGTTGCGTGCCGCGATCGGTCACGATCCCGGCGCGCGGCGGCAGACCCTTCTGCAGATCGATGACCGCATTGGTGTCGGTGTACGGACCGGAGGTGTCATAGAGGTCCAGATGCTCACCGTTGGTCAGGTTGACGCGGCGCTGCGGCACCCGCAGGCCGCTGTCGAGCTCTTGGTAGATCTTCTCGCTGCCCTGGATGGGGCCCGTGGTGACGGTCTCGGGGGTACGTGATTGGTCAGGCATTTCTTCCTCCCTACGCCGGCATTACCCGGTCAGGTTCATACGGTCGACGGCCCTAGCCGTCCTCTCAGCGCACTGGTGTGCGCTCCCGTGTCTTTTTGTGTCGGGGCTGTTCGTTGACGAACACTGGCCACGCTACTCGGTGAGCCACGGATTTCTCCGTCGAGTGCGAGCCTCACCCGGATTTTCGGCCAGATTTACGCGTCAGGCTCGCACTCGAACCGGATGAGGCATGCGCCCGAAGCCCGATCTGACAGATGAGGGCTCGAAAGTTTTGGGAATATAGTTTCCCTTGCTAAAGTTGTGCACCGTGGTGTCCACAGACGGCCGGGCTGGGATGCTCCGCTGGCCGCGTCGGGGGAGAAGCGCGCAACAAGGGTGACGATGACTGAATTGATGACACGGACCGACGAGACAGCTGCGGATATCGCAACCGCCCGACGTCGTGTGCGGGTGGATCGCGACCATCCGCACTACAAGTGGGTGGCGCTGTCCAACACCACGCTGGGTGTGCTGCTGGCGACCATCAACTCTTCGATTGTCCTGATCTCACTTCCGGCCATTTTCCGCGGCATCGGTCTGAACCCGCTCGCTGCCGGGAACGTGAGCTATCTGCTCTGGATGCTCATGGGTTATCTGCTGGCCTCCGCGGTGCTCGTTGTGTTGTTCGGTCGCCTCGGCGACATGTACGGGCGAGTCCGGATATACAACATGGGCTTCGTCGTCTTCACCGTTGCGGCGGTAGTGCTCTCGTTCGATCCCTTCCACTACGGCGGCGGTGCGGTCTGGCTCATCGCCTGGCGCGTGGTGCAAGGGGTGGGTGGGGCCATGCTGATGGCCAACTCGTCGGCGATCCTGACCGATGCCTTCCCCTCCACACAGCGCGGTCTGGCGCTGGGCATCAACCAGGTGGCCGCGGTGGCCGGGTCCTTCCTGGGGCTGTTGATCGGAGGCGTGCTCTCCGAATGGGATTGGCGCGCCATCTTCTGGGTGGGTGTGCCGCTGGGCCTGCTGGGCACAGTGTGGTCGTACCGGTCGCTCGTCGAGATCGACCAGCCCACGCCGGGAAAGCTGGACTGGGCCGGAACCGTGACCGTCGCGCTGGGGCTGACTGTGCTGCTCACCGGCATCACGTATGGCATTCAGCCGTACGGCAATTCAAATACCGGATGGGGCAACCCGCTGGTCTACGGATCGTTGATCGCCGGTGTCGCTCTGCTGGTGCTGTTCTGTGTGATCGAGTCTCGGGTGGCCGACCCGATGCTGGATATGCGCTTGTTCAAGAACCGTGCGTTCGGCCTGGGGAACCTGGCCAATCTACTGGCGTCGGTGGGTCGTGGCGGTCTGCAGTTCATGCTCATCATCTGGCTGCAGGGCATCTGGTTGCCATTGCGCGGATATAGCTATGAATCGACCCCGCTGTGGGCGGGAATCTTCCTGCTGCCCATGACACTTGGCTTCCTGTTGGCCGGCCCGGTGGCCGGTGTGCTCTCGGACCGCTATGGCGCCCGGCCGTTCGCCACCGGCGGCATGGTGCTGTCGGCGGTGACGTTCCTGGCGCTCATCGCCATTCCGGTGAACTTCAATTACTGGGCCTTCGCGGCGCTCATCTTTCTCAACGGGTTGGGATCGGCCATCTTCACCGCACCCAACACCGCGGCCATCATGTCGAGCGTGCCCGCCCATCAGCGCGGCGCCGCCTCGGGGGTGCGTGGCACCTTCTTCAACGCGGGCAACTCCCTATCGATTGGAATCTTCTTCTCGCTCATGATCGTCGGGCTTTCCGCCACGATGCCGGGGGCGATGCAGTCGGGTCTGACCGCCCAGGGCGTGCCCGCCGCCACTGCCGCTGAAGTGGCCGGTACACCACCAGTGGGCAGCCTGTTCGCGGCATTCCTCGGCTACAACCCCATCAGTGAATTGCTCGCTCCTTCAGGTGTTCTGGAGCAGCCGGGGGTCAACGCGGCCGAGCTGACGGGGCAGTCGTTCTTCCCGAATCTCATCACCGAGCCCTTCCATGCCGGTCTGGTGGTGGTGTTCGTCGCCGCCGCGCTGATGATGGCCATCGCGGCTCTGGCCTCGCTGGGTGCCGGTGGCAAGTACGCCCACGCGGAGGACTGAGCTAGCTACTATCTGCCCATGGCAACGTGGGGGATATCCGGTCCGGTGGATCTGCTGCGCCGTACGGGGATCTTGTGGTGGCGCTGCTGGCCGCGGCTCATCGGAGTTTGGCTCCTCGGCTGGCTCGCCCGGTACTGGCTGATCAAACTGGCCCTCTATGTGGGCGTGCACTTCGGTGGATTCTGGGGCGACCTGATCATGCCGTTGGCGGCTCTGGCCAGACTCAGCACGTACATCCTGATGTTTTTGGTCATACGCGGGGAGACGAACCTCCCCGACGAGAACACCGATGGCCGGTCGCGGTATCAGGCCTTCGTGGGCATCGTGCTCAAGACGATTCTTCCGGTGTTCGTGCTCTTTGCGGCGTGGCGGCTGATTCTGGCCGACTACGCGTTGTACCTGGGTTCATTGAACGCCGACCTCTCCTACGCGGCCTACTCCGGCGGCGCCCCCGAGAGGACGTTGACGCAGGCTCAGGAGTTCATGACTCCCAGCGACTGGCGGGCATATCTGGCGATACTGATCGCGTTCGTGGCCCGTGGCGCCTTGACCAGGTATTCCGAGAAGCTCCCTGCCTGGACCCAGCTGGTGGCCGTCTACCTACAGGCTCTGTGGGTGGTGCTGCTGCTCAATGCCGCGTCGAATCGGCTTGTGGGGAGCCCGAAATGGGTATCTGAGCGCAAGGTCATCGTCTGGTACACCGAGCAGAAGGAGCGGTTCTTCGCGCACTTCAGCCTCCTCGGTCAGGTGTGGAAGTGGATCACCGATGCGGTGGGGCCGACCGTGCTTGCGGTGTTGTTGGCGGTGACGTGGATTGCCATTGTGGGAACCGTCTATGCGGCTCGGCCGCAAACCACGTGGGCGGGGGCCAGCCAGGCGGCATTCGGGGAACTTCAGGGCTCCCGCGTCACCGATGTGGCAAGTCGGACCGGCCTCGCGGCGAAGGCACGTTGGCAGCGGCTGCCGGTCATCGTCCAGACGCGTGCGTCCGAAATCTTCCGGAGCCTGCTGGGCATAGCCGACCAACTGCGAGACACTCTCCGGCTCACCGTGCATTCCGGGCCGGTGACGCTGTGTTTCTTCGTCTTTGTGTTCATGGCGACCGTGGTCCTGGATCCCAACGGTGCCTACTTCAACGTCTACGTGACCGACGGGTACATGTGGCGCGGCGTGGCCATGCTGCTGGGACCGCATGAGTGGATCTGGTGGGCGTCGTATCGCGAGTCCTTCCGGACGGCGATTGGCGCATTGATCGATCCGCTTCGGATATGCCTTGTGGTGGCAATGTATTGGCATTGCGTGGAGAGAGCCTCGCGGCCGTCGGTCACGAAGGAGGTATGAACCGCACGAAGCGGTATTTTTTCGCGCTTCCTTTTTCGGGTGCGAACTCGACGTCCACTGCGGTGATGTCGGCGTCCTCTGGAACCACCATGACGGCCGCGAATGCGCCGGCAGTATTGCAGGTGTCGTACCCCTGCTTCCGGGTCCAATCCGACACCGAGACCGGCAGTAGCCCTATCTGTCCATACCAGTGCCGATAGCTCTGATCGACAAATGTGGCGCGACACATCGCCCATCCCTCATCCAGCGCGGCTGGCTTCCCGTCCTTGGATCGGTCGAATGCATACGCCACAAAACGTGTTCCGGG
>Ga0265327_10002085_pt1 | contig 22281 bp, 21 predicted proteins | sample 41621metaG_FD_202089 | JGI IMG/M metagenome (GOLD analysis project Ga0265327, IMG submission 202089) | Rhizosphere microbial communities from Carex aquatilis grown in University of Washington, Seatle, WA, United States - 4-16-21 metaG | ecosystem: Host-associated > Plants > Roots > Rhizosphere...
GTCAAGTCGGCTGAGGGAAAGCAGCACCAGGATGGAGATGATGACTTGGCGAACGGCCATGGGTGGTCAGAAGGCGGGGGGGGCGGCCAGCGCCCCCGCCACGGATGCCAGCAGCCGGCTGGCGTCGTGCTCCCAGCTGCAGTGCGCCTGGGCGGTCCGCCGCGCCGCCAGCTGGCAGGCGCGGAGGTGATCGCGGTTCGCGATCAGTTCATCCAGCCGCGCCGCGAGCTGCGTGGTCTCGTGCGCCGCGACGAGCAGGCCGCACTCGGGCGCCGCCCGCATGACCTCGCTCTGGCCGGCGGTGTCTGTGGCGATGACGGCAAGGCCGGCGTTCAGGTACTGGAAAATTTTGTTGGAGATGGTGATGTCGCGATTCCGGGGCCAGTGCGGCTCGAGCGCCAGCCCGATGTCGAACTCGGCCAGTTTGTACGGCAGTTCCTCGGGCGTGACCAGCGGGATGAACCGCAGGTCGGCGCGCCGCTCCGCGGGTACGCGGCTGAGCAGGTGGGCGCGGTAGCCCGGGCGCTCGTCGCCCAGCAGGAAGACCCGGCTGGGGAACCGCGTGCGGGACCACGCGGCGAGAAACAGCTCCAGGCCGCGGCCGGGCCCGATGGTCTGCGAAAACCAGATGAAGGTCGGCGGCTCGCGGCCCGCCGGCTGGTCCACCCGTGAACGGGTTTGCAGCGGAAACGTGTTCCGGATGACAACGGGCCGCGGGCAGTGGTAGGCCTCGGCCAGGGCGGCCGCCATGCTTTCCGAGGTGGCGGAGGCGTAGGCCACGTGATTGAGCACGTAATCCTCCGCTCGCCGCAGCAGGCGCAGCGGACGGCTGTGCCGGTCGGCGAACAGCAGGTCCTGCGAGTACCAGTCCTCGATGTCGACCGCCACGCGGCGGCCGTCGCGAATGAGAAATTGGGCCGCCCAGATCGGAATCTCCGTGTGGGCGATGGTGAGGCCGGCTGGCTGCGAGCGGGCAAATTTCAGCAGGGCGGTCGCCGGCCCAAGCGACTGGGCCGTCTCAAGCTTGAGGCGACTGCAGAGCAGGCGGGCGGTCCAGGTCGCGCTGCGCTGGATGAAATCCCCGGCTTGGGCCGCCAGGCCGCCATGGGTGTAGTCCAGCACCCGGCGCCGGAAGGGCAGCCCGCGCATGAGGTCGAGGTCCATGCGCTCGAACCGCGCCTGGACCGAGACGGACATGACCGTGACATCGTAGCCCGCCTGCCCGAGCGTGACCGCCTCCTTCACCACCCGCGGATTGCGGCAGAGATGGGAGGCGGTGAGGATGAGGATGCTGGGCCGGGCCATGGTCAGGTGGGGGCGGAAGCGGCGACGCCCGCCTCCACGTAAAGGGACTCCACCTCGCGGGTGGGCGTGTCAATCAGGAGCCGCGTATCCGCGCCGCGGCGAAAGGCCTGCCGTTGGACATCGCTGAAGCCGCAGTCCAGGAGAACGCGCTCGAGCAGCTGAAAATCGAACATCGTGCGGTGACCGTGCAATGACTCCCGGTCCTGGTAAAACACCCGGTTGACGCTGAGCACCGGGGTCCAGAGCGCCGACCGGCATTCGTCGTCCTGATAGGGAAAACGCCGGGAGTCGTCGCCCTCGACCTGCCGGGCGTACGTCCTGAGATACAACTCGGCATCGGGCACGACGAGCCGGAGCCGGCCGCCGGGCGCGAGCACGCGGCGCACTTCCCGCAGGAGCACCATCGCGGCCGGCAGGGGGAAATGCTCCAGGCAGTGCTCGGAGAACACGCCCAGAAAGGTGCCGTCGGCGAACGGCAGGCCGCGGCTGACGTCCCAGCAGACATCCACCCCCGGCCGCCAGAGGTAGTCGAGGTTGACGAACTCCACGTGGGTGTTGGGCCCGCAGCCAAGGTCGAGATACCGCCCGGCCGCCACGCGCGGGTGCCGCAGTTGGCCGCGCCGATTGCGGATCAGGTGGCCAATCCAGCCTTGGACCCGGGCATACGAGGTAATCGGCCGGTGCAGGGAGAGGGTGTTGAGCGGCATGCGGATTTCAGCGGGCCATCCAATGGCGGAGGCGCCAGACGCCGCGCCAGCCGATCAGGCGCGCGAGGGCCGCGGTGCGCGGTCCCATCGCGGGCCGGCCCAGGGTTTCGCCCCGGCGCCGGACTTCCGCGGCGGCCCGGCGGATGAGGTCGGCGGGTGCGGGATAGAAATCGTGGACAAAACTTCGCCAGTAGCCGGCGCAGGCGTGCTGGGTTCGCGGCGAATCCTCCGCCGCCAGGAGCCGGGCGGTGATGAGCTCAAGCGAGCGGAACTGCGACCGCCGCGCCTGCTCCCCGCGCTGCTGGCTCAGGCTGCCGGGCAGGCCGGAACGATAGTAGCTGAGCGCCTCCTCGTCGGCGCAGAAGACCAGCCCGGAGCTGGCGAGCGCAACCCGGGCGAAGAACTCGCCGTCGTCGTTGAGCGAGAGGGTCTCGTCCCACGGACCCGCGCGGTCGGCCACGGGACGCGGGATGAGCCACGCGGACGGGTGCATCATTACCCCGGTCGCTCCCGCCAGGGAGAGAAACTCCACCGCGGAGAAGTCGCGGTAGACGGCGTGGTCCACGAATCTCGCTTGGGCCGGGTCGGTCTCGAACCGGCCCCAGCGGCAGGTCGCCACGCGGCCGGCGGGTGCCGTCGCCAGGAGCCGCAGCTGGGCCGCCAGCTTGCCGGGAGAAATCAGGTCGTCGGCGTCCAGGAACTGGAGGTAATCGCCGCGGGCGGCCCGCCAGCCCGTGTTGCGGGCCGCCGCCGCCCCGCGGTTCGGCTGCTCGACGAGGCGCACGCCACGGTCGCCAAATCCGCGGGCCAGATCACGGCTGCCGTCGCGGGAGCCGTCGTCCACCACGATGATATCCTTGTCGGGCCACGTTTGGGCCAGCGCCGCGGCCAGCGTGGCCGCGAGCCAGCGCTCGGCGTTGTGGCAGGGGATGATGATGCTGACGAGCGGCGGGTTCATCGGCGCTGCGCCTCCCGCCAGCCATGCTGGAAATACCAGCGCTTGGACTGGGCCACGTAGTGGTGCATGACCCCGCGGCACGCGAGCGCCTCGGGCGGCAGGGGACGAGTCACGTAGTCGGCCGCCGGCGCAATCGCGCAGGGACGGCCTGCGACCAGCATGGCGATCAGCGCCTGTTCCAGGTAGTAGCTGGTGCGCTCCCGCTCGATCAGCGTGCGGCACCAGTGCTCCAGTTGTTCCCAGTCGAGGCCGCCGCCGTCGAGCCCGGTCAGCCCGACGTTGACGAGGTCCGCGAGCGGTGCGCCGGCCAGCTCGTCGAGCAGGGGCCTCGAGTAGCCATACGAGGTCTCGCAGTCCACGGCGTGCAGGGGCCGGTCGGGTCGATCCAGCCAGTCAACCAGCAGGTCCGGGCGCCGGAAAAACAGCAGGTCCGAGTCGAGGACGAGCTTCCAGCCCGTCTGGCCGACATGCACGTCAATGAGCTTGCGCAGGTTTGGATAGTTGCGCCAGCGCTCGCGCAGCACCGGAAAGCGGTCGGCCGGCAGGTGGGTCTCGAGCCGGTCGAGCGTCGTCTCCCGCGACACAAATCGCGCCGCCGGCAGCAGCCGGGCAAGTGCCGCGCGATGCTCGGGCCCGAGCGTGCCGTCGTCATAGAGCACCGGCGCGAGCGGCCGGCCGGCATGGCGGCCGAACGACCACAGGCAGAAGGCGGTCTGGTACCAGAACCGGCGGCCCGTCAGCAGGTGCAGCGCCAGCGGCGTCCCGGCGGCCGGCGGCAATGGCGGCAGCGTCCCGGCCGCGACCTCCATCTCCCGGCGGCCCTGCTCGGTCCGCCGCCGCACCCAGGGACCGCCGTCGGCGACCAGGTCCCGCACCCAGCCCGCCGGCCGGTGCCAGACCTGGTAGGCGAACCGGCCGAGGCCGGCCGCGCGCAGGGTGTCCGTCAATGAGCTCATGGGCGGGGGAGCGAGGCGAGTCCCTCGAAGTGCCCGCAGGCCCCCTGCCAGCGGATACGCGCGGCGGGACCGGACCAGGGGCGGCGGAGAAACCAGGACTTCAGCTGGCGCAGCGGGACGGTCCACGGCGCGATGGCCGGCCAGGGGCACGCGCCGTGGCGGGCCAGCACCTGCACCCACGAGCGGGCGATGGCGCGGTTCAGCCGCGCGAGATAATCCGGCTGCAGGCGTTCCGACGGGATCAGGTGGGTGAGGGCGAGGGTGGGGAAGTACGCGACCTCCCAGCCGGCGGCCAGGACCGTGAGGATGATGTCGTTGTCGCCGCCGGACGTCAGCTCGGTGCCGCGGCGGTCTGTTGGCCGTCCCTCTGCCGGGGCCTCAAGCCAGACCCGCGCCGCCGCGCGGCGCAGCACCAGACCGGCGCCGATGGGCGCGAAGGGCGGATAGCGCAGGTTGCCCGAGTGCGGACCCCGCGAGACCTGCGCGTCGGGTCCAAGGTCGCGGCACGCCAGGAGGCTGTCGAATTCGCGGAGCCAAGCCGGCGGGGGCGACGCGAATTCCGGCCGGCTGGGTCCGCCGGCGGCGCCGACCCGCGGTTCCGCCGCGAGCACTCGGACCACTTCCGTGAGAAAATCCGGGGCGAGGACATTGTCGTCGTCAACGAAGACCACGGCGTCGCCCTGCGTCGAGCGCAGTCCGCGCCGGCGGGCGGCCGTGAGTCCCGGCTCGGGCTCCGCGACGACGCGCAGGCTGACCGGCGCCAACGCCGCAAGGTCCGCGGTGGCGACCGCCGGGGTGGAGGCATTGTCCACGACGACCAGTTCCCAGCGGTCGCGGGGCAGCGTCTGGGCCGCCAACGCCTGCAGGACCCGGCGCAGCGGGTCGGGTCGCGGATTGTGCGTGGGGATGATGACGGAAACGTCCATGCGCGGGATCAGCGGCCCCGCAGGTCGGGGGAGCGGGTGCTGCGGCGCCACCCGGCCTCGGGCGCGCGCACGCAGCGGCGCAGCAGCCAGACGACGAGCTTCAAGCCAGCTTGGCGAATTGCTTTAGCCATGTGAGTTTCTCCTCGCGGGTCTTTTCCCCGGGGTTGCGGAAGACCTCGTCGTTGAGGACGAGCAGGTCGATGTCGGTGTTGACGAAGCAGTCCCAGCCCTCGGCGGCGGTGCGGACGATGGGCTGGCCGGCGACGTTGAACGAGGTGTTGATCAGGATGGGCACACCGGTCAGCGCGTGAAACGCCGAGATGAAGCGGTGCAGGTCGGGATGCACGCTCGGGCGGATCGTCTGCAGGCGCGCCGAGAAATCCACATGGATGACGCTGGGGATGCTGCAGCGCGGATAGTCGAGGCGCTCGCGGAGGCTGGCGAAGGTGGCCGGCAGGGGCGCGCGCAGCTCCGGGCGCAGGTAGGCGGTGTAGTTCATGTAGTCCGACTCCGCGGCGGAGTCGAACCACTCGCCGACGTGATCAGCGAGGATGGCGGGCGCAAACGGCCGGAAGGACTCGCGGAACTTCACCGCGAGGTTGAGGCGCGACTGCATGCCGGGCGCGCGCGGGTCGGCGAGGATCGAACGGGCCCCGAGCGCCCGCGCCCCGAGCTCCATGCCGCCGCGCACCACGGCGACAATCCGGCCCGCGGCGAGCTGGGCGGCCACGAAGTCATGGATGTCACCGGTGAACGCCACCTGGTGGGGCCGGGCCGCCGCCGGCGCGGGACCCGGCGGACCGCCGAGGTAGAAGCCGCGGGCGTCGAGCTTGAAGTGGCGGCCGCCGCGCCGTTCGCGCTCGAGGAGCAACGCGGCGCCGAGGCCCGAGCCCATGTCGCCACCGACGGGCGAGTTGAACACCTCGCGGAAGATTCCCTGGGCACGGAGCTTGCCGGCGACGACGCAGTTCTGCGCGCAGCCGCCGCAGAAGAGGAGGCGCTCCATCCCGGTCTCGGCGCGGACGAAGCGCGCCATCTTGAAGACCTCGTCTTCAAAAATGCGCTGCAGCGACGCGGCCACGTCGATGTGGAGCGTCTCGAGCGGATCGGCGGACGAGCGCGCGGCCAGGCCGGTGATCTCGCTCACCCACGGCTGCGCGCCGCGCAGGTCGGCATCGGTGAAGCGCACCTCCCGGCGCAGGCGGAACCCGCCGCGCTCATCGGTGGTGAAGAGCCGGGAGAGGGCCGCCACATGGCGCGGCTCGCCGTAGGGCGCGAGGCCCATGACCTTGTATTCGGAGCCGAAGGAGGCGAAGCCAAGGAGTCCCGTGATGAGCGTGTAGAACATCCCGAGGCCGTTCTCGTAGGGCTGCTCCCAGCTCAGCCGGAGCTCCACGGGGCCGATCACGCCGGCGCTCGCGGAATAGTCCTCGCCCTTGCCGTCAACGCACAGGAACGCCGCGCGCTCAAACGGCGAGGTGTGATACGCGCCGGCGACGTGGGAGAGGTGATGCCAGGCGTGGTGAAAGCGAGCCGCGGGCAGCAGCGCGCGCGCCTGCTGGTTGTACAGGCTGCCCCAGCCCTCCGGCAGGATCCGGCCGAGTGCGCGGGTGAAGGCGTTGCCGGGCCGGCCGGTGAGGTCGAAGAGGTGGCTCTGCAGCGCCCTTTCCGCGAAGACCACTTCGGTGACGTCGCCGGCTCCGAGGCCGGCCAGCTCGAGGCACTCCGCGATGGCCCGATGGGGAAAGACGCCATCGTGCTTCACGCGCGTGTAGCGCTCCTCCTGCGCCGCCGCGATCAGGCGGCCGTCCACCAGCAGCGCCGCGTTGGCGTCATGGCCCAGCAGGCCGCCGACGCCGAGGATCACGGCGCGCCGGGCTGCGGGGGAACTTTCTCGGGATGCGGGCACGTTCAGGGGCGCAGGAGGCGGACGAGCTCGAGCGGGAGCAGGTTGATGATGTCGCCATGCTTGGCGGAGACGTGCATGGCAGGCATCAGGAGATTGGCGATGAGCAGGCCGGCCAGCAGGCGGCGCGACGCGGCCGCGCCCCACTGTGCCACCGCCTGCTCCAGGCCGAGCAGCAGCAGCGGCAGCAGCATGGTGGGCGCGCGGCTGGTGTCGGAGGCGAGAAAATTGATGATCACGAGGGGCGCGAGGGCGAGGCCCGCCAGCCAGCAGGCGGCGAGGCGCCGACCTTCCCACCACTCGCGGCCGATGGCGAGGGCGACCAGTACCCAGGCCGCCCGGAGCCCCATGAACCAACCGAGATCAGTCCATGGCGTCCACTGCAGGAACGCCCCGGCGCGCATGTCGTGGGCATAGCTGCCAAACCCGGAGGTCTGGACGTGAAAGGGATTGAGCAGGCGTCCGCCCACGTAGAGCAGCAGTCCGGTCGCGACGAGGATGAAGGCGCCGCGCACCCGCCCGGAACGGCCCGGCGCGAGGGCGCGCACGGCGAGGGCGAGGGGCACGGCGAGGGCGAAGCGCTCGTCGATCCAGGGGCCGGCGAGTGCGGCGAGGGTCAGCGCGGGCCAGCCCGGCTGCAGCGCCACGGCGAGCAGGGCCGCCGCGTACCACGCATCGTTCATGCCCAGCCAGCCGGTGCCGGTTAGGATGGCCCCCGTGGTGGCGACCAGCCCGGTGGCCCAGGTAGAGAGGCGCCAGTCGCCGGTGCGGGCCTGGATGATCCAGGCGCACTGCGCGAGCAGCACGAGCAGCCCCAGCCACGGCACGATCAGCACCGCGTAGCCATGGAGGCCCAGCAGCTTGGCCAGAATCACGGGCGCGAGTCGCCAGATCAGTCCGGCGTCCTCCACCGGCGCGCCCAGCGGCGCGTTGCACTGCTGCACGAAGTGGAGTCCGCGGTCCCAATAGGTGGAGCCGGGCATCGGCGCGCGGAAAACCCACAGCCGCGGACTGAATATGCACAGGCTCAGCGCGAGCGCCGCGACCGCGATCAGGAGGGATCGGGCCAGGCGGTGGGCCGGGGACAGGGCGCTGGGCGGGGCCGGGGTGGCGGACATCAGGTTCAAGGCGGGCGGACCATGCACTGTACGCGCAGCGCGGCCATCGGGCCAAGCGTGCGTTTCACCGCCCCGAGCAGCCGGTTCCGGGTGGTCGGCGGGTCGCCGCCGAGCGACTGCCCGAGCGCGAGCGCCTCGCGGGCGGCGGCCGGCTCGCCCGCGCGCAGGAGGCGCAGCGCGGCAATTTCCAATTCGGCCAGCAGGGCGGGCCGGCCCGCGGCCGGGAACGTGTCCGCATAGTGCCGCAGGGCGCGCAGGCGGTTGCACCAGTTCGGGCCCGCGGCTGCGCTGAGGCTGTCGCGCCGCCGCAGCGCCGTGACGAGTGGCTCCTCGACCACGGCGAACCGGGCGCCGGCCAGGGCCAGGCGCACGTGCAGGTCCGCATCCTCCCAGACCGACAGGCGCTCGTCGAAGCCGCCGACCGACTCGAGCACGCTGCGCCGGTAAAGGCCGTTGATGCCGCCGACCGGATGCTGCAGCAGGTACGACGGCGGGTCGGCGCGCAGGGCGGCCTCGGAATAGCTCCACTCCATCTCCACCTCGCGCGTGTCGGCGAACAGCCAGCGGGCGTTGCAGATCACCACGTCCACGTCGGCCGCGGCGCGCGCGGCCACCCGCTCGAGGTAGGCCGGCGCCAGCAGGTCGTCCGCGTCATGAAAATGCACCCACTCCCCCTGGGCGGCGCGCCAGAGCTGGTTGCGCGCGTGCGCCGCGCCGCGGTTGCGCTCGCCGGTGAGGACAGTGGCACCGAGCCCGCGTGCGACCGCCGCGGTGTCGTCCGTGCTGGCGTCGTCGTAGCACAGGCACTCGTCGAAGGGGCGCGTCTGCGCCCGCACCGTGGCCCAGAGTCCCGGGAGGTGCGCCGCGGCATTGTGGCAGGGGACGAGCAGGCTGACGGGGCCGGGCTTCATGCGAGGAAGGCGCGGATCGCCGCGACCAGGTCCGGCAGCGCGGGTGGCGCCTGCGTGACATCCACGGCCGCCCACGCGTGGCGGCAGCCGGCCGCCGCGGCGAGGCGGGAATACAGGGGAGAATGGCGCAGGTCGGGCATGAGTTCGATGACGCGGGTGCCGGGGGTGCAGAACACCAGGTTGGAGAATCCGGCGCCATGCAGCCCGGCGACCACGCTGGCGCCGGCGAGGCGGGCGATCTGCTCGGCCGGGGTCAGCTCCGCCAGGGCCACGTGCTCGAAATCCCCCAAGGCACGGAGCAGTTCGTCCTCCCACGCGAGGTGCCGCGAGGTGGCGTCGCGGCGCGTGATCCAGAGATGGCTGGCGGTGGCCCGCGGCGCGGTCCCGGCCGCGACGGCCGCGCGCACGCGGCTGACGATCCAGGGCGTCGGCTGCGAGTCGGGACAGGGTGCGTTCGCGAACAGGAGCTGTTCGCAGCGGTAGTGGCTGTGCCCCTGGAGCCAGCGAATCTTGGCCGCGGTCACGCCGGCGTGCACCAGCCAGCGTTCTTGGAATGATCCGGGGGAGCCGTTGGCCAGGACGTGGTCCACCCGTGCCAGCCAGGGGCGGGCGAGCTGCAGGCGCGGGAGGGCCTCCAGCAGGAAATGATAAAATCCGCCGCCGCCGAGCGTGCCGAGGCTGAGCGTGAGGCCGGGCAGCGGCTGAGCGCGCGGGAAGCGGGGGGCCGCGAGCAGGGGATGACGATGGGCGGGCCGGTCCCATTGCCGGACGGTTTCGGCCACCGCGAGGCGGCGTCGTGGACAATAGACCACGGCGTCGTCGCCAGCGACGGCGGCATCGGACAGCGTGAACAGCCGGCGGATTTCGGCCACCGCGATTCCGGCGGACTGATACCGCGGGCGGCCGGCAACGATTTCCGGCCTGGGCGTCTGGCCCAGCAACGAGTGTCCGGGCGTGTACTGGCAGTGGTCGGCCGGTTCCCGCGCGAGTTCGCCGGCGAAGGACTCGGGCCGATGCACCGCGTTCCCGGGGCCGGTGGGAGTCCACAGCTCGTCGAAGGGACGCACCGTCAACGGGCCGCCACCAGTCATGCGCTGGACGAGGTGTTTCAGGGCGAAAATCATGTGGCGGGATGGGGGACCACCGGCGCGGCCCCGGACCGCGGCGCGCGCCGCAGCCAGCGGCGCAGCCGCGGCTGCAGCCAGCGCTCAAGCAGCCAGGCCAGCGGGAACGTGAGCGCCAGGATCAGGACGGAGCGCAGGCCGTAGGACCACGGCGTCCCGTGCCAGGAAAGCCAGTGGGTGTTGACGAAGTGCTGTACCGGGGAGCCCAGCGCATAGAGCCCGTAGGAAATGGCGCCCACCGGCGCCAGCCGGTGCCAGGGCGCGAGCGACGGCTTCCAGCCGCGCAGCAGCAGCGCCAGAAAAAAGACGGCAAGGGAGAACGCGAGGGGCTCTTGCCAGAGGGGCAGTCCATGGCGCAGGCGCCACGCGAGGTATCCCGCCGGCAGCAGCCACGCGGCCCCTTCCACCAGGACCAGCCAGCGGGGCCGACGACGGGTGAGCAGGAGAAAGAGCCAGCACCAGACGGGCAGGCCGTCGAGATAATCGAACGTGATGCCGGGCACCCAGGTGATGGGATGTCCCAGCCGGGCCAGCACCGACGTGAAGATCTGGAGCTTCCAGCTGGCCAAGCCCAGGAGCAGTGCGCTCGGCCACGGCGACCGGTCGAACCCGGGATCCACCGGCAGATGCCAGGCGACCGCCAGGCCTAACACCCAGAGCACGCCGCCGCTCGCGATCCACGCCGCCCATAGGGAAAATCCCGGGAACCACGCGCCCATCAGCCCCGCCAGGGCCAGCAGCAGCATGACGGGCCCGAGGCGCGGGCGCCACCACCAGAGGAGCAGGAACGCGAGGTAATAGGCCACTTCGTAGTGCAGGCTCCAGAGGTTGCTGTTGCCGAGGAGCAGCCGGACATGGAACGGATTGTCGGCCACGTTATTCTGGAGCAGCAGAAAGTTTCCGATCAGGTCCGCGCGGGCCGGCCCCGGGAGGGCGAGCCAGCCGAGGGCCACCGCCACGAAATAAATGGGCAGCAGCCGCACCGCCCGGCGCCACAGGTATTGCCCGATCGCCGCCGGAGTGCACGGGCCCGCATTGGTCAGGCCGATCACGTAGCCGGAGATGAGGAAGAAAACCATCACCGCGGGCAACGCGACCTCCACCCGCCACCACCAGGCCGAGGGCACATACGTGGGATCCACCTTGGCCAGGGGGCTCGTGAGGTGCGCATACAGCACCGCCAGCGCCGCGGCGGCGCGGAGTCCTTCCACGGCGCGGTCGGTTCCGGTTCCGGGTGCTGCGCCGGCCCTCGGGACGGATGGAGTTGCGGCGGGCTGAATCACGGCGGGGAACCTGCGCCGGCGGCGTGGACGTGCTGCGCGACCTCCTCCACCGGGATCTCCATGCAGATCATCGCATGGGGGCAGCCGTCGTTGAGGCCGCAGCCCGCGCAGGCGGGAGAACGCGTGAGGTTGTGGTTGAAGGGATAGCCGGTTTCCGCGGGACGGCTGCGGCCGCCGTAGATGATGACCGCCGGGGTGCCGACGGCCGCCGCCACGTGCTGCAGGCCCGACTCCAGTCCAAGAAACAGGGAGGCGCGCCCGATCAGCGCCGCGGCCTCGTGCAGGGTGGTGTGGCCTCTCCGGTCCTCGGCGCCTTCAAGCCTTGGATCAGCCGTGGAGCCCAGCTGCACGAGGCGGAAATCGGTCGCCAGCCGTCGCGCGAGCTCCTGCCATTTCGCCTCCGGCCATTCCTTCGTCGTGGCGGCGTAGCGGGCGCCCCGGCAGGAAATCTGCACCGCGATGAGCCGCGGTTCGCGCGGTTGGGTGCCCGGGACGTCGAGGACCGGCCGCCAGCCCGGCGGCAGTGTGACCTCCGCCGCCGCGGCCATCTGCTCGGCGATGTGCCCGGGTGCGCCCGTGCGGTAGGCGAGATGGATGATCTCCGTTGTGATCCAGCCGCGCTGGCGCGCGTACCACCAGCGCTCCACGCCGGTCTGGACGGAGAGCGGGGCGGGGTTGCCGCGCCAAATCTCCGGGTAGGCCGCCAGCACATGGATGGGCCGGCCGGCCGCGCGCGCGGCGGCGGCGATGGCCGTCAGCATCAACTCGTCGCCGATGCCGCCGTTGACGTAATAAACGCGCGCCGGCTTCGCCCCCCAGGCGGACCAGAGGCGGGTGCGGAGACCGGCAAGCGTGGGCATGGTCAGCGGGCGGCCGGCAGGACGGCGTAGATCAGCCCCAGCACGCGCGGGTCGTCCGACAGCGGCGCGACATGCACGACGAAGCCGCGACGCGCGAGAATCTCGACGAGGGCGTCGGGACCCTGGCCGTGCCATTCGATGACAAACGCCGAAAACCGCGCCAGCGACCCCGAGGCGTCCAGCTCCCGCAGGATGCCGTACTCGCTGCCCTCGCAGTCGAGCTTGGCGAGCAGCCGGCAGTTGCCCTGGGCGGAGAAGACCGAGGCCAGCGCCGCGCTCGCGGGCTGGACTTGCACGGAGATCCGCTGCGCCGGTCCGACGGGCGCTCCGCGCCAGGCGCCGAGGCCCGCCAGCGACATGCTGCCGCGGAGCTCCGCGTGATAATCCACCGTGAGTTGCCCGGCCTTCTCGCCCAGCGCGAGGCGGGTCAGCGAGATTCGGGCCGCGAGGTGGGGATTGCGCTCCAGCTGGCGCTGCAGCGTGTCCGCCGTCGGCGCGAAGGGCTCGAAGGCATGGACGTGCTCGACGCCGGGCTGCTGCGCGAAGAACAGCGCGGCCATCCCGACGTTCGCACCGATGTCCACCACCTGCCAGCGTCCGGGAAGCCGCAGATCGTAGCAGCGGCGCAGGTAGATCTCCGCGAGCATCTCCTCCTCCTCGGCCGTCTCGATCCCGAGGGTGAGCCCGTCGCGGCGGGCCAGCAGCCGCTCGCCCTCGCGCGAGAATTCCCAGCCAAGCCGGTGCAGGCTGCGCCAGGTGGCATAGCCGCGGCTCGCGGGGTCCTCGCCGGTGAATTCCAGTCCCAGCGCCGCGCTGTGGATGTGCGGGCCGCGGACCACGAGGTCCACCCAGGTGGGGTCGGCCCGCCACGCGGCCTCGAGCGCGGCGCGGGTCACGCCGCGGTAGCTTTGCCGCCTGACCGCGTCCCGGGAAGCCAGCCACCAGGCCAGTGCCGGGGGATGGCCGCGCGCCAGGAACAGCGCGAATTTGCCGAGCCGCCGGGCCAGGGCGGGGGGGCGGTGAGGCGGGAAATCGACGGGCATCGGGCTAGCGGGCCGGGGTGATCGTGAAGCGGGCGGAGCGCGCGATCGCCCCGCGGATCGTGCCCAGGTTCGCCCGCAGCGAGCGGTCGGAGGGTCCGATCTCAAGCTCGAACGCCTCGGGCAGGTAGTCCTCGAGTCCCGCATCGGACTTCAAGCCCACGCCGAACCGGTAGCGGCCGGGCGCGAGGTCGGTCGGACCGTAGTCGGCGACGAGCGTGTAATCGCCCGGAGCGACCGGCCCCAGCTCGCGCTCCCAGGAGCTGAGGGTGGACATGATCTCAACGCCCTGAAGGTTGAACAGGCCCAGGCCCAGCTCAAGCGAGGGCAGCGGCTGTTCGACATGCACGGTGAAGGCCAGCTGCAGCGGGTCGGCAAAGGGCACCTGCCAGCCGGACTGGGGCGTGGCGCCGGCGAGCTGGACATTGACGAGGCGGGCCGAGCCGCGTGGCTGCAGCGCGCGGGGGGCCTCCGCGAGGGAAAGCACGTCAGGCTGCGCGGCGACGGCTCCGAGGTAGCGGCGGATCTCGGCGACCGGCTCGCCCACGCCAGCCAGCCGGCCGCCCTGCAGGTGGATCACGCGGGAGCACAGCTGCTGGATCGAGACGAGGTTGTGGCTGACCAGCAGCACGGTGCGCCCGTCGGACTCCGCGACCTGCTGCATCTTGCCGAGACACTTTTTCTGGAAGGCCAGGTCGCCGACCGCGAGGACCTCATCGACGATCAGGATCTCGGGCTCGAGGTGGGCCGCGACGGAGAAGGCGAGGCGGACGTACATGCCGCTCGAGTAGTGCTTCACCGGCGTGTCGAGGAACCGCTCCACCTCGGCGAAGGCGACGATCTCGTCGAACTTGCGGCGGATTTCCTGCCGCGTCATGCCGAGGATGGCGCCATTCAGGAAGATGTTCTCCCGGCCGGACAGCTCGGGGTGGAACCCGGTGCCGACCTCCAGCAGGCTGGCGACCCGGCCGCGCAGCGCGATCCGGCCGGTGGTGGGCTCCGTGATGCGCGACAGGATCTTGAGCAGGGTGGACTTGCCGGCGCCGTTGCGGCCGATGAGGCCGACGACCTCGCCGTGGGCGATGGTGAAGTCGATGTCGCGCAGCGCCCAGAATTCCTCCTGCGTGACCGGGCCGCGCCCGGCCCAGCGGCGCAACAGGCCGCGGACGCCGAGCGTGAGCGTGTCGCGCAGCGTGTCGGGCCGCGCCGCATGCGTGAGCATGTAGCGCTTGCCGAGGCGTTCAACGCGGATGGCGGGATCGGCCATGGTCAGATGATGTCGGCGAAGCTGCGCTCCGTCCGGCGGAAATACCACAGGCCGCTGAACAGCAGGACCAGGGTGACGGCGACGCCGGTGGCCAGTTCCGGCACGAACAGTTCCTGGTTTCCCCGCAGCAGGCACCAGCGGAAGCCGTCGATCACGGCGACCATGGGGTTGAAGGAAAAGAGCAGCCGCCAGCTGGGCACGTTGCTCGTGCTGAAGCCGACCGGGGAAAGGAACACGCCGAGCTGGAGGAGGAACGGCACGATGAAGCGGAAATCGCGGAACCGCACGGTCAGCGCCGTGAGCCAGAGCCCGGCGCCCAGCGCGGCCAGGATCCCAAGCAGCCCAAACAGCGGGACCAGCAGGATGCGCCAGTCGGGCCAGAAGTGCCACCAGGCGCAGAGCACGAGATAGAGCCCGGCCACGATGAGGAAATCGACGAGCGCCACGGCCAGCGCGGACAGCGGCACGACGAGGCGCGGGAAATACACCTTCGAGATCAGGTGCGTGTTGCTCACGAGGCTGCCGCTCGCACTGGAAAGTGCGTTGGCGAACAGCTGCCATGGCAGGAGCCCCGCCATCACGAGCAGAGGATAGGGCACGTCGCCCGAGGGCATGCGGGCCAGCCGGCCGAAGACAAAGGTGAACACCACCAGCGTGGCCGCCGGCTGCAGCAGCGCCCAGGCGGCGCCGAGGAAGGTCTGCTTGTAGCGGACCTTGATGTCGCGCCACGCGAGGAAGCCGAGCAGCTCGCGGTAGCGCCAGAGGTCGCGCCAGTAGTGCGACTCGGTGCGGCCGGCTTCCAGGACGAGTTCGGCGGGCGGCGCGGCGTTGTCAGCAGGGGCGGTCACACGGGGAGAAGCGAGGCAAGGCGGGCTTGGAATTGCGAATAAGAAAAATGCCGGGCGCGGGCCTGGATCGCGGCCTCGTCCCACGGCCGCTGCAGCGCCCCGGCAAGGGCCGCGGCGATGCCGGGGATGTCGCCGTACTCGACCAGCACGCCGCTCTCCGGCGTGATCACCTCGGGGACGCCGCCGGCGCGCGCGCCGAGGACCGGCCGGCCCTGGGCCATCGCCTCGAGGAAGACCAGGCCGAAGCCCTCCTTGCTGCTGGGCAGCGCGAAGAGCCGGCACTCGCGGAGCTCGGCGGCGAGTTGGGCGTCGTCGAGGTAGCCGAGAAATTCCACGCCATGACCAAGCACGCCCTGCTGGCGGGCCAGCTGCTCCAGGCGCGGCCGGTCCTTGCCCCGTCCGACAATCCGCAGCGTCGCCCCGGGCACGGCCGCGCGCACCGCGGGCAGCGCGGCGATCAGGTGCTCCACGCCCTTGTAGCGGTCCGCGTAGGTCAGTCGGGCGACGGTGACGATCACGGGCGGGCACTCGGCCAGCGGCCGGCCGCCCGTGATGGGGAAGCAGGGCGCGAGCGCGTTGGGCACGACGTGCAGCCGCTCCGGGCACAGGCCGGGACAGTGGGCGAGCAGCTCGCGGCGGGTGAAATCGCTGACGCAGAAGATGCTCTCGGCCCCGCGGAGCGCGAGGCGCTCGACGAGCGGGAAGTCGCGCCACACCTCGATGCCGTGCGCGATCAGCGTGTAGCGGAGGCGGGGGTTCAGCCGCTGCGCGGCCCACGCCACGGGCAGCTGCGCCACGTGCCCGCAGAGGATCCGGTCGCAGCCCCGGGCGAGCCGCAGCGCGCCGGTGATGAACCGGCGCTTGCTGCGGTTGCACACCTGGCACTCGGTGAGGCGGGAGGTCGCGTGCTTCCGGACATCGTGCGAGTCCACCGACCCGTCGTTGAGGGCCACGAGGCGCACGGAGCCGTGCCGCGTCTCCGCCAGCTCGCACAGCGCCTGGAGGTAGATCTGGAGGATGCGCGTGATGCCGCCCTCCGAGGCGAAGATCTCCGGGGCGAGGAGCAGCGTGGGCCGCGCCCGGGTGGCGGGTGGCGGTCCCGCGACGACGGCGGGCGCGGGGCGCGGCGCAGCGGGGGCGGGCCCGGCGCGGCGGTTGACGAAGGCGATGAGCACCGCGAGCGACCAGACCCGCGACCACGCGCGGGGATCGGAGCCGGCCTGGAATTCCCGCCAGAGTCCCTGCACCGCGGGGCGCGCGAACAGGCCGCACCGGTCCACGCTGGCATCGCTGAAGGTGTCGTCCAGGAACGGCCGGAGCTCCCCGCGCATCCACACCGCGAACGGCAGGCTGAAGCCCTGCTTGGGCCGGCCGGCGAGGCCCGGGGGCAGCAGGTCCGCGACGGCCTCGGCCAGCACGGACTTGGGGTGACCGGGCGTCGCCTTGAAGGCCGCGGGCTGCCGCCAGAGCCACTCCACCAGCGGCCGGTCCACGAACGGGACGCGCAGCTCGAGCGAGTGGCGCATGCTCATCACGTCGCTGTCGCGCAGCAGCACGTCGGCCATGTACGTGCGCAGTTCCCAGGCGCTGATGGTGTTGAAGGCGTCGGCCCCGGCGAGGTCGGCGCCCAGCGCGGCGAGGGCCGGGTGGTGGGGCGGGGCGTCGCCGAGCACCGCGAGCGCGTCCCGCGAGAGCAGCGCGCGGCGGCCGGGCTCCGCGAACACGCGCCGCTGGAGCGCCCCGAGCTCGCCGAGCGTGCGGGCATGCTGGAGGAAGTCGGCGAGCTTCCGCGCGCGGGTGTCGCCGCGCTGCAGCGCGGCAATGAGCGCCGCGCGCACGGGGCCGGGCAGCCGCGTCCAGAACGGGAGCCAGCGCCCCAGCCGGGGCAGGTCGCGGAACGAGGGATAGCCCCCGAACAGCTCGTCGCCGCCGAGCCCCGACAGCGCGACGGTCACGCCGCCGGCGCGCGCGGCGCGGCTCACGTAATAGGTGTTCACGCCGTCCCCGGTCGGCTGGTCAAGCGCGCCGAGGAGCGCGTCGAGGTCGCGCGCCACCATGGCCCCGGTGAGGATGCTGGCGTGGTGCTGCGCGCCGCAGAACCGCGCGGTCGCCGCCGCGGCGTCCGCCTCGGAATAGCCGGCCTCGTCGAAGCCGAGCGAGAAGGTGCGCAGCGGCGCGCCGCCCGCCCGGCTCATGAGCCCAACCACGGCGGCCGAGTCGAGTCCGCCGGAGAGGAACGCGCCGACGGGCACGTCGGCCACGACATGGGCGCGGATCGTGTCGTCGAGCTGGTGGCGCAGCGCGCGGATGAACTCGGGCCGGCTGGCGGCGACGGGGAGGTCGCGCGGCACGGCGGCGAAGTTCCAGAATGTGCGCGGCTCGAGGCGGCCCGCGCGGAACCGGGCACACTCGCCGGGGAGCAGGCTGCGGATGCCCCGGTAGATCGTCCGCGGGGCGGGCACGGCGAACCAGGCGAGGTAGTCGGCGACGGCGACGGGATCGATCTCGCCCGCGGCGAGGCCGGAGGCCAGCAGGGCGTTCAGCTCGGAGGCGAACAGCAGCCGGCCGCCGTCCTCGCGGACGTAGAGCGGCTTGATGCCCAGCGGGTCGCGGGCGAGGAAAAGGGCCTGCTCGGCGCGGTCCCAGACCGCGAAGGCGAACATGCCCCGCAGCCGCGGCAGGCAGGCCTCGCCCCAGCGGGCGTAGGCGGCGAGCAGCACCTCCGTGTCGCACTGCGTGCGGAACCCCCAGCCGCTTGCGGCCAGCTCGTCGCGCAGCGCGCGGAAGTTGTAGATCGCCCCGTTGAAGACGAGGTGGAAGCGACCGTCGTCCGTGACCATCGGTTGGTGGCCGTGGGCCGGGTCGAAGATCGCCAGCCGCCGCATGCCGATCGTGGCGTCGCCCTGCGTCACGAGCCCGTCGTCGTCCGGCCCGCGGTGCCGCATGGCATCGCACATCCGCTGGACGGCCGCCGTGCGGGCCTCCAGGGAATCACGGGTGCTGATCACTCCGGCTATGCCACACATCGCGAAAAGTGGAGAAGGCTTCGCCCCGTCACTTCCCGTGGGAAGGGACCGGCCGGGCGGCCAGGCGGGCGCAAAGCCATGACGGCGCAGTTTAGGGCTAAACCGCTAATAATAAGAGGCCAACGCTAACCCGAGATGATGGCAATAGCGGGCTTATTCCCTATCGGACGGGTAAATGGTGCCTGAAGCTGGACCAGTATGGGGGTTTTTCTTGCCCGGCGACAGGCGTCACCGCATTCAGCCTTCTATTCTGACCTTCGCAACCGCCGGCGCGATCAGGCGCAGATCGAGCGGGCGATCTCGGCGGATTTCTCGGGCGAGAACAGCCGCTCGACGAGCAGCAGGCCAAAATCCACCGCGGTGCCCGCGCCGCGGGAGGTCAGGATCCGGCCGTCGGTGACCACGCGCTCGCCCGCCAGAATGTGGGGCAGCTCGCCCGCCACGGAGAAATGCGCGGTGTAGCGGCGTCCATCGAGGAGCCCGGCGTCGTGGAGCACGGTGGGCGCGGCGCAGATGGCGGCGAGCCAGCGCCCGGCGGCGTGCTGATGGCGGACGAGCTGGGCCACGCGCGCATCGGCGCGCAGCCGGGCCACGCCCGGTCCGCCGGGCAGGAACAGGCAGTCGAACGTTCGGGCGGGGTCCGCCAGCACCGCCGTAAGCGTGGTGTCGGCCCGCAGCGTGAGCCCGCACCGGCCCGTGACGTGGAGGGTCTCGGCCAGCGCGGCCACGGTGACCTCGGCGCCGGCGCGGCGCAGCAGGTCGATCGGCGTGGTGGCTTCGATCTCCTCAAAACCTTCCGCGAGGATTGCGAGGACGGTGGACATGGTGTGAGCTTAGCACGCATGCACGCCGAAGCCGAAGGAAATTTTGCGGGGAAACGCCTCGTGGTCTTCGGCGCCGGTTACCTGGGCGGCGAGTTCGCCCGGCAGGCCCGTGGGCGCGGCCTGCAGGTGACGGCCCTGACGCGCAATCCCATCACGGCGGCCGCCCTGGCAGCGGCGGGCATTGAGCCCGTGGTGGGCGACCTGGCCGACGACCGCTGGCACGCGGCGATCCCGGGCGCGGCGGATTTCGTGCTCAATGCCGTGGGCTCCGGCGGCGACGGCCTGCCCGGTTACCGGCGGAGCTATCGCGACGGCATGCGGTCAATCCTCGCCTGGGCCCGGGCTCGCGGCGCGGCCCGCGTGATTGCCTACACCAGCAGCACCTCGGTTTATCCCCAGGACGGCGGCGTGCGGGTGGATGAACACGCCGCGGTGTCGCCGCGCGACGAGCGGGCGGCCGTGCTGATTGAAACGGAGGGACTCCTGCGTGACGCCCTGGCGGCCTCCGGCGGCGCCCCGGTCGCGGCGCGGGCCTGCATCCTGCGGCTCGCGGGCCTCTACGGGCCGGGGCGGCACTTCCTCCTGGACCAGATTCGGCGCGGGGAGGTGGCCGGCAGCGGGGAACAGCACCTGAACCTGATCCACCGCGACGACGCGTGTGCCGCGGTGTGGGCGGTGTTCGGCGCCGAAGTACTTGCGGGCACGACGGTGTTCAATGTCGCCGACGACACGCCGCTGCGGAAGGCCGAGGCCGTGGCCTGGCTGGCGGCGCGGATCGGCCTGCCAACGCCGCGCTTCTCGGGCATACCCGCGACGGGGCGGCGGGCGGCGACCCCGGACCGGATCATCCTGAACACCCGGCTGCGCACGTCGCTGCCCTGGGCCCCGCGGTTTCCGAGCCTGCGGGAGGGCTACGCAAATTTGTTGGCAGGCTAGGCGGGCGGCCTCAACGTTCGCGCTCAAACTCCTCGGCAACCCGAACCTCAAACACTCCAAATCCATGGCCGGCGTCGGCACCCTTCTTAAACAAGCCCAGAAAATGCAGCGCGGCATCGAGGCGCTCCAGGCCCAGCTCGAGGCCAAGGAACTCGAGGTCACCAGCGGCGGCGGCGCGGTGAAGATCAAGATCACCGCGGCGGGCAAGTTCCTTTCCCTCGCGCTCGACCCCGAGTTCCTCAAGGAGGACGCCAAGACCGTGTCGGACGCCGTGCTCGCCGCGGTCCAGGACGCCGCGCAGCAGGCCAAGGCCCACCACGACGCCGAGATGGAGAAGGTGACCTCCGCCTTCAAGCTGCCGGGCGGATTCTAGCCCCGGGCCCGCGTGCCGTTTTTTCCGCCCGGAGCGACGCTTGCGTCGGCCCGGCCACCGTCCCACGAACCCGATGACGCCCGCCTTCGAGAAACTGCAGAAGCACCTGAAGCAGCTGCCCGGGCTGGGCTATCGTTCCTCGGAACGGATCGCGCTGCACCTGCTGGTGGAGAAGCCGGAGCGGCTGCCGGCGCTCGTGATGGCCCTGGAGGAGGCGGCGAAGGCGGTGCGGCGCTGCACGCGCTGCGGCAACCTCGCGGAGGGCGAGCTGTGCGACATCTGCGCGGACGCCCGGCGCGACGCCGCGGTGGTCTGTGTGGTCGAGCAGGTGCCCGACCTCGTGGCAGTCGAGCGGAGCGGCGCGTACCGGGGTGGTTACCATGTGCTGCATGGCAAGCTCTCGCCGATCCACGGCGTGGGTCCCGGCGACCTCAATTTCGCGACGCTGCTGGCCCGGCTGGAATCGGGCGAGGTGCAGGAGCTGATCCTCGCGCTGTCCAACGACGTCGAGGGCGAGGCGACCTGCCATTATCTCACGGAGCGGCTGGCCGCGCTGCCGCGGCCCGTGAAGGTGACGCGCATCGGGTTCGGCCTGCCGAGCGGCGGCGGCGTGCTTTATGCCGACTCGGTGACGCTGAAAAGCGCGCTCGAGGGCCGGCGCGCGTATTCTTGAGCGGCGTCAGATCAGGGCGCAGTGAATGCTGTGCTTGCGCTCGGGATGCCGGGGAGCGGGAAGGTGGAAGATACTCCTAGCTCTTCTTTGCCGGCGCGTTCGCGTCGGGTTGCAGCTGCAGCCACCGCAGCGCCGTGGCCGCGTTGCGAAAGACCGCGATCTCGGTGTCCCGCTGCTGGTTCAACAGCTCGAACATGCGGGCCATGCCGTACTGCTCGTTCGTCTCCGCGACGACGGCGGTTTTCACGCGGTTTTTCAGCTTCACCTTGGCGCGCTGGGTCGAGAGCTCGTGGAGATCGCGGAAGTTGACCTGCAGCTCCTTGACGCCGGCCACATCCACGTAGCGGTTCAGCGACGCCTTGGACGTCCCTTCCAGCTTCGTCAGGAAGGCCGCGATTTCCGCCACGTCCTTGACCGTGACACTGCCGGACAGGACCAGGCTCACATGATCAGGGAAGATTTTAGCCGTATGGGGCATGGGGCTAATTCCACCGCGGCTTCAGCAGGGCGCATGCCGGCGAGGTGAAGTTCTGGTTTCGATTTCCTCGTGGAATATGGTTTCGCCCAGGAACCGGCCGCGCCGGGCGGCCAGGGGGAATCGAGGACATGTGGGCACAGCGGGGGGTGGTGGCTGGTGCGGGCGGAGGGAGTCGAACCCTCCTCTCATGCTTGGGAAGCACACATAATAGCCGATATACTACGCCCGCGACTCAACCAACAGAACTGGGAGGTAGCCGCCTCGCGCCGCGCCGGTCAAGCCCGCAGGAAATCGCGCGGCGGGTCGGCCCGCCGTTGCGCTCGGGTCATGGTGCGATGGCCGGGACGAAGGGCGGGGCCGAGTGCGGCTTCGCGGTGCTGGGCAGCTCGAACCAGAAACGGGCGCCGGCGCCGGGGGTGCTCTCGACGCCGGCCGAGCCGTCGAGCCGCTCGGCGATGCGCCGGACGATGGAAAGCCCCAGGCCGTGGCCGCCGGCGCGCACGGAGGAGATCCGCGTGAAGGGGACAAACATCTTCTGCTGGGCCGCGGCATCGAGGCCCGGACCCTCGTCCTGCACCCAGAAGCGGGCGGTGCGGCCGTCGGGGCGGGTCTCGCCGCCGAGCGTGATGCGGGCGTGGGGCCCGGCGTATTTCACGGCATTGCTCAGGTAATTGACCCAGATCTCCACCACCCACGGGCCGTGGCCGACGGCGTCGGGCCAGATCGCCGGGGCCTTGAGCGTCGCGCCGTGACGCTGGATCA
>Ga0265327_10002086_pt1 | contig 22280 bp, 18 predicted proteins | sample 41621metaG_FD_202089 | JGI IMG/M metagenome (GOLD analysis project Ga0265327, IMG submission 202089) | Rhizosphere microbial communities from Carex aquatilis grown in University of Washington, Seatle, WA, United States - 4-16-21 metaG | ecosystem: Host-associated > Plants > Roots > Rhizosphere...
CGAAGAGCAGCGGCATAATCGCGAAGCTGTGATTTTACTTCGATCAATACGCATTCTTTCGTTCCCGCTGCGGTTTCATACTCAAGCAGCACATCAGCAAATCCAATTATGAATTTGTTGTTTGTAATTAGATGTTCAAACGTGACTCGCACTTCTGTTTTCGGTCGTTCCCCAAAGAACATTCGAACGAATTGTTCCGCGTTTTTCAGGAACCACGCACAGATATTTTGGTGTGCTTGAGAATGACGATCCAAGTCGTCCTTGAATAAGCCTTTTTCTCTACTCATCGCTAATTTTCTGCATACACCTCAATTGAATTGAAGCAAGGATCTCGGCGGTGACACTGAAGCGGCGGGGAAAGTTGTGGCAGGCTTGAAAAGTATCATAATGGATTGATCATGTGATGATTGCGTCTGGATTTGTCGCAGGGGATGCTGCCCAAAATGCAAAATGTTGGAGCAGGGTAAAATCCCCGCCAGTCTCTGCATTTGCCGAACAATTCGGCGAATTGCCTAATCACAAGGTGTTCTTCGCGAAGATAAATGCGGTCGTTGAGGTGTGCTCGATGATGAATCGGCAATTACCGTGCCGCAACTTTTCGAGTCGCCCTGCCCTAACTTTTCGCGTCGTAGCAACACCGCCGCACTATTCCACCCTCACGCGCGGCTTCATCTTCTCAAACGTCTTCTCTCCGATGCCCGGCACTTTTTTGAGGTCGTCGATGCTGTGGTAGGGGCGGTGATCGATGATGACTTTCGCCTTGGCTTCGCCGATGCCGGGGAGGTAAGAGATTTCGGTGGCGCTCGCGGTGTTGACGTTCATGATCATCGTGTCCGGATTGTGCGTGAACTTCCAGAAGAGCACGCCACAGACCATGACGACGATGATGGCAATCAGCGCGAAGGTGCCGAGGTTCGTGGCGCGTGAGGAGCCGCCGGCGCCCTCCATGGCGCGGATTTTGGCTTCGTCGTAGAAATGGCCGCCGGCGGGTTTAGTGGGCGCGCTGGGTGCGGTATTGCCGGGAGTGGGGTCAGCGTTTTTTGGAGCCGCCTTGGAGGCGGCTTCTTCCATGGCCTTGATCTTTTCTTCGTCGTAGAATTCGCCCATGCGTTAATGAGAACTCCCGAGGACGGGATTTGTCTAGAGCGGAGTTTGGAAGTGCTGGGCGACGCGATGTGCAAGACGCCTATTTTCCCCGAGACCAACGGTCTCGGCCACATTTCCTCTTTTGACGCTCAATGCCCTTGGGCGCCATGCGCCGCAGCGTCATGATGGCTGGTATCCGGCGGGCTCTCTTCTATCTTGGCGGTGTCGGAGATGCGGACATCGGCGCCGTCGGCGATGGCGTCGGGCGGGTTGAGGATAACGCGATCTTGCTCGGTGACGCCGGCGATGATTTCCACGGTGCTGCCGAAGTCACGGCCCAAGGTGAGGGCCTGAAGCTTCACCTTGTTGTCCGCACCGACAACTGCGGCTTGGGCGCCTTCGGCGCGGATGAGCAGGCAGTTGGCGGGAAGGGTGAGGGCGGCTTCCGGCTTGAGATCCGGGAAGCGGATTTGGGAATAGCTGCCCGCCAGCAGTTCATCCTTTTCGTTGTCCACGCGCAGTTCGGTGAGCAGGGTGCGTGAGCCGGCGTCAAGCGCGCCGGCAGTGCGTACCACTTTCGCTTCAAAGGTGCGGCCGGGAAGTTCGGGCATGGTCAGTTCGGCAACTTGGCCGATGTGAATGCCGCGCGACATGGCCTGAGGCACGTTCACAAAGGCGCGCAGAGTCCGCACCTGCGAAATATGGAAAAGGGCGCGCGGCTTGTCCGGCGACACAAGGTCGCCCACGTCCACCTGACGCATGGTAACGATGCCGCGGAACGGCGCCACGATCTTGGTGAACTCCAGCGTTTCCTCAAGGCGGCGCACATTGGCGCGCTGGGTTTCCACGTTGGCGGACTGCAGGCGCACATCCGCCTGCTTTTCCGCGTTGTCCTGCGCGGAAACGGTCTTGTTTTTCACCAGCTCCGCCCAGCGTTCCGCGGTGCTTTTGGAGAGATCCAGCGCGGCTTGGGCGTGCACCAGTTCAGCCTTGGCGCCTTCAAGCGCCCGATTGAGTTCAGGCGCATCCAGTTCGATGAGGAGTTGTCCTTCTTCCACACGCATGCCGATGTCCACTGCGAGGCGCTTCACATACCCGTTGGCGCGCGCGAAGATGTCCGCCTCGCTGAGGGCACGCAGTTCCGCCGAAAGTGCCAGCGCTTCGGCAGCCTTGCCGGGCTTGGGGTGCAGCACGGCAACGGTAATGAGGGAAAGTTCCTTCCCTTCCTTCACCACGTCCGCGGCTTTCGCCACACGAGGAGCGCGCGCGTAGAGAAATGCGGCAGCGGCGCCGATGATCGCCAACAACACCCAGGGCCACAAGCGCACGTGGCTCTTGGGCGTGGTGTCGGTTGGGAGGTCAGCAGCGGGATAGTTCACAGGTTGCGTGCGTGAGCTCATGGAAGTTTGATGCAGAGGATTGTTTTAACAATAACGAAATCAGGCGGATGCATTGGCGGGCAGCCGGATGCCCGGCTCCCGCAGTTCGGGGGGAGTCTCGTCGTGGTAGTAGCGCCGGCGCAGAAGGGCGAACATGACCGGCACAAAGAAGAGCGTGGCCACGGTGGCGAAGGAGAGGCCGCCAATGACCGCACGGCCCAGCGGGGCATTTTGCTCGCCACCTTCACCCAGGCCAAGGCTCATGGGCAGCATGCCAATGATCATGGCCAGGGCGGTCATGACGACGGCGCGCAGGCGGGTGGCGCCGGCCTTCAGCGCGGCCGTCACGGAGGACAAGCCGCCATTCTCCATGGCGTCGCGTGCAAAGCTGACGACGAGCACCGAGTTTGCGGTGGCCACGCCCAGGCTCATGATGGCGCCCATCAGCGCGGGTACGCTCAAAGTGGTCTGGGTGAGATAAAGTCCCCAAGCGACACCGGCAAGGGCGCCCGGCAGCGCCATGATGATGATGAAGGGATCCAGCCACGAGTGGAAATTCACCACCAGCAGCAGATAAATCAGCACGATCGCCATGCAGAGGCCGACTCCGAGGCCGATGAAACTGCTGTGCATGGTCTCAGCCTGGCCGCGCAGGGTGATGTAGCTGCCGCGGGAGCTTTCGAGAAGTTCGTCTTCCGTTTCCTTCACCAGTGGCTGGATTTCCTTGAGCACCGAGCCGAGGTCGCGACCGCTGACGCCGCCGAAGATATCGATCACAGGCTGCACGTTGTAGTGGCTCACGACCGGCGGCCCCTGCGCACGGGTGAGCGTCACGAGATTCGCGAGAATCTGGCCCGACTCCTCACCACGACTGCCGCTCACCGGGATGGTTTGCAGTGAGGCGAGAGAAGCGATGGCGCGCTCCGGCACACGGACATTTACCGTGTAGCTGATGCCGTAGGCCGGGCTTAGCCAGTAGGCGGGGGCCACCATGCCATTTCCACTCAAGCTGTAAAGCATGGCGTTCGCCACGTCCTGCTCGGTGAGGCCGATCTCGTTTGCCTTGGTGCGGTCCACGGCTATTTGGATCTTCGGCAGATCCGCGGGCTGCTGCACGCGCACATCGACCGCACCCGGGATATGCCGAATCTTGTCCGCAAGCTTCGCGGCGACGGCGCGGTTCACATCCAGGTTGCGACCCGTGATCTGTACATTGAAGGGTGCCGGCAGGCCGAAGTTCAGCGTCTGGCTCACAATGTCCGCGGGAAGAAAATAAAAGATGGTGCCGGGATAGTCGCGGTTCAGGCGCAGGCGCAACTTGCGGATGTAATCGTCGGTCGGCGCATGGCCTTCCTTGAGCGAGACGAGGACGTCCGCATCGCCGGAACCAAAGGTGCCGTTGTTCTGGTAGCTGGTGCTGATGCCCGAGTTGGGCAGGCCGATGTTGTCGAGGATGCCGGCGACTTCCTTCTCAGGAATCTCATCGCGGATGGTGCCTTCGATCCGATCCACAAGGCGTGCTGTTTCTTCGATGCGGGTGCCGCTGCGCGCGCGGAGGTGGAGACGGAACTGGCCCGAATCCACCGTGGGGAAGAAGTCCTGACCGAGTTGCGGCACCAGCAGCAGCGATGCGGCACAGCAGGCGAGGAATCCGGAGGCAAAAATCTTCCGGTGGTGCAGCGCCGCATCCAGGAGGGCCTGATAACCGAGACGCACACGTTCGAAGCCAGTCTCAAAAAGATCCTGCGCTTTCATGAGCGGACGGAAAAGCCAGAAGGCTTTTTTTCGCGCGTCTTCACAGCAATCTTCATGGCCGTGGTAGGGAGAGTTCCGGTAGAACCACATCACCAGCGTGGGAATGATGGTGCGGCTGAGCACGTAACTGGCGAGCATGGCGAACACCACAGCCTCGGCGAGTGGCACGAAGAGATAGCGCGCCACGCCGGTGAGAAAGAACATCGGCACGAAAACGATGCAAATGCAGAGCGTGGACACGAGCGCGGGCAGGGCAATCTCCTGCGCGCCGGTAAGAATGGCGCTGATGAGCGGCCGGCCCGTGGCCATTTGGCGGTGAACGTTTTCAATTTCCACCGTGGCGTCATCCACCAGGATGCCCACGGCGAGCGCCAGACCACCGAGGGTCATGAGATTAATCGTCTCGCCCAGCGCACTGAGCACGAGGATGGAGGTGAGCACGGAAAGGGGAATGCTCAGCGCAATGATGATGGTGCTGCGCCAGGAGCCGATGAAGAGCAGGATCATGATGGCGGTGAGCGCGGCGGCGATGACGCCCTCCTTCAGCACACCACTGATGGCGGCCCGCACAAAGATGGACTGGTCCGCAAACTCCTTCACATGCAGGTCCGGTGGGAGGCCGCTCATCACCTTGGGCAATTGTGCCTTCACGCCATTCACCACCTCCAGGGTGCTCTCCTTGCCGCCGCGCAGCACGGTGACAAGCACGCCGCGCACGCCGTCCTGGCGCACCACGTTTTGCTGGGGAAGGGAACCGTCATGCACGTGGGCCACGTGGCGCACGCGGATCACCGCGCCGTTCACCGTCTTGATGGGCAACTCGTTGAGCTCATCCAAAACCTTCGGACTGGCATTGAGCTCGATGTTGTATTCCGTGGGGCCAATCTTGGCGGTGCCGCTGGGCAGGATGAGGTTCTGCGCGTTGATGGTGTTTACCACATCGCTCGGGGTGAGATTGTTCGCCTTGAGCGCTGCCAAGTCCAAATCCACGCTCACCACGCGGGTCTTCCCGCCGTAGGGCCAGGGAAGGCTGGCTCCGCGCACCGTGCTCATGCCCACGCGCACCGCCTGCTGACAGAGGTCATACACTTCCTGCTCACCCATGGTGGGGCTGCTGAAGGCATACTGAAGAATCGGAACCGTGGATGCGGAATATTTGATCACCAGCGGCGGCTGCTGGCCGGGTGGCATGAGACGCAGCACGGTCTGCGCGATGGCGGTGAGCTGGGAGACGCCCGCATCAACGGAGGCGTTGGGTTGGAAGTAAACCTTCACCACGCCCACACCGTAGTAGCTGTTGCTCTCAATGTGCTCGATGTCCGCCACGGTGGCGGTGAGGGAGCGCTCGTAAACGTACACGATGCGCTGCTCCATTTCCTGTGCGCTCAGGCCCTGGTATTGCCAGACGATGCTGACCACGGGAATGTTGATGGACGGGAAAATGTCCGTAGGCGTGCGCATCAACACAAAGGGCGCGAGCAGCAGCAGCACCAGCGAGGCCACCACAAAGGTGTAGGGCCGGCGAAGTGCGAGGCGGACGATCCACATGGCCTAAGGGAGGGAGGAGGAGAAACTTGCCCCTCCGGGGGCCGCGAAGCCCACCGGAGGGGTTTGGGGTTTTTTGGGTCGGGGGCTTGTTGACAGGGAGGAATTACGTTACGACACGTAACGGTGCAACATTTTCTTTACGGAGCGTAATTTAATTGCCATATTCCTGCCCTTGAAAAGCTCCTTTGACCAGCCCTCCAGCAAGGCAGCCGCCTCCCCCGGACGCGGACGTCCCCGCTGTACGGATGCTCACCAGGCCGTCCTGAATGCGGCGCGCAAGTTGTTGGAAGAGAGGGGTTACGGAGGGGTGACAATGGAAGGAATCGCCCGGGAATCCGGGGTGGGCAAGCCTACGATTTACCGCTGGTGGCCCACTAAGGGGGCTATTTTTCGCGAAATTTACGTTCTGGATGGAGCCGATTTTTTGGGCGCCAAGCCCGCCGACGATCTCGAAAAAGACCTGCGCCGTTTGGTGCGTGGATTGTGCAAATTGTACACCACGACCCCGCACGGCAAAGCGCTCGCCGGCATGTTTGCGGAGGCTCAGCTTGACCCGCGCACCCGCCCGGATTTTGCCAGCGGTCTTCAATCGCTGCGCGAGAAGGGACTCCAGGGAGCACTGAAGCGAGCCATCGAACGCGGCGAGTTGCCGAAAGATCACGATTTGGATTTGGCCAGCGACACGTTGTTTGGGCCCATCCTTTACCGCCTCATGAATGAGGGACGTCCTCTGAACCGCGCGTTTGCGGATGCGGTGGTGGACGGGTATCTCAGGGGGCTGACGGCGTGGAAGAAGCCCGCCAAAGCTTAGTGAATTGGGCTACTCCCGATTTTTCTCCAGCACGAGGAAGTCGTCGAAGGTACGCGATGGATTGGGCGACATGATTTCTAATTTGTAAGGTCCGTGCTCGTCTTTTAGACAGAAAGCCCTCTTCGGGTCTTGGTTTGTTGAACTCAAAGACACGGTCCAGCTTTCTCTCGATCCAAGATCGAGGTCATACTCCAATTTGAGGTGCCATGTTCCGCGGACACCAGGCAGGAGTGGGGTGGCGAGATTGGGATCGCGGTTTTCGAGCTGGTAGGTTCCGTCTTTGAACAAGTGAAGTGACACGCGCTTGATGGCCCTACGCTGGGCCATCGACCACGAAACTTTGGCCACGGAGTAAGTTCCAACGATGTCTTCATGCTTGGGTTCGGCGAAGACGGGATAGCCTTGGAAAACCTCGCAAGAGGCGAGCAGAAGAACGGGCGTCAGGAGAAGGACTTGCTTCATGGGAGCGCGCGAAATTTCTTTTCAATGCTGTTCTAAAACCGGCGTTGCCACCAGCACGATGGGCAGGGGCCATGGCGGCTCGAACCAGATGTGCCAGAACGTGCGCAAAACGTCAGAGCTGTTGCTGATTTCCGCGGTGCCGTGGAAGTTGCGGCTGAAGTCTCCCGCGCGCACGACCTGGCTGACGAGGGGGCCGCCGTCAAAATTGAGCGCCACGCGCAGATGGAGCGGCGAGGTTCTGAGAAATTCGCCAAGGCGGTAGAGCGTGAAGAATCCGGTCTTGGTGGTGCCAAGGATGACGTGATTCTCCTGGTCGATCCCGACGAAATTTCGGGAGGCGAGCCAGATCTTGGTATCGGGAGCGCGGTTTTCGCCATCCGCACTGAGCAGCAGTGGATAGGAAACCATGGCTTCTGGAAATGCGTTGATGGTGGGGAACACCTCGCGGTTTTTAAGGTCAAGAATTTCCACATGATCGCCATTGGCGACGAAGGCGCCGTGGCCGGATTGGTAGGGGGTAGGACCAGCGGGCTTGCCGGAAAGACGCAGCGGTGTGAGCGGACCAAAGCCATGGGCGAAGTAACTGCCGTTCACCACCACGGCGGCATTCAGTTCCTTCTGCCAATCCTCCGCGATCTTGCTGCCGGTGGGATCCCAGTGAACGCTGAAATGGAAATACTTTGGGTCCAGCCGCGTGAGCACCATGTGGTCCACCACTGCATTGCCGACACGCAGGTCCAGTTCCGCCGTCTCCAAGCCGGGCACCCGCGATTCCCAATGCAGCGTTGAACATTCCGGATTCGGTACCGTGGGTTGTGATGCGATGCGCAGCCAGGCGGGACGGGCGACCCACAGGCCGCCCCAGAGGAACAACACGAGGACGGCGAGGATGATGCCACTGCGCGAGAGCCGGCGCCGCTTGAAGAAATACCCGAGGGCGAAGACGATGAGTCCGAGCGCGATGATGAAGAGAAAGATCCGCGCTGTGTAGCTTACTGACTGGTCACCCGGGATGACCGTCCACAAGAGGCTTTGGAGTTTCCACATCATGCTGGCAAGATCATGAACGCACCCACCAAATCATAAAGCAACCCGCCAACACCAGAATCGGTACCAAGAACGGTACTGAATAGCGCAGCAGATAGTCGAGGAATCCGGGCGTGCGCACCCCAGCCTTGGTGCAGATGGCTTTGACCATGAAATTGGGGCCGTTGCCGAGATAGGTGAGGGCGCCAAAGAAGACAGAGCCCAGGGAGACGGCGAGAAGGAAGGGAGCATCTTTTTCCACGAATTGCAAAACATCGGCGCGATTGCCGATGTCGAGATGATGCGAACCCATTTCCGAGGCGAGGAAAGTGAGATAGGTGGGCGCGTTGTCCAGAAACCCGGAGAGCGTGCCGCAGGCGAAGTAGTACTGCAGCGGCGTGGAGAGCTTGATGAGGTCGCCATGCGCCAACAGTTGCAACGCCGGGATCATGGTGAGGAAGATGCCGATGAAGAGCCAGGCGACCTCGCGCAGGGGCTCAAAATTGAAATCGTTGGCCTCATGAATGGGCTGAGGCGTGGCTTTCCATGACGCGAGAGCTGCGGCGAGCATCACGAGCGCGCTGACGGGGACAGCGAACGTTTCCGTGCCGAGCTTCCACGAAGGCGGGAAGAAGACCGCCACGAGAACCACGAGCAACAGGAGGACATTCCCCAGACCACGAAAGGTCCATGTCTCCGGCTCCTCTTCCATGGCGCGCACGTCTGCCGGAGCACGCAGGAAATTTTTGCGGTCCGTGAAGTAGAAGACCGCCAGCAGCAAGCCGACGACGAACAACCACGCGGGCCAGGCCTGACCCATGATCCACCAGAAAGGCACGCCGCGCAGGAATCCGAGAAAGAGCGGCGGATCGCCGATGGGCGTTAGGCAGCCACCGGCATTGCTTACGATGAAGATGAAGAACACCACATGGAAGCCGGTGATGCGCACCTTGTTCATGCGAATCCAGGGACGGATGAGCAGCATGGAAGCGCCCGTGGTGCCGATGATGTTGGCCAGCACCGCGCCGATGAGGAGGAAAAGGGAATTCACCAGAGGTGTGGCCTCGCCGCGCACGCGAATGTTGATGCCCCCGGAGATCACATAAAGCGAGCCGATGAGTGAGATGAAGCTGATGTATTCATCGACGGCGTGCAGCACCGGAACGCCTTCCTTGATGACAAACAGATAATAGACCGTGGTAATGAGCCCCAGGACGATGGCGAACTTCGGGTAATGCTGTTCCCAGAAGTGATGCGCCAGCAGCGGCATGATGGCGATGCAGAGCAGCAATACCACAAACGGCAGCACCATCCAGGTGCTGGGCAATATGGTGCCGGCGGCGGCAAGCAGGGGCGGCATCATAGCCTGCAGCCATGCCTCCGGCGGTGAACCGAATCAAGCCGCAATCGCGGAGTCGTCGCCCTGCTCCCGTTGCCGGCGCTTCTGCCGGGCACGCTTGCCAGCGATTCTTTTCTTCAACTGCGGCCAGTATTCTTCCGCGGCAATGTAGCCCGGACAGCGGGCGGCGCCGCATTTGCAGGTGTGCTCTTCCCAGGAGTCGAGATCGAAGCCGTAGTTGAAGGTCAGTTCCTCGCCCGGCTGGATGTCGCGCAGCGCGACGAACCAAATTTCCTGCTCATCCCAGACCTGCGCTTCCATGTTGGGGTCGCAGGAGTGGTTGGCAAGGCGCGCGTCATTCCATTCCACGCCGCCGTCGATGTCCCATTCATCGCTGAGGATGAACATGAACACCTTGGCCGCGTCGTTTTCGCGTGAGTTCTCAATGAGTTCGATGGCGCGGCGCTCGCTCTCGAGCTTGCTCACCTTTTCGCCCACGTATTCCACGATCCAGGTGCCCAAGGGGATAAAGGTGGTCGCGTAAAGGCCGCGTCCGTGAATGCCGGAATCGCGGATTTCGTAATGACTCTCTTTGGGCTCGTCTGACATCGGGCGCAGATGGTTGCAGGAACCTTGCCAGAGTCAATCGGAAGTCACGTGACACTTCGGTCTTATTGCACCGTGAAATCATGGACTACCACTTTTCGCGAGGCTGGCTTGAGCACCTCGTTGGTCAATTTCACGTGGATGGGGTGCGTCAGGTAAGCGTTCATGGCCGCCGCGTTTTCAAAGCGGATCACGAAGCCGACGTCGAAGCTGGCATCCACGATGGGCCGCTTGCTGGGGATGGGAGTACCGCCGCTCACGGAGAGCACGCCGGGGATTGCCTTCAGCTTCCGGGCTTCTTCCACGAGCTTCGTGCGTTCCTTTGCATCACCAGCATGCTTCAGCCAGACCATGACCACGTGCTCCACCTGGCCGGCCTGCGGCATTTTTGGGGAATTGAGTTCAGCGCAGGAACTGAAGGCGAAACTGCACGTGGCGAGAGTGGAAAGAAGAAACAATCTGCGGAGAATCATCGTGTCCTTAACTTGTCATGTCCCTGATGCGGTTGTCCACCCTCTTTTGTTTTCTCTGTTTCGCCGGCCTGGCGTTGGCTGAGTCGGTCGTTGATCCAGCGCCGCCGAAGTTCAATCACTTGGAAGAAAAGGAGGCGCCCGTTCCCCAATCCTTCGACCGGCTCACCTTTCACCAAGCACCCAAGCCGCTGTCGAAAGAAGCGAAGACCAGCGACTGGCCGCGGCTGTTGGGACCGAGCGACAATGTTACCTCGCCCGAGACGCATCTTCTGCATGAGTGGCCGAAGGATGGCCCGACCCTGTGCTGGGAGGTGGAGAAGGGGGAAGCGTACACTTCACCAGCCATCGTGGACGGCTTCGTGGTGATCTTCCACGCGCTGGAGGGGAAGGAGACCATTGAGTGCCTCCAGGCGGAGACAGGGAAACGCTACTGGAGTTTCGATTACCCGATTCAATATAAAGACAGGATTGGGTTCGCGAATGGGCCGCGAGGCAGTCCCGTGATCTCGCAGGGGCGGGTGGTGACGATCGGGGTGACGTCGATGGTGACGTGCCTGGATTTGAAGACGGGCCGCTTGTTGTGGCAGCGGGACCTGAGGAAGGATTTTCACGTGCCGCAGGATTTCTTTGGGCACGGCGGGTCATCGCTGATCGTGGATGGGAAGGTCATCATCAACGTCGGTGGCAAAAACGAGGAAGTGCCGCCGGAAGATGAAGCAGAGGCGCGGGCCGCTGCGCTGGCCAAGCCGGGACTTTGCGTGGGGGCTTTTGATTTGGAAACAGGGAAGCTGGTCTGGGGCGTGGAGGATACGTGGGGCGCCAGCTATGCGTCTCCGGTGCTGGGCACATTGCAGGGGAAACAGGTGGCGCTGATCTATGCAGGTGGGGAGGGCAATCCGGCGACGGGCGGGCTGCTCTGCGTGGACCCGGCAGACGGAAAGGTCTTGGCGCGCTCGGCATGGCGCGGGAAGGAGTACATTCAGGCGATTGGGAGTTCGCCGATGCTGGCGCCGGATTTGAACGAGGTATTGATCAGCACCGCGTACCCAAAGGGGCGTCCGATCGGCGGGGTGATGCTGTCGTTGGATGGTGACTTTAAGGTGAAGGAGGCGTGGAGTTCCAAGCGGCTGGCGCTGCACTGGATGAATCCGCTCTATAAGGAGGGACACATTTACGCAATCGACGGGGAGACGGAGACGCTGGCGCGGCTCGTGTGCGTGGAGGCAGCCACCGGTTTTGAAAAGTGGCACGAGCGGCTGAGCTGGGAGGACATGGAGGCGGGTGCGAAGAACGGCGGACGCCCAATGCAACTGGGCATCCTGCGGGCCAGCCTGTTGCAGGTGGATGGCCAAACCCTTTGTCTGGGGGAGTTCGGCACGCTGCTATGGCTGGACCTGTCCCCAGCGGGGGTGAAGATGGGCGCGCGAGCGCAACTTTTCTATGCCCAGAGCACTTGGTGCGTGCCCGCGGTGAGCAAGGGGCTGCTTTTCGTGATGCAGAACGACCGCGAGATGGTCCGCCCCACCGGGGGAAAGAGGATTCTCTGCTATGATTTGAGGAAACCGTAGGAGGCCGCGCGTGAGGCTCAAGGAGCGGATGGCAAGGCGTCGGCGACGAGCATCCCCGCAGCGGGCTGTAAGGAGCCGACAACGCGGCCCCCTCCAGTTTTTCAAAAGGCTCCCAACAAAAAATTCCCGCGATGAACGGGACCTTGCTCACGTAAGTCTTACCTATCCGCACCCTGAACCCAATCGTATCCATGAAGTTCCGCCTCTGCCTGGCCCTGCTCAGCGCGCTTGTTCTCGTGACACTCCGCGCCGAGGATCCCAAAACAACCAACAAGGAGCCCAAAAAAATGGATAAAGTGATCAAGACCGATGATGACTGGCGCAAAAAGCTGACGCCCGAACAGTACGCCGTGACCCGCCACGCCGCCACGGAGTCGCCGTTTGGCGCAGCGTACGAAGCGTTTAATGCCCAAGGCGAGGGCACCTATTATTGTGTCTGCTGCGGCGCTGAGCTTTTCACCTCCAAGGAAAAGTTTCACTCCGGCTGCGGCTGGCCCTCCTTCTATGATGCTTCCAAGGCGAAAAACGTGGCGGAGCACGTGGACGACTCCCACGGCATGCGCCGCGTGGAGACGGTCTGCAAACGCTGCGACGCTCATCTGGGCCACGTCTTCGAAGGGGAAGGCTACAAGACCCCGACGGACCGCCGCTTCTGCATCAATGCCGCCGCATTGCTTTTCGTGCCGAAGGGTGGCGCGGCACCGAAGCTGGAGCCACTCGGCTCCGAGAAGGTGGAGGCAGCCAAGGCCGCGGTAAAGAAGGCGGCAGGGGAATAACCCCGGCCCCTCGCAGGGCTATAGGGCTATGCTTCAGCAACATGCACCTTATTTCTAGGTGCATATTGGGGTTTTTTGGTGTTAGGTTGGAGGTCAAAGCATCCAATCGCTCTTCCCCGCGCCGATTCGCCTGCCGCATGTATCACCTCGCCTACGTTTTCGAGCGTTTTCCCACGTTCACGCAGACCTTCTGTGTGCGGGAAATCTTGGAACTGAGGCGTATCGGCATACGTCCGCTCATTTTTTCCATCCGTGACACGGGCAAAGAGCCTTTCTGCCAGTGCTCGGAAGACCTGAAGAAATTGGTCCACGTTTTGCCCCCTCCAGAAGAGCTGGAGCGCGAAGTTTGCCAGCTCCGGGAGGCGCGGGCTTTGCCGCAAAGCGTGGTGCTGACCCTGCGCCAGTGGGGGGAGTCGCCGGACAAGGGGCGCGTCTATGAGGCGGCGTGGATCGGGTACAAAATCCAACAACTGGCGCCCGGCATCCAGCATGTGCATGCCCACTTCGCCGGGGTGGCGGCGCGGGCTTGCTGGTGGCTGCGCAAATTTCATGGCCTGAGTTACAGCTTCACCGCGCACGCCAACGACATCTTCTGCCAGCAGCCGGACCAGAAGCCGGAGTTTTCCCGGCTCTTCCGCGAGGCCAGCCTCATCGTGGCGGTGAGCGACTACACCGCCCAACACTTGCGCAAGGCATTTCCCGAGACTGCGCCACGGGTGCAGCGCGTCTATAATGGACTCGATCTGGCGCCCTTCACGAACGCCCGCGCCAAGGCGGATCGCAGCCGCGCGGCAGGTGGCATCCTCAGCGTGGGCCGGCTCATTGAGAAAAAAGGCTATGACGATCTCATCCGCGCCTGTGCGCTGCTGCGGGACCGCGGGGTGGATTTCAAGTGCCGCATTGTGGGAGAAGGTCCGCTGGAGGCGGATCTAAAATCTCAAATTTCAGATTTCAAATTGGCTGATGCAGTCGAGCTGGTTGGCGCGAAGCCCATCCCGGAAATCATTCGCCTGCTGGCGGAGGAGACCCAGGTTTTTGCGCTGGCCTGCAAGACGGAGAAGGATGGCGGGCGCGATGTGCTGCCCACGGTGCTCATGGAGGCCATGGCGGCCGGATTGCCCTGCGTCTCCACGCGCTTGGCCGGTGTGCCCGAGATGGTCTTGGAGGGGAAGACGGGACTGCTGTGCGAGGAAAAAAAACCTGAGGCTTTGGCGGACCTGCTGGAGACGTTGTTGAAGGATCCGGCGCGTTGCGAGCAGATGGGGCAGGCAGGCATGAAGCACGCGCAGGCGAATTTCAGCAAAGAGATCACCACGAGCAGCCTGCTGAAGGTCTTTGCCGCCCACACGGGGCTGCGTTTCGACTTTCCGCTGGCGCTACGCGAGGGACTCGCCGGCGCCTTCTTCCGGCGCTGGCGCGGCGGCGGGCGTGAACTGCGCCATGAGATCGTGAAGGCACGCGACAAGACCTTCGACCTGCGCCGGTTCATGGAGAGCGCTTAAGGTAAGTCGGAGCCGCGCCGTGCCGCGGGCCACGGTGGGGTAACGGATGGCGGGAATGAGGTAGCCGGAATTCAAAAGCGCGTCTGAGGCTTCGAGGGCTTGGTGTTCGTCCCCGATGATGAGGGGAATGATGGCGGAGGAGAAAGGCGTGGGTTCATGACGGCACTTGGCAAGTGCCGCTCCTTGATGAGCAGCCAGTGACTTCCCAAGCTGCTCAATGCTTCCGTGCAGTCGCGCGCGCCTGCGCCCACCGTCTTCTCCTTGCGCGATCTCGACGGCTCTCCGAGCGGTGAAGGCAATGGCGGGCGGCGGTGCGGTGGAGTAGATGAGACTCCGTGCCTTGTTGATGAGCAGATCGATGATGGTGCGTGAAGCAGCCAAGTAGCCGCCGCTGACGCCGAACGCCTTGCTCAGGGTGCCCATCTGCAGGGCCACGCGCTTTTCCAAGCCAAGCGCGGCGACGAGCCCACGGCCCTGCGGACCGAGCACGCCCACGGCGTGCGCCTCATCCACGAGCAGCAAGGCGTCGTGTTCCTCGACCAAAGGCACGATTTTTTCAAGCGGCGCAAGATCGCCGTCCATGCTGAAGACGGATTCGGTGACCACGAGAATACGCAGCGCCGCGCCATGCCGGGCGCGCGTGGACTTCAGAAGCTGCTCCAAGCGTTCCACGTTATTGTGGGGAAAGACACGAAGGGTGGCGCCGCTCAGTTTGGCGGCATCGATCAGCGAGGCATGGCTAAGCTTGTCGAGAATGATGACATCCTCCTTGCCGCAGAGCGCGGGAATAGTGCCGAGCGCCGTGGCGTAGCCGCTGCTGAAAGCGAGGGCGGCTTCGGTGGATTTGAATTGCGCCAGCGCTTCCTCCAACGCCACATGCGGAGGAAGATTTCCGCACACGAGCCGGGACGCCCCAGCACCGACGCCGAAGCGCCGCACGCCTTCGATCATTGCTTCCTTGAGTTCTTCCGAGGTGGCCAGGCCAAGGTAGTCGTTGGAGGAGAAGTTGACGACGCTGCGGCCTTCAAGTCCCACCGTGTTGTGCGGGCCGGGCACGAGCGTGCGGAGGCGGCGCAACAGACCCGCGTCCACGAGGCGGCTCAGTTCTTCCTGTGGGCTGTGGCTCTGATCCATGTTCTTGGGTTCCTACCTGCTTTCAGGCCGGTGCGAAATGCAAAAACACGCTGGACTTGGAAAGTTGACCGATTTCAGTTACCGTTGCGCACCAATCCCACGTTGCGCCTGGCATGTTGGAATTTTTCAAGGAACTCTTCGACACTTCGGACTTCCCGGCCCGTTGGCATTGTGGGAACTGGACCCAGGGACTTGGCTGGCTGCATATCATTTCGGACCTGATGGTGTTTGGCGCCTACTTCGCCATTCCGCTCTCCCTGGCCACCTATGTGCGGCTGAAAAAACAGGAGGTGGCGTTTCCCAAGCTGTACTGGCTCTTTGCCATTTTCATTTTGTCCTGCGGTTTCACTCATCTCATTGAAGCCTCCATCTTCTGGGAACCATGGTACCGGTTTTCCGGGCTCATGAAGGCGGTGACCGGCGTGGCGTCTTGGGCCACAGTGCTCATGTTGTGGAAGGCCATGCCACAGGCCATGGCATTGCCGGGCGCCGCGAAGCTCAATATTCAACTGAGCCGCGAGATCGAGGAGCGGAAGAAATCGGAAACGGCACTGCGCGAATCGGCGGACCAGCTTTCATTGGCGATGTCGCACGCCGACCTCGGGAACTGGAGCTGGAGCGCACTGACGAATGAGTGCACTCTCTCATCTCGCACAGCGGCCATCTTGGGAGTGCTGCCCGAGAGTCGCCCCACGCTGGCTTTGCTAAGAACGCAGGTGCATGAAGACGACCGGGTGCTTTTGCCGCATGAAACCCAAAGTCTTTCGGCGGATGCGGAGAATCTTTCCATCGACCGCGAGCTGCGCTTTAGACGGCCCAGTGACAGCAGGGAGGTGTGGGTTCACGTGCTGGGCCGCGTGGAACTGGAAGACGGAAAGCCGGTGCGGGCCCGGGGTATCGTGCAGGATGTGAGCGGCCGCAAGAATTCGGACGCGGAGCGGGAGCGCCTGTTGAACAGCGAGAGCAGGGCCCGCTCCGAGGCAGAGCGCGCCAACCGCATGAAGGACGAATTTCTGGCGACGCTCTCGCACGAACTGAGGACGCCGCTCAACGCCATCCTAAACTGGGCCCATATCCTGCGCACGGAGCCTTTTGCTCCGGACCAAAACGAGATGGGGCTGGAAATCATTGAGAGAAACTCCAAGACCCAGGTGCAGCTCATCGAGGACTTGCTGGACGTGAGCCGCATCGTCAGTGGCAAGGTGCGGCTGGACGTGCAGCCGGTGGACCTTGCGGCGGTGGTGAGTGCCGCGGTGGACACGGTGAAGCCCTCCGCCTTGAAGAAGCAGATTCAGCTCACCAGCGTGCTCGACCCCCTGGCAGGACCGGTCCGTGGCGATCCAGCGCGGCTCCAGCAGGTGGTGTGGAATCTCTTGGCGAACGCGGTCAAATTTACGCCGGAAGGCGGACGCGTGAACGTGTCGCTGGAACGGGTGAACTCGCACGTGGAGATCACCGTCACGGACAACGGCTGTGGGATTGCGCCGGACTTTCTACCGTTTGTTTTTGACCGTTTTCTCCAGGCGGATTCGTCCATGACGAGGCGTCAGGGGGGCTTGGGTCTTGGACTTTCCATCGTCAAGAATCTCACGGAACTTCACGGCGGCAGCGTCTCCGCCAAGAGTGCGGGCTTGGATCAGGGAGCGACGTTTCGCGTACAGCTTCCGATGCCACCGCTGCATCACACTACGGATGGGAAAGGGAGCCGCCTGCATCCCGGCGCGTCCACCAACGAGCATGAACCCGACACCGTGAATTTGGCCGGCGTGCGCATCTTTGCCGTGGATGATGAGGCGGACGCGCTGGCAGCGTTGAAGCACCTGTTTGAAATGCGTGGCGCCGTGGTGAACACAGCCTCCGACGGAGAGCAGGCCATCGCGGCCTTGCAGGCTGATCGCTTTGATGTGGTGATCAGCGACATCGGAATGCCGGGCATGGATGGTTTTGAGCTGATCCGCCGGGTGCGCGGGCTTCAGGGGCCGATGCGGCACGTGCCCGCCATCGCGCTCACCGCCTATGCCCGTTCCGAGGACCGCCGTCGCGCCATGACGGCGGGATTTGACACCTATCTTTCCAAGCCGGTGGAGGCCGCGGAACTCTTTGCGGTGGTGGCGCGGCAGGCAGCGCGAGGCAAGGAAGCGGCCCACTGAAGGGCGGGCGTTACTTCGCCTTCGAGTCTGCTTCGCTGAGAATTTTCTTGGCTTCGTCCGCGTTGATGTCGTGAACGAAGAGATTGCGCCAGCGGATTTCACCGCCGTGGGTCTGCAGCATGATGGGTCCTTTCGCGGGAAGCGGCTTCGTGCGGTCCCAGAAATTTTCCATCACCGCGCCGTCCACCACGAGCTTGTCATTGAGCCACACCCAGGTGCGCGCGCCGATCTGCCGGATGCGGAAGCTGTTCCATTCGCCAAAAGGTTTGTCCGCCAGCACGAGCGGGTCGCGCCCGGGCGCTCCGGGCGTGTTGTTGAAGAGGCCACCGGAGCCGAGGTGCGGCTTGCGGTCGGGCTTCTTGGGATCAAACACCTGGTTCTTGTCCCAAATCTGCACCTGTGGCGTGCCGCGCAGATAGATGCCGCTGTCCGCATGCGGCACTGTTTTGTATTCAATGTGAAGTTCAATATCGCCAAACTCCTCCTCTGTCGTTGCGTAAGGCCCGGTGCCGTTGTTGACGAGTTCGCTGTTCTCCACCGTCCAGTGCTTGGGAAATTCCTCTCGCTGTTGTTTGAGATTCGCGTCCTTCTTCTCACCTTCAAGTTTCACCACGCTGTGCGGATTCAGGCCATACCAGCCCGTGAGATCCTTGCCGTTGAAGATGGCGCGAAATCCGGCGGGTGGAGCAGGGTCGGCGGCCTGAAGCGGCGCGTGGAAGAAGACAAGCGAAATGGCCAGTACAGTAAGGGCGGAGTATTTCATGGAAGGTGAGAGGTGAGGGAGAAAAAAGATTACGTCATTCACGGGCCGGAACTTCAAAGGCTGTTGGGTTCTTGGCCTGTCGAAAACATAAAATCGGCGCCAGAGTAACAGGATTGCACTCGTCGCTGGAATCGTTAAAGGTGGGCCGTGACGGACACGCCCGACAAATCTGGTCTGATCGAGGTCAAGGTGCCAGCGCTGCATCATTTGTTCAACTCGATGGATCCATCACCCTTTCTGGAGCGGGACTTGGACCATGATGCGGAGGAGTTCATTGTGAGCTGGGCCCAGGAGCATCATCGCTCAACCCCGCTCAAGCTCCTGGTGCACGTCGGACAGCCGCCCGAATCTGCCGACGCGGCGCAGCTTCTCACCGACTCGATCCATCACTATTTCGAATACAAGGCTGAGCTCAACTATCATGAGTTGCGCCGTCTGCTGCGCGAGGGCTGGATCAGCCTTCTCATCGGACTCGGCTTCCTGGGAGCCTGCGTCATCGCGGCACAATCCATCGCCTTGAAGCGCGAATGGCATACGGTGTGGAAGGAAGGGCTCACGATCATCGGCTGGGTGGCCATGTGGCACCCGTTGGAAATCTATCTCTACCGTTGGTGGCCGGTGCGGAGGTTGGGACACGTTTACAAAAAGCTTGGCGAAATGCCTGTCGTGCTACAGGTGGCGGGCCGGTGAACCGGTCCCGTTTCATAAGCATGGTCGGTTATTCAACCATCACCCAAAGATGCGCGACGGCCCGCTCGCCGCGGTCATTCGTGTGTTCCACGCTGACAATGTAGTCACCCGGCTTCGCGAACGCGTGTTGCGTGACCGCATAGCCATCCTTGGCCAACGCCTTGGCGTTGCCGTCGGATTTCACGTTCATCGTCGGCGTGTCATCGCCGAAGTTCCAGGTCTCACCTCCGTGATCGCGGAAGGTGCGGACCTTGAAAGTGATGTTGTCCCCCGGCTTCAGGTTCATCGTCGGCGAAAACGATGGATGAATCGCCGGCGGAATGTTCTTCTCGTCCTCACCGATCACCTGCACGATCGCGAAATCATAACTCACATGGCCGGCGTCATCGGTCACTTTGACGATCTCGCTGTAGGAGCCCGGCTTCGCATAACTGCGCGCGATCTTGGCCCCGCTCTGCTTTGTGCTGTCGGTGAAAGTCCAGTCATAGCCTGCGATCTTGCCCGAGGCGGCCCATGATTTCGAGGCATCCAGCGTGATCGTTTCTCCCGCGCGAATGAAATGGTGGGGACGCGCCACCGCGATGATGGCGGGCTTCTGCTCGCGGACATACGCTTCCCACGCAAACGCATAGGCCTCCTGCGTTCCCCATTTGCCGGAGGGTTGGCGGCTCTTGATGCCGAAGTGCAGGTGCGACCACCCGCCGCTCGCCCCTTCCTTGCCCAGAATGCCGATGCGTTGTCCCATCTTCACGCGCGCGCCCATCTGGATCCCCGGATCGATGGTGTGCAGATGGCTGTAGCGGTAATACCAGCCGCGTTCATCCAGCACATACACCACGTCGTAGCGCGGGCGCACCGGCGTCAGCGCATAGCCTTCCAGCGTCTTCTGCGAAACGCTCACCACCAGCCCATCCGTCGCCGCCACCACTTCGACGAGCCCTTCACAACCGCCGAAGTCGAGGTCATTGTGATAATAAATCTTTTTCCGGTCCGGCTTGTCCCCGCCATCCACATACGTCGGCTCATTGGAGAACTGCGTCATCGTCGCGAACCAGCGCTGTTTCAGCGGGTACACAAACGTCCAGGGCTCGATCCACGGCGCGCCCGCCGGCCACAGCCGCAGCCGCGCGTCCTTCTCCAATCCCCACGAATCTTCGCCGCTGTTGGCGTTGTAACCGCGTGTGATGGGGCAGTCGATCTGCACCCCGCCGATAGTTTGCGGCAGGTTGTAGTTGGCGCTCGTCAGCGTGCCTTCCTTGCCGTTCACCTCCACGCGCACCTTCGCTTCGCGCACCGCCTTGCTCATCGAGTCCACCTTCTCCTGCAGGTCCAGCAATTTCACCCGCGCTACACTCCCATCGGCAAGCCTCACCTCGGCTGATTCACCGATCTTCAAATCGACCGCCCGCAGTGTGGGTTCCAGCGTAGGCTGCGGCAGATCCGCATGCAGAAGACCTGCGCACAGCAGCACGGGAAGCAAGGGGAGGGAAGTAAAGCGAAATGGGCGCATCAGGAGCGGACTACGCCAGCGGGCAGGCACGTCTTGCGCGGTCTGCTAGAGGTGAAGGGTGACCCACGTTCAGTTGATCCCCGCACTTCCATGACCACTTCACTCAAATTTTCCCTATTCGCCCTTCTTCTTCTCGTTTTCGCCAGCGCAACCTTCGCGGATGATGCCTTACCCAAGACCCTCATGGCGACGCGCGGCAAGCTCCTGGTCAGTGAAGACTTCGCCAAGCCGCTCCCGCCCCTCACCGGCAAGCCGGTGGGATTTGCCAGTGGTTTCGAGGGCTGGCGGTTCAACACGGGCACCAAGGGTGGCAAGTGGGAGCAGGTGGACGGCACGTTCAAAGGCATGGAAAACCCGGAGGCGCATCATCCCGCGACCGCCTCGTTCGGATTCCAATTCAAGGACGCCGTCATTCAATGTGACGTGCGCCTCAACGATGTGCCCGCGGAGGGCCGGCAGTATCGTTCCCTTTTCGTGAAGGCGACGGACGCGAAAGACTATGTCATCTCGCTAAGCATCGGCCCGGGCGGCCTTTTCCTCACGCCGTATGATGCCGACCGCATCAACGCCACGACGAAACAGCGAGACAAAGGCCCGACCGTGCGCGCTGCCAGGCCGGTGAAGCTCGGTGAATGGCATACCGTCGTCCTCGAGATCAAGGGCGAAGAAGTGGTGGGCACGCTCGACGACAAGAGCGCGACGCTCAGCAATCCTCTCATCGCCGCGGACAAGCACAGCATCATGCTGGGCGCCAGCACAGAGGCGAGTTTCCGCAACTTCCGCGTCTGGGAAGCGTTGCCGAATCCGGAGTGGCCGAAGAGCAAGGAAACCATCCCAACGGCTGGCAAGCCCGAGGGGAAGTGACTCAACCCGTGGGTCAAACTTTTGACCGTTCCTTATTTCCTCTTGAGTTCCGCGACCGCGATGATCTTGGGTTTGCTTGAAACCGAAGAAAAGACGAGCTTCGTCTCAACTGCACCCGTTCGGCGTTGGGAGTTGTTGGATGCGTCAAAAGCGATTTGCACAATGACAGTCCCGACATCCTTGGAGCGGTCATATTGACTTTCGATGATCCGCAAGACTTGGTACCGCCTTTTCGGCCATTTTTCGCGGTATTTGGTTTGATCGGCACGGATTTGCTCCTGGTTCTTGGCCCCTTCGCCATAGTAATCCACGCTCTCAGCGTAAAGGACCATCTCGTCTTCAAGCGACCGCGAGTTGCCGGCTGCGACAAAGTTGGCGGTAGCCGCTTGGAGAATGCGATCGGCTCCTGCCTCCGGCACGCTGCCTGCGCCGCCAACCGAGCGGAGCGCATCTCTCCGCGCAGCGAGGATTTCAATATTGCTCCGGTCAGCTTCCGAGAACAAATCTTCAGCCGCGTCGGGAGTTCTTCCAGGAACGCGGTGATACCAAGGCTGCTGCTCTGCCCACGCCTGGGTACTCTTTTTTGGAAACTCCGCCCCATAACGGGCATAGATCGTGTCGATCTCGAGTTGCAGCCGGCTGAGATCATGGCCGCTGATGTCGGAAGCGGTCAGACGCAGTTTTGTTTTGGTGGGTGGCGTTTCGCGGCTTTGAGGGACCGGCGGCTTTCCGCTGTCCTCATCGGCACTGATGGCGCGTGGTGGGGGTAACATTGTGCCGGAGGCCGTCCGAGGCGTTGTGGGCTGGACGGTCTCGGGCAACTTATAGGCGACATTTT
>Ga0265327_10002087_pt1 | contig 22274 bp, 19 predicted proteins | sample 41621metaG_FD_202089 | JGI IMG/M metagenome (GOLD analysis project Ga0265327, IMG submission 202089) | Rhizosphere microbial communities from Carex aquatilis grown in University of Washington, Seatle, WA, United States - 4-16-21 metaG | ecosystem: Host-associated > Plants > Roots > Rhizosphere...
GACGTGCCAGAAGTAGTTCAGGACCCGCTCGAGCGAGACGACCGCCGGGTCAAAATCGATCTTAACGACCTCGGCGTGCCCCGTCTCCTCGGTGCAGACGTCCTGGTAGCTGGGATTGGCCACCGTGCCCCCGGAGTACCCGCACGTGACGTGGGTCACGCCGGGCAGGAGCTTGTAGGTCGCGTCAAGGCACCAGAAGCATCCCCCTCCCAGCACGACGGAGTCGGCCTTGGCAACGTTTGTGAATGAAGTCATTGAGATGAGGATGGAGAGTGAAAGGATGTTTTGAAGGCGGGACATGGGGGGCTCGTTGCTGAGTCGCTCTACTTGCCGGCACCCTGGGCCGAGTGGGAGGCCACCCAGGCCTCGTACTGCTTTCGGGGCATGAAGCGCAGCGACGCGGAGTTGATGCAGTACCGCATGCCCGTCGGCGGAGGCCCGTCGTCAAAAACGTGGCCCAGGTGCGCACCGTCGGTCGTGCAGTGCACCTCGTCGCGGACCATGCCGAGCGACGCATCCGTCTGGGCCTGCACAAAGAGGGGCTCGATCGGCTTAGTGAAGCTTGGCCAGCCGGTGCCGCTGTCAAACTTGTCGCGGCTGTCAAAGAGCGGTGTGTCGCTACACACGGAGAAATAGACCCCGTCCTCGTGGTTGTCCCAGTATTCGTTGCGGAACGAGGGCTCCGTGCCCTGGAGCCGCGCCACCTGGTACTGGCGCGCCGTCAGGAGCTGCTGCCACTCCTCATCGGTGTGCCGGACGCTGGCCTTCGACATGTCGATGACCACGTTGGAGGGAAGCCCGCAAGCGGACTTCAGTCCCGCGGGGGGGCATGCGGCGCCGGAGGGCGTTGCGTCAGCTGGCTTTGTGTTTTTCATCTCGGTGTCGGCAAGCAACATCGCCGTAGCGGCCACAAATGCAAATGCGGGAAGGAAGAGTTTCACCTGCCGTTAGAGTAACCCATCCGGCCGTTTATTCCAGCGCGGGCCGCCGTCTTGCCATTTGAGGCGCCACGGCCTGCCGCCCGCTCACACGCGCTTGAACAGCTTCTCGATCAGGTCGTGGATCATCTCCGCCGGCGGGTGCCCGAAGACTATCGTCGGCCGGAAATAATGCCCCACCGCAAGGATCTTGTCGGACCTGGCCGTCCTCACCTGCATGTCTATCTCGATCATGTAGGTGCTGAAATCCCACGTCCACATGTCGTCATACGACACGATGAGCTCCGTCTCCGGGGGCATCATCGTCAGGGCGCCCGAGGTGGCGTCGTAGCCCATGGCCCGGAGCTGGCGGGCGATCTCGTCGGCGACCCCAAAGCTGTCCGCGAGCCGGTGCTCGACGAACACGTGCTTGTGGCCGGAAAGGTCCGCCTTGGGCAGCGAGCGCGTCGTAATCTGCGCGCAGCCGCCGAGGACCAGGGCGGCCGCCAGGGCGAGGAAGGTTCTTAGTCCGTTTTGGTACATGCGCCTTGCATGACGGGCTTTGAGGTCGTCTGGTTACTCAGGCAAGAAAGAAACAATCGCCCGGAATGCCGGTCCCCCACCCGGGCAGCCCCCGTGCCAACCCTCCACCAACGCCAACCCAGGAAGCGCCCGATGAGCGCGATCACGCGCTACGTTGTCGTGCCGCTGATCCTGCTCGCATTGGGAGTCCGGCTCGGGATGACGATCGAGCGCAGCAGGACGAGGCCCGCGCTGCCCCCGGCGGCGCCCCCCGCGGCCACCGAGGCGCCAAGGGCCGCTCCGACCCCGCAGCCCTCATCCCCGGTCTTTGATATGACCTGCTCCTTCCAGGACAACATCTACCCGTCGCTCATGCTGTCCTTCGGCGTGTCGTATCCCGAGTACACCCGCTGCCTCACGATCGCGCTGCGGAACCTGCCTGCATCGGGTTCGCTCCAGCTCAGGGTCGAGTCCGCGCTGTTCGTCGAGCCGCTCCAGGTCGCGATCAACGGGTCCACCGGGGCGGTCACCGTCAACCCCGAGCTTCCTTGGAGCTTTGACGCGCTGCGCCGCACGGTCCAGATCGCGCCCCAGGCCTTCGTCGCGTCGCTCCTTGTGGACGGCAAGCCGGCGGCGGAGGCGAGCCTTGTCTGCACCGTCCACTCGGTCAACGAGGCCGTTTCGCGGATCTTCGTCGGGTCGACGGGCCAGTGGATTGACACGAGCGTGTGCTTCGCGGCGTTCGTCAACGAGGACCACCCCTGGATAAACGCGCTGCTTCAGGAGGCGGTGGCGAGCGGAGGCGTGCGCGCGTTCACGGGATACCAGAACGGGCCCCAGTCGGCGTCGCAGCAGGTGCAGGCCGTCTGGGACGCGCTTGCCGCGCGCGGGCTAAGCTACGTGAACGTGGCGACGGACAGCGGCACCTCGCCCCTGGTCGCGACCCAGTACGTCCGCTTCCTCGAGCAGTCCGTCCACGACCAGGGCGCCAACTGTGTCGACGCGTCGGTGCTATTCGCGTCGATCCTCAGGCGCATCGGCCTGCGGCCGGTTCTTCTTTTCAGGCCCGGCCACTGCTTTGCCGGATACTATGACGCCCAGGAGGGCGGACGCCTGGTGGCATTCGAAACGACCAATCTCGGGACGGCGCCGTTCTCGGCGGCCGCGGCGGAGGGTGCGAAGGAGCTGCAGACGACGCTCCCGTACCTTGGGTCGCCCCAGTACTCGATCGTCGACATCGCTCTCTGCCGCCAGCAGGGGATCAACCCCATCACCTACCAGCCCGCCGAGCGCAATTGAATGGACCCTAGTCGTCGTCGGACCCCGGGAGCTGCCTCACAAACGCCGCGTGGACCGGTGCCGGCATCCGGGACCCGTCGCCGCGAACGGACTCCCAAATCACCGTGTTCAGGGCCTGCTCGTCGGCCAGGTCCTCCTTCGTGAAGTCGAACCTGGCTGAGAGCGCCGCCTTCCTGCCCGTCGCCGGGTTGCGCGCGTTGACGTCGACCCGCGCCGCCAGGGCCTTGAAGGGGCTCCCGTCGGACAAAGCCTGGAAACTTGCCCTCATCGGGTTGGCCGCGGCGTCGAACTGGGACATGGGCCCCATTCCCAGGATCAACTCGATCGTTCGAAGCATCGAGCACGTCGTGTAGGGGGTCGAGTCGACGGCGCCCCGCCTGACGAAGCCCCCGGCGATGAGCGCCTCGGTCCGGTGGGCGTCGACGTGGTCGGGACCCGCCTGCGCGTCGTCTTCGACGGAAAAGACAACCGTCTCTTTCCAGAACCTCGACAGGCTGAGAGCCTCCACGACCCGCCCCAGGGCCTGGTCGTTGTCGGCAACCATGGCTTGGGGGGTCCAGCTGCCGGCCTTGGCGCCGGCGGTGTGGTCCTGCGGCAGGCGCACGATCTGAAGCCTCGGCATGTCGCCCAGCGCCTCGAACTTGTGCAGCTCGGATATGAACTCGTCAGCGCGATTCCGGTCCTGGTAGGTGATGTCCCATCCCCGGAACGCCGGATCCAGGTGGCCCTCGAGCGTGGGCAGGTTTGTCCATGCGGGTCCGCCGGCCTTGAGCGGGTTCTCGGTGAATTCCCCGTAGCTGCGGTAGGAGACGCCCGCCGCGGCGGCGCGGTCCCAGAGGTAGCCGAGTGCCGGCAGGGCCGCGGTGTAGTGGGCCTCCGCCGGGTAGGGAACGTGGCTTCCCTTTCCGCCGTGACCGTAGTTCACGGGCCAGGACTTCTCGACGAATTCGGAGGAATACCCGGCCATGCTCCACTCGTGGCCGCCCGCGCTCACCTCGGCGTTGGCGTAGAAATTGTCGAGAAGCACAAACTGGCGCGCTAGCGCGTGGATGTTCGGAGTGACCCTCTCGGGAAACAGGCATAGGGCCGGGTCGCCGTTGCCCTGGGGCAGGTCGCCGAGCACCTGGTCGTAGGTCCTGTTCTCCTTGATGATGTAGATGACGTACCGGATCGGCGTGGTCCCGCCGGGGCCGCCCGGGATAGGGTCGCCGGGCCCCGCCGGCCCGGCGGCCGGCGCCGGCCTGCACCGCTGCGCGATTCCCGTCCATCCGGTCAGGGCGCGCGCGTAATCCTTGCCCGTGGGAAGGCGGACAATGCCGAGGGATCCGCCATAGAGCTTTGCAATGGGCGTCCACGAGCCGTCGCTGCCCGCGCTCGGCCTCGGGGAAAGGCCCCTTGCATTGAGAACCAGGAGACTCCGGCCGTCGGGAGTCAGCCTTACCGATGAGGGGAACCAGCCCGTCGGGATGAAACCAAGGGGATGCCCCGCTCCCCGGACGCTGATGTCAAACACGGCCACGGTGTTCGTGTAGGCGTTGGCGACATAGAGGGTCCGGCCGTCGGGCGAAAGGGCGAGGCTGTCGGGCGTTGACCCCGGCGGGTCTCCCGGCGAAGGGGCGGACGACAGGACCTCGGTCACGTTCCCGTCGGCCGCGTCGAGGACGGTCACCGAGTTTAGCCCTCCGTTTGAGACGAAGAGCCTGCCGTCCCGCGACAGGAGCACCTCGTTCGGATGCAGCCCGGTCGCCCAGCGGGCGATGACGTGCCCGTCATCCGTGTCGAGGACGCCAACGGCGGACTCACCCCAGAGGCTCACATAGGCGCGGTGCCGGCGCTCATCCCAAGCCACGTTCAGGGGATCGGCGTCCGACACGATGACCTCCGGGGCCTCGTCATTTGGCGCCACGGCGCCGGCGAGCGGGCCGGCGCGCCGCGGCCCGCCGCTTCCCAGGTCGGCCGTCCACCGGGTGGCTCCGCTCTCCAGGTCTACCCGCACCACCCGGTTGTCGAACGCAAGCGCCACCACGGCGGCCCGTGAGTCGCTTGAGAGGGCGAACCCGGCCACGACGCTGGCGCCGGACGTGTCGGTGACCCGGATGTCGGGCCGCGCCGTGAGCTTCCCCCTTGAGAACGAGAAGACGTGGAGGACGCCGTCACTTGCGCCGCTGCACACGAGCTGCGCCCCGTCCGCGGAGAAGGCGATCCCGCAGTAGGATTCATTCAGGGGCGCCCTGGCCACGACCCGCTGGGTGGAGAGCTCGACCACCCGGACCTCGTGCCCCTCGTGGCCCGCGTGGAGCACGGCGGCAAAATCCCCGCGCGGGCTGACCGCCATGCCTACCGGAAAATCGCCGAGCGCGACCTGGTCGCCCACAGGGTGTATCGGCCACTGGTTGTGAAGGAGCGTGAATCCGTCCGGCCGAGGCCCCGGCAGGAGGCGGTCCCTGCTCCCCGCCGCCATTCCAGTCCCCGCGCAAGCCGCCGCCACCCACGCCAGAATGAGCGTGGACGCCTTCATGGCCTAGTTGCCGAAAAGTCCCGCGATCGTCGCCTGCATCTCCTCGGCCTTAGCCCGGGGATCGGCCGCCTGGCGGATCGGGCGGCCGACCACGATGTAGTCCGCTCCTCCCAGGAACGCGTCTCTGACGTCGACCGTGCGCTTCTGGTCGTCCGACGGACGGTTCTCCACGGGCCGTATTCCCGGGCTGACGACCAGGAAATTGGGGCCAAGTTCTCCCCTGAGGCGCGCAGCCTCAAGTCCGGACGAGATCACGCCGTCGCACCCCAGCTTGATGGCCCTGCGCGCCCGCGAGAGGACCAGGTCCTCCGGGCTGCACTGGAACCCGAGGTCGTCCAGGTCCCCCCGGTCGAGGCTCGTCAATACCGTGACGGCCAGGATCTTCAGGTGGCCCTTGACCGACACCGCCGCCTCGATCATCGGGTCGTTGCCGTGGACCGTGGCGAAGGTGACCCGGCGGTGCTGGAGCTGCTCGACGGCGAGCTTAACCGTCTCGGGCACGTCGAAGAACTTGATGTCGGCGAAGACCTTCTTCCCCTGGGCGTCCAGCCAGTCGATCATGTCGAAGTACTGGCCCGTCATGAGGAACTGGAGCCCGAGCTTGTAGAACTGCACGGAGTCGCCGAGCTTCTCCACCCACCTCTTGCCCTCGTCAAGCGAGGGGACGTCAAGGGCCAGGATCAGGCGCTCGCGGGGCGGTATAGGCTTGGCTGAGAGGTTCGGATTGGAGGCCACCGCAGAAGATGCCAGCCATCGGCGGTCGCTGGTCAAGACCGAACGCCTTGCGCCGGGAATTGACGCCACGGCATTGTGAAAACGAGAATGACCCTAAATGGCCACCACCGTCTTTACCATTGCCAACCAGAAAGGCGGCGTCGGCAAGACCACGACCGCAGTCAACCTCGCGGCCGGGCTCGCCCAGAGGAAGATCCACACGCTGCTGATCGACCTGGACCCCCAGGCAAACGCCACGAGTTCGCTGGGGATAGAGAAGCAGGAGGGGAAGAGCCTGTACGCCGCCCTCCGGGGCGAGGGCGACGCCCTGCCGCTGGTGACCCCGACCAAGTACGAGCACTTGGCGCTGATCCCCAGCGAGGAGGACCTTGCGGCGGCCGAGATCGAGCTCTCGCAGATGGACAACTACCTGATGAAGCTCAGGGGCGTGCTGGCGCCCGTCGTGTCCTCGGGAGGGTTCCGAGCCATCATTATCGACTGCCCCCCCGCGCTTGGGATGCTCTCCATGAACAGCCTCGCTGCCGCGGACTTCCTGCTGATCACCCTGCAGTGCGAATACATGGCCCTCGAGGGCCTCGGCCAGATTCTGCGCAATGTCGACCGGCTCAAGACGGCCGGCATCAACTCGGGCCTCGAGCTGGGCGGAATCGTGATGACCATGTTCGACGTGCGAACGAGCCTTTCGCGCCAGGTGGTCGAGGAGGTCAAGAAGCACATGGCCGACAAGATATTTGACTCGGTCATACCGAGGACCGTGCGCCTGAGCGAGGCCCCGAGCTTCGGCAAGACGATCTTCGACTACGACCCCATGAGCCCCGGCACGGCCGCCTACCGCAACCTCGCCGGTGAGGTGATCAAGCGATTCGGCCTATGACGAAATACGCCCAGAGCTTCCTGGTGGGGCTCCAAAGCAACCTCGTCTACCGCTGGAACTTCGGCGTCAGGAGCATCTTCTGGTCCTTCCACCTGATCGTCGTCTACATCCTCTGGGGAGCCGCCTTCTCCGGGAACCCGTCGATCGGCGGCTTCACCTTCGTGCAGACGCTCACGTACTTCGTCGTGATCTTTGTCCTGCAGTTCTTCATCGGGGCGTTCAACGAGGATTACCAGATAAGCGAGGACATCCGCAACGGCCTCATCAACCAGTTCCTCCTGAAGCCCATCAACTATTTCGCGTACCGGCTGAGCGTGTTCGCCGCGGCGCGCGTGGTCTCGGGGGCGTTCGGACTGCTCGCTCTCCTCGTCGCCCTCCCCTTCTTCCGCTCGTACCTGGAGCTGCCCCACGAGGCGTGGCGGTACGTGCTCGCGGTGCCCGCGATGGCGCTGACCGCCATCATCCAGTTCAGCATCGCCTATTTCTTCGGGCTCCTTGCGTTCTGGTTCCTCGAGATCCAGGGCTTCGTCATCATGTCGATGGCCATCGAGAACCTGCTCGGGGGCGAGATCTTCCCCCTGGACCTCATCCCGCACACCGCGTTCAACATCGTGCGCTTTCTTCCGTTCTTCTACCAGGCCTACTTCCCCGCGGCCATCATCACCGGCCGGCAGGGCTATGATTTCGCGGTCCAGGGGCTCGCGATCCAGGCGTTCTGGGCGTTCGCTCTTGTCTGCCTCGCCGAGTTCGTGTGGCGGCGGGGCCTGAGGCACCACACCGCGGCGGGGGGCTGACACGCGCATGGAGCCCCTGGCACGCTACTTCAGGATCTGGATCGCGAGCGCGCGATACTCCCTCACGCGGGCCACGATGTTCCGCGGCGACCTCTTCATCTGGGCTACGGTCGAGCTCCTGTGGATCTCGGTCAACGTCTGCGTCATCGCCGTGATCTACAGCCACACGAAGACCGTCGCCGGCTGGAGCCAGTACGAGATGCTCCTGCTCGTCGGGACCTCGATGCTGATCCAGCGCTTCCTCATGGGTTTCTTCTGGAGCGGGATTTTCGAGATGGGCCGAAACGTGCGCAGCGGCCTGTTCGATTTCACGCTGGCCCAGCCAGGCGACCCGCTGTTCATGGCCTCGACCCGCAAGCTGGAGCTCGACGGGCTCCTCAATTCCTTCGTCGCTGCGGGCCTCGTCGCCTATTCGGCCTGGAAGCTGGGGATCCACCCGGGTTTGGGCTCCGTCGCGCTCTACGCCGTCATGGTCGGGTGCGGCGTGATCATCCACTTCAGCGCCCTTGTGATGGCGATGTCCCTCGCCTTCTGGATCACGAGTTCACAGGGCGTCGAGGGGAGCTACTTCACCCTCATGGAATTCTCCCGCCTGCCCAGGGAGGCGTTCCGGGGAGTCGCGAGCGTCATTTTCGTGTGGGTCCTGCCGGTAGTCGTCGTGAGCAACGGGCCCGCGCGGGAGCTCCTGCACGGGTTCCAGCCGTCGTGGGCCCTCGGGCTGTTCGCATCCACCGTGGCGTGGTTCGCGCTCGCCGTCGCCATATTCAGGAGCGGCCTGAAGCGCTACACGAGCGCCTCGTCATGAAGGGCGACCTCGATTCCCTGCAGGAGCGGATCGGGTACCGGTTCCGCGACCCCGCCTACCTCAACCGGGCCCTCACCCATTCCTCCTGGCTCCAGGACAACCCAACCGCCCCGGGCAACAACCAGCGCCTTGAGTTCCTGGGCGACTCGGTGCTCCAGCTCATCCTGACCGAGTCGCTCTTCACGCTCTACCCCGGCGACCGGGAAGGGGACCTGACGAAGCGCCGGGCGATGCTCGGGAAGGGCGAATTCCTCTCCACGCTGGCCAGGGAGGTCGGCCTTGACGCCTGCCTGCTCCTCGGCGCGAACGAGGAGTCGACGGGGGGGCGCGGGCGCGACGCGGCGCTTGAGGACGCCTTCGAGGCGCTGGTCGGGGCGGTCCACATGGACGGCGGGATCGAGTCGGCCAGGAGGACCGTCCTGCGGATCTACGGCGACCTCCCGGCTCGCATCGCCTCCCTCGAGGCGAAGGCCAACCCCAAGGGGCGCCTTCAGGAGATCGTGCAGCCGCTCCACGGGAATCTTGCGATCCGCTACGAGGTGGTGTCGACCGTGGGCGCGGACCACGAGCGCCTCTACGAGGTCGCCGTCTACCTGCTCGACCGCCAGGTGGGCACCGGACGGGGCCCCTCCAAGAAGGTCGCCGAGGAGGAGGCAGCGCGGGCTGCGCTCTCGGGCCTGGAGCCGGAGCAGACCGCAAGATGACCGCGGCCGGAAGGCACAAGATCCTCGGCGTCTGCCCTGCGGCGCGCGGGGCGGTACTCGCCGAGACCCTCCGGGCGCATCCCTCGCCGGTTTGGGTCGTGGTTGCCCCGGACCTGAGGTCCGCGGAGCAGCTGGCCGAGGACACGGGCTTCTTCCTGCGGGCGCCCGGTCCGGGGCCGGAATTCGAGGCGATCGTCTTCCCCGAGTCGATTCCCGACAGCCGGGACATGAGGGAGGCGTTCGCCGCGTCCGGCGACCGGCTGACCGTGCTTTCGAGGCTTCGCGAGGCGCGCGCCACGGCCTCCGGGGAGGGCCGGCCCGGGGGGATCCTGGCGGTGTTCGCGACGCCCTCATCCCTGCTTCAGCCCGTGCCCGCGATCGAGAAGTACGCGGCGAGCGAGGTCGTCGTGTCCCGGGGCATGAGGCAACCCTTCCAGGGCCTCCTGGAGCGGCTGCGGGCCCTCGACTACGACAGCGAGGCCGTCTGCGAATCCCCGGGGCACTATGCCATTCGCGGCGGGATCATCGACGTCTACCCGGTGACGGCGCCCGAGCCCTACCGCCTCGACTTCTTCGGCGATGACATCGAGGACATCCGGGCGTTCGACCCGGTCACCCAGCGCTCGGGCGCGCGGGTCGAGCGCATATCGATCGCCGCCTCGCCGCGGGTTCGCCTCGAGTCCGCGAAGACCGGGATCTCGGACTACCTCAACCCCCTATCCCACCTGGCGCTCATCGAGCCCGCTGCGCTCGAGGAGGAATTCAGGGCGTTTGCCTCCGAGGGCGCGGACGGCCTGTCGCCCCTGCTCTCAAAGTGCGCGGCCGCGTTCGGGCTCGCGGAGATCGACGAGGCGAGCTCCATCTTCGCCGATCCCGCAACGGAGACCGTCTGGGATACCGAGAGCCTGGAGCACCACCGGCGCCTCGCCTCGGAGAGCCTGCTCGCGCGCGATCGGCTCGATGCCGAGGACGATGCCAGGAGGGCGTTCCTCGGGCAGCTGTCGGCATGGAAGCGAGAGGGGTTTGCGATCGCGTTCGCCGCCTCCAAGGACGGCGAGGAGAAGCGCATGCGCGAGATTCTCGCGGCCGACCCCGCGCTCGCGTCGCTCGACCCCGTCTTCCTGAGGGGGGCGCTCAACGAGGGGTTCCGGGCGACCAGCAGGCAGGACGCCGAGCTCGGCCTCGCCCGCGGGCGCAGGGGCCTCGTCTTCGTCACCGAGACAGAGGTCTTCGGACGTAAGAGGGCAAGGCGGCCGGCCGGCGCGGCCCGGGCTCGCGTCTCCGTCGCCCAGGTGGACCAGCTGCTCGACTTCTCGGAGCTGGTGGAGGGCGACTTCGTCGTCCACCTTCAGCACGGGATCGCCCTGTACCGCGGCGTCACGAAGATCGACACCGCGCAGGGGCTTAGGGAGGTGATCTCGGTGGAGTTTGACGACGGCGTCACGCTTCATGTCCCGCTGCAGGAGTCGCACCTGATCAGCCGCTACGTGGGACTGGGGCGGACAAAGCCCCAGCTTGGCCGGATAGGGACGGGGCGCTGGGAAAAGGCCCGGCGAGCCGTGGAGCGCGCCACCGTCGACCTGGCGGCGGAGCTCTTGCGCATCCAGGCCACGCGCGAGGCCCAGGCGGGTTTCGCCTTTCCAAAGGACACGGAGTGGCAGGCCGAGTTCGAGGCGTCCTTCCCGTTCACCGAGACGCCGGGCCAGTCGCGGGCGATCGAGGAGGCAAAGCGCGACATGGAGCGCACGAGGCCCATGGACCGCCTCATCTGCGGCGACGTGGGGTTCGGCAAGACCGAGGTCGCGCTCAGGGCCGCCTTCAAAGCCGTCCAGGCCGGCAAGCAGGTGATCGTCCTAGTGCCCACCACGGTGCTGGCCCAGCAGCACCTCAACACCTTCCGCGAGCGCATGGCCGGCTACCCGATCTCGATCGAGATGATGAGCCGCTTCCGCTCCCATTCCGAGCAGAGGACGATACTCGACGCCGTGGCCTCGGGCGGCGTGGACATCCTGATCGGCACCCACCGGCTCCTGCAGAAAGACGTGGTCCCGAAGGACCTGGGGCTGCTTATCATCGACGAGGAGCAGCGGTTCGGGGTGAAGCACAAGGAGACGTTCAAGACCATGCGCTCGCTGGTCGACGTGCTCTCGATGAGCGCGACGCCCATACCGCGGACGCTCTACCTGGCGCTGACGAGCGCCCGCGACATGAGCGTCATCGACACGCCCCCGGTCAACCGCCACCCAATCCAGACCATCGTGAAGACCTACGACGAGAAGATCGTCGTCGACGCCATCCGGCACGAGCTGCGCCGGGGGGGCCAGGTGTTCTATCTGCACAACCGCGTCGGGACGATCGACGTCGTCGCGGGGCGCCTGCGTGAGCTGATGCCGGAGTTCACCTTCGGCGTCGGGCACGGCCAGATGGGGGCGAACGAGCTCGAGCGGGTCATGACCGAATTTGTCGCGGGCCGCTACAACGTGCTCGTGTGCACGACGATCATCGAGAGCGGCCTGGACATCCCCAACTGCAACACCCTGATCATCGAGGGGGCCGACCGCTTCGGGCTTTCCCAGCTCTACCAGCTCCGGGGCCGGGTGGGCCGCTTCAAGCACCAGGCCTACGCCTACCTCCTGCTGCACCGGCACACGAGGCTGCTCGACGCGGCCCGCCAGAGGATGAACACGCTCCGCCAGCACACGCAGCTGGGCGCGGGCTTCAAGATCGCCATGCGCGACCTGGAACTGCGCGGCGCGGGCAACCTTCTGGGCGCCGAGCAGAGCGGGCACATTGTCGGCGTCGGATTCGAGCTTTATTGCCAACTCCTGCGCCAGTCCGTGGCGCGCCTCAAAGGCGAGAAGACCGCGGCCGCGATCCGCGCCAACGTGAAGCTGGACTTCGTCTTCGTGGGAGAGGGCGCGCCTTCCGAGAACCGGCAGCTCGGCCGGCGCGAGGACGGCTATACGGCGATCAAGGACGCGGAGGACGACGCCTCCGGGGCGGATATCGAGAGGGTCCAGGCGCGCATCCCCACGGCCTATATCGGCGAGACCCGGCTTCGGATCGACATCTACCGCAGGCTGGCAATGGCCGACTCGCACGAAGCCGTCCGCCAGATCGAGGAGGAACTAAGGGACCGCTTCGGGAAGCCCGCCCCCGAGGTGCGCACGCTCCTGCAGGTGACGGAAATACGCGTTCTGGCGGAACAAAAGGGCATTCTGTCCGTCGAATCGGAGTCGAATCGTCTAAAGTGCCTGCGCGGCACCGGCCAAAGGGATGACTGGGTGATGGTGGGCGCCCGGTTTCCAAGGTTGACCGCGCCGCGCCCGCACCTACGGTTGAAGGAGATTATCGCCTTTTTGAAACTACTGCCGAATCCATGACCCTGTACCGCAGTGCAAACGCTGCACTAGTAGCAACGCTCGTCGCGACGTCAGGCCTGGCTCAGACGGCTCCGGCTGACGACAACCTGAACCTCCGCTTTGCCAACGGAATAGCGGCGATCGCCGAGGACAAGATCATCACGGTGGACGACGTCCGCCGCGAGGTCACCCCCCTCATCCCGCAGCTCCAGCGAGAAGCCCGCAACGAGCAGGAATTCAACCAGAAGCTCGAGTCCCTCCAGGACAATGCCATCCAGAACTTGATCGACCGGGTATTGATCATCAAGGATTTCCAGAAGGATGACAAGAAGCACGTCCCCTCGAGCTTTGTCGACAACCAGATTGCCGACCAGCTGACCGACCAGTTCGACAACGACCGGTCAAAGTTCCTCGCCTACCTGAGGGCCCGAGGGACCACGATGCGCGACTACCGCAAGGAGGTGGAGGAGGACATCATCTATAACTACATGATGCACCAACAGCATAAGTCGCAGAGCATCGTGAGCCCCGTGCGGATCGAGCAGTATTACAAGGAGAACAAGGACCGCTTTTACCAGGATGACAGCGTGCACCTGCGCCTGATCCAGCTCTCCCGCGCCTCAGGCCAGTCCGACGGGGAGCTCAAGGGCCAGGCCGACGCGATCCTGCTGCGCCTGCGTTCCGGCGAGAAGTTCGAGGACCTCGCCAAGGAATACAGTTCCGACTCACGCCGTGCCAAGGGTGGCGACTGGGGCTGGATGAAAAGGTCCGACCTCAAGCCCGAATTCAGCGAGCCCCTCTTTGCCGTCAAGAAGGGCGAGTGCTCGGATCCGGTGGTGCTGCCCGAGGGCTGTTTCCTTCTCTTCGCCGAAGACCGGAAGTACGCCGGAATCCAGCCGCTTGACGAGGTTCGCGACCAGATCGAAAGGATTCTCGTCCAGCAGATGGGGCGGGAGTACGAGGACCGGTGGCTCGAGCGGCTTCGCCGCAACGGCTACGTCAAGCACTTCTGAGAAGCGGGCGCCCTCGATGCTCACGGCATCGACGCCACCGCGTTTCTCGCCGCCTCCTCGTTGAGGAGGGCCACCATCGGGCTGCTCGTGGGCTCATAGGCCTTCACGACGACGCCCACCAGGTTCTCCGCCGTGACCAGGGTCGAGTCGCATTCGGCATTGCCGACGCCCATCGCCACCCATCCGTCGGAGGTCTTCTTCACAAGCACGTGGGCCACAGGGCGGCCCAGTTCGCCGATGTAGACCGCCGTCATTCCGGCCTTAAGGTCTCCCACCGCGGTTTTCTGCGTAACGACAACCGTATGATCCCTGTAGAGTGGCAGCATAGAATCGCCGCTTCCCACAAGGAACTCGGTGCCCGGGTGGTCGACGACGTACTTCTTCCCCAAGCGCATCGCGTCAAAGGGCTGCACGAGCTCGGCCGAAGGCGACATCGCTGCCACCGCTTGAGGCGAGAACCGTTCAGACGTCTGCGTGGCGCATCCCGAGAAGCCCAGACCGGCGATCGCAATGGCACCGAGGACCGCCCAACGTGAGATTTGCGGGAGGCCCGGGGTCCTGTTTGAGGTCTGCTCGTTTTGCATGAGCCCATTAAACGCCCGCGGGCGTTTTTTCTGAATAGGGGGTACCCATCGAAGGGGACAGGGACTTCACCCGGTTTGCCTGGGGTCCAAATCGGGTAAGTACGGGACAATCCGGGAGCGCCTAGGGTGTTCCCCCCAGGCCCCCAGAGGGGAATCATGCCGCCCGGTCCGCGCGCCGCCATTTTATAAGACATGTCTAATTTGATTGTTTATTTATGGGCCGTGGCCATCGTTCGCAAAAATTCCTTGAATTCCATGGCCGATACCCCGCACCCCGACGCCCCCTACCCCACCAACCGGCTAAGAACCATGCCCGTGGGCGAGAGGCCGCAGGAGCGCCTGGAGCGCCTCGGGGCCGCGGCCCTGAGCGACGCCGAGCTCCTTGCGATGCTGCTTCGCAACGGAACCCGGGGGCAGGACGTGATCACGCTCTCGTCGCGCCTTGTGGCGGAAGCGGGGTCCTTTGCCGGCCTCCTCGCCTGGCACGAGGCGGACTTCCGGAGCCTAAGGGGCATAGGCCGCGTGAAGGCCCTGCAGCTCGTCGCCGTGATGGAGGTCGCCCGAAGGGCGCTCGGCCTTCCCCTATGCGAGTCGCCCGTCCTTAACCGGGCGGACCTTATCGCCACCCACCTCAATCCCGTCGTGTCGGGGCTGGACGTGGAGAAGTTCTGGGTTCTCTGCCTGAACCGGAGAAACCGTCTAAGGAAGAAGGTTGAGGTCTCGTCGGGAACCGCGACCGCAGCCCTCGCACACCCGCGGGAGGTGTTTCGTTCCGCAATCAGGGAGGCGGCCGCAGCCGTAATATGCGTTCACAATCATCCATCAGGTGACCCGGCCCCAAGTGCTGCGGATATCCAACTCACGAGGCAGCTAAGGGAGGCTGCCTCGGCTGTGGATATTCCTCTGCTGGATCATGTTATCATTGGACGCCGCGGCGCAGATCCCTTGGGGCGCGGCTACTACAGCTTTCGCGAGGCCGGGCTACTTTGACTCCCTATGAAACCAAACTCCCACACAGATAGTTCTTTGATCGGACCATTTATTAGACTAGATAGTGGACCATCTCCAAAGATGAAGACGTTCACAATTTCTGAAGCGAAAGCAAAACTGAGCGCATTGGTCGCGGCCGCTGAACGAGGCGAGGAAATCCTAATCATGCGAGGTGCAAAGCCTGCGGTCACGTTGACGCGAGTCCTGGAAGAAGACCTAGCGATATGGCCAAAGGTCCCCGTGAGCGCATTGGCGTCCTTCGAGCGGGAGATTGAGGCCGACCGAAAGGAAGGTCAGTTGAAGTTCCTCGGAAGGAAAACCCCGGCAGCCGCAAAGGCACTCAAGGAAAACTGAAGCCATGGACCGGGCTATTTACGCGACCCGAAGATTCGCGGGTACGTGGAGAGTGCTTGATCCCCGACTCAGGAACCGGGTGATTGAGACGATCGTCGCGCTGCCTTCCCTGATTTCAGACCCTCACCGCCACACCGGTTATGGGGTCCGCCAGTTGCATGGATCGGCCTTCTGGGAGGCGAGACTCGATCTGCGCTGGCGATTGGTTTTCCGACTCGATCACCAGGAGATCATTCTCTTCGACGTGATGAATCATGACCAGGTTCGACGACTTTAACCGAATCTCCTGTCGACAAAGCTGCTAGACTGTCGCTAGCCCTTGTCCTTTAAGGGATTTCATCTCGCATTTCACTGCCGCGCAGGGAATATGGGCGGTCCCCTGCCCTGAGATATGGAAACCGGATCTCCCCGAGCTGTGTTCATCAGCTATGCCCGCGACGACATCGCTGCGGCCCAACGAACCGCGGAAGCGCTGCGCAGCAACGGCGTCGAGGTGTGGTTCGATCTCAACGAACTCCGAGGAGGCGATGCCTGGGATCAAAAAATCAGAAAACAGATCAAAGCGTGCACCTTGTTCCTGCCGATTATTTCGGCCCGGACACAGGAAAGATCCGAAGGGTATTTTCGACTGGAATGGAAGCTAGCGGTGGAGCGCACCCACCTGATGGCCGAGGGGGTCCCGTTCCTGGTGCCGCTCGTGGTCGACGAAACATCGGACTCAGGTGCCGTGGTTCCGCCTGAATTCCTGCGCGTCCAGTGGATGCGACTACAAGGCGGTTTGCCTTCGCAGCAATTCGTGGAGCACGTGAAGAGTCTCCTCGCTGAGCCCAGTAAACCTTCGATTGTCGCAAAGCATCCTGCACCGTCATCGCTCCCAGATGAGAAATCCATCGCCGTCCTTGCTTTTGCAAATCTCAGCCGAGACCCGGAAAATGAGTTCTTCAGCGACGGAATCAGCGAGGAACTATTGAACCTGGTTGCCCGAATCCCCAGGTTAAACGTTGCCGCAAGAACCTCTGCGTTTTACTTCAAGGGGAAGAACGTTCCCATTGCCGAAATTGCGCGCACCCTCCGGGTGGCGCACGTTGTCGAGGGCAGCGTTCGCAAGGCCGGAACTAAGGTCCGCATAACCGCGCAGCTCATCAATGCCTCCAACGGATTCCAGATTTGGTCGGAAACCTTCGACCGCGAGCTTCAGGACATATTCGCAGTCCAAGACGAAATTGCCGGCCTCATTGCGAAAAGCCTGCAGCTGAAGCTCGGCGGGGCGGTGCGTGTCGCTCAAACGGTCAACCCGGAGGCACACCGGCTGGTGCTCGAAGGCCGTCACTTTTGGAATCTGCGCACGCGAGACGGTTTCGATAAAGCCGAGCGGGCTTTTGCCAAGGCTCTGGAAATTGATTCCGATTTTGCACCGGCACACGCGGGTCTAGCGGACGTGTGGGGAGTCAGAGCCTGGTACGCATCAGCTTCCGGCCTGTCATCATACAAGGAAAACTTGATGAAGGCCTCATTTGAGGCCGAACTTGCACTTAAGCTCGATCCATCGTTGGGAGAGGCCAACGCGGCATTAGGTGTAGTATATTATCATCTGCACCGATGGGCTGAATCCGAGAGGCATTTTGTCCAGGCGTTCCGGTTGAACCCCAATTATGCAATCGCTCATCAGTGGCACGCCCATCTCTTTGCCGCGCAGGGGAAGCTCGACAAGGGGTTGCTGGAACTCGAACGATCCTTGGCGCTCGATCCGCTCGCTTTCAGTAGTTTGATCATCTACGCGAGTCAGCTTAACTTCGCCAAACAGTTCCAGGAGGCCTTAACGATAACGGACCGCGCCTTGACGTTGAGGAATGAAGTTTATCCACCGTTGCAAAGCGCACGTGCTTTTGCGCTGCTCGGGCTTGGGCGTACGCAGGAGGCCGCTGCAGAGGCCCGCCTAGCACTCAACGATGGCCCTGGAGACACAAGCTGGTGGGCAGGCGAGGAGGCGATCTATGTGCTGCACCGCTCGGGTTCGCCCGAGGAGGTCGATAAGTATCTAAGCGCCTGGAAAACTGACGGGGGGAGGCAGACCGGCCCCATGCTGCAGGCCGTGGGCCGTTTCGAGGAGGCTTTACCCATTCTCGACCAGATCCCCCCAACGATCTATGCCCGGCTGATCTACGCCCCGTATTATGATGAAGTGCGCGACGACCTGCGCTTCCAGCACCTTGTCCGCAAGCTTGGCTTCGAGTCCGAGTACCTCCAAGGAAGGGCTACATTGGATCGGATGCTCGGTGACCGTGTCGCGGAGGGTTGACGTTTGGGGAGGTACGAGTCGGGCTCCGATAGAGTGCTTTTCTGGGCAACGACGATATAGCCGTTTTCATCGCCGGCCGATGCTGAAACGAGGTCGGCATACCCGCCTGAAAAGTGTGGGTCATAATGACCGCACAACCATCCAAGTGGTGACCCGTCGCCAAGCGCTGCGGACATCCAACTTACGAGGCAGCTAAGAGAAGCTGCAGCAGCAGTGGATATCCCTCTGCTGGACCATGTTATCATTGGCCGACGAGGGGCTGATCCCCTTGGTCGAGGGTATTACAGTTTTAGGGAAGCTGGTCTCCTCTGATTGACAAATGCTATCATTGATATCATTCAAAGTGATGCCTCAACTTCTCGTGCGTAACATTGAATCGGCCATCGTGAGAAAGCTGCGTCGACAGGCGGCCGCCATGGGCATTTCAGTCGAGGAAGCCCATCGCCGGCTGCTGCGCTCAGCCCTGTTCGGTGAAACCCCCGGGCCAAATGAAAGCCTTATCGCCTACCTTCGGAGCGCACCTACTGGGGACGAAATTGAATTTCCAAGGTCCGGAGACCTTCCACGTCCGGCAGCCCTCTGATGCCTTATCTCCTAGACACCTGCATCGTCTCCGAGCTTAGAAGACCAGGCATCAACCCCGGGGTTTCATTGTGGATATCCAGAATAAGGGCTGATGAGGCGTACCTAAGTGTCCTCACAATTGGCGAGATTCGCGCCGGAATTGAACTTCATAGGCTCAAGAACCCGTCGGGAGCCGGAAATCTCGAGCGTTGGTTGCTCGGGTTGGAGTCCCACTACGCTGAACGGATATTGCCGATAACGGCAAAGGTGGCTGACCGCTGGGGTCGCCTCTCCCCGAGTCAACCATTGCCGGCGAGCGATGGCCTCATTGCGGCCACCGGGCTCGAGCACGCTCTCACAGTCGTCACGCGCAACGTGGCTGATTTTCAAAGATCAGGCGTCAATTGCCTCAATCCTTTCACCTAGGCTCATCCCCTAAAGGACCCTTCTCCCTGAATCCAAGGCACTCAACCCCGCCTATTTCGATGGGAGATTGGTCTGCCTGGAAACCCAACCCGAGTTTGGTATCGAGCCCCAGAACATCCGTTGCTCCGGCACAAAATCCGAGAGCTTTCCAGGGAGAGGTGCTGGGGCGAAAACCTGAAACCGCCATCGGCGTACGTAACTGCGGCAGCCGAAATAATCAGTAATGCAGCTGCCCCTACGAAAATTGGGGCCAAAGTCTTTTGCACAAAAGAGTGACACTGCGTTCTCGAATTGGATCTAGCCCCTAGTCACGGAAGCTGCCGGATTGTCGCTAGCCCTTGCATCCTTTCCCCGGACGAACCGTCTTCCTTGGGGTACCCACGCTTCATGAAAATCAAAACTGCCCTCCTAGGTTTGTTGGTCCTCGGCGCGTTCCTTGCGGGATGCACCACGTCGGAAGTCCTCAACAACGTCCGCATCGGCATGTCGAAGGAGCAGGTGGTCGGGATGCTCGGTACCCCCGATAGCACGAGTGCCCAGGCGAACGTCGAGTATCTCACCTATTACCTGACCTCGGAGGCGGGCTATGGCAGGGACCAGCCCTACATGGTTCGGCTGGTCAACGGGAAGGTGGAGTCGTTCGGGCGGTTTGCGCAGCTTTTCGACCTGTACAACAGGCCCGTGACCAATGCCTCCCCTGGTGACCCGAACTTCCCCGCCCTCGGAATCTCAACCCTTACCGGAACCGCAGTGCAGCCCGCTCCAACGCCCGCACCGGTCATCGACCTGGCGGGTGAGATCCAAAGGCTGAAGCGCCTGAAGGATTCGGGCGTGCTCACCGACGAGGAGTTCCAGAAGGCGAAGGCCAAGGTCTTGGGCGACTCGAAATGACCGTGGGCGGGAATTGACCGGCCGTGCCGGTCTGTCCCCACGCTGGCGCAACACCCAAGCGGCCGGCGTCACCTCCTGTCGAAGATCAGCGTCGCTTCCTGCTCTCCCCGGGGCGAGCTCGTGTGCCTCTTGATCACGAGGCGATCCCCGCCGTCCCCGAGCGTCCAAACCTCCTTTGTCGTCATCTTCGAGCCGGGCGCCCCCCATGTGAGCGTAACCACGGAGTCGACATGGATCTCATTGCCCTGCACCCGAGCCGTGCTGACCCGGGGTGAGTTCATGAACTCGGACTTCGATTCCGTCCCGTCGAGCATCATCTTCTCCTCGGTCACCTGATCGTCGGCATACTCGACGACGCGCGTCGTTCGCACGGTGACCTCGGCGCCCTTCTGCGCGAGATCGAGCCGCGCCGGCGCAAATGCGGCGCCCATCCGGCCAAGCTCGCTCTTATCCTCGTTCAGGACCCAGGTTCCGGAGACGTCGATCGGGGCCGGCTCAAAGTGCAGCGGAGCAAGCCCGCAGGCCTTCCGATAGGGCGCCGTCGCCTGTTCGTAGGCCGGATCCTCGAGGTTGAGGATCCGCGGGTCCGCCATCAGCTCGGCGTACTGCCTTTTGGGTGTGTTCCTCACCATGGACGCCCAAGTCATGTAGTAGGCCCACTTCGGCTGCTTTTCGAGGATCTGGGGAGTCGGGGGGTTTCCGACCTCGGCGAGGGCGATCGGCTTTCCCTGCGAGAGGCTGACGAGGCTGTCGTAGTAGGACTGGGCAAAGTCATTGCCGTAGACGTCCAGGGCAAGGACGTCGACGAACTCGGCCCCGGGAAAGTACTTCGCGTGCTCCATGCCAGGCCTGCTCGGGCGGTCCATGCTCCAGACCCATACCAAGTTGTTGAGGTGGTGGTGGTTGACCAGCCGGTCGAACATCTGGCGATAGAGCGCCGCGGTCGTGTAGGGGCCCTCGGTGCGCCCGCCCCACCAGAACCAGTCGCCGTTCATCTCATGGTAGGGCCTCCAAAGGACCGGGACGTGCGCGTCCTGGAGCTGCTTGAGGAAAACCGCGATGGTGTCGACCTGGGCGCACCAGTGGTTGTACAGGGCCGAGCCGGGCGTCAGCAGGTCCTTGAACTGCTCGTCGAGCAGCTTCCCCTGCACGCTCGAAAGCGCCTTCGGGTCGCTGTTGGGAAGCTGGCGGAACGTAATCGGCTCGTCCGCGGTGGGCGGCACGGCGTGCCAGCACAGCGCCACGATGGACCCCATGCGGTGCTGGCGGATCGCCTCCTGAACAATGTCCGGCCGCGCAAGATAGGAGTCGGAGTCCCCAGCCTTCGCATGGCCCCAGTCCGTTCCCCAGATGACGGGCGTCTTGCCGATGTACTTGGCGGCAAACTCCGAGTTCCGGCTCTTCGTGTTGGGATAGTTGTGCTGGCCGGTGAGGGTGTACCTGCCCGAAATGTCGTAGAGGAGCTGCAGGAGCGCCGTCGCCTCCGGCGAGGCACCCGGGGTCACCGGCTTGGCAACGACCCCTTCGCCCCGCAGGGCCGCAAGGCATGCGAGGAACGGAAGGGTTGCGAGACACAAGGGCCTAAGGAAGCGACTCATGCGACGATCAGCTACCCTCGACCCCACCCCTGTCAACGCGATCCTTCCGGGGAAGCCAAAGCCGCAGACTACGTTCACTTCTCGAGCCAGATCCGCTGAAACTCGTGGAACCCGATCAGGGTCGTCGTCCAACCGCGCACGGCGGGGCTGATCGCGTAGACCTGATCCGAGAAGAAAAGGGGGATAAGCGGCGCGTCACCCAGCAGGACCGCCTCGGCCTGCTGGAAGAGCTCCAGGCGCTTGGCGTTGTCCGCCGTGTTCGAGGCCTCGGACACGAGCCTGTCGAACTCCTTGTTGCTCCACCCGGCCCAGTTGTTTCCGCCGCCGGTGACCATTGTCCCGAGGAAGGACGAGGGATCGGGATAGTCCGCAATCCATCCCGAGAATGAGATCGAATAGTTCTTGTCCTGGCCGGCCTGGAACAGGGTCTTCTGCTCCAGCTGGGCGATCGTGATGTGCACGCCCAGCTCCTTCTGCCACATGGACTGGATCGCCTCCAGCATGCGCAGCGACACCTCCGTGTTGTAGCTGAGCACCTCGATCGGGGGGAGGCCCTTGCCGCCGGGATAGCCCGCCTCGGCGAGGAGCCGGCGCGCCAGGTCAAAATCATCCGTGATCTTCGAGCGTGACGTGTAGCCGTTGCAGTTCGGCGGGGTCAGGCAGCGGGCCGCGGGGTAGACGCCCTTGTCGATGTCGCGCGCAAGGGCCTCCCGGTCCACTGCGTGCGCAAGCGCCAGCCTGAGCTTCACGTTGTCGAAGGGCGGCCGGGTCACGTTGATGAAGAGGTAGAAGGTGCTCAGGACGGGATCGATCCGGATGTCGACGGGGTTGTGGGCCCGGTACACCTCGACCTTGGTCAGCGGCAGGGAATAGGTCGCGTGGAGCTGCCCCGACCTGAACGCGAGGTCCTCCGTCTCCGACTTCTCGAACGGGAAGAACACGACCTTGTTCAGCCGGGTCTTCGCGGCGTCCCAGTAGAGCGGGTTCTTCACGACGGAGATCCGCCCGTTGGGTATCCACTCGGA
>Ga0265327_10002088_pt1 | contig 22260 bp, 26 predicted proteins | sample 41621metaG_FD_202089 | JGI IMG/M metagenome (GOLD analysis project Ga0265327, IMG submission 202089) | Rhizosphere microbial communities from Carex aquatilis grown in University of Washington, Seatle, WA, United States - 4-16-21 metaG | ecosystem: Host-associated > Plants > Roots > Rhizosphere...
TACCTGCTGACGACGCCGGTGCTGATCGCGCTCGCCTACCTGTTCTACGGAGCCCTGGCAACGCTGCTGCCGCCGTCGCTATGAGGACGCGGGTGTCACTCGCAGCAGTGCTCGCCGCGACCGCCCTGGCAGCCGGATGCGGCAGCTCGTCGAGCAGCCCTCCGACCTCGCAGAGCTCGACCGGGGGCGAGACTGCCGGGCCGCCGGCCACCACGCAGCCGCCCGCGTCCACGACACAGCCTCCGGCCTCGACGACGCAGTCCTCCGGCGGGTCATCCACGGGGACGAGCGGCACGGTGCCCAAGAAGACCACGGCCAAGCCGCAGGGAACCAAGATGGGATCGACGATCGTGATCACGCCGACCGGGTTCAGCCCCGGAATCCTGCTCGCCCCGCTGGGGCCCACGATCACCTGGGAGAACGAGTCGGGGAGCGTCCAGTCGGTTCACCTGGACAACTTCGGCAGCCGCGTCGACTCGGGGCCGATCCAGCCCGGCCACGTCTGGGCGTTCAACCCGCACGCGGCTCTGAGCATCGTGTACCACTCCACCTACCGCCCCAGCTTCCAGGGGCAGCTGCAGGTGCAGGCGGTCGGGAACTACTAGAAGGGGCTGCTAGCCGGAAGCGGCGAGCTGGTCGGCGGTCGCGCAGTCCGACGTGACCGCCGCCGGCGAGACGAAGCCCGGATTCGCCTTCTCGAGCGTGCACGCCTGCCGGGCGATCGACGCGACGGCCTTCTCGATCGGCGACCTCATGGCCCCAGCTTGCTTCTGCAGCTTGGCGACTGCGGGGTGTGCCGGGTGAGGTGCTCCCCGGTTCAGGGTGTTGAGCCCGTTGCTCCAGTTGATCGCCGTGGTGCGGACGACGCTGACCATGGCGGCAAGCCCGGGCACGGCGGCCGCCTGCGGCGGCGTGAACAGGTTCGCGCCGAGCGCCACGTTGTTCCAGCCGATCTTCGCCCCTTCCAGCAGCCGGCTCTCCTCCGTCGTCCTCGTCCGCTCGCCGGCCAGCTGGCTCGACGTCTGGTTGGCGGTTGCGATCAGCTCGATCAGGCGGGTCATGTTGTCGCTGGCCTCCTTGACGGCGACGAACTTCTGCACGGCGGGCGTCGAGACCGTCGCCGGCGAGCTCGACCCGATCCCCGAGCACGCGGCCGCCATCACCACCAGCGGCACCACGGCGAGCAGCCTCGACGCGCGGCGCAGGGCCGGCGCGGCGACGCGTCCCGTCACAGACCGCTCACGCGGCGACACCGCGATCGTCCAGGTACCGGTAGCCGAGCCCGCGCACCGTCACCAGGTACCGGGGGTTCGCAGGGTCGGGCTCGATCTTCTGGCGCACCCGGCGCACGTGCACGTCAAGGGTCTTGGAGTCGCCGAAGTAGTCATGCCCCCACAGCTCGGCGATCAGGAAGTCCCGGGTGAGCAGGCGGCCGCGGCGCTCCAGGAACATGGTCAGCAGGTCGAACTCCCGGGGCGTGAAGCTGACCGGCGAACCGTTCACCCTGGCCTCGTGCCGGCTCGGGTCGAGCTCGACCGGGCCGCCGTTCAGCAGGCCCTCCGCCTCGCTTGCCTGAGGCTGGTCGGCGGGCATGCCCGACCGGCGGATCTGGGCGCGCACGCGCGCCACCAGTTCCCGCATCGAGAACGGCTTGGTCATGTAGTCGTCCGCGCCCAGCTCGAGGCCGGCCACCTTGTCGGCCTCGGCGTTGCGGGCGGTCAGCATCATGATCGGCACGCTCGAGTCCTGCCTGATCAGCCGGCACACGTCCAACCCGGACAGCTTGGGAAGCATCAGGTCGAGCAGCACCAGCGCGGGCTGCTCGCTGCGCGAGAGCGCGACCGCCTGTTCGCCGTCGCCCGCGATGAGAACGCGAAAGCACTCCTGTTCCAGGGTGTACTGGACGCTCTGTGCCAGAGCGGGCTCGTCCTCGACGACCAGCACCGCCGGCGCCGTGTCAACGGCAGCCACGGAACCCCAGTCCCTGCGCATGCAGCGGATCGCATCTAGAGATCATGTGGAGCACCTTCCCTGGTCAAGTGCACGTGCCTCTCGGGAGAGCGGCACGGCCAAGGTACCAAGGTCCGCCGGGCTTGCACACCGGTCGGCGGCGAAGGTAACCGGACCGTTACCAGATGTTTGCCAGCAGGGGTGAAAACGCTGCACATCGGGCATATGCCGCCCCTCTCCGAGGCGGCTTATAGAGTAGGCACGTGAGCAGTCCGACCATGCGCGACATCGACGCCCTGTGGGGGCCGGCTACGCCCCATTTCGCTTATCAGATTGCCCAGCGGGTCAACGCCCTGATCGCCGACCTGCCGCCGGGCGATCCCGTGCGCCGGTACGGCGAGCGCGCGCTCGAGGACCTCGACCGCCTGGGGCAGTCGTCCGGCAAGGGCACGCCGCACCGCGCCCACCACTAGCGGCCGTCCTCTCCCTCTACATACCGGGGACGAACGAGCGCAGCACGTCGCGGGCGACGTAGCCGGCGATGCTCGGGTTCTCCCGCAGCCTGCGTACCGAGTAGGCGTACCAGGCGTCACCGTACGGCACGTAGATCCGCACCCGCTCGCCGGCGGCGATCAGCCGGGCCGCGAGGTGCTCGCGGACACCCAGCAGCATCTGAAACTCGTACCGTTCGCGGGGCAGGTGCAGCTCGCGTGCCAGCCGCTGGGTGGCGGCGATCAGCGCCTCGTCATGGGTTGCCGCCGCCACCGTGCAGCCCGCCTTGAAGAGATCCTCCAGCCGTGCCACGTACTCGCGGTTGATCTCGGTCGGGTCGGTGAAGGCGATCTCCTCGGACTCGACGTAGATCCCCTTCACCAGCCGCACCGACGGCATCAGAGGGGCGAGCGCGGCCAGATCATCCTCGGTCCGTCGTAGGTAGGCCTGGAGCACGATGCCCACGTTGTCGTAGCCCTCTCCGCGGAGCTTCTTGTAGATGCTGATGGTCTGGTCGGTGACCGAGCTGTGCTCCATGTCCACGCGTACGAAGTTGCCGTGCCCGAGGGCCGTCTCGGCGACGCGGCGGACGTTGTTCAGCGCCAGTTCCGGCTCGATCTGCAGGCCCAGCGCGGTCAGCTTCACCGACACATTCGCGTTGAGCCCGGCGGCGGCCACGTCGCCCAGCAGGGCGACGTACTCGTCGGCGGTCGCCCGGGCGTGGGCGTCGTCCGACACCGACTCGCCGAGCACGTCCAGCGTGGCCGAGGCGCCGGTGGCGTTCAGCGTGCGCACCGCGTCGAGCGCCTCCGACCGCGTCTCGCCCGCCATGTAGGGGTCGGCGAAGTGGCGAACCACCGGCTTCGGGACGGCCGGAAGACACGCAGCGATCAGCCTGTCGGCGATACGCACCGGCCCATCATACGAGGGGGAGCCGATAGCGCTCCACGACCTCCTCGACGATGGCCTCTGCGGCCCCGGTGGTGGCGGCCATCGCCCGGGCGAAGTCCTCCGGCTGGCCGGCCTGCGCGGCAGCCGCGAGGGTTTCCCACAGCAGCCGTGCTGCGGGCTTCTCCGGCCCCGCCTCGGCGACCTCCTCGGCCACCCGCTGCACCTGTCCCAGGGCGGCGCCGACGTCCGCCGCCGCGTACGCCACTGCATCGAGGAACGCCGGGCTGGCGACCCGCGGGCCGGCGGCGGCGGCCTCCAGCTCGCGGAGCGCCTCCACAGCCGCACGACAGGCGGCCGCGCCGGACGCCTCGGCCAGCTGGTCGAGCTGCTGGGCCGTGGCGCCGAAGCGCTCGATCAGCTCGGGCCCCATCATCGCACCCGAGGCCTCCTCAGCCCGCTCGGCAAGCGCCAGGATGGTGGCGGCGTCCCGCACCAGCTGGCGGTCGTGGATCGCCTCGTGGCGGGAGTCGATCGCCAGGTAGCTGATCGCCTCGCCCGCGCTGAACGCCAGCACGTAGACCCGCTCACCGGTGCCCGGCTCGGCCGGGAGCACTCCCACCACCTCCTCGCCGGGCTCGGCATGCGCGGCGGCCGCCGCGTGGGCCTCCTCCAGGTGCTCGACCAGGGTCACGCTGCGCCCTCCACCGGCGGCGGCACGGCCAGCTTGAGCTCGAGCGCGACCAGGCCGGCGGCGATCGGCAGGGTGACCGCCAGCGCCGGCACCAGCAGCGCCGCCGCTCCCAGCGCCCCGACCACGCCGCAGGCGATGACCGCCAGCTCGCGGTTGGTCACCGAGGCCAGGTCGGCGGGGTCGCACACGACGTGCGCCCAGAGGCCCCCGAGGTACGCGACCACCAGCGGAAGCAGCAGGGGTTCGCGCGCGGCGGCCAGCGCGGCTGCCGCCAGCGCCAGCGCGGCCCAGCCGACGGCGTAGCGGTGCCCGGCGACCAGCCCGAGGACGACGATCGACGTGCGCTTGGGCGGATCTGCGGTCTGATCGGCATCCCGGTCGAGATAGTGGTGCATCATCAGCATCGAGACGGCGTAGGCAGACACCGCCACCGATGCGATACCGACCGTGAGGGAGATGCTGGACGCCTGCAGCAGCGCGGATCCGGTCACGCACAGGACGACGCAGACGAAGGCCACCGCCTCCCCCAGGAACGGGTGATAGGCGGCGCGCACAGGCGGCAGCGTGTAGATGATCGCGCCGGCCACTCCGGCCAGCCCGAACGGCAGCATCACCAGCCCGCGCGACCACACCATCAGCAGGCCAAGGACGACCGTCGAGGCCAGCGACACCCAGAACACCGTCGCCAGCGCATCGGTCGAGAGCAGGCCCGAGCTGACCACCTTGCTGCCGCCCGAGATCACACGGGGCGAGGGATGGCCGTCCGTGCCCGACCGCCAGTCCTCGATCTCGTTCACCGTGTGCGCCAGCAGGCCCTGGATGAGCACGCCGAGCGCGACCGCACCCAGGTAGTAGGCCGTGTGGAACTCACCCCCGTGCGCAGCCAGAGCAGAGCCGAGCGTGATGGCGGAGAAACTCCACAACAGCACCGGGATGACGCGTATTTCCAGCCACACCCCGCGAAAGCTGTCCCTCATCGAGGCTGACCCTACCAGCCGGTCGCCGATCTGTCCGAGCGGGTTCCTACCATCGTACGATGGCAGTTGCACAGGCGATCGAACCGGGCGGTGCTGTCTCACCCGAGGTCGAGGCGTGGCGTCTCCACGTGCTTCTGCAGGCCGGCTATCCCGTCAACGTCGCCGAGCGGCTGGCGCGGTCGGACGCCGATCTGCACAAGGCGGTGGAGATGCTGAGCCAGGGGTGCTCCGCCCACGTGGTAGCCCGGATCCTAACCTGAGGCCAGTTGGAGGCATGGGCAGCGAACCGCCATCAGGCGCGGGCGGGAAGCCGACCCCGACCCTCTACGGAGACCGCCCGGTCTACTCCGTTGCCGCCTTCAACCAGGGCGTGGCCGGGTGGCTTACGCGCCTGCCCAACGTCTGGGTCGAGGGCGAGGTCGCCGAGCTGCGGTCGGCCGACCGCTGGTCGCTGGCGTTCCTGACGCTGAAGGACGCCGACGGCGCGTCGTCGCTGCCGGCCGTGATCACGCGCGAGCGGCTCCAGCAGATCGATCCCCCGCTGGTGGCGGGTGACCGCGTCCACGCGCTGGGCCGCTCGGAGCTGTTCCGGCGCCGGGGTCAGGTCAGCTTCCGGATCCTCCGGATGGAGCGCTACGGGCTGGGCATGCTGCTGCGGCGGATCGAGGAGCTGCGCAAGGCGCTGGCGGCCGACGGGTTGTTCGCCGCGGAGCGGAAGCGGCCGCTGCCGTTCCTGCCCCGCACCATCGGGCTGATCTGCGGCACCGACGCCGCCGCCCGCCGCGACGTCGTCGAGACCGCGGGCCGCCGCTACCCGCCGGCCCGCTTCCGGATCATCGAGACGACCGTGCAGGGGACCTCCGCGCCGGGCCTCATCGGCGGCGCCCTGCGGACGCTCGACGCCGACCCAGAGGTGGACGTGATCGTCCTCGCCCGGGGCGGCGGCAGCTTCGAGGATCTGCTCCCATTCTCGGACGAGCGGGTCGTCCGCGCCGTCGCCGACTGCGCAACGCCGGTGGTCTCGGCCATCGGCCACGAGGAGGACACGCCGCTGGTCGACCTGGCGGCCGACGTCCGCGCCGGCACGCCCAGCCTGGCAGGCCGCCTGATCGTTCCCGACTACGCCGCCGTCACCGCCCAGCTCGACGCCATGCTGGCGCGCGGCGGCCGTGCGCTCGAGTCGACGACGGGACGCGCCCGCGAGCGGCTCCTGCTGCTGGTCGGACGGCCGGCGTTCGCCGATCCCGCAAGCTGGATCGCGACCCGGCGCCAGACCCTGCTGCTGGCTCGCTCGGCGCTTGACCGCTGGCCACAGCAGCTCCTGGAGCGGGAGCGTGGACGGCTGGGAGCTGCCCGCGACCGGCTGCGCGTCCTGGGGCCCGCCGCCACCCTGGAGCGCGGGTATGCGATCGTGCAGGATCGAAGCGGCGCGGTCGTCCGCCAGAGCGCGTCGGTCGCCGCCGGCGATGAGATCGCGGTTCGGCTCGCGGCCGGCAGGCTGGCCGCGCGGGTCGAGGAGGTGATCGAATGACCGACGAGCTGACGTTCGAGCAGGCGCGGGACGAGCTGGAGGAGATCGTCCGCCGCCTCGAGGAGGGGCGGATCTCGCTGGACGAGTCGCTGGCCCTGTGGGAGCGCGGGGAGCAGCTGAACGAGCTGTGCCGGGCTCGCCTCGACCAGGCCGAGCAGCGCGTCGCCGAGCTGCTGGAGCGGCTGGGCCGCACGCCGCCCTCGGCTGACGCCGGCTAGCGGGGCAGCGAGCCCAGGAAGCGGTCGATGTCGCGCTGCGAGCGCAGCCGGACGACGCGCTTCGCGGCGTACTCCTCACCCGCGAGTCGCGTCGGCAGCACCCGCCGGTAGTGGCGGTGGGTCCGCATCGCCCACCCGACCAACGACTCGCGACCGCCGAATCCGTCCTTGAACGACTCCCGGTTGCCGTTCCACAGCTCCTCGTGGCGCGCCATCCGCAGCAGAGTGCGCCGCACCAGTCGCCCGATCGTCAGCGCGAAGGGCAGGTCGATCCAGATGATCGTGTCGGCGGCCCCGGGCACCATGGTGCCCAGCTTCTGGTGGTACATGCCGTCGATCACCCATCCGTCGCGCGCGACGATCGGCGCGATCAGCTCACGGAACGCCTCGGGCGTCGGCTCGGCCCAGTTCGGGCCGTGGTGCAGTGCATCCAGTTCGATGTGCTCGACGCCAAGCCGATCCGCGATCGCCGCACCCAGCGTGGTCTTACCCGAGCCGCTCGCTCCGATCACCGATACCCGGCGCACGGCCGGTGAGATTACACGGAGAGCAGGCGGTCGACCCCGCGCCGCTCCAGGCCGCGGGCGACGATCAGCCGCTGGATCTCGCTGGTGCCCTCCCAGATGCGGTCGACGCGCAGCTCACGCAGGAACCGCTCGGCCACGTTGGTGCGCATGTACCCGCGGCCTCCGAACGCCTGCACGCACCGGTCGGCGCAGCGGTAGGCCGCCTCGGCGGCGAACAGCTTGGTCATGCTGGCGTGGGCGTGGACGAGCTTGCGGTCGACCGACGGGTCGTCTGCCAGCTGGGCCGTGTGGTAGACCAGCAGCCTGGCTGCCACGCAGTCGGCAGCCGAGTCCGCCAGCGGGAAGCTGACCCCCTGGAAGTCGAAGATCCGGGTCTCGAACTGCATCCGGTCGAGCGACCACTCGACCGTCTCGTGCAGCAGCCGCCGCATCGCCCCGACACAGCGGGCGCCGATGTGGATCCGCTCCTCGACGAACCACTCGTTCTGGCCCTCGTCGCCCTTGCCGATCCCCTCCTCCCCGCCCAGCACGGCGTCGGCCGGTAGCAGGCAGTCGAACCGGATGGTGGGATGGCCGTGCGGGTAGTTGTGGGTGAACGGCGGGTCGTCGACGAACTCGATGCCGGGGGTGTCGCGGTCGACCAGGAACAGGGTGGGCAGCCGGGCGTCCCCCTCCACGACGTTCACCATCACGATGTAGTAGTCGCAGACGTCGCCCGACGTGACGAACCACTTCTCGGCCTGCAGGCGCCAGCCGTCGCCGGTGCGCACCGCCGTCCCGGCGATGCCGCCCGCATCCGACCCGGCCTCACCCTCCGTGACCGCGTAGGCGTCTCCGCGCTCCCCGCGCATGGTTGGCATCAGGTAGCGCTCGATCTGCTCCGGAGTGCCCTTCGAGAGCACGTTGTAGGCACCGTCCATGTGCCACCAGATGCCGTTGGTGTTGCGGCCCAACTCCTCGTGGACGAGCACCTGCTCGAACGCCGACCAGCCCTGCCCGCCGTACTCCTGCGGATGGTTGCCGCCGGCCAGCCCCCGCTCGCGCGCCTCGCACTTCACCCGCTTCGCGGTCTCCGCCGGCAGCCGGCCACCCGCCAGCTCCGCCTCGACCTCGAGCGGGATCAGCACCTCGTCCACATAGCCGGCGGCGCGGTCGCGCAGCCCGCGCTCCGCGTCGGTCAGGGCAAAGTCCACGTCAGCTCCTCGAGTCGTCGGCGTTCGGGTTCGTCGGATGGCTCCTCCGGGCGGAGGGCCGGTACCAGCAGGTATTGCTCGCGGAGCACGGCCGCCAGCCGCCGTGCCGTATCCTCGTCGCCGCCCTCGGCAACAGCCAGCTCCAGCCGCTGACGGCAGTCGCGCAGGTAGTCGAACCAGGAGCGGATCGAGCCGCCGTTGACCAGATGCTCGATCCGGTGCAGCTCACTGTCGGCCCGGGCCTGCGACAGGGCGTCCATCAGCGCCGGCACCTCGCGCTCGACCTCCGGCGTCAAGAACAGCCAGGCGTCACGCCCCGCCGGGTAGGTCGGGGTCACGGCTCGTCGATGCCCGGGACGTGCGCGCGCAGCAGGTTGTGGAAGTGCAGCACGCCGTTCTCGTTGCGGTTGAGGACGCCACGTTCGTACGTGCGCGACTCCAGCCCGGCCTGCACCATGTCGCACAGCTCCACGTCCTCGTCCATCACCTTGGAGTTCAACCGCCAGTTGACCTTCCGCACCAGGCGGTCGCGAAGGGCGGTCGAGCCCGAGTGGTACACCCGCGCCTCGGTCCTGGTGTGCCGCAGGCCGTCGGGGAACAGCTGCCAGGTGTCGAGCTGATCCGGATAGATGTCGATGAACGTCGCCGGCCACAGGTGCACGTACGTCCAGGAGCCGTTCAGCTCCTCGGGGAAACCGGCCATCGGGCGCATCAGGCGCTGGTAGAGGCGCTCGGCGTAGTGCTTGGACGGCTTGTCGCGCATCGGCCCGTCGATCCAGGTGTGGTTCTTGGCCGGCGTCGCCAGGTAGCGCTTGTAGTCGAGCAGCCGCAGCAGCCCCGGATGGCCGATCGGGATGTGGTAGCCCTCCAGGTAGTTGTCCGCGATCACCTTCCAGTTGTGGTTGAAGGCGTTCGGGTACCGCCCGCCGGCCTGCAGGTCGCCCATGTGGAGCCGCTCCAGCTTCTCGCCGAGGTCGCCGAAGTACGTCTCCAGCGGCTCCGTCTCCTCGCTCATGCAGACGAACACGAGGCCTGAGAGCTCGCCGACGCGGAACGACGGCAGGGCCACCGCCTCGCGGTCGAGGTTATCGAAGCCGCGCGCCTCGGGGACGGCGGCCAGCCGGCCGTCGGGCCGGTAGGTCCAGCCGTGGTACGGGCAGCGGAGCACCTTCGGGCAGGACCCCTCGCCGGTCAGGATCCGGGCCGCGCGATGGCGGCAGACATTGGACAGCGCGCGCAGGTTGCCGTCGGGATCGCGCAGCACGGCCACCGGCTCACCGGCGATCGAGGTCGTCCAGTACGAGCCGGGCTCGGCGACGTCGCTGGCGTGGCAGGCGAAGATCCACGAGCGCATGAACACCTCGCGCATCTCGCGCTCGTAGACCTCGGGCGACACGTACGCCCGGGCGGGAAGGGTCTGGCTGGTGGACTGGGCGACTGCGCTCATAGAGTGCTCCTTGTCGGTTGCCCGAGCCCCAGCTCGAGCCGGAGCGCGCCGCGGATCAGGTCCTGCGCGCGCTCGTGATCGATGCTTTCGATGATGATCGACAGCCCGAGACCGTCGACCACTGCCGCCAGCCGCAGCGCGGAGTCCTGCGGGACGATGTCGGAGGAGATCTCCCCCGCCTCCTGGGCGTCGGAGATCACCTCGGCGATCTGATTGTTCCAGTACTCGGTCGAGCGCTGGACGCTCCCGCGCAGCGCCTCGTCATAGATCGCGCTGCGCCACATCTCGACCCACAGGATCCAGTCCTCGCGGAACAGGGGATCCGCGCCGGCGTAGAGCAGCAGCAGCCGCTCCAGGCGGGGCAGCGGCCGCTCGATCCGCTGGATCACATCCAGCGCAGCCCGGTCGGTCTTGTCCTCCGCGTGCTCGAACGCGTGCACCAGCAGGTCGGAACGGGTAGCGAAGTAGTAGTGGATGAGGGCGCTCGAGACACCCGCCTCGCGGGCGACGGCGCCCATCCGCAACCCGTCGGCGCCGCGCCGCGCGATAACGCGACACGCGGCTTCGAGGATCTGGGTTCGGCGGTCGCCGTTCGCGTGGTTGGTGGTCATCCGGGCAGCTCTTGACTAACTGGTCAGTCAACCCAGGATACAGGATCTGCCGCGTTTCAGGCCCCGCGGCCGCCACTCCAGGCCGCCGGCGGGACGGCCTCGCCAGACCCCAGGGGCCGATCGTACCCCAACCCGGCGGCAGCCTCCGCTTCGCCGGTCACCCGCCTGCGCCGCCAGGGCGGCGGCGCAGGCCATCAAGCAATGCGGTGTCGGCTTCGTCGAGCTCGATGTCGGTCGCCGCCACGTTCTCTTCGAGATGGGCAACCGAGCTTGTGCCGGGAATCAGAAGCATCCGGTCGTACCGAGCCAGCAGCCAGGCCAGGGCGATCTGGGTGGGCGTGGCCGCGTGCTTCTCGGACACCCGCGCGACGATCTCGTCTGCCGCCAGCCGGGCCGGGCCACGCATGTAGCCGGTGCCCAGGGGGCCGAATGGGGTGATCGCGTGGAGCAAGGCGCTCGCGCCGCTGCGTGAGGCCGCCGCCGCGATGTCCTAGTCATCCCGCCTCTTAGCCGCGCCGCGGCGCGGGACACATCCAAAGGATCGACCGGGCAGGCGGCGAACCTTTCGCGGTGACCCAGGGGACACGGATCGTTGCATGCCTGCTGGCAGCCCTCGTGCTGCCACCCGCAACCGCGTCTGCGGCCACCTACCGCGTGCACTCCGGCGACACGCTGACCGGGATTGCCCGGCACTACCACACCAATCTGTTCCGGCTCGCGCACCTGAACCACCGCAGCCCCTACGGCGTGCTGGTCGTCGGCACGGTGCTGCGCATCCCGAACCATCGGGGGGCGCATCACGCCGCCCACCACCGCCGCCGCCACCACGCGAAGCGCCGCCGGCACGCCCATCGGCGCGCCCATCCCCACACCACGCGGATCGCCGGCCGCTACACCGTTCGCTACGGCGACACCCTGTCGGGGATCGCCGCCCGGTACTCGACCAGCATCTCCGCGCTGGCCGCCGCCAACGACCTGAACCCCGCCGGCATCCTGCTGACGGGCACGCACCTGCAGATCCCCGGCCGGCACCGCCGGCCCCCCGGCCGTGCCCCAGGCCTGGGGCCGGGCACGGCATGGGAGGTGCAGAAGCTGATCGACTTCTGGTCGGTGCGCGACGGCATCTCACGCCACCTCTGCCGCGCCGTGGCATGGATGGAGTCCGGCTACCACCCGGGGGCGGTCTCCTCGGTCGGGGCCTGGGGCGTGATGCAGGTCATGCCGGCCACCTGGAGCTGGGTCGAGTGGCGGCTGATCGGCCACCGCGTGCCGAAGACCACCTCGGGCAACATCCGGATCGGGATCGCGTACCTCCGCCAGCTCCTGCGCGACTTCCACGGCGACGTCAGGCTTGCCCTCGCCTCCTACTACCAGGGCGAAGGCGCCGTGCGGCAGCTCGGCATCCTGCCCGTCAGCCGCGTCTACGTGGCCGACATCCTGGCGCTCAGCCGGCGCATGTAACGCCCCGCGTCACACTTCCGTGACGGGTTCCGGGTGGGGTCAGACCCCGGACGGTCCGCGTTACGCGGGCGTGACAGGAGCGTAATTGCTAGCGCGGGAGGGCGCCGGCGCGGGCGTCCCAGTAGTCGCGCAGGCAGTCGCAGACTCGCTCGCAGAGGCCGTAGACGCTGGTGTCGGCCACCCCGTAGTAGCTGTGCACCCCGTCCCGGCGGCGGCGGAGGATGCCCGCGTCGGTCATCAGCGTGAGGTGCTTGGAGACGTTCGCCTGCGTGCAGTCGAGCGCCTCGGCGAGATTCCCGACCGTGCGCTCACCGTCGCACAGCAGGTACAGCAGCCGCAGCCGCGTCGGCTCGCCGAGCAGCCGGAAGCGGTCGGCGATTGACTGGGCGGTCTCCGGGGAAAGGGGCGCGGGAATCGACATTTGCACCAAGTGTACCCCATGTGCAACTATATAACTACTGAGTTACGTAGTTTCGGACCCAAGGAGCACGATGACCGCCATCGAGATCACCCACGAGAACTTCGCGACCGAGGTTACGGAGTCGGATGTTCCCGTTCTGCTCGACATGTGGGCTGCCTGGTGCGGTCCCTGTCGCGCCCTGTCCCCCATCGTCGACGAGCTGGCCAGCGAGTACGCCGGTCGGCTGAAGGTCGGCAAGATCGACGTCGACGCCGAGCCCGAGCTGGCAAGCGCCTTCAACGTGCTGAGCATTCCCACGCTCGTTCTGGTCAAGAACGGCGAAGTGGTCGCCAGCGCCATCGGCGCGCGGCCCAAGGCCCGCCTGGCCGAGGACCTCCAGCTCGCCGAGCACGCCGCCTAGGCAGCTCTGACGGATCAACGCGGGCCCCGGCGCCGGGGCCCGCAGCGAGGACGGTCGGTACCATGACGCGGTGCTGACCGTCCTCGAAGGCAACAACTTCCTGGTGGCCGACGACCTCGGCGAGGTCGGCGACGCGTCGGAAGGCCTGTACCTGAACGACACGCGCTACCTCTCGCGCTGGCGGTTGACGGTCAACGGCGAGCGGCCCCAGCTGCTGACCTCGAACACGATCGACTACTACTCGGCGGCCGTCTTCATGCAGAACGTCGAGGCGGCAGACCTGCCCGCCGGGGCGATCTCGCTGACCCGCGACATGTTCGTCGGCGCGGGCAGCATGCAGACCCGGCTGCACATCGAGAACCACACGCTGGAGCGCGTCGACCTCGCCCTGCGCCTGGAGTTCGACTTCGACTTCCTCGACGTGTTCGAGGTCAAGGCCCGCGAGTACCGCACCGAGGACCTGGTGTTCACGCTCCGCGCGCCGCCCTCGGTCGAGATCGAGCGCAGCCACGACACCCGCGAGAACTCGTGGTCGTTCGCCCACCGCGAGGACGGCTTCCAGGCGGCGGCGCTGGTCTGGTTCTCGCAGCGCGGCGAGGCAGGAGACACCAGCATCGCCCATGCCCTTCAGATCGCCCCCGGCAGCTCCTGGGAGCAGCGCTCGAACGTCGTGCTGCTCTACGGCGAGGAGCAGCGGCGGCCCAGCTACACCAGCTTCTTCTTCGGACAGGGCCGGGCCCGGGTCGAGCAGTCGCTGGGGTCATGGCGCCAGCAGACCCCGCAGCTGCACACGGACTGGGAAGACCTTGCCCACGCATACGAGACCTCGGTCGGGGACCTGGCGGCCCTGCGGATGCGGCCCCGGGGTGACGGTGGCGGCCTCCGCGACCTGCCGGCGGCCGGCTTGCCCTGGTTCATGACCGTGTTCGGCCGCGACACGCTGATCACCTCCTACCAGACGCTGCTGCTGGGGCCGACGCTGGCGGGAGGCACGCTGGACGCGCTGGCCGACCTCCAGGCCCACGAGCGCGACGACGAGGCAGACGCCGAGCCGGGCAAGATCGTCCACGAGGTGCGGATGGGCCGGGTCGCGGCGGCCGGGCGCTCCTTCCCCTACTACGGCAGCGTCGACTCCACCCTGCTTTTCCTGATCCTGCTCTCCGAGGCCTATCGCTGGACCGGGGACAAGGAGACGGTGCTCCGGCTGCGCGAGCCGGCGATGCAGGCTATCAACTGGATGCGCACCCAGGCCGACCTCCGCCACGACGGGTACGTCAGCTACCACCGGCGCTCGGCAAAGGGGCTCGAGTCACAGTCCTGGAAGGACTCGTGGGACTCCATGCGATACCGCGACGGCACCATCGCGCAGACCCCGATCTCAACGGCGGAGGCGCAGGGCTACGCGTTCGACGCCCGCATCCGGATGGCCGAGCTGGCCCGCTCCGTGTGGCGCGACGCTGCGCTGGCAGCCGAGCTCGAGGTCGAGGCGGCGCTGCTCCGCGAGCGGTTCAACCGCGACTACTGGACGGTGCGCGAGGACGTCGGCGGCACGTTCGTGCTCGGCCTCGACGACGAGGGCCGCCAGATCGACTCGCTGTGCTCCAACATCGGCCACCTGCTGTGGAGCGGGATCGTCGAGCCCGAGCGCGCCGCGCAGGTCGCCGAGACCCTGGTCGCGCCGGACCTCTACTCGGGCTGGGGCGTGCGGACGATGTCCAGCGCCGACCGCGGCTTCAACCCGATCGGGTACCACACCGGCACCGTCTGGCCGCACGACAACAGCCTGGTGGTCGCAGGGCTCGCCCGATACGGCTACCGCCAGTACGCGAACCGGATCGCACAGTCGATGATCGAGGCGTCGAGCCAGTTCGATCACCGCCTGCCGGAGGTATTCGCCGGCTACCCGCGCGAGCGGACGCCGTTTCCGGTCTCGTACCCGACCGCCTGCTCGCCACAGGCGTGGGCGGCAGGCACGCCGATCCTGTTCCTGACCGTGATGCTGGGGCTGCGGCCCGACGCCGAGACCGGCACGCTGAAGGCCGAACCGATGCTGCCGGACATCTGCAGCCACCTCGAGCTACGCGGCGTGGAAGCGCTCGGCAGGCGATTCACGGTCCGGTTCCGGGGCGGCAATGCGGACGTGTCCGAAGACAGCTGAGCGCCGGCCAGCCCCCGGGAGGCTCCTGATACCCGAATCCGGGTAGCCAGGTTCACCGCTGCCGTGGTGTCCGGCGCCGCCGAAGCGGCCGATTCAATGAACCAGCGGGCCGGCCCACCTCCGCCGGGTACCGGCCCGCTTAACGCTCGGTGCTTAGAGCGCCTAACAGATTGCCTCGCGGCGTCTGGCACGCGTCGGGCTGCATCCGGAATCTGCGTGGATCGCAGATTCCTCCTGAACCTTGCAAGCCTGCGGCTTGCAAGTCAGCTGGCCCGCCACCGGCCATCCATCCACGACTCATCCTGTTAGGCGCTCTTAGGCGGTGACGCGGGCGTCGATGTACGCGTCGACCTGCTCGGGGTCGGCCTCGATGGAGACCGTCTCCACCGAGGGCTCGATCGCGTCGATCGTCTTCAGGCCGTCGCCGGTGATGTAGGCGACCACGGTCTCTTCGGGTGAGATCTCACCGCGCTCGGCGATCTTGCGGAGGATCGCCGTTGTGACACCGCCCGCGGTCTCAGTGAAGATGCCTGTCGTCCGTGCGAGCAACCGGATGCCCTCGACGATCTCGTCGTCGTCGGCGGCCTCGATGCTGCCCCCCGTGTCACGGGCGACGCCGACCGCGAACACACCGTCGGCCGGGTTCCCGATTGCCAGAGACTTCGCGATCCCGGTCGGCCTGACGGGGAAGACATCGTTGCCGCCCGAGGCAAAAGCGGTTGCCACCGGCGCGCACCCGGCGCCCTGCGCCCCGTGCATCACCGGCTCCTGGGGTCCCTCGCCGGCCAGGCCGGTGGCACGCGCCTCCCGGAACCCGCGCAGGATCTTGGTGTACAGCGAGCCCGAGGCGATCGGCGCCACGACCCGGTCGGGCACCCGCCACCCGAGCTGCTCCACCGTCTCATGGGCGACCGTCTTGGAGCCCTCGGCGTAATAGGGCCGCAGGTTGACGTTGACGAACGCCCACGGGCGGTCGTAGGCCAGCTCCGAGCAGAGCCGGTTGACGTCGTCGTAGGTGCCGTTGACCTCGAACACCGTGGCGCCGTAGGCCGCGGCGGCCAGGATCTTCTCCCGCTCCAGGTCGTCGGGGACGAAGATGTATGTCGGCAGGCCGAGCGCTGCTCCGGCGGCCGCGGTCGCCCCGGCCAGGTTGCCGGTGGAGGCGCAGCCCAGCGCCTGGTAGCCCAGCTCGACAGCCTTGGCAGCGGCGATCGCGACCACCCGGTCCTTGAACGAGTGGGTCGGGTTCGAGGTCTCGGTCTTGATGTACAGCTTGCAGCGCAGCCCCAGCTCCTCGGCCAGCCGGTCGGCGGCGATCAGCGGCGAGTTCCCAACCGGGAGGCCGCGGGCCGGCGGCGCGACGGGCAGGAAAGCGGCGTACCGCCACAGGGTCGACGGGCCGGCGACGATCTGCTCGCGGGTGACGCTGCGCGCGATCGCCTCGTCGTCGTAGGCGGCCTCGAGCGGTCCGAAGCACTGGTCACAGGCGAAGCGGGCGTCGAGTGGGTAGTCGGCGCCGCAGCCCTTGCAGACGAGTCTGGTGGCAAACATCCGGTGATCCCTCGGGTCGGGCCGTTGCCGGCCGGTTCACATCTTCCGGAGCGGTGCTCCGCCGGAGTTGGCACCGCTCCCGCGAGGGCGGGATGGTTGCCGAGGCTTCACAGGGCCGGTTCCCTCCGCCTCTCTGGATGCGACGTGTCGAGGATCACCCCCGACCGGTGACGCAGTTGCTTCCTTGTTCGAAGACTAGTCGGGCCGGGTTCCAGGCGTCAACGCACAACCGAGTGAGGCACGCGGCGAGCTACGCGGCGACCTCTTCGCGGGTGCGCTCCTGGGTGACCGCGATGCCGATCAGCGACGCCAGCCGGGTGTCGGGCTGGGCGTCGGCCCACGACGAGAACGTCTCGCCCGGAGCGCGCTCGCCCTTCCAGGCGCGGACGATGCGCTCGACGGCGTAGCGGGCGTCGTCGGCAGGGATCGCCTTCGACGCGACCCGGCGGCCGAACCCTGCCTCCGCGCCAAGCCGCCCGCCGATGTGCAGGATGAAGCCCTGCACCCGCTGGCCGTCAGCTCTCTTGGCGATCCCGCCCTGCAGGCCGATGTCGGCGATCTGGTACTGGGCGCAGGCGTTGGGGCACCCGTTCAGGTTGATCCGGATCGAGCCGTCGAGGTCGCCGATCCGGCGCTCCAGGTGCTCGATCAGCTCGGCGGCCCGCTGCTTGGTCTCGACGATCGCCAGCTTGCAGAACTCCATGCCCGTGCACGAGATGACGCCGCGCCGGAACACCGACGCCTCGGTTGGCAACCCGAGATCGGCCAGCTCGGCGGCCACCGCGTCGACGTGCTCGTCAGGGACGTCCACGACGATGATGTTCTGGCGGTTGGTGCAGCGGAGCTGCCCGGAGCCGTAGCGGGTGGCGATGTCGGCGACGCCGATCATCTGGTCGGCGTGGAACCGGCCGCGCAGTGTGGTGCCGCCGACGTAGTAGAGGCCGTGCTGCACCTGGGGGTGGATGCCGAGGTGGTCGCGGTGCGGGTCGAGCGGCTCGTTGGGCTCGACCGACGTCTGCAGCTCGCGGACCAGATGCTTGCAGAGCTCGTCACGGAAGCGCTCGACGCCCCACTCGTCGACCAGGAACTTGATCCGCGCCCGGGTGCGCTTGTTACGGCGGCCCTCGTCGCGGAAGATCTCGGTGATCCCGCGGCAGACCTCGACCGCCTCCTCGGGCAACACGAACACGTCCAGCCGCCGGCCCAGCCGGGCGGAAGCGCCCAGCCCGCCGCCGACCCAGACGTCGTAGCCGATCACCCCGTCCTTGTCGACGGCGACCAGCCCGATGTCGTTGATCTCGTGCTGGGCGCACCCGTGCGCGCACGCCGACACCGAGACCTTGAACTTGCGGGGCAGGTTCGAGTACTCGCGCTTGCCGACGAACTCCTGCTCGAGGGCACCGATCAGCGGGCGCGAATCGATCAGCTCGTGCCCGTCGACACCCGTCAGCGGGCAGCCGACGATGTTCCGCCACACGTCACCGCACGCCTGCGTGAACGACAGCCCGACCGCGTTCAGCTCGTCGAGCACGACCGGGATGTCCTCGATCGCCAGGTTGTGCAGCTGGATGTTCTGGCGGGTGGTGATGTCGCCCATCCCGCGCCCGTACCGCTCCGCCAGCTCGCCGATCGTCCGCATCTGGTCAGCGGTGACGATCCCGTTGGGAAACTTCACCCGCAGCATGAACAGCCCGTCGGTCTCCTCGGACGGCCCCGGCTCGCCCGCCGCCGCGTTCGCCTCCGCCCGCTGGGTGTAGATGCCGTACCAGCGAAACAGCGCCAGGTCGTCGGGCTCGATGGCGGCGAAGCCCAGCTCGGCGTACCGGTAGATGTCGGCGAGCACATCGAGGCCGTTCTTGCGCGACTTGATGTGCTCGATCTCGGGAAGCTTGGCGGCGGTGTCGGTCATCGGCACACTCCTTGCTGAGCGGTCTGGCGGCTGGGGCTCACCGTAGCAAGTTTGGATCCAAACCTCAAATGTTGGGATACATTCTTCATCTGTTCACGGGAGAATCCCGCCGCTCCCTGCGCTGATACCATCGCCCCATGACCGACCGCCGCGCGACCACCAGCCTGAGCCGAGCCGATGACCTCGCCCACGAGCTCCAGGTCGAGATCATCACCGGCCGGATCCCGCTGGGGACGCGCCTGCGCCAGGAGGACCTGGCGGCGCGCTTCGGCGTCAGCCGAACGCCGATCAGGGAGGCCCTGCGCCAGCTTCAGGCGATCGGGCTGGTCGAGCAGCTCGGGCACCGGGGAGCGCTCGTGCGCTCGTTCTCGGCCGACGAGTGCCGCAACATCTTCCTCGTCCGCGCCGAGCTCGAGGGCCTGGCCGCCGAGCGCGCGGCGGGCCGGCTGACCACCTACGACACCTCCGACCTGGCGGCCGCCCAGGCGCTGCTGCTGGCCGGCAGCCAGGCCCACGAGCAGCTCGACCCCAGCGCCGAGACGGAGCGGCGGATCGCCCTCGAGCAGTGCTCGCAGGCCAACGAGCTGTTCCACAACGTGATCCTGGCCGCGGCCAACTGCAACCCGCTCCGCGACACGGTGCAGTCACTCGCCAACCAGGTGCCGCGCTCAGTGGCGTGGCACACGTTCGCCGACGACCCGGGCATCATCCCGCGCAGCGCCGAGGACCACGACCGCATCATCGAGTCGCTCCAGAAGCCCGACCCCAAGCGCGCACGCCGGCTGCTGCGGGCCCATGTGCTGGACACCGGCGAGACGCTCGCCCGCTGGCTCGAGCGGCACACGCGGGGGTAGTCAGTCGCGCTGGGCGCTTAGCCCAGGATGCGCGTGGCGCCGACGTACACGCTCTGGTACGAGGCCAGCGAGGCGAAGCTGACCACGGTTCCGGTATGCGGCGCGTGGATGAACATCCCGCCGCCGACGTAGATGCCGACGTGGCCGAGCCCGTAGAAGAACACGAGGTCGCCGGGTTGGAGATCGCTCTCGGGAACATGCGGGCCGGCGTTGTACTGGGCGGCCGCGAAATGCGGGAGCGAGACGCCCAGCTGGCCGTAGACGTACATGACGAGGCCGGAGCAGTCGAACCCGGCCGGGCTGGCCCCGCCCCACAGGTACGGGGTGCCGAGGTACTGCTCGGCGATCGCCACGGCCTGGCCCCCGAGGGTGCTGCTGGGAGGCGCCGGGATGTTGCCAAGGCTGGTATCGGCGCCCGAACCCGCGGAGCCGCCGCCGCCGCCCGCCGCAGTCGCTGCGGCGGCAGCCTGCCGCGCGGCGGCCGCGTTCGCCGCGGCCTGCTGCTGGGCGATCAGGTGCTTGATGTCCGCGGAGATGCCCGCCTCACGCGACTGCAGGCTGGCGATGCCGGAGCGGATCCTGCCCTCCTCGTGCTTCTGCGCCGCCTGCTCCTTCGAGAGGTTGGCGGTCTCGACCGACAGGGCGTGCTCCTGCTTGGAGATCGTCTTCTTGGCGACGCTGATTGTCTTGATCAGCTGGGTGTCCGACTCGTTCGAGCGCTGGAGCACCTGCATCTGCGTGACCAGGTCGTTGATCGACCTGGCGGCGAGCAGATACTCGACCACGTTCTGACCGCCCTTCTTGTACGAGCTCGTCAGGCTCTGGGCGAGCGCAATCTGGGAAGCCCGCAGGTTGTCCTTCGCGTTGGCGAGCACGATCTTCGACTCGGCCAGCTGATGCTGCGACTTCACAAGGCGGGAGTGGACGTAGTCGTAACGCTCGATCTGCTTCTCGAGCTGAACCTGCGCCGAGGAGATCTGCGCCTCGACCGCGCGCGCCTCCGCTCGCTTCGCCGAGATCGACGACGCCGACGCACTTCCAGCCGTGATCCCGAACAGGACCAGAGAGGAGAAGAGGAGCGTGAGTGTGGCTCGGGGGACGCGTGAACCGGACGGACCACGCGCTTCACCGCGGGCGGCAAACATGGGGAAGCACGCTACCAGAGGAGTGCGACGGATGCAGCGGCTGAACATGGTCGATGTGGGCACTGCTACTGGGCTGGCAACGCCCGAGGGGTCAGCCGCCGGCGGCAGGACCGACGGCAATTGCGGGACGCCAAGCGGGATCGCAGGAGTCGCGCCTGTGGGGACGTCCGGCGCCGGGTGCGGCCTTCGATGACGTCCTCCTGGGTGCTGCGGCCAGGCGCGCGGGGTGAGTCGTCCACACCGATTCTTAACAAGCACCGGGTGAGCGAGCGGGTGCTACCGGCCGGTGACGCCTCCGCTGTCGCGCATCAGTCGCTGCGCGAGCAGGACCGGAATCGTGGTCAGGAGGATCACGAACACCGCCACCGCATTCACCTCGGGGGCGTTGTTGGGGAGCCGGAACTGGTTGTAGATCCAGAGCGGCAGGGTCTCCTGGTAGCCCGCCGTGAAGAGCGTCACCACCACCTCGTCGAACGACAGCGCGAATGCCAGCAACCCGCCGGCCACCAGTGCCGTGGCGATGTTGGGCAGGATGACGTGGCGGAAGGTGAGCCAGCCGTCGGCGCCGAGATCCATCGACGCCTCCTCGAGCGACGCCCCCGACCGCCGTAGCCGGGCGATCACATTGTTGAAGACCACGACGATGCAGAAGGTCGCGTGGCCCACCACCACCGTCCACAGCGACAGCGTGAACCCCATGTACTCGATGCCCGACAGCAGCGCGAGGCCGGTGACGATGCCCGGCAGCGCGATGGGCAGGATGAAGAGCAGCGAGATCGCCTGGCGCCCGAAGAACTTGAAGCGCTGCAGGGCAAACGACGCCAGCGTGCCGAGCACGAGCGCCAGCAGCGAGGCCCGGATCGCGACGGTGAACGAGTTGACGAGGGCGGTGCGCGCCGTCTGGTCGTTCCAGGCCAGCCGGAACCAGTACGTCGAGTACTGGGTGATGGGCCACGTCGGGATCTTCGACGCGCTGAACGCGAAGAGGACGATGACCACCAGCGGCAGGTACAGGAACAGCATCACGCCGGCGGAGGCGAGACGCAGCGCGATCCGGACGCCCCTGGGTTCCACTAGATGACCGACCGATCTCTCACTCGGGCCATCTATAGGGCCTCGAATGCGCCGAGACGGTTCATGACGACGAGGTAGAGGATCACGATCACGATCGGGACGAACGCGAATGCGGCGGCCAGGGGAAGGTTCTGGGCGACGCCCTGCTCCTGGAAGATGACGTTGCCGATGAACTGGTGCAGGTTGCCGCCGACGATGTCGGGCGCGATGTAGTCGCCGAGCGTCAGCGAGAACGTGAAGATCGACCCGGCGGCCACGCCCGGGAGCGCCAGCGGCATCGTCACCCGCCGGAACGTCGTCCAGGCTCTTGCCCCCAGGTCACTCGACGCCTCCAGGTACGACCCGGACACCCGCTCCAGAGAGGCGTAGATCGGCAGGAGCATGTACGGCAGCCACAGGTAGACGTAGACCAGCCACATCGCGGTGTAGGTGAACGCGAGGTGGAACGGCCCCAGCCCGATCTTTCCGAGGGCCCAGTTGATCGGCCCGTCCTGCGCGGTGATCAGCCGCCACGTGTACGCCTTGATCAGGTAGCTCGACCACAGGGGCATCAGGATGCCGACGAACAGCAGCGCTTTCATCTTGCCGGACGCGATCCGCACCATGTAATAGGCGAGCGGGAACGCCAGCACGATGTCGGTCAGGGTCACGATCACCGCCATTCCAACGGTGCGCAGCGTGATCGTCCGGTTCACCGGGTCGTCCCAGAGGGCCTTGAAGTTGTCCAGCGAGAACCCGTACTCCGTTCGCGCCGTGAGG